>Ga0105107_10001026_pt1 | contig 18198 bp, 16 predicted proteins | sample PPLLaktember2015_6_FD_79335 | JGI IMG/M metagenome (GOLD analysis project Ga0105107, IMG submission 79335) | Freshwater sediment microbial communities from Prairie Pothole Lake near Jamestown, North Dakota, USA - PPLs Lake P8 Core (1) Depth... | ecosystem: Environmental > Aquatic > Freshwater >... | reverse complement strand
TGTGATCTGGACAGCACCAGTGCGGGACATGGGCAGTCCATCCTTGACAAGGTCGGCCCCTGCCGGCCTCGGAGCGGAAGACTCCCAGCGCACTGCAGGGTGACCGCCGGGTCGCCCGGTACGGAGTACAACGGAGCGGGGGCGGGCCTGCAAGGCTGTCGCCCGTGGCCGCCGCGGTGTCAGCGTGTTCTGGCGCGGCGGCGGGCGAGGGCGGACAGGGCGGCGAGGCCGAGGCCGTGGAGGAGGGCGGTCGTCGGCTCGGGGATGATCGAGAGGCCGGTGATGGGCCCGTCGAGCTCGATGTACTGGCCGGCCCCGGCGCCGAGCACCTCTGCGAAGAAGTAGAAGTCCGTCGTGTCGTAGGAGCCGAGGTTCCAGGCCAGGTCGGTCAGGGCGTCGGAGGTGTGGGCCGTTTCCGTGGAATCGGAGAGCGTCGGGTTCACGTAGCCGAAGCCGAGGGAGATGCCGGGGGCGACGGGACCGCTGAGCAGGAAGTTCTCGGCGTACAGGTAGAGGGCGTCGAAGCCGCCGACGCCGTTCTCGATTGCGATCTCGCCGTTCTCGCTCGCGCCGAGGCTGAAGCTGTAGCTCCCGCTCGTGAAGGTGAGGTCGAAGGCGGCGGCGGGAATCGGGTAGAGGCCGTTCGCGGACGAGGGCGTGACGTCTGACACCGAGTCGTCGTAGACGAGGGTCGCCGTCCAGCTGCCGCCGACGGTGATCGAGCCGTCGAGAACGCCGGCGGTGTCGGTCACCGAGTCCCAGCTGCCCGTGATCTGGATCGTCACCGGGACGGCGCGAGCCGGCGCGCCGAGCGCGAGGGTTGTGAACAGAATCAGGAGCAGCTGGAGTCGAGGCCGATGGAGCATGAGCGTTCCCTCCCAGGTGAGCCGATTCTAAGAGAAACGCGACTTGCAGTGGGGGGAGATTCTCGCGGCGCGCGAGCTTGGCCGGCGTGGCATGGGCTAGCCGGGCTGCTCGGCGACGAGGCGGGCGAGGGCCTCGGGCCGGCCGCCTACCTCGAAGAGGCCTTCCTCGTAGAAGCGGATGCGGAGCGCGGCGAAGCTCTCGCGCAGCTCGCCCGGGAGCAGGAGAAACGCTGGATTTACGGGGGCCATGGGGCAACTTCTCTTGGTCGCGCGTGAAGGTCTCGTAGATCAGCAGGCCGCCCGGCGCGAGAAGCGCAGCGAGGGCCGGCGCGAGGGGACGCCAGAGGTAGCGGGAGACCAGCACGGCCCCCGTTCCGGTCGGGCGCCAGGGGGAGTGCGCTCCCCGGCCGCTCGAAGTCCGCCGCAACGGGGTGAATGGGGAGCCGCCCGCCGCGGGCGCGGGCGGCCAGCTCGCCGAGGGCCGCGCGGCTCCGGTCGAGGGCGATGCAGCGCAGGCCGTGCGAGGCGAGGGCGAGGCTGTGGCGCCCGCGGCCGCAGGCGACGTCGACCGCGGGGCCGAGGCGCGCCGTCTCCGCGAGCGCGGAGAGCTGGCTGAGCAGGAAGGGCGACGGCGGAGCGAGCTCGCTGCCGCTCACCTCCCGGCCGCGCGCGCGGCGATCAGGTCGCGGACGCGCGCGGGGTAGTCGCTCACGATGCCGTCGACGCCGAGGTCGAGGAGCCTCGCCATCTCCGCCGGCTCGTTCACCGTCCAGACGTGCACCTGCACGTCGTGGGCGTGGGCGAATGCGACGAGCGCGCGCGTGACGAGCGGACGGCCGCCGACTCGGTCGGAACCTGCAGCGCCATCGGTCCCTCGGGCGGCGCACCTGCGACGGCGGCCTTCACGAAGGCGATGATGTCTCCCGCGCTGGCTCCGACGGCCGTGGCGAGGCCGGTCTCCGCGAGCCGGCGCCGCAGGCGGGCCATCGCGGCGTCGCCGCCGGCCGTGAGCAGGGTGCGCTTCTCGCGCCCCGCTGCGGCCACCGCCGCGAGGGTGCCCTCGACGAGGGCCGGGCCGTCGCGCTTGATCTCGATGTTGAAGCGCGCCTCCGGAAAGGCTTCGAAGGCCTCGGCGAGGGTGGCGATGTGCAGCCCGCGGCCTCGAAAGGGGAAGCTCGCACCTCCGTCGGGACTGAACTGGTAGCCAGGCGGCGCAAGGCCTCGGCCGTCAGCTCCGCGATGGCGCCGCTTCCGTCCGTGGTCCGGTCCACGTACTCGTCGTGGTAGACGACGACGACGCCGTCCGCCGTCGCGTGCACGTCCGTCTCGAGGACCGCGGTCCCCTGCTCGAGGGCCCGCGCGAAGGCCGGGAGCGTGTTCTCCGGCGCCTCCCCGCTGCTCCCGCGGTGGCCGATCACGATCGGCGTCGGCAGCTCGAAGAACGGGTGGCGCACGCCGGTAGTTATCATGCGCGGCCCCATGGCGGTCCTCACGCGCGACGCGATCCTGGCCGAGATCGAGGCCGGCCGCCTGCGCATCGATCCGTTCGCCCCGAGCGCGGTGGGCCCGGCCTCCATCGACCTCACGCTCGGCGACGAGCTGCGCGTGATCGAACCGCGCCCCGACCCGATTCCCATCAAACGAGGACGCCGACTACCGGCGCTACACCCGGCGCATCGATCTCGACACCCGCTTCGTGCTGAGGCCCGGGGCGACGGTCCACGGCATCACGCGGCGAGCGCATCACCCTGGCAGCCTGGATAGGTGGCATCCTGCCGGCTCGGGGCGCGGTCCCCGGAGGGTGTTGCCATAAGGGGTAGCTATCAACCCCGAAACATCGCTTGATCCCCCTACGCGCCGACGGGCGCGAGCCCGGACAGGATCAGGAAGGATGCCGACGGCGCCGGCGTCGATCACGGCCGCCACGTGCTCGCCGACGGTCCGCGCATCCGTCGCGTAGCCCGCCTCGATGTCGGCGCTGATGGGGATCTTCACGGCCCGCGCCATCGCCGCGACGACCCCGACGACGTCCGCGAACGAGAGCACCTGGCCGTCGGGGCGACCGTGCGCCCAGGCGACGCCCGAGCTCGTGGTGGCGATCGCCTCCGCACCGCAGCTCTCGGCGAGGCGCGCGCTGCCCGTGTCCCACGCGTTCGGCAGGACCAGGATCCGCCACTTCGCGTAGAATCGCGCTCTGTCACGTGTCCGGTGGGAGAGCCGGCTTGCAGCGACCCATCCTGGTGATCGTCGCACTGCTCCCCATCCTCGGTCGGTCGGCGCCGGCCGGGGCGGAGAGCTACTTCTGGAACGCTCCCGAAGGCGGGGCGTTCCCCTCCCCGCTGAACTGGCAGCCGTTCGACCCGGATCCGCCGGGGATCGCGCTCGGTCCCGGCGGCGTGAACGACAGCATCCACTTCGATCTGGGCGTGCTGCCGGGTGACCGATACACGGTGACGCAGGTGTCGGGCGTCAATCACGAGCTGCTGATCCACGGCGATTCCCTCCGGCTCGAGTTCTCGGGCGACTACTCGTTGCCGGACCTGGAGGCCGGCGTTCCAAACTTCGTCGTCGGCGTCGACGGGGGCGATGCAGCGGACGTGGTGCTCACGGGGCACGGCGGCGCCGTGTTCCAGCCGCTTCGCACGTTCATCGCGGCGACCCCCGGAAGCAGCGGCGCGGTCACCGTCACGGGCTCCGACTGGCTCTGGGACGTCGGCCACCAGCTCATGGTGGGCTGGTACGGCACCGGCATGCTGACCATCGAGGACGGGGCCGACGTCATCAGCTCCGTCCCTCTGATCGGAACGTTCGACGATTCGATCGGCGCGGTGAGCGTGCGCGGGGCCGGCTCGAGCTGGGTCGCCAGCGGCGGGCTGAGCATCGCCGTCAGCGGTTCCGCCACGTTGGGGATCGAAGACGGTGCCAGCGTCACGTCCGGGAGCGGCAACATCGGGAACAGCGCTGGTTCGCTGGGGGCGGTCTCCGTGCGCGGAGATCGCTCGCGCTGGGACATGGGTCTCGATCTCTTCATCGGGTACAACGGCGCCGGCGAGCTCGCGATCGAGGACGGCGGCGCGGTGACGGGCGGAGACGCCTGGCTGGGCGGCTGGGACGACGAAGGCTTCGGCACGGCGACGGTCGGCGTTCGCGGGCCCGGCTCGAGCTGGACGCTCGACGGCGGCTTGACGGTCGGGGTGTCGAACTCCGCCACCCTCACGATCGAAGACGGCGGCAGCGTCTCGAACGTGGGCGGCTGGATCGGGTTGAACCCCGGCTCGACCGGCACGGCGATCGTCCGCGGCACGCGCGCGAGGTGGCTCAACGGCGGACAGCTCTTCGTCGGCGACGAAGGCGCCGGCACGCTCGTGGTCGAAACAGGTGGTCGCGTCGCGAGCGTGGATGGCTGGCTCGGCGTGCACGCCGACGCGATCGGTACGGTGAGCGTCCGCGACGCCGGCTCGAGCTGGGACAATGGCGGCCTGCTCTTCGTCGGCTCGCAGGGCGCGGGAGTCGTCGACGTCGAAGACGGCGGCAGTGTCTCCAACGGGGCTGTCTGGATGGGTCTCCTGTTCGGATCGACGGGCACGGTCACGGTTCGCGGTGGCGGTTCGACGTGGGACGTCGCGGGAGCCCTGCGCGTCGGCTACTCCGGCGACGGCACGCTCCGCATCGAAGCGGGCGGCGCCGTCGCGAGCGCGTCGGCGGACATCGCCGCGACCTTCGGCTCGACCAGCTCCGCGATCGTCAGCGGCGCCGGCTCGACGTGGGAGCACGGCGAGCTCCGCGTCGGCAGCGCCGGCACGGGGACGTTGACGATCGCCGACGGAGCCGTCGTCGCCAGTGCGGACGGGACGATCGGCGATCGCGGGACGGTAGACGTCGAGGGCGCCGACTCGATCTGGACGATCAGCGGCTCGCTCGAAATGGAGCAGGAAGACCAGGCGGGTACGCTCGGCATCGGGATCTCGGGGCCGACCCAACACGGATCGGTGAGCGTCGCCGGAGGCGTGCAGCTGGCCGGCGATCTCGAGCTGGCCCTGGCCGACGGCTTCGTACCCGAGCCCGAGGACAGCTTCACGGTACTGACCTCCGGAGCCGGCATCGCCGGCGCTTTCGGCAATGTCGCGAACGGGCAGCGGGTCGATACGGTCGACGGGCTTGGCTCGTTTCTCGTCCACTACGGCCCGGCGAGCGCGTCGGACCCCGATCACATCGTGCTCACGGCCTTCGCTGTTCCGGAACCCGATGCGCTCCTCATGGCGTTGGCGGCGAATGCTGCGCTCCTGTCCTTGCGGCGGACCTCGAGGCGCAGCGTGCGATCGAAGCGCATCCATGACCCTCTGGCTCCGCAGCGAGCGAGGCGTGGAGCATCGCTCCACGCCTCGCTGCATGCCGAGCCTCAGGCGCCGCAGCAGGCGGCGGGAAGCTGGGGAGCGTCCGCGAGCACCTTGTAGATCTCCCACGGCGCGCCGTCCGGATCTTCGACCCACACCTTGTCCTGCACGGCGTGGCAGCGCGTCACGCCCTCCTCGTTGCGAGTGGTGAGGCCCTCGCGCCGTAGGCGCGCCGTCTCGGCGTCGACCTCTCCGCTCGACTCGACCTCTACGCCGAGATGGTTCATCAGGCCGGCCGCGTCGGGATTCTCGATGAGCACGAGCTTCAGGGGCGGGCTCACGATCGCGAAGTTCGCGGTAGCCGGGCCGACGCTTGGCGGGCTCTGCGTGGAAGAGCCGCCGGTAGAAGTCCACGGCGGCGTCGATGTTGCTCACGTTCAGGGCGAGTTGGATGCGGGCCATCGGTCGTGCCTTCCGGTCCTCGCTGCTCCCCTAGGGGAAGCCGATGCCAAGGAGCTGGCCGCGGCATTCCGCGCGATCGCGGACCCCGCGCGCCTCCGCCTGCTGAGCCTGATCGCCGCGCAGCCGGATGCCGAAGCTTGCGGCTGCCATCTGCTCGAGTCGCTCGGTCTCTCGCAGCCCACCGTGAGCCATCACCTGAAGCTCCTCCACGGGGCGGGCCTCCTGACCCGAGAGCGGCGTGGTAGCTGGGTCTACTACCGGATCGTCCCTGAGCGGCTCGCGGCGTTCGGGACGCGCTCGGCCCGCCGGCCGCCAATCAGCAGAGCCATGGCAAGCGACGCGAAAGAGCGCGGGCTTAGCGCGCGCGGCAGCGGAGGCGCTGGGCAGCGCGCTCCTGCTCGCCCGCATCTCAATCCGGCCGTGACGATCGTGGCCACCTGAGACGGCGCGCTGCGACGACGCGACGCCGCCCACTACGTCGGCGCCCAGGTGCTCGGCGCGCTGGCGGGCGTCGTGATCGCGCACGCGATGTTCGGGGAAGCGGCGCTCTCCATGTCGCGACACGTGCGCGAAGGTTGGGCGCAGCTCGCGAGCGAGTTCGTCGCTGCGTTCGGGCTGCTCCTGACGATCCTCGGCTGTGCGCGGAACGAGCCGAGAGCGATCCCGTTCGCGGTCGGGGCCTACATCACGTCCGCCTACTGGTTCACGGGCTCTACGTCCTTCGCCAACCCCGCCGTCACGATCGCGCGTGTAGTGACGGACGGCTTCGCCGGCATCCGCCCCGTCGACGTGCCGGGCTTCGTCGTGGCGCAGGGCGCCGGCGCCGCCGCTGCGGCGCTCGTGTGGCGGCGCCTCGCGCATCCCGAGCCGCTGGCGTGAAGACCATCCTCTTCGCCTCCATTCACAATGCGGGCCGCTCGCAGATCGCGGCTGCGCTGTTCAACGCGCTGGCAGATCCGACGGAGGCGCGGGCGATCTCCGCGGGCACGCAGCCGGGGCCGGCGGTGCACCTGAGGTCCTGGAAGCGATGCGAGAGATCGGGATCGACCTGGGCGGCGTGCGCCCGTCGCTCCTCACGGACGAGCTGGCCCGGCAGGCACAGGTCCTCGTGACGATGGGCTGCGGGTCCGCTCGTTCCCGGGCTCGAGCGCCAGGACTGGCCGCTCGCCGATCCCAGGGTCGGTCCGTCGAGGAGGTGAGGCGGATCCGCGAGGAGATCCGGTCGCGCGTCGCCGCGCTCGTGCGCGAGAGGGGATGGGGTCAGAGCGGCGGGTAGGGACGACCGAGGAGCGTGTACGCGAAGGCGCAGTGCGCTCCCGCACCGGCGAGGACGAAGAGGTGCCAGACCTCGTGGTGCCCGAACGCTCCGGGCCAGGGATCGGGCCAGCGGCGCGCGTACACGACAGCGCCGAGTGTATAGGCGACGCCCCCGCCGACGAGCAGCGCGAGGTCCCCGTCCGGGAGCTGCGGCAGCACCCGGAGCGCCGGAACGACCACCAGGAAGCTCATCCCGAAGTAGAGCGCGAGGCCGAGCCACTCGGGGCTGTCGATCCAGAACAGCTTCAAGAGGATGCCAGCGACGGCGAACAGCGCGACGCAGCCGAGGACCGCCAGCCGCGCGTTCCCGTCGAGCAGGTGCAGCAGGATCGGCACCGACGTCCCGCCGATCAGCAGGAAGATCGCCGCGTGATCGAGGCGCCGGAGCCAGCGGTTGCCCCGCTCCCCGGCGTCGAAGAAGTGGTAGAGGCTCGAGGCCAGGAAGAGCCCCACGAGCGCGCCCCCGTAGATCGCCATGCCCACGGCCTTGGGTCCGTCGACCCCGGCTCGAATCACCAGGACCGTCGCGGCCACGATCGCCGCCAGCATGCCGAGGAAGTGCGTCCACGCGCTGGCGGGATCCTTGAAGATCCCGACGTGCAATCGCTCGGGCAGGGATCGCCTCAGGAATCGCGGCAGCGGGCGGGCCATCTCGCGCGGAGTCTAGGGCTGCCCCGGCCCGGCGCTGTCATGGCTGCGTGAAGGCTTTCGGCGGACCGCCCGTTGGCGCATCATCGCCGCGGCCAGGTAGGAGGTGCAGATGCCCGCCCGCCCTCTCGCCATCGGGTTCGCGTGGGCCCTCGTCGCGGCGCTCCCGGCCTCGGGCGCTGCGCCGGACTTTCCGTTCAGCATCGACACGCCGGCCGACTTCTACACGCTCTACTACACCGACGAGGGATCGCACGCGATCCCCGAGTGGCAGGTGCAGTGGGGGGCGGACGCGATCCGCCGCGGCGGCGTGACGGCGCTCGGCAATCCGCGCGGCCACCATCCCGGGTTCACGTCCCTGGGCTTCCTCTCGCCCTTCTTCGACTTCCCCGGCCTCGAGCGCCCGATCTATTTCTGGGACTGCGCGCCGCCAGAGCCGAGCGACTGCGACAACGGCCAGGCGCCGGTCTCGCAGATCCGTATGCCGACCTCGGTGTACTCGTCGCTCCAGGATCCGGGCGGGAACGCGACCGCCGAGCTGGCGCTCCGCATGGTGCTGGGCCACGAGCTCTTCCACCACGTGGAGTTCGCGTACGTGAGCCAGGCCGGCGGCTCGGGCTGCGGGCCGTGGCCCGCGGCCGCCTGCGAAGGCCACGCGCGCATGATGCAGGACCACATCTACGACGACATCGACCTGGCGCCCTCCCACTGGATCTGGGCGCAGGGCTCGTTCAACCACTACCTCGAGTGGTCGAACACCACGATCTGGGAGTACAGCTACGACTCCTCGCTGTTCTGGCACTACCTGGCGCAGCGGCTCGGCGACGAGCAGGACGAGCCCACGGCGGGCGCCGACTTCATCGTGCAGTGGTGGGAGAACGCGGTCCTCGACTACGACACGCCCGACATCATCGACGTCACGCGCGAGACGATCGAGGACTTCTCGCCGTCGGACGAGCTCGAGTCGCTGTTCTTCGACATGGCGATCGCCAACGCGGCCAAGGACTACGACCTCTCCGAGCTCAGCGCCTCCAACCAGTCGCGCTGGTCGTACGCCGACGAGGGACAGGGCTTCGCGCAGCCCGACTACGCGTCGGTCACGATCTTCTTCGACCCCGTGGTGGCGCCGGGCAGCCCCGGTCCGCAGACCCAGGGTCTCGCGCACTCGTGGGCGACCAACTACCAGCAGGCCGACGTGTCGGCCTGCCCGGCGGGCTCGGTGCTGCGCTACGAGGTGGAGCAGATCGAGAACGGCGGGCTGCTGGGCCTGCTGGCGATCCGCGGCGGCCAGGTCCTCGACGTGGTGAAGCACGCGGGCAGCGACTGGAACATCGCCCTGGTCTCGCCGAACCCCCGCTACACGCGCCTGATCTCGCCGGTCTCGGGCCTCTCCGACGAGTTCCGCTACCGCTACCAGGTCTCGTGCTTCGACGAGCCCGAAGTCGAGTTCCCGCTGCTGATGACGCCCGATCACACGGGGGGCGGTCCGATCGACGATTTCGGCGCGATCCCGGTCGACGTCGACGTGGAGGGCGAGGACCTGCCGCTCCGGGGCCTCGGCACCGACGCCTTCGAGGTGTATGTCGGCGCGGTCGACCCCGCGCATCGGGCACCCGTGCGCGCGGCGTTCGAGACGCCACAGGGATATCGCCTGCTGATCGCCGCCCCTCCGGGTCTTGCGCCGGGGAGCCACGATCTCATCGTCCGCGTCGGCGCGGGGCAGGTGGCGGCGGGCTCGGCGTTCCGGCGCGGCGCGCGCGCGCCCGACCAGCTGCTGCTGCTTGATCGCTCCCAGTCGATGGCGAGCGCCGCAGGCTCGGTCACGCGGCTCTCCGCGCTGCAGAGCGCCGCCTCGCTGTTCGCCGATTCCGTCCCGGCCGCGGGCCGGCTCGGGCTCGTGAGCTTCGCCGGCGACGGCGTCGAGCCGAACGACGACGCCGACGAGGAGCTGGCGCTGGCGCCCGTGGGAGATGCGCAGCGCACCGCGATGCGCGCCGCGATCGCCGCACTCCCGGCGCCCTCCGGCCCGACCTCGATCGGCGACGGCCTCGCCGCCGGAGCGCGCGCCTTGCTCGCGGACGGCGACGCCGTGCAGGAGAACCACGCGCTGCTCGTCTCGGACGGCGCCGAGGGCGAGGCGCAGACGTGGGCGACGGCGCGCAGCGCGGTACGCAGCTCCGGCACGCGCGTGCACGCGATCGCGCTCGGACCCGATGCCGACCAGGGGCTGCTCGGCGAGATCGCCGCCGAGACCGGCGGCGGCTACGACTACGTGCCCCTCACCCCGACATCCAGCCTGCGCAACCGGCTCGCCGACGCCCTCCTGCGCGTCGCCGACCGCGTCGCGCGGCGCCAGCGCCTGTGGCGGGTCGACGGGCGGTTGTCGGCATCGTCTCCGAGCGCGCAGTACACGCTCCCGATCGCCGAGCAGGGCCTCGTCGAAGCCGTGATCGCCGTCCACTGGAGCGACCCCGGCGAGTCCCTGGCCGTCACGGTGACGCGGCCCGACTCCTCGGTCGTGACGAACGGCGTCGCCGGCGCGCGGGTCTTCGCGAGCGGTACGCACCACGTGGTGCAGCTGCCGAGCCTGGGCCCGGGCACCTGGCAGATCGACTTCGACGCGACGGGCGGCTCGCCGGTCTTCGCGGCGATGGCCTCCGCGCGCTCGCCGAGCGGCGCGTACGTGATCACGCAGGTGCGACACGTCCATCGCGAGGTGGACGTGGGCCGCACGGGGGGCTTCGCCGCCCAGCTCCCGGTGGCGATCTCGACCGCGCTCGTCGACGCCGCGGGTCCGCTGCTCGGCGCCGACGTGGAGATCGAGGTCCACCACGCGCTTCCCGAGGTGGACGACGAGGTGCTGGTCGGCTTCGATCACGGCGCGCTGGACGACGAGCGCGAGGGCGACGGCGTCTACACCGCGCGCTACCGCGCGACCACGGCCGCGAGTGCGACGGGGCTGCCGGAGACGCTGCCGGGCGCCCCGGGGAGCTACCGCATCGAAGTCTCCGCGACGGGCATGGACAGCGGCGGCCACCCCTTCACGCGCCTGGCCGAGCTCTCCTTCTGGGTCGGTCCGGGCAGCGACGCCACGGACGGCGACGGCGACGGCGTCCTCGATCGGCTCGAGGAGAAGCTCGTGTGCCTCTCGCCCGGCGTGGACGACACGGGTGCCGATTTCGACGGCGACGGGATCCCGAACGGCGGCGAGATCGACGCGGGGACCGATCCCTGCCGATCGGACGGCGACGGCGGCGGCGAGCACGACGGATCCGAGCGCGCGCGCGGCGCGAACCCGTTCGACCCAAGCGACGACGCGCTGCCGGCGCCTGGCTTCTTCGAGGTCGTGAGCCGCGTGCTCGAGCACGCGCCCGACGATCCGCGCTTCGTCCCGCAGCCACTCGCCATCCTGCTGCGATTTCCGTCCCACCCGAGCTATGCCGAGGTGGCGATCGAGAGGCGCAGCGTCGCGCCGGGCGCCGTCTGGCTCGAGGTCGCCCGCTTCGACCCGCGCGACTTCGGCGGCGCCTGGGCGGACGCAGGGCTCGGCGCCGGCGCCCGCTTCGAGTACCGCATGCGCGGCATCGACGGCGACGGCAACGAGAGCGCGCTCTCGCGCGTGGTGGAGGGAACGGCGAAGCTCGACCCGGTCGCGCCGATCGGGGCCGTGCGGGTCCTGGGCCCGCCGCGGCGCGACGATCCCGCCGTCGTGATCGCGCCCACGATCTACCGCGAGGGCACGGCCGGGATCCAGATGCAGGTCTGGGCGAGCGGAGAGTCCGAGCCAACGGTCTGGACCGCCTTCCAGCCGTTCGTGACGCGCACGCTCGCGCCAGTCACGGCGCCTGCCACGCGCCTGGTCTTCGCGCGCTTCCGCGACGCCGCCGGCAACGAGTCGCTCGCCTACCACGACACGCTGGAGCTGCATCCGCCCGACACGCTCGGCGCCATCGAGGGCACAGCCGCCGTCCAGGGTCGCCCCGCGGCGGGCGTGCGCGTGCTGCTGGCGGGCGCGCCCTGGGAGCCGCCGGTGCTGAGCGACGACGAAGGCCGGTTCGTGCTGCCTGCGCTGGCGGCGGGGACCTACGAGCTGCGCCTCGACGCCGGCGGCAGCGCGACAGACGTGCCCGGCATCGTGGTGGGTGCCGGCGCGGAGACCGACGTCGGCGTGGTGGCCGTTCCCGAGCCCACAGCGGGCGCGGTCGGCGCCGCCGCGCTGGCCGCGCTCGCGGCGTACGCGCGAGCGAGGCGGCACCGCGAGGGGTTCGAGCACGCCGACGTGCCCGCTCGGTGAGCGCCGCTGCATCCCCGCGACGCGCGCGCGTCCTGATCGCGGGCGCGAGCGGCTTCGTGGGACACGCGCTGATCCCGCGCCTCGCGGAACGCTTCGAGTGGTCGCGCTCTCCCGCCTCCCGCCGCCGGAGACCGCTGGCGCCGCCGGCGTGCGCTGGGAGCGCTGCGATCTCTTCTCGCTGCGCGAGACCACCGCCGCGCTCGCCGGCGCGCACTACGCCGTCTATCTCGTCCACTCGATGATGCCGTCGGCGCGGCTCACGCAGGGCAGCTTCGCCGACATCGACCTGCTGCTGGCCGACAACTTCGCGCGCGCCGCCGAGCGCGCGGGCGTGCGCCAGATCGTCTATCTCGGCGGCCTGGCCGCGGCCGGCCTCCCGCTCTCGGAGCATCTCTAGAGCCGTCTGGAAGTCGAGCGCGCGCTGGCGTCGCGTGGCGTTCCCGTCACCGCGGTGCGTGCGGGCCTCGTCGTGGGCGCCGGGGGGCGTCGTTCCAGACCCTGGTGCGGCTGGTGCGCCGGTTCCCCTTGATGCTCTGCCCGCGCTGGACCGCAATCCAGACCCAGCCGATCGCGCTCGCGGACGTGGGCGACGTGCTGGCGCGCGTCGTCGCCGACCCGGCCCTTTCGGGCACGGTGCTCGAGGTCGGCGGGCCCGACGTGCTCTCGTACCGGGGATGATGCAGCGGACCGCCGCGCTGCTCGGGAAGCGGGCGCGCACCTTCTCGGTGCCGCGCGCAGGGTAGGTGCACCCTGCCGGCTCGGGCCGCACTCCTCGGAGGGTGTTGCCATAATGGGTAGCTATCAACCCCGAAACATCGCTTGATCCCCCTACGCGCCGCCTGTGACCCAGACAATCTCTCCGATCGCACAGGCTGCTCCTTCAAGGTGCATGGCTACAGCGGCGTACCGACCCGAGAAGAGGGTGCCGAACCAGAGAGGTTCTCGAAGCGCCTTCACTCGAAGGGTGGTCGGCGGATCCTCCCCCACCTCTCGGCCGCGAACACGAGGGCAGCGCGCATGTCCTCTCGCTCGAGATCCGGGAAATCGAGAAGGATCTCATCTTCGCTCATCCCGCTGGAGAGACACTCGAGGATGTCGCCCACGGTGATGCGCAGGTCGCGAATCCACGGCCGCTCGCCACGCATGCCGGGTTCGACCGTGATTCGCGATCGCCAGTCCACGCGCGATCGACGCGCCGCCAGCCGCGACCGGCTCGGGGTTGGCCCGTGGCCCTCCATCGCCGGATCCACATTGGATCCACACTCGGCGAGATGCGATTGCGCAGAAAAATCGGGGAGTTGAGTCGATCCGGGAACGGGTTCGATTCCCGGCGCCTCCACCATGACTCCTCGATTTCTCAGGGTCTTTCTCGGCCCTCTTTGCGCTGGATCCACACTGGATCCACATCGCAGCCGAATTGCGGCCACCAAGGCCTCGTCCGCGAGCCGCGCCCCTCCGCATGCTGGTCTTGGTCCACGGGCCGGATGGCCTTCGGCCTCGGCCGCGGTGGGGCAGGGGTGAAGAGCGGCGCACCCGTGAGCCGCGCATCGCGCCGGACGTGCTTCGCGATCCAGTCGGCGAGCTCGTCGGGGACCGGGAGGCGTTTCACCCGAAGTCGGCAAACGAGAGGCCGTCGCCTCGAGGGGAGCCGCGTAGGCGGAGAGTGATTCATCTCTGCTCACGGCAGAGCAGTGACGTGCAGCGCGAGAAACACACGAGTGCGTCGGCGATCGAAACTTCCCCGTCACCGGTGACGTCGCCGGTGCTGCCCGGTTCGACCTCGGTACCCGCAGCGCGGACCAGGATCTCGATGTCGCGGCGATCGACATCCTCATCGTTGTCGAGGTCGCAGCAGCTCCCGGGATCGCGGGCGACGACTGTCACGACCTGCGTCGCTTCGACGACTTCGCCGGAACTCCCGTCTTCGGCCCGCCAAACGATCTCGCTCGGTCCCGGCGGGAGGTTCACGGCCGGGGCGTCGGGGTCGATCCGCCGCGGCCGCAGCAGCGGCCGGCCGCCGATGCGCCGCAGCTCGGCGGTCAGTGCGATGTCGTCGTCATCGCTGCACGCGGACGTCACATCGGGGACGGGCAGCTCGACACGCGCGAGCGGCGCGCAGGTGTGTACAATGACGTCCTCGGGATCGATCGCCAGCGGACCGTCTTCGTTGCACACGATGAGACCGCCATCGGCGCGCAGGAGACGGCCGTTCGACTCGACGCTGATCCGCCGCGGACCGATCTCCGAGTCCGCGCGCACGGCAGCATCAAAGGTGAGGATGCCGCATTCGGTCTCCGGATCGTAGGTCGAGCGCAGATTCTGGATCACGACGCCTGGCCCCGCACCCGCCTGGACGCGCCGTGGAAGGAGCGGCAGGCCACACACCTGTACCTCGACGCCTGACTGGCTCTGGCCACGGAGGAGCTTCGGCGCGCTCTGGTCGAGATTCGCGCCGATCGGACACGTCCGAGCGCAGCCGACGGTCGAGTCGGCAGGCAGCACGCAGCAGTCGCGGCGCACCAGGGTCTCTTCATCGAGGAAAAGGGCCGTTCCGGGGAGCGCAGGAACTCCGGTGGCGTTGATGTCCACGCCCTCGGCGAACGGATCGAGTGGCTCGGGAACCGGCGTCGACAGGCCTTCCAATGATACGTAGAGCGCCCGGACCGTGATCCCGCCGGGCTCCTGACCGCCAGGGAGAGCGGGAATCTCCGCGGTGTACACACCGTCGCCCGCGCGTGCGTCCGGCCCATTGCCGTCGTCGCCTGGGAGCAGAAGCTGGCTCTGCCCCTTGTTCAGCACTTGCAGCAGTATGAACACATTGGTGAGCGGCGCGGCGGCATAATAGACTGTTGCCTCGACGCTTACCGGGGTGTTGCGTGGCGCAACCTCGTCGGACAGATGCAGCGTCGTGTCGTACCATCCGTTGCGCACGTTCCCAAGCCAGACCAGCTCGGGCATCGTGGCGATGCAGTTCATCGGCGCGCGCACGCGCGCCGTCCAGAAACCGGCTTCGGGCTCACCCTGTCGGGCGGTGCGAACACCATAGCCGAGCTCGAGCGCGCCGACCGGGCTCGCGACCGCCGCGGGGACGATGACGCCGCTCGGAGTCTCGAGCTCGAAGTCGAGCTCGTCGAACTCACATTCCGCCAGCGGCGGCGCATTCGGCGCTGATCCGGGCTTGAAGCTGTGCGGCTTGCCGAGCCAGGTGAACTCCAGATCCGCCGATTGCCCCGCAACGAAGAACGGAAACTCCTGCGTCGCGCTCACGAGCACTTGACGTTCGTGCAGCACCTCGGCGCGTCCGCGGGCGTCGTAGCCCATGCGTGCCAGCGACTCTTTGTAGTCGAGCGGCGTCTCTTCCGCGGCTCGGTTGCCGCCGTTGACCTTCATCATCCCGTTGCAGGCGCTGGCGATGTCGTGCAGCAGCTCGGTGTCGGCAGCGCCGAAGGCGATGGTGTGAATCGCAATCGGAGGGTCGCCCGCCGCGCACGCCTCGAGAGATGCGAGCAGGATCTGTTCGCGTTGCTCCTCAGGAGTGAGGTCCGGAGGGTCGGTGGGCACGCCGTCCGAGAGCAGGATCATCGAGCCGGACAGCTGACCCGGGTTCTCCTGCTGGGCGTCGACGATGATCTGCGTGCTTTCGGTAATGGCCGCGATGACGTTGGTGTTGTTGTTCGGTCCGAACACGAGGTGGTCCTCGACGGTGATCTTGCCGTCCTGAGGCGCGTCGAAGTCGACGGGGGCGTAAGGGACAGGGACGCTGACGGCGACGTTGTAGGCGGTGACACCGGCGTAGATGCCGTCAGGCACCAGGTTGTACAGATTCGCCGCCGCTTCCTTGGCCCCATCGAGCGCCGTGTAGTCGGGATCGGGCGGGCTGCTGAAGTTCATGCTGAAGGAACGGTCGAGGACGATCAGCGGATCGTTCCGCAGGACGTCCTCGTGGAACACACAGTCGATGTCCGGCAAATCATCGTATTCGAAGGTGCCGAACTCGCCGTCGGTGTGCACGTCATTGTCGAGCCCTGGCGAGAACTCGCGTATGATCTCCCACATCGAGGCATTCAGCTCGGAGTCCATGTTGATGTCGAGGTTCTCGTTGTGTGTGATGGCCACACCGCCCCCGGCGTTGGTGAAGTCGTGGTGAATCTCGTGCAGGTGGGTCGTGGGATCGCAAAAGTGGTCTCGGTAGCCGGAGCTCATGACGCTGGTCACACCACCGATCCCGTCGACCGTTTCGTCGCCGTAGCCCCATTCGCCCACTACCGCATCCCCGCCGCAGGAGGCACTCGCGCTCTGCTCGAATTCGCTGAAGCACCCCAACTTTCCGGTCGCTCGGTCGATCTCGTCGGGTAGGCCGAGGAGGAAGTGTCCACCTTCGTGATGGAGGATGGATCCGTGGTAGCGTGCGCTCGGCGCCACCAGATCATTGCCGTCGACGCAGAACCCCCCGCCGTTGTGTATCGCGCAGTCGAAGCTGCCAAGTACGTCGAAGATGCCAGCGTCGCACGCGTACACAGCGTCCGCGAACGTGCCATCGACGTTTACGAAGCGGTTGCCGTTACACATGATCGGGAAATCGGACATGACGATGGACGCGTCCTTGTGAAGATCGACGCTCGGCCAGAAGGTTTTCTCGAAGGCGTGGCCGAGCAGCCAGTGCACGTGAAAGGGGTTCTCGTACGCCTTCCAATCGCCGCGATCCTCGTCGGCGTCGATCTCCCAGAAGTGCGCCCGCTGCATGCGATACCGCCCTTCCGTCGCGACGAAGAGCTTCTTCGCCCACCAGTTGAACGCGCTGCAGTAATGGGGCCGATCGCTCTCCTCGATCGGAGGCGTCGGACCCTGGAGGTCGGTCCGCACGTTGCTCGCCAGAGACGCGTGCACCTCGAGGACGTAGAAATCCTGTGCCGGGCCGGGGTAACTCGAAATGAGGGAGAGCGCCTTTACGCGGACGTTGCCGCGCACCACATCGCAGTCGGCGCCCAACGCCGCCGCCGGCGCGAACAGGCAACACGCTGCCAGTAGGAGACCCGAGGAAGCGGATCGCGCAAGATGGAGGGCGACCATGTTGCAACCTCGCTTCGGGCGCTCGCGTGTTTATCCGGCTAGTGCACATCCCTTCGGTAGGAGCTGACACAGCCGCGTGGAGTTGTGGCGGGCACCTCGTGGGTAACGCCGCAGGTGGCGAGGGAGCTGCGCTCGGTGGGGGCCTCGCCGTCTTCGCGTTGCCCGAGCTGGCGGCCGCGCACCACCAACGCGCTCAAGCGACTCAACCGTCTCGGCGATGGCCGCAGAACCAGCAAGGAGTGGGAGACCGGACGGATCTACCTGAAGCCGGAGCGCAAGTGAGGACGCCAGCTGCTCTTGCAGAAGGAGAGCTGCTTTATCTGTATCCGTGCCGAGTGACCGAGTCAACGCAAATCCGAGAGGATCCAGGTGCTACGTCAATCGTTCGCCTGGACCCCGTGGCTCGACACGTCTCGTTCCGCTGTGTTCTTTGCGTCGGTCGTGGCGCGGAGTCCCGAGTCTCGAGTCGCGACCCGCGGGGGTAGGGATGACGACGGTGCCTCGCTCGCCCTCTACGAAAATGGCTTCATCTACACGGCCTTCAACGCGAACACCACGAGGTCGGGGATGCAGATCGGCAGTGCGTAGGGAAGCTCTTTAGGGACAGCGAGGGGAGTTGCGGCCTTGGCCGAACTCGCATTCCTGCTCCCGCCGCTGATGCTGCTGCAGACGCGGCGTCGGCGCCGGCACGTTCAGTTCGAAGGCCGCCATGTGATCCCCGAAAACGCAGAGCCGACGTCGGCCGGGAGGTGAGTGCAGCGCCGCCCGCGCGCTCCGGAAACGTGCCGACCCGCGAGTCAATCCGATGGCCGCCATGGAACCGTTTCCCTCCTTAGGGCCAGAGCGGCGTCGAAGCCGGTGCCGCTTGATCCCCCTACGCGCGACCCCGGACCGTGATCTTCCGCGACGGCCGCGTCGTCACCGCCGACGCGGGCTCGGCGACAGAGCACTTGAACGCTCGGCTGGGGCCATCGCCCGATCGAGATCGTCGCAGTTCCGCATGCGCCCGATACAGGCGCCGGGCGGCTACGGCTGAGGCTGAGCCGTCGCGCCCGTGCGGCGCACATCGCGATCGACACGGGCAAGCGAATCGTGCGAGACTGCGGCGTCCCGAACGAGTGGTCCCATGGCTCTGCCGCCCCGCCCGATCCTGCTGTCTCTCGTGTGTGTCGCAGTCCTCGCGCCGGCCGCGGCGGCGCAGCCGCCG
>Ga0105107_10001024_pt1 | contig 18211 bp, 18 predicted proteins | sample PPLLaktember2015_6_FD_79335 | JGI IMG/M metagenome (GOLD analysis project Ga0105107, IMG submission 79335) | Freshwater sediment microbial communities from Prairie Pothole Lake near Jamestown, North Dakota, USA - PPLs Lake P8 Core (1) Depth... | ecosystem: Environmental > Aquatic > Freshwater >... | reverse complement strand
CTGCGCCGCGGTCATACCACCGCCAACACCATCTGGGGCAATGAAGCCAGCGTGCTGGTCGGCGATTTCCTGTATTCGCGCGCCTTCGAGATGATGGTCGAGGTCGGCAGCATGCGCGTGATGGAAATCCTGGCCCACACCACCAACACCATCGCCAAGGGCGAGGTCATGCAGTTACTCAATTGCCATGACCCGGAAACCACCGAAGAACGTTATATTGAGGTCATCCGCAACAAGACCGCCAAGCTGTTCCAGGCGGCGGCGCAGCTTGCAGCCGTGATCAGCGGACAAAACCAGCAGATCGAAGAGGACATGGCGTCCTACGGGATGCATCTCGGCACGGCGTTCCAGCTGGTCGACGACGCCCTGGACTATGGTCGGGATAACCACGACTTGGGGAAAAATATCGGGGATGACCTCGCCGAGGGCAAACCGACCCTGCCGCTCATCTATACCCTGCGCCAGGGAAACAACCGCCAGCGCGAGATCATCCGCACCGCCATCGAGGAAGGCGGCCTGGCCCAGATGGAAGAGGTCATGGACGCCATTGAATCAACAGGTTCCATCACGTACACTGCGCGCCGGGCTGAAGACGAGGCCTCCCGGGCCACGGCATCCTTGGCCGCCATACCGGATTCGCCCTTTAAACAAGCGCTTCTCGATCTGGCCCATTTTTCCGCCCACCGCAATTATTAGGTATCGTCAGTGTCAACGGGGTGTAGCGCAGCCTGGTAGCGCACTTGCTTCGGGAGCAAGGGGCCGGAGGTTCAAATCCTCTCACCCCGACCAAATTCAGGAAATTAAACCGCCAAGAACGCCGGGTTTCCCGACAAGGCTTTTCCTGGCGCGCCAGCAACATTCGATGACTTAATCTTCAATGGGTCAGTTTCTCCGCCTCGTCATCATCCTGATCGGCCTGTGGCTGGTCCTGACACTCATCAAACGTGCCCTGGCCTCACGTCGAAAGTCACCATCAGATAAACCGGCCGTGGCCAAAATGGTGGCCTGTGCCCACTGCGGGGTGCATATACCTGAATCCGAGGCGGTTCATGACGGGGACAGTCACTATTGCAGCGAAGAGCATCGGAGAAAAACGCCCATCTGACTGTCTTCGAGGCTGTGACAGCTTCAGGCGCGCTTCATCCCTGCTTTCAGCCTGCGCCAGCGCGGAAAATTCCGGCAAAAATATAAACTGACAAATTTTGCCACCCCCCCGAATCTGTGCTATTTCCATAGGGTATGACAGCTATGGAAAGCACCCTTCCCCGCGCGGGACAGAGCCGGGCAGAAGGCCGGGCTACCGTCGACGCCCAGAACTGGAAGCTTCTCAAGTACTTCAATTTCTACCGCCTGATCATTGCCCTGGCTGCGGCGGCCATTGCCGTTTTTCTCGGGAAATTCCCGCCTTTTGGCGAGGCCTATCCCGGGCTGTTTCTCAGCACCAGCGTGGTCTATGCCATCCTCAGCCTGACAGCAGTCTTTTCCATCCATTGGCAGAAACCCGACTATGACAGTCAGGCTGCGCTGCTCTCCTTCGCGGATGTCACACTGCTCACAATCATCATGCACGCGAGCGGCGGGCTGGACAGCGGCCTGGGGATAATGCTGGTGGTTGCCATCGCTGGCACCAGCCTGATGCTCGGCAAGCGCCTGACAATCTTTTACGCCTCGCTGGCCACCATTGCCGTATTGCTGGAACACTCATGGAGCTGGTTGACTGGCGTCGTCACGACCGATTTCGAGTTGCTGGAAGGATTTCCGCAGGTGGGGCTGTTCGGGATCGGTCTCTATGCCGCGGCCTTCTTCGGCTACCTGCTCGCCACGCGTCTGCGCGCCACCGAGGAGCTGGCCCAGCGCCGCGGCGTTGACGTCGCCAACCTCACGCAACTCAATGAACTCGTCATCCAGCGCATGCAGTCCGGTGTGGTCATCTGCGATCCGCAGGGAAACATGCGTCTGATCAACCAGTCGGCGCAGAAATACCTCGGCATCCACAACGAGGCCGAGAAGAAATCGCCCCTGAACGAAATCTCGCCGGAGCTTGCCATTCAGCTGTTCCAGTGGCTTGGCAACAGCGCGGTCAGCCGGGGAAGAAAGGTCTTCACCTCGCGCGTGGGCTATTCGTTGCTGCCCCGCTTTGTTTCCCTCGGCGATGACAAAGCCGCGGTCAAGCTGATTTTTCTGGAAGACATGTCAATCCTGAAGCAGCAGGCGCAGCAGCTGAAAATGGCGGCGCTGGCGCGCCTGACAGCGAGCATCGCGCACGAAATCCGCAATCCTCTCGGTGCACTCACCAACGCCGCACAGCTTCTCGGCGAAACCATGAACACCGAAAACGCCGAGGAAAAGCGTCTCGTCAAAATCATCGATGAACAAAGCAAGCGCATGAACGTCATCGTCCAGAACGTAACGCAACTCAGCCGGCGCGACCGCATCAACCCGATCCGTCTGGAACTCGAGCCATGGTTGCAGGATTTTCTGCGGCAGTACGGCGACACCGTTTCCGTGACGCGCGAGGCCTTCGTCATGCAGGGCATTCAGGGGCTGTCGGTATGCGTGGACCCGGATCAGCTGTACCAGGTCATATCCAATCTGTGCCAGAACGCCCTGCGTCACAGCCCGCCCTTTACCGGCACGCCACTGATCAAATTCCAGGGCAGCCGGGACGGCGAGGACCGGCCCATGCTGGATGTCATTGACTGGGGCAGCGGCGTCAATCCCGATATCGCCGACAACATTTTCGATCCTTTCTTCACGACCACCCCGAAAGGGACCGGGCTGGGCCTGTATATCGCCCGGGAATTGTGCGAAGGCAACGGCGCCACACTCAATTATTATCCCGGTGAAGGCGGCGTCGGCAGCCGCTTCCGGGTTACTTTCCTGCGCGCCGAGGATTGCGCCGAGCTGGGAACGCTATGAACAAACCGAAAAACCAGATTCTGATCGTTGACGACGAACCGGACATTCGCGAAGTTCTCGAATTGACACTGGGGCGCATGAACCTCGAAACGCGCTCGGCCTCGAACCTCGAAGAGGCGCGCCATCTGCTCGAGGATTACAAATTCGATCTGTGCCTGACCGACATGCGTCTGCCGGACGGCAACGGCATCGAGCTGGTGCGCCACATCCAGGACAGACACCCTTACCTGCCGGTGGCGGTCATCACCGCTTTCGGCAATATGGAAACCGCCGTGGCCGCGCTCAAGGCCGGCGCCTTCGATTTCGTTTCCAAACCACTCGATCTCAACGATCTGCGCAACATCGTGCGCGCCGCCCTGCGCGTGGGTCAGGCACCGGTGGCAAAGACAACTGTCAGCAGCAGCGAGACACCGGAAACCGGGGCCGGTACCAAAAAAATGCTGGGCCAGTCCCCCGCGATCGAGAAAGTGCGGGTCATGATCGAGCGGCTCGCCCGCGGACAGGCGCCGGTCTACATTGCCGGCGAATCCGGCACCGGCAAGGAGCTCGCGGCGCGCCTGATTCACGAGCTGGGTCCGCGCGCGGACAAGCCCTTCGTGCCGGTCAACTGCGGGGCCATTCCCGAAAGCCTCATGGAAAGCGAATTCTTCGGTCACAAGAAAGGCAGCTTCACCGGCGCGGTGACGGACAAGGACGGCCTGTTCAAGGCCGCCGACGGCGGCACGCTGTTTCTCGACGAGGTCGGCGATCTGCCCCTGTCCATGCAGGTCAAGCTGCTGCGCGCGATACAGGAAAAATCCGTCCGTCCCGTGGGCGCCCAAATCGAGATCAAGGTGGATGTGCGCATTCTCTCGGCGACCCACAAAAATCTGCATGACCTGGTGGCGCAGGGAAAATTCCGTCAGGACCTGTACTACCGGCTGAATGTCATCGAACTCATGATTCCGCCGTTGCGCGAGCGCGTCGAGGATATTCCCCTGCTCGCGGAAGCGCTGTGCCGCAAGCTATCCGACAACATGGGCATGAAACCGCCGTGCCTGACGACGGACGCGGCCGAGGCCTTGCAGCGTTACGCCTTCGCCGGCAACGTGCGCGAACTGGAAAATACCCTCGAGCGCGCCTTGACCCTGTGCAACGGCACGGAAATCACGGCGCAGGATCTGCAGCTCCAGGTGGCCGCGAACGAGAGTGAGGCGGAGACCGTCATGGGCGGCAAGGAATCGCTCGACGACTATCTCGAACGGATTGAGCGCGCCACCATCGAAAAGGCCCTGACCCAGACCCAGCAGAATAAAACCGCCGCCGCCAAGCTGCTGGGGATCAGTTTTCGTGCCCTGCGCTACAAGCTGGAGAAGCTAGGAATTGAATAAAGACTGACGTACGCGGGCAGTGCCGCCCAAAAACGGCAAATTCTCTTGAAAAAACAGGGGGGTGGATATTTATAAACGGAGATGGTAGCTTAAAATTCTCTTTTGATTTCAATGGGTCATGACAGTCTCTCCGCTGATCGCCGAAGGACGGTCGCTGGCATAGAACATGCACCATTTACAGATGGAAAAGTAGTGGAGTTGGGCAGGGTTTCAACTGAATTGACTTCGGAAAGGGCTCTGCTAAGTAGGTACGTTGAGGATGTCACGGAAAGCATCGGCCTGGCAGGGAGCCGGGGCCCCATGCTCGCAGACGGTCCCGGTTTAAGGAAAAACAGGGCCGGTTATTTCCGGGGCACCCTCGCAACAATTATCCAATTGGAGGTATTTTTATGAACAAGTTGCAACAGGGTTTCACACTCATCGAGCTGATGATCGTGGTCGCGATCATCGGCATCCTGGCCGCGATCGCGGTACCGGCGTATCAGGACTACACCGTCCGGGCGCGTGTTTCGGAGGCGGCCAGTCTGTCTTCCGGCGTGCGTACGGCGATTGACGTCGCCTATTCGGAAGGCAGGCCACTGGACCAATTGCCGACCACACCCGCCGATCTTGGTGTTTCGCAGCCTGTGAGTTACACAGGCAAGTATGTCGCCTCGGTTTCGTATGTACCGACCAGCGGCAGCATCATCATAACCATGCAGACCGTCAACGATCTGCCGACCTCTGTCCAGGGCCAGACGATTGAGTATTCTCCGATCTCACGGACAGGTAACCTCGAGTGGACCGTCAAGGTACCTGCGGGCAGCACCATACCGCCGAAGTATCTGCCGAAACGCTGATCCTTCGGGAAAATCCGAAGACGACAAGGGCGACGCAAGTCGCCCTTGTTTTTTGGTGTCGTAATGGCCCGCGGCATCGGCAAACACACTCCTATCATTGCCGCCGAAAAGCCACTATTGTTGTTTCTACTGAAACAGGACCGTTCAGGTAGCCGTCATTTGACCGCCGCAAATAATCTTCCATCCGGCCGCTTTACCACCCGAGGCGTTTTGCGGGCGTACTCTCCCCAGCTATCCATCATAATTCTCGTTGCAGTGGGTGTCCTGATCTACCTGCCGGGGCTCAGCGGCCCATACCTGTTCGATGATTACGGCAACCTTATTGCGAACAGCTATATCCAGCTGGAGCAACTGACATGGGGCGATCTGTACCGTGCTGCGTTCTCCCTCGACTCCGGGCCACTGCGTCGTCCGCTCAGCGTCCTCAGCTTTGCACTCAACTACTGGTTTGCCGGCGGGTTCGAGAATTCAGCCGCCTTCAAGGGCGTCAACCTCGCGATCCACCTGGCCAACGGGATACTCGTGTTTATCCTGACGCGGCTCCTGCTCGCGCGCGCGGCTATCCACGCGCCTGGGGCCGACCGGCCCGAAACCATTATGCGTCGAATGCTGCCTGGCCTGATTGCATTGCTTTGGACAGTGCACCCGATCCAGCTGACGAACGTGCTGTATGTCGTCCAACGCATGACGAGCCTTGCCGCGTTTTTCACGCTTGCGGCACTTTGTACGTACCTGCTGGGCCGCCAACAGCTGGCGGCGGGCAAACGCCGTAACGGCTGGCTTTTGATGTTCGGCGCCGGGTTGCTTGCAACGCTCGGGATCTTCAGCAAGGAAACTGCGGCCCTGTTCCCGCTGTACGTAATTGTCGTGGAGCTGGTGTTTTTCCGCGATTCGATACCCGGCTATCTTCGCCATCGCTTCGGCCGTCGACTGCTGCCCGTCACGATAGCGACAGCCGCTGCCCTCACCGTGACGATAATCTGGGCGATTGACTACGTTGAGCCGCGCTATTCGCACCTGACGTTCACGATGGGCGAACGACTGCTGACCCAGTTCAGAGTCCTGTTTTTTTACCTGTCACTGATTTTGCTGCCGAACCTGGGCCGGCTCGGACTGCATCACGACGACCTCGCCCTCTCGACCTCGTGGCTCACGCCATGGACGACCCTGCCCTCATTCGCAGGCATTCTGCTGCTGCTCGGCGCTGCCCTTGCCCTGCGCAGGCGCGACCCCCTGATTTCGCTTGGGGTGCTTTGGTTTCTGGCCGGGCACAGCCTTGAGTCCACGATCCTGCCGCTCGAGATTGCCCACGAACATCGGAACTATCTGCCCTCCCTCGGCATTGTCCTTGTATTGCTGCACGCACTGACGCACCCCAGGCTCGCGATATCAAGGCCTCCGGTGGCGGCTGCTCTAACCTGGGTTATCCCTGTCTTCATATTGTCCGCCGCCGCGACAACGACAATACGTGCCACGCAATGGTCTGAGCTTCGCACACTGAGCGTTTACGAGGTGCTGCACCACCCGCGTTCGGCCCGATCACACGCCGTGCTCGGGAGTATGCACGCCTCCGCGGGACAACCAGGCGCTGCCATCGAGGCCGTGCAGCAGGCGGCAATTCTCGACCCTCTGGAGCCAGGATACCTTTTACTTGCGATGCAAATCGCCGCTCCCCATGACATTGCGCTGACGGACGCGGTCCATGCTGAGCTTGACCGGCGCCTGGGCATGCGCACGCCTTCGATGCTGACGCGCACGGTCATGGGTGAAATCACGAATTGCCTGCCACATGGCTGCCGCCGCCTTGCAGAACCGATGATAGGCTGGACCGACATATTGATCGGCGCGACCCCGCAGGACAGTCCTCGGCTACAATCCTATTGGTATCACATACGGGGTCGCGCACTTGCCGTCCTGAAGCGCCCGGCCGAGGCCATTGTCAACCTTGAAAGGTCGCACGAGCTCGATCCGCACTATCTGCATCCGCTTTTCGAGATCTTGCGCCTTCACATTACCGCGGGAGATCGGGTTAGCGCCGAAAAAACCCTGATACGACTCATGCGCGCGAATGAAAAGGCCCCCCACCCGCGCAACCGCGAGCTCCTGGAAGCCAGCCAGCATGTCTATGCCATGCGCGAAGCACAGGACACCGAAAAACACCCGGGCATCGAACCGGCCCCGGACACTCATGAATAAAACGATAACAAACAAATTCGGCTTTCTTGCCGCGCTGCTCGTTCTGGTGGCGCTTGCTTACGCTCCCGGTGTCAACGGTCCGTTCGTGTTCGATGACAGCATCAATATCGTCACGAACACAGCGGTACACATGACGCAATTCGATCTTGCCTCGTTGAGCCGGGCAGCACTTTCCGACGAAGGTACGATCTTCAAGCGTCCCCTGGCAACAATGAGTTTTGCCCTCAATCACCTGGCCGGCGGACTGGAGCCTTATGGCTACAAACTTATCAACATAGGTATTCACCTGGCCAACACCGTTCTCGTCTATTGGCTGGCGATCATCATCCTCGACGTCTTTACCAGCCGCCGCAACACTGGCCGGACCCGGCTTCACGCCTGGATCCCGCTCATCAGCGCCGCAATCTGGGCGTTACACCCTATTCAGCTTACCTCCGTGCTCTACGTGGTTCAGCGCATGACGAGCCTGTCGGCATTGTTTGTCCTCGCCGGGCTCATTGTCTTCCTGATCGGACGCCGGGGTATCGACACGGGTCGCCAGCACAGTTTCGCACTGATGGTCGCGGGGATCGGTGGCGGGACCCTCCTGGGTGTTCTCAGCAAGGAAAACGCCGTGCTGCTGCCCTTGTTCGCCCTGCTGCTGGAAATTACATTTTTCCGTTTTGTGACGGGAACCCCAGAGTCAAGACGTCGCTTGTTTTTGTTCTATGGCGTTATCGTCGGCCTTCCGTTACTGGCCGCTGCGGCATGGCTGATGATCAATCCCACCTATATCACCGGCGGCTACCGCTGGCGCGACTTCACGCTGGACGAACGCCTGCTGACGCAACCGCGGGTCCTCTGGTTCTATGTATCGCTGTTCCTGTTTCCTGACATCCGCCGATACAGCCTTTACTATGACGACATCGAGATCAGCACCGGCTTGCTGATGCCGGTTGCTACTCTTGTCGCCATGGCAGGTCTCGCCGCCGCTGTGGTCGTTGCCCTGTATGCGTACCGGCGTGCCCCATGGTTGTTCCTCGGGATATCGTGGTTCCTCGCCGGCCACCTCATCGAATCGAGTGCCATCGCGCTGGAGCTCGTGCACATACACCGCAACTATGTGCCCACCGTCGGGCTCGCGCTGGCATCCGGATACGGACTGGTATACCTGCTCAACAGTCTCACACAGCCAAAGCTCGCCACCGTTCTCATGCTTTCAGTATGCATGACACTCGCCGCTATCACGGCGAGCTATGCCTCGATCTGGCGCGAGGAAGAATCCCTGGCGCAGTTCATGCTCCGATATCGTCCGCTATCCGCCCGCGCCCACGTCATGCTTGCCTCGGCTCGCGTCAATTCAGGCGACGATCCGCTGTCAACGCTTATGCTCTTTCAGCGCGCCGTCGAACTCGCGCCAACGGAGACTGCATACCTCATACGCGTCGCAGAAGTCGCTGCGCGATCGCTCGTCCACATGCGCGACAAACATCCGGCCCCGGGCCAGTCCTTGACGGAGCATCTGCCGCCTGAATTATCGGAATATCTCGTGGTCCATACCAGCTCAGGCAAGAGCCGTCTCTGGCTCAAGCCGGCAATGATTGACAAGGTTCGCTCCCAACTGCGGGACCTGCCCGTCAAGTCAATGACCGAGCAGACGCTGGTCAGCATTGCAACGTGCGTCACCGATGACGTTGGCGACTGTGCGCCGTTCTACGACGAGATCGTCAACTGGATCAACATCGCGCTCAGCAACCCGCGTATTCTGCACTACGCCAAGCGCAATTTGACACTCACGCTTGGCAAGCTCTATTTTGAATTCGGCCAATTTCATCTCGTCACAAAACTTGCCGAGACTGCGCGACAGTCAGACCCCAAGTCTGTCCAGCTGGCCATCATGCACGCGAATGCCCTGTATGTTCTCGGGCAACGCGCACAGGCAGGCAACATTCTGTCCGCTTTCGCCGACACGCATCCCAATGAAATCACAAGGGCCCGCGCGGAGATACTTCGGCTTATGAATTCTCTCTCCGGCAACCGATAGGTCGTCGCGCAGGGGATGTCCCATTAAAATGTGTGTGCGGGCAGACAACAACCACTCGTACAATACAAGAAACGAATGAACCTAGGAGACCCTACAATGCCAACGATCTCGGTGATCATTCCCGCTAAAAACGAAGCCACCGGCCTGAACCAGATCCTGCCCCGCATCCGGTCGCTCTACAAGAACGCGGAGGTGATTGTCGTGGACGACGGCTCTGGCGACGATACTGCCGATATTTGTGCCCGTTACGATGCCGTTCACCTCAAACATCCCTACAGCATGGGCAATGGTGCAGCGGTCAAGTCCGGGGCGCGCGCGGCAAACGGCGAGGTGCTGGTTTTAATGGACGGCGACGGACAACACAATCCAGACGATATTCCGCGGTTGCTGGCCAAGCTGGACGAAGGCTATGAGATGGTGGTGGGCGCCCGCTCGTTCCGTACGCAAGCGGGCCTGCACCGCGCTCTCGGGAATATCGGCTACAATCGCCTGGCCTCGTGGATGACCGGCCATCGCATCGAGGACCTGACATCCGGTTTCCGGGCCGTGCGCGCCGCCAAGTTCAAGCGCTTTCTCTATCTTCTTCCCAACGGGTTCTCGTATCCAACGACCATCACGATGGCCTTCTTCCGCTCCGCCTATCCCGTCGCCTATGTCCCCATTGAGGCCGCCCGCCGGGAGGGGCGCAGCAAGATCCGGTTGCTCAAGGACGGGGTGCGTTTCTTGGTCATCATCATGCGTATCGGAACGTTGTTCTCCCCGATGCGGCTGTTCCTGCCGGTCAGCGCGGTCTTTTTCCTTTTCGGCCTCGGCTACTATACCTACACCTATCTGAGTTGGGGGAGGCTGACAATCATGAGTGCGTTGTTGTTCATAGCCTCGATGCTGACCTTCCTTATCGGAATCGTGTCGGAGCAGGTTTCGTCACTGCACTACAAGAGCAATGAGGACGATACCGGGCGGGACGCCTAGCGCGTCTGCTCAGGAGGCGCGTCGTGCCGCAATCGCCTCGCGGCAGATCTGGCGGAGACGGTCGCCAAACCGGGGCCAGGCAAAATCAGCGGCAAACTCGCGACAGCGCCCGTACCAGAGCGCCGGGTCCTCACCGCTGAGATGCATGAGCACGGTTCGCGCGAATCCCTCCTCGTCCCCCGGCGCAATCAGATATCCGGACACGCCATGCCGGATCGCGTCCGTAACGCCTCCGAGGGAAAAAGCAATAGTCGGCAATCCGTGGGCCGCCGCCTCGAGCGCCACCATGCCAAAACCCTCGACGTCACCAGGCACGTCGCGTACCGGGAACACCAGCAGGCGCGCGGCGGCATAGGCCTGGTTCAATCTGACATCGTCGACCGCGCCGAGCAGGCGCAGATGGTACGACAGGCCGCGCTTGGCAGCCGCGCGCTCAATTCGCTGGCGCTCACCGGAACGATGCCGCAGCGCGTGCTCAGGCTCCACACCGATCACCGCCAGCACAACTTCCGGGTTCCTCGCAACGATCCGCGGGAGCACACTTTCCACGAACTCCGCCAATCCCTTGCGGGGTATCAAGCGGCCAACCGCCAACAGGATATGGCTTCGCGAATCTATGCCAGCGAATGCCCGGAAGTCTGCAGGATCGGCTTTACCATCAGGCAGGCTTACACCGGGGTGCAATATCTGGATCCGCTCCGATGCGATGCCTGCCCTGCCAGCAAGGGCGCCGGTGTGGTGGCTGTTGACCAGCAGGTGTTGGCAGCGACGAATCGCCGGCAGAAATATGGATTTATAAAGCAAACCCGGCACCACAAGATCCAGGCCGTGCAGATAACAGACTGCCGGTGCGCCGCAATACCGCGCGGCAAGGATGGCAGCCGGCGCCGTGGCACCGCTGCCCGCGATAACCAGGTCTGGCCTGAAGCGGCGCGCGAGCTGGAGGCTCTTGATCTGGCAATGCCACAGAAATCGCGGCACCGGTGAGAGCGGGCAGGCCAGCATCTCGTGGGCGGCGCCTGCAAAATCCTCACTGCCCTCCGGCCCCACGAGTGCCAGGCTGAACTCGCGCGCCAGTTCCAGGAAGGCGTGATGGATCAGTCGCTCCATTCCTCCGACCTGGGGAGGAAAGTTGCGCGTTACGAGCAGTATCTTTTTACGGGTTTCAGTCACCAGCATTTCGAGAGCCATAACATCGCCCGCTTTACCGTTTGCGCCACGGCGCGAGAATCGAGATGGAGCGCGAACGGACCCGGTAAAGCCCGCGAGATCTGATTCACTAACCAGCCTTCTTCAGCAACCAGATATAGGTTGGGCAGAGCCAATAGGCCAGACGCAGCATGATCAGCGATATCTTCTGTTTAGCCGAGCCCGGCTCGATAACATCCAAAGCAGAAAAACGCACGGGATCCTTCACGGCCTTGACTGTATAGTCAATCACCTCGAATTCTGAAACCAGCTTTTTCAAACCCCAATACGTCAGATGTGTTTCGTAGTAAAAATTTCCGCGATTAAGTATTCTCAGATAAATATGCGCCAATGTTTTCGGTAACATTGATAACAGCGGTAACCGATAATGTGGCTCAATCAAGCTGATGCGGTTGCCTGCAGTAAAATAACAGGCGCCCCCCGCCTTTAAGAGCCGGTATATTTCCGACATTAGCTGATGTGCGTCGGGGACATGCTCGTATACATGTGTACAAATGATCATGTCAAATGATCCATCCGGGAATGCGATACGCTGAGAATCCATAACCAGATAATCAATATTCGAACTTCCGTTGTGTCTTGCAGCATGCCTGACTGCTGGTTCATCGATATCTATGCCTACCACATGGTGAAAATGCTCTGCATATACTCTGGTTCCAATACCGGCAGCACAGCCAATGTCGAGCATGTCGAGCTTTGCCATGTGCGGATAAGCATCTTCTATAATAGATAATGCTTTCGCAGCCTTTTTCGCTCTTGTCCCGGCGTCAAAAATGGTGGATCCATGAATGGCAGAAAAGCCTTTTTGTAATTTATCATTGGCTGTCATACGGAAATATTCCTGCCCTGTCGTTAGCGCGCAATAAAACCTAGTATAGGCGACGCACAGACAGAATTCTTGCCGTCAGGATCATCATGTGGAAGAACAAAAAGCCGGCCCTATTGTTCGCACTACTGATAATTTTTGGCTCTGTTCTCTTTGTGGCCTCTAAATCCCCGCGCACAAGCATCATATACGGTGGACTCGTGCGTAGCTGAAAATCCTTTTTGCAATTTTTCGTTAGACACCGCTCGTGCGAATATCGTCCACAAAACACCTCCGCCCTTGATAAACGGTCATGGCAAACCTGACTTCCGGGAAAACGAACGGTATGGGCATGGTTTTGATTTCCTTCGACGAGACTGGATCATGAACGATCTCGCGTCCGATATACAGTTCTTGGCACCCACCTGGGCGGCGCGCGATCACCAATTTCTGCTAAAATTCCTGACATATGGATTCCATTCACGAAACAGCCCGTACGTGAAACGACTCACGCTGAGGCCAAGCCATCCAGCCGAGGGTCTCCCGTGGCAGACGACGGTTCCCGCTGAATATTTTCCGGTCATCGTCACATGACTCCAGTCAAAGGTGTTCATAAATTAGACGATCCCGCTTCAACCCCGCCATACTTCATTCGTTGCATCATTTGACCCTGCGCCACTTCCGAAAATGAAAATCTGGTTACCAGTAATACGCGGTGGGAGCGGAACCGATGTCTTTACCCGGCGGCTCGCGAGCGCGCTCGAAAAGCGCGGAATCCGGACTCAAGTATCCTGGTTTCCCGCATGCTTCGAGTTCGCGCCATATTTACTGCGATACGTCACTCCGCCCAGCGGCACGACGATAGTGCATGCCAACTCGTGGAACGCCTTTTCTTTTTATCGCCATGGCATACCGCTGGTAGCAACCGAACACCTCGGGACTCTGGATCAGGCGCCAGGTTTCCGGTCATCGTTGCAAAAAATGTATCACTCCACCTTTATCCGGCGGTTCGTCGAGCGCTCCATGACGCGCGCTGCTGCCGTGACCGCGGTCAGTCGCTATGCGGCCGATACCATTGATCAGGCGGGAATGCGGCGCGACGTAAAGGTGATCTACAACTGGATCGACACGCATCGTTTTCGCCCGCCAACGGCGGCTTCAGCGATACGCAAACCTGAATCTCGTCAGACCCGCTTGCTGTTCATGGGCAATCCATCCGTACGTAAAGGCGCGGACCTGCTCGCGCCGATCATGCGTGAGCTCGGACCAAGCTTTACGCTCACGTACACTGCCGGGCTCCAGTCGCGTGCATTGTCGGATGTTGCCGCTAACATGCGGAATGTCGGTCGTATTGACGATGAGGATGAGATAATCCGGCTCTACCAGGACACGGATATATTGCTTTTTCCGACTCGCCAGGAGGGTTTCGGTCTCGCGGCGCTGGAAGCCATGGCCTGCGGCGTACCCGTGATCGCCACGCGCGGGACCGCCTTACCCGAAGTCGTGGAAGACGGCGTAACCGGAATGCTGTGCCCCGAGGGCGATGTCCCGGCTTTCGTCACGGCATGCCGGCTGCTAGGGGCTGACCGGCATCTATGGCAAACGACATCGGCCGGTGCTCGCCGGCGCGCCGAAATGCTATTCTCGGAAGACATCATCATTCCTCAATATATCGGACTCTACGAGGCGCTGCTTTCAGGTACACCGTGAGGCTGGCTGTCGTTATCACTGATTATGACGGTTGGGAGCAGACGCGCCGCTGCTTGGAGCATCTGTACGCCAGCACGCACCGGCCCTTCGAAACCATCGTCGTGGATCATGGGCTGAGCGACGAAACTCGACGCGGATTGCTGGAAAAATTTCCGGCGGTAATCCGGGTAGAAGGCGATCCGTCGTTATGGTGGGCAGGAGCAACAAATCTTGGCGTTCGCTGCGCACTCGAACGCGGCAGCGATTCCATCGTGCTTCTGAACAATGACTGCTATGTCGAGCCAAACACGCTTGCCCGGCTCGTCACCCATTCAGCCGCCGAGCCACAAGCCGTAATCGCTCCGATGCAGATTACTCTAGGCTCCGGCACGGTACAGCCGTTCCTCTCAACCTGCCTGTTACTGGGGTTTCCAACGCTTGCTGTCTCTCGTGGACCACGAAATGGCGCTGACGCTCCACCGCTTGTCAGGACCGGGATGATCGGAGGCGGCCGAGGGGTGATAGTGCCGGCCCATGTCTTTCGTAAAATTGGACTGTTCGACGCCGAAAACATGCCACATTACTACGCCGACCATGATTTCTACCTGAGATGCCGCAAGCAGGGCGTGCCGCTTTATATGGCCCGCGACGCCGCGGTCGCGGTCGACCCCAGGCGCACTACTGCGGCCGCGAACTACTCCCGGCTGAATCTGAGAGAATTCCGTCGCACCTTCTCGGACCCGCGCTCGCATCGGAACCTGCATGCCCTCACCATGCTGTTTCGTTTGCACTATCCGGTACCGGGCTTGTGGTGGGTGGGGGTCGGGTTGAATCTGGCACGTTACATTCTCACCTACCTCGCAGCACGAGGCTTTCGCCTGCTCGCCACACGGGGGAAATGAGGCATGCCACTTTCCGTGGGGCGCAACAGACGCTAGAATCCCGTTCCGGCAACGTTTCGCCGGAATCCATGGGGCGGTAGCTCAGCTGGGAGAGCGCTGCGTTCGCAATGCAGAGGTCGAGGGTTCGATCCCCTTCCGCTCCACCAATCCCGAAATGGCCGGACTAACCGGCCATTTTCATTTATGGCCCGGCATTCCCGCCGGGCGGTTTTGTCCCGCCCTGCTGCTAGAATAGCGGCGGGCCCCGGTAGCTCAGTGGATAGAGCGGCCGCCTCCTAAGCGGCAGGTCGCCGGTTCAACTCCGGCCTGGGGCACCAAGTTCAAAGATTGATGTATCTTCAACCTGTCGGGGGAGGCTGTCCTTGCTGGAAGCAGTCGATCTGGAATGTGTCCGCGGCGACCGGCCCCTGTTCAGCCACCTGTCATTCTCGCTCAAGCCGGGGGAACTGCTGCACGTGACCGGCGTCAATGGCAGCGGCAAAACCACCCTGTTGCGCGCGCTCTGCGGACTGACGCGTGCCCATGCCGGCGAGATTCGCTGGCATGGCAACGCCATAAACAAACTCGGCGACGATTATCACGCCCAACTCGCGTACGTTGGACATGCCAATGGCATACAGGGCGATCTGACGCCGGTTGAGAATCTCCGAGTGGCTTCCAGCCTGAGTGGCGAAGCGGACAAATCGCGAATCGGAACAACGCTGGAGCGTCTCGGTCTCGCGGCGTATCACCACTTCCCTTCCAAGATCCTGTCACAGGGCCAGAAGCGCCGGCTCGCGCTTGCGCGTCTGGTGGTTGAACACAAGCCGTTATGGATTCTGGACGAACCCCTGAGCGGACTCGACGTGGATTCAGTGTCGCTGATGACAACCATTCTGATGGAACACCTTGCTCAGGGTGGCTTGATCATTATCACTTCTCATCAGGATATCGAAGTAGCAACCAAGACCACGTTACAGATCCGGATCAGCTAGCGTGCCAAAACTATTGCAAGCCATTGCCCGCCTGTTCTGGCGCGACCTGACGGTTGCCATGCGCCGCAGCACGGACGTCCTGACGCCGCTGGTATTTTTCGTGATCGTCGTGAGTCTCTTTCCGCTGGGCCTCGGGCCCGAGCCTGCGGTACTGCGCACCATCGCGCCCGGGGTCATCTGGGTCGCGGCGCTGCTCGCGACCATGCTCTCGCTCAACCGGCTGTTCGCCAACGACCACGCCGACGGCACCCTGGAACAGATGGCGCTGGCGCCCTACCCGCTGGCGCTGCTGGCGCTGACCAAGATTACGGCCCACTGGACGCTCACCGGCCTGCCGCTGGTGCTGATCTCGCCCCTGCTGGCGGTGCAGATGCACCTGCCGGAATCCGCCATCGGCACGCTCGTCCTGTCGCTGCTGCTGGGGACACCGATCCTGAGTCTGCTCGGCGCGGTCGGCGCAGCGCTGACGCTCGGGTTGCGCGGCGGCGGTGTGCTGGTTTCTCTGCTGGTATTGCCGTTGTATACTCCGATCCTGATTTTTGGCGCCGGCAGCGTGGCGGGTGTGATTGCCGGCATCGATACCGAAGCGCATTTTTCCCTGCTGGGAGCCTTTCTTGCGTTGGCCCTGACCTTCGCGCCCTGGGCCGCCGCGGCGGCACTGCGCGTATCTCTGGACTGACGCATGCATAAATACGCCTCACCCAAATTCTTTTACTCCCTTGCCGGGCAACTGATTCCATGGACCGCGGCGGTCACCGTGGTGCTGCTGCTGGCCGGACTTTATCTGGGCCTGTTCGTGGCCCCGGCAGATTACCAGCAGGGCGAAAGCTACCGCATCATGTTCGTCCACGTCCCGGCGGCATGGATGTCCATGTTCATCTACGTGCTCATGGCCGGCGCCGGCGCGGTGGCGCTGGTGTGGAACATCAAGCTCGCGGAGATCTTCGCCAGCAGCTGCGCGCCCATCGGCGCCTCGTTCACCTTTCTCGCGCTCGCCACCGGATCGCTCTGGGGCAAGCCCATGTGGGGCACCTGGTGGGCCTGGGACGCGCGCCTGACCTCGGAACTTATCCTGTTTTTCCTGTACATAGGCTACATGGCATTGCAGGCCAGCATCGACGACCCCCGGCGCGCGGCGCGCGCGGCGGCCATTCTGGCGCTGGTGGGCGTGGTCAACATTCCCGTGATTCATTTCTCCGTGGAGTGGTGGAACACCCTGCATCAGCCGGCCTCGGTGAGCAAGATCGGCACGCCCTCGATTCATCCGAGCATGATCGCCCCCTTGCTGCTGATGGCCTTTGCCTTCACCTTTTACTTTGTCGCCGTGGTGCTGCTGCGCATGCGCAACGAGATCCTGGAGCGCGAGCGCCACACCACCTGGGTGACCGACATGCTGGAGTCCAAACCATGAACTGGGCGGAATTCTTCGCCATGGGCGGCTACGGCCAATACGTCTGGGGCTCCTACGGCCTGGCCGCGCTGATCCTGATCCTGAACCTGTATCTGCCGCTGCGCCGCCGCAAGACGGTGCAGCGCCTGCTGCGTGAATTTCTGCGCTTGAAGGAACAAACCCGATGAAAACAAGACACAAACGTCTGGCCATTATCGTCTCCGGCGTCATCGGCCTGACCGTTGCCGTGCTGCTGGTGCTGAATGCCTTCCAGAGCAATCTGGTCTTTTTCTATTCACCCACGGAAGTGCTGGAAGGCAAGGTCGCCGCGGGCGCCGGCAAGACCATCCGCATCGGCGGGCTGGTGGAACAGGGTTCGGTAAAGCGTTCCGCCGACGGCCTGAAGGTGGATTTCGTCATCACCGATCTCAACAAGAAATTGCCGGTCCACTACGAAGGCCTCCTGCCCGATCTGTTCCGTGAAGGTCAGGGCGTGGTGGCGCAGGGCCGCCTGCAGGACGGCAACCGGTTCGCGGCAAGCGAAGTGCTCGCCAAGCACGATGAAAAATACATGCCGCCGGAAGCGGCGCAGGCCCTGAAGGGCGGGACCTTTACCCCGGGCGAAGAAAACAAAAAACCATGAAGAAGTACCTCGTTCCGCTGGCAATCTTCGTGGTGCTGGGCCTGCTGCTCGCCTACGGACTCAATCTCGATCCGCGCAAGATCCCTTCGCCCCTGATCGGAAAATCGCTGCCGGCCTTCTCGCTCACCACCGTCGCCGATCCGGCGCGCAAGGTCGGTCGCGACGATTTGCTGGGGCGCGCCTACCTGCTCAACGTCTGGGCCTCCTGGTGTGTCGCCTGCCGCCAGGAACACCCGTTTCTCAACGAGTTGGCGCGCAACAAGACCGTGCCCATCATCGG
>Ga0105107_10001022_pt1 | contig 18245 bp, 13 predicted proteins | sample PPLLaktember2015_6_FD_79335 | JGI IMG/M metagenome (GOLD analysis project Ga0105107, IMG submission 79335) | Freshwater sediment microbial communities from Prairie Pothole Lake near Jamestown, North Dakota, USA - PPLs Lake P8 Core (1) Depth... | ecosystem: Environmental > Aquatic > Freshwater >... | reverse complement strand
GCCCAGGGCCCACCCCAGCAGCAGCAGATGAAGCTCGAGGATGTCCAGAAGGCGCTGAGCCTGGTCGATAAGCCCCAGCCCGCGCCCGACAAATTCAAGCCCGGCCTCGAGGCCATCACCGCCGAGGACACGCTGGCGATGCTGACGTACATCGCCTCCGACCTTCTCGAAGGCCGGGAGACCGCGACCCGCGGCTACGCGTTGGCCACCGAGTACGCCGCTTCGCTCCTCAAGATGTGGGGCGTCAAGCCGGCCGGCGACATGCCGGTGATGGGTGGGGGCCGCATGGGCGCCCCCCGGGGCCAGGCCCCCCAGGCGCCCCGGGAGAGGACCTATTTCCAGGAATTCGCCATGAAGGAGACCTCGGACTCCCAGACTGCGATCACGATCGAAGTCGGCAGGGGCGGCATGGTCAAGAGCCGGACCTTCCAGGCCGGGCTCGATTTTCAGGGCGGTATGGGCGGTATGGGCGGCGGCTCCGAGGGCACCATCGCGGCTCCGGTCGTTTTCGTCGGCTACGGCATCTCCGAGCCGTCCGCCGGCCTTGACGAGCTCAAGGGCCTCAGCCTTAAAGGCAAGATCGTCCTCGTTCTCAGCGATGCGCCCGGCCGGGACGACCCCAAGTCCCCCCTCCAGGCCAAGAAGGAGCTCAAGGACAAATATTTCCCGGCGGCACCCCAGGGCGACATGATGGCCATGATGATGCGGGGCGGCCCGCAGCGCTTCAACAAGCTCGACGCGATCGCCAAGCTCGAGCCCGCGGCCATCATCCAGGTCTCCGGCTCGGGCAACGACGCCATGATCTACAACGCCCTCTCGATGGTCCGCAAGCCCAGCGACGAGCGCCCGATCATCAACAAGCCCCGCCGAAGGCTCTCGCTGGCCGGCGTTGCGGGCGGTGGCGGGGGCATGCGCGGCGGAGCGTCCGCCATGCAGATCACCCGGGAGATGGCCAACTTCATGCTCGAAGGGACGGGCCAGACGATCGACGGCCTGAAGGCCAAGATCGAATCGACCATGAAGCCCGCTTCGATGGACGTCCCCGGCGCCAAGATGACCATCGCCACGACGGCCAAGACCGCGCTCGTCCGCGGCACGAACGTCCTCGGCATCATTGAGGGCTCCGATCCCAAGCTCAAGGAAGAGTACTTCGTCGTCGGCGCCCATTACGACCACAACGGCGCCTGGGAAGGCTACGTCTGGAACGGCGCGGACGACAACGGCTCCGGCTCGGTCGGCGTCCTGAACATCGCCAAGGCGATCGCCGCGAGCCCGGTCAAGCCCAAACGGTCCGTCGTCTTCGCCCTGTGGACGGGCGAGGAGGAAGGTCTCCTCGGATCGCGCTACTACGCCCAGAATCCCGTCTATCCGATCGAAAAGACGGTCGGCTACCTGAACTACGACATGATCAGCCGGCCGTACGAGGCCGAGACCTTGGCCCGCACGATGCGGCAGTACAGCGTTCCCGGCGCCGAGGAGATCGTCAAGAAGGTCCGCGCCCCCTGGTTCGTCAGCGTCAACCTGACGGAGGGCACGTCCTTCGCCGACATCGCCCGGGAGATGAACCAGTATGTCGGGCTCGACCTGCTTTTCCGCTTCAACGCCCTGGGCGCCGGCGGAGGCGGGTCCGACCATTCCTCGTTCGCAGCAGTCAAGGTTCCCTACGTCTATTACATGGCGGGTATGCCGCCCGATTACCATCAACCGAGCGACAGCGTCGAAAAGGTCAGCGGCGAGCTCATCGCCAAGATCAGCCAGCACGGTTTCCTGACCGTGTACGCCTTCGCCGACAGATAAGCTATCCGCGAGGAGGGCGGGCCGTCCGGCCTGCCCTCCTCTGTTTTTCCTAAGACCGGTTCAAGCCCTGGCGTCCGGCCTCATGGGGGAAAATCAGGCGGAAGGTGCTTCCCTTCCCCGGCTCGCTTTCGACTTCCGCCCGCCCGCCGTGAGCGTCCATGATGTGACGGACGATCCTCAAGCCCAATCCGACGCCGGTCGGATCGTGAGCGACGGCCCCGGGCGACCGGAAAAAGGCCTCGAAGATCCTCTCCCGGGCCGCCGGGTCGATGCCCATGCCCCGGTCCGTCACGCCGATGACGGCGCCGGCGGGCCCGTCGGCCAGTCCGACATCCACCTCTTTCCGCGCCGGACTGTACTTGAGCGCGTTATCGAGCAGGTTCAGGACCGCCTGACGGACGGCGTCCCCGTCGGCCCGGACGATGACCGGCGCCGCCGGGACGTCCACCCGGACTGTCGCCCCAGAATCCGCCTGGCTCTCCCGGACGAGATCGGCGACCTCTCGGACGAGCGGGCCCAGGTCCGTCTCCTTGATGTCGTACTCCTTGGTATCACTTTCGATCTTGCCGAAATCGAGGACGTTCCGCAGGAACCGGGTCAGCCGGCCGCATTCGCCGGCCATGAGCTGGAGAAGGTGCTCGCGCTTGGCCGGATCGCCGATCTTGCCCGAGCGGAGCAGCCCCGAGAGGCCCGAGAGCGAGGTCATGGGCGTCCTCACCTCGTGGGCGACCGAGGAGATGAATTCCGTTTTCAGCCGGATGATCTCCTCGTACTTCTCTCGCGAGGCCCGTTCGTAGATCATCTCCTCCTGGATCCGGATCCGCCCCAGGTTGACGGCCAGCTCTCCGGCGAGCGCCTCGATGAGGTCGATATCCTCCGAAGTGAAGCGGTGGCCCGAGAGCTTCGGCCCGAAGACGAGAAGGCCTTCCGGCGTTCCGGCCCCGCGAGGCATGGCCGCGACCACATCGGCGCCCGCGGACGCGAGAGCCTCCTCCCGGGAAGGGTCGATGTGCTCGACGTCGCGGACCCTGCCCGCCCGGGCCCAGGTTCTCGGGGGACCGGCAAGCAGCGGTTCGAGCTTCGCCGCCGCGCTTTCTTCCAACCTGAAGAGCCGCCGACCGCCCCGATCGCCCCTCCCCCGCTCACGGAGCAGCATGCCGGGCCCGTGGACCGGAAGGACCGTCACCAAGGCCGAGGCAAAGAGGGCGATGAGGTCGTTGTCGTCAATGATCGACGGTGCCTCCGTCTTGAACCTCTGAACGGCCTTTCGGTAATCGTAGCGCTGCCTAAAAAAGCCCCTCTCGACGACGTCCTGGATGCCTCTCCTCCCCGGGCTCAACAGGAGGGCGATGAGAACGGCCGCGCCGACCATGATGACGGCGTTGCCGGTGGCCGTGGCCCTCGGGAAGATCATCCGGAGGGCCTCGACGGATAGGAGGAACACGCCGAGCGTGAACACGGTCAGGATCGAATAGACGAGCCCGCGGTGAAAGACGACGTTGATCCGCAGGAGCCGGAACTGGAAGATCGCCGACGTCATCAGGATCGGGATCATCAGGAAGAAGACCAGGGCGAAGTCGTCGGGCAGGATGACCCGGCCGGTGAAGGCGAGAGGCAGCTGGTTGAGGACGAGAAACGGGATGAGCCCCGCCGCCAGGGCGATGACATAACCCTTGATCTCCGTCCGGTCGTCCTCCGAAGCCGTGTTGCGGTAGGCCCTGGCGAATTCGAAGAGCGCCGCGACGCCCACGAGGACGACAAAGACCCGGAAGCCCCGCTTGAACACTTCCCGGACACGGTAAGCTTCGATCGACGGGCCGAGCTCGGCGGCGAGGAACGCCGCGACAAGCAGGGCCCCCCAAACGCACGGGACGGCCCAGAAGAGGGCCGGCTTGAGCCAGGGCCTGGGCGGAGCATAGCTCAGGGCGAACCAGAGGAGAAGGGAGATCGACATCGGGTAGGCGATATTGAAGAGAACGCCGGGCAGGAGATTCACCGCCCGCCCCTGGATGCCGTACGTCCCGCCGCCGATCATCACGACCGCCGCGAAGCTCAGGCTCAGCCAATAGAAGATCCGGGCACGCCTGTCGCGCCGATTGAAGAGGAGGACGATGAAACCCGCGAGGAAGCTCACGACGCCCATCAGGGCGTGGGCCAAGGGGAACGGCCGTTCGGAGTAATAGCGGACGAGGGTGTCTTGGACGACCGCAGGACCGCCGTCCGGCCCGAAGCGGATCTCGACGGGATCGCCGACCGCCTTCCGGCTCAGGGCGAACCGGAGGTCGGCGGGGCTGCGGATCTCGAAGCTGTCGAGGCCGACGATGGGCCGGGACAGGTGCTCGTTCCGGATCCCGGGACGGCCGGCGAGATTGGCCAGACCGAAGAGCGTCACCAGCAGGACGACAACCCCGCCGGCGAGCGGCAGGACCAATGAGGACTTTCTCGAATCCCGATCGGCCATGACCGGGCCGATTATAGCACAAGGGACTTTTTGCGGAATTTTGACATTTTCTTAACAACTCGCTCCGGCGCCTGGCCTATCATCCCCCCGGGGACAGGGAATCAGAATGGCCTGGGGCGCGAAGAGAGCCAGAACCGAAGAGGTGCATTGACATGAAAGGCGCCGGCCGCATGACCTCCGTCATCGCCGGAGTGAGCTCGGCGATCGGCCTCGAAACGGCGAAACAGCTGGCCGCGGCCGGGATGAATGTCATCGGGATCGACCTCGCGGCGAAGGATGGCCCGCTCGTAAAGCGGAGGATCCGCGAGGCCGGCCCGAAGGCCGAGGTCCGGATCGTCGCCGCCGATCTCTCGTCGCTCCGGGAGGTGAGACGGGCGGCGGCGAGCCTCCGGGCGGAGCTCCCCGGCGGCCGCCTCGACCGGCTCATCCTCAACGCCACGGCCGTCCCGGACCGGTACATCGGAACCGAAGACGGCTATGAGCTCCAATTCGCCGTCAATTATCTCTCGGCGTTCCTGCTGACGCGCGAGCTCTTCCCTTCGCTCGCCCGTCCCGCGGAGGCCCGGATCATCACGGTCTGCTCGGCCTCCCACCGGAAAACCGAGATGGATTGGCGCGATCCCATGTTCCGGCGGAGATACCGCCCGCTTCAGGCCTTCAGGCAATCCAAGCTCGCCCTCGTCCTGTTCACCTTGGAGCTCAACAGGCGCGTGGCCTGCCGGGTCCCGGTCCGGGCGATCGGGGTCGAGCTCGATCCCGGGCCCGTCCATCCGGCCGTCGGCGAAAGGGCCCGGCGCGGGGGAAGGCCCGGCATGCTGTCGAACCGACGGGACAGGGGCCTCAGCGCGGCTGACGCCGCTTCGGCCATCGTCCGCCTGGCCGTCGAACCGCCGTGGGCGGTCCCCGGGGCCTATTGGCGACTTGGCCGGCCGGTCGAGCCCAGCCCTTACGCCCGGAGCGCCGGCGCGGCGTGCCGGCTCTGGCGGCTCTCGGAGGATCTCTGCGGCACCCATTTCCTGTAATCGCCCGCTCCGGGGGGGCCGGTTTAAGCGCCGGGTTGCGGCGGCCGTCGGAAATAAACTAAAATAAGCGCGGGAGGGTCTCCGGAAGGCTCATGAAGAAGCTCCGAGTCGCGCTCATCTATAACGCCTACACGGACGCCCAGCCCGACGAGAAGGCCGACACCGGGAGCCTGCACTACCTGCGCCAGATGATCCGCGGCATCGCCCGCGGCATCCGGAGGCTTCGCCACGACGTCGCCGTCGTGCCGCTCGCGGGCGACCTCTCCGTCCTTTATCGCAAGCTCGACCGCCTCCGCCCCGACGTCGTCTTCAACCAGTACGACGATGTCGTCCACGGCGCCCTCTACGAGATGCGCGTGGCCGCGTTCATCCGCATGCTCGGCTACCCCATGACCGGGTCCCCGGCCCTGGGCCTGGGGCTGAGCCGCGACAAGTACATGTCCCTGAGCCTGCTCAAGGGCGCCGGACTGCCCGTCCCGCCGTCGACGGCCCTCATCGAGCGGCTGGGGGACCTCGACGGGTACAAATGGACCTTCCCGCTCATCGTCCACGCCGCCCAGGAGCACGCCGGCATAGGCCTCGACCGGAATTCCGTCGTCGAGACCAAAACGGCCCTCCGGGACAAGGCCCGGGAGATCCTGCGGACCTACAAGCAGCCCGCCCTCATCCAGCACTTCCTCAAGGGCCGCGAGTTCAACGTCGGGCTTCTCGGCGGCCGGAAGGTCCAGGTCCTGCCGCTCGCCGAGGTCGATTACTCGCGCCTGCCGCGAAAGATCCCGCCCATCATGTCCTATGCCGCCAAATGGGTGGAAACGTCCGTCGAATACCAGAGGACGGAGGTCATCTGCCCGGCCCGGGTCGATCCGGCCATGGCCGCCCTCATCGCCAAGACCGCCGTCAAGGCCTTCCGCGTCGTCGGCGGCTGGGGCTACGGCCGCGTCGACATCCGGCTCGACGAAAGCGGAGCGCCCGTCATCCTCGAGGTCAACTGCAATCCTTGCCTCGACAGCGGCATGGGCCTGGCCCGGTCGGCGGAGCAGGGCGGCATCGGGTACCCGCGGCTCCTGGAGGCCATCATCAAGGCCGCGTTCGAAGGCCCGCCGTACGACCGGCACCTGCCTATCTTCAGCTCGCCCGGGGGGGGAATGGCGCGGGGGCGCTAGGGGCGCCCGGCCTCAGCCGGTCAACCGGCCGGTGTAGGCGTAGTCGAGGGCGAGGGCGATGGCCAGCGAGACGACATCCATCAGCCGGTCCCCTTCCGCGCCGGGCCTGTAGCTCAGCCGGAGCGCGGCCGCCCGGGCCTCGAGCTTGCGGACGAGCGCCTCGGCCTCGGCGGGCGTCAGCACGGACCAGTGGACGATCCGCTCGACGAGGCGGTCGCGATACCGCCTGAACAGCGCCGACGCCGGGCGGAGGACCTGGCCCCGGGAGGCAGGGAAGGCGTCATGAAGGCTGTCGTCGACATAGCCGCGGGCGTCCCGGCGGAAGCGCTCGGCCTTCTTGCCGTAGTGCTCGGCCAGAGTGAGGTTCATCCGGTCGACGGGGCAAAGGCGCCGGCTGCTGCGGGTATCGGGCGCATCCCTGCGGATGTCCTTCATGAGCCGGTCGACATAGAGGAGCTTGCGGAGGACCGGCCAGTTCCGGTAGCGCTCGCGCCAATTGGAGCGGGGGGTCAGCCAGACGGCGAAGGTCTCGGCAAAATCCTCGTCGGGATGTTTCTGGGCGTAGGTCCGTCCGTAAGGAGAGACGGCGATGTGCCGGACATAATGCCGGCTCATCCGGTCGGGCCGGAAGGAGTCCCGGTAGGGCTTGGTGAAGGGGCCGAAGATCTCGGCCCAGCTCGGACGCCGCCACAGCCGGTAGGCGTAGTTCACGGCGTGGCCGGCCTCGTGGCGGAGGAGCATCATGATCGTCCGGGGGTCCTCGATCTCGCCGTTCTGCTCCTCTTCGAGGCGGGCCAGCAAGGGATCGGCCAGGTAGAACGGGATGCCGATGACCGGGGAGCGGTCCGGACAGCCCCATTCGTCGGTGAGATAGACCTGGGGCTTGAAGCGGAAGCGCCTGGCCTCCATCTCCCGGAGGAGCCGGCGCACGAAGCGGTCGACGGGCGAGCCCTCGACTGTCAGCTTGAGACTCGAGATGCTGGTCTTCAGGAGCTCGAACCTGACGGTTTCCCAGCTCTTGACGAGGGACCGGATGCTCTTGCCGCTCATGACAGAGAGAGAAAATAAGGCAAGGGGGGGGCCTTGTCAAGGCGGAAAACGGGCCCTTCGGGGGGCGGGAGGCCGCCGTCTTGAGGGGATGCCCCCCTTTGTGGTAGAATATTTTTTCTGATAAGACCTCCGGACAGTGACGTCGCGAAAGACCATTCCCACCCGAGAGCCCCCCTCCCCGAGGAGATCGCCCCGGCGCTGGGCGCCGACACCCGGTCCAAAAAGGAATTGCCATGCTTTTCACGGAACTCGAACTCGATCCCAGGCTGCAACGGGCCATCGCGGATAGGGGCTACACCGACCTGACCCCGGTCCAGGAACGGACCCTGGCGAGCTCGCTCAAAGGCCGGGACGTGGCCGTCCAGTCCCAGACGGGGACGGGAAAAACGGCCGCCTTCCTGATCACCCTGTTCGCGCATCTGCTCAAGCACTCCAAGTCGTCCCGCAGGAAAGCGCTCATCATCGTCCCGACGCGCGAGCTGGCTGTCCAGATCGAGGGCGAGGCGCTGCTCCTCAACCGCCCCGTCGGGCTCCATATCGGCTGCTTCTACGGCGGCGTCGGCTACGCCGTCCAGCTGGCCCAGATCAAAGCCGGCCCGGACATCATCATCGGGACGCCGGGGCGGCTGCTCGACCTGGCCGAGAAGAAGCGCCTCGATTTCAAGGAGTGCGGATTTCTCGTCATCGACGAGGCCGACCGGCTCTTCGACATGGGCTTCCTGCCCGATCTGCGGGACATCGTCCGCCAGATGCCCGACCGGACCCACCGGCAGAGCATGCTCTTCAGCGCGACCCTCAACAAGCTCTCGCGGCGGGTGGCCGAGGCCTACCTCAACGACCCGGCTTTCATCGAGGTCACGCCCGAGCATATGACCGTGGATACGATCTCCCAGGAGCTCTACCACGTCGGCAGCCACATCAAGCTCAACCTGCTCCTGGGGCTGCTCCAACGGCGCGCGCCGAAGAACGTGCTGATCTTCACCAACATGAAGCACACCGCGTTCCTCCTCTCGAAACAGCTCCAGGCCAACGGCTACACGGCCAAGTTCCTCAACGGCGACCTGCCGCAGGGCGAACGGCTCGAGATCATCGAGGGCTTCATGGCCGGTCGGTTCCCGATCCTCGTGGCCACGGACGTGGCCTCGCGGGGCCTGCACATCGACGATCTCGAAATGGTCGTCAATTACGACATCCCCCAGGACTGCGAGAACTACGTCCACCGGATCGGGAGGACGGCCCGGGCCGGGGCGACGGGACTGGCTCTCACCCTGGCCAGCGAAAAGACGGCCGACCAGCTCGAGGCGATCGAGAAGTTCATCGGCCAGAAGATCCCCGATGTGCCGGTGACGAGCGACATGTTCATGCGGGATATGAGCCTGGAAAGGCTGGCCGGCCAGAACCTGGAGCGGCGACGGCCCTCGGGGCGGCAAGGCGGTGGATCGAGGCCGGGCGGCGGACGCGGCGGCGAGCCGGGCCGGGCGCGAGGCGGCCGGCCCCGTCAATCGCGTTGACAGGCACCGGAGGGCTCGTTTAGAATGGGCGCCTGACCCGGGGGGGCCCGGGATCTCCGGCGCCGAGGTTGTTTATGGAGAAGAAGCCGTTGCCCGAACTCGACAGGATCTGCGCGGCCTTCGATTGCCCGGGCACGTGGATGTCATCCTGCCCCATCCCCTCCGGCCACATCAACGACACCTACTGTTCCGAGTTCGACGAGTCCGGGCGGCGGATGAAGTACGTCAACCAGAGGATCAATCACCTGGTCTTCCGCGAGCCCGAGCTGCTCATGGAGAACATCGAGCGGGTGACCCGGTTCGCCCGCGAGCAGATCGCCGCCGCCGGCGGGGACCCCGACCGTGAAACCCTGACGATCGTCCCGACCCGCGACGGGAAGTCCTTCCACCGGACCCCGGAGGGCACCTACTGGAGGATGTTCCGCTTCATCGACGGCGCGCGGACCTACGACCGCGTCGAGGACCCCCGTCACATCTACGCGGCGTCCAAGGCCTTCGGCAACTTCCAGAAGATGCTGGCCCGACTGCCCGGCGGCCGGCTCCATGAGACCATCCCCGATTTCCATCAGACCCGCAAGCGTTATGACGCCTTCCTCGCGTCGGTCGAATTCGACCCGGCCCGTCGGGCCGACGCGGTCAAGCCCGAGATCGCCTTCGTCCAGGCCCGCGAGAAGGACACGGGGATCGTCGTCGACGGGCTCGCCGCGGGCCGCATTCCCGAGAGGGTGACGCATAACGACACGAAGCTCAACAACGTCATGATCGACGACCGCACGGGGGAAGGCGTCTGCGTCATCGATCTCGATACGGTCATGCCGGGCTCGATCCTGTACGATTTCGGCGATTCGGTCCGGCTCGGGGCGGCCACCGCCGCCGAGGACGAACGGGACCTCGATAAGGTCGGCTTCGACATCGGGATGTTCGACCGGCTGGCCGCCGGGTACCTCGAAGCGGCCAGGGATTTCCTCGTTCCGGCCGAGACGGACCTCCTGGCCTTCTCGGCCAAGCTCCTGACCCTCGAATGCGGCATCCGCTTCCTCACCGACCACCTCAAGGGCGACGTCTACTTCAAGATCCACCGCCCGGGCCACAACCTGGACCGGGCCAGGACCCAGTTCAAGATGGTCGCCGAGATGGAGCGCCAGATGGGAGCGATGGATGCTGTCGTGCGCAAATACCTCGGATGAAGAGAGGGTCAAACCTACTTTTCGTCACTTTCTGACGAAAAGTAGGTTTGACCCTTTCTCACCGATTCCCAGACGGCCTGGCTGATCTGGATGTCCTGGACGGCGACGCCGGTCAGGTCGGCGACTGTGATCTCGGCGTCGGAGGCGCGCCGGAGTGACGGATCCTCGATCACCCGGCCGAGCTCGTGCAATCCGTCCCTTCCGATAACCCCCACGCTCACAGCCCTAAAGACCTCTCCTCGCAGCTGCGATTGGCTCAGGCTGTCGACGACGACCCGGTCGGCCCGGGCCAGGATGCCGGCTTCGAGCTCCTGTTTTTCGGCCGTGTCGGAGCCGACCGCGGTGATGTGCGTTCCCGGGCGGATCCAACCGGTCTCGAGCAGGGGCCGGGTCGAGGGCGTGCACGTGACGATGAGGTTGGCGGCCGCGGTCACATCCTCGGCCCGCCGGGTCGTGCGGATCCTGAGGCCGGGGGCTTCCATGTCCCGGCGGTAGGCGTCCAGCTCCGCGTCGTCGACGCCCCAGACGACCGCCTCCCCGAATTCGCGGACGCGCCGGAGCCACTCGAGCTGCATGCGGCCCTGGGTGCCCGCGCCGATGATGCCCACCGTCTTCACGTCCCTCGGCGCCAGGTATTTCGCCACGACCGCCCCGGCCACCGCCGTCCTCAGATTGGTCAGATACCCCTCGTCGAGGAGGATCGCCTGGAGGACACCCGTCTTCTGATCGAAGACGAGCATGAGGCCGTCGCCGGACGGAAGGCCCCGCTTCGGATTGTCGTAGAATCCCGACGCGATCTTGACGACGTAGACGTCGCCGCCACGGATATAGCCGTACTTGATGTGGACGTCGCCCGGCGGGTCGTCGAAGACGAGCTCCCCGACCGGCGGGACGACGGCCCGGCCCCGCGAATAGGCGACAAAACCTTCTTCAATGAGCGGCAGGGGATCGATCCCGCGCAGGGCCTTCTTGATTTCGGCGAGCGGAACGACGACAGGCATGGGAGACTCCTTCGTCCGAGCCCGGGGCCGGCGCCGGCTCAGCGCTGCCGGACGGACATGCCCAGCTTTTCGAGGGCCCGAATGGCGGTCTCGAGCTTCTCGCCCTTCACGAAGACATGGTCCGTCGTGTAGGCCGAGAGGGTGAAGAGGTTGACGCCGGCTTCGGCGAGGGCCCCCGAGACCGCGGCGAAGAACCCGACCAGGCTGAGCGGCAGGGCCATGTCGAACGTGATCATCCGCCAGTCGCCCTCGAAGCCGAGGAACTTCTGGGTGCCGAGCTTGGACTCGTCGATGACGCAAGTCGTCTCGCGGTCGTCCTTGATGACGGCCAGCGCGTTGGCCAGGGCCCTCTTCGTCTTGACGATGGCGTAGGTCTCGGCCGAGACGACGGCCCGGCCGTTCTGGAAGTACTTCCGGATGTCACTTCGTTTCATGGCCTGTCCCCCCTGGGCGGGCTTTCCTCACCCGCGCGCGTTCCAGGGCCCAGCCAGGCTTCTGGACCTGGCGGGCCCGGGCGATGGCCAGCGCCCCGTCGGCGACGTCCTCGGTGATGGTCGAGCCCGCGGCAATGTAGGCGCCGCGCCCGACCGTGACCGGGGCGACGAGCTCCGTCCCCGACCCGATGAAGGCCCCGGCGCCGATGTGGGTGGGGTTCTTCGCGACGCCGTCGTAATTGCAGGTGATCGTCCCGGCGCCGACGTTGACCTCCTCCTCGACGGTGCTGTCGCCCACGTAGCTCAGGTGCTGGGCCTTGGAGCCGGCGCCGAAAAGCGTGTTCTTCATCTCGACGAAGTTGCCCACCTTGGCCCCGGCACAGATCCGGGTCTTCGGCCGGAAACGGGAGAACGGCCCGACCTGGACATCGTTTTCGAGGACCGTGTCCTCCATGACCGTGGAGCCGAGAATCCTCACACGGGAGCCGATGACCGACGACATGATATGGACGTGGGGAAAGATGCAGCCGCCGGCGCCGATCCGCGTCGGTCCCTCGATAACCACGGAGGGATAGACGACCGTCCGGGGGCCGATCTGGGCGGCCCAATCGACCCAGGCCGAGGCGGGGTCGAGGAAGACGACCCCGCGGCGGGCGAGGGCATCGTTCTTCCGCCGCCGGAGCTCGCCGGCCGCGCATCCGACGGCGATGCTGTCTCGAGCCGAGAGGGTCTCGCGGTCGTCCGGGCATTCGTAGAAGCCAACCTTCTTGCCCGCTTGCGTCAGCCGCAGGGCCAGGGTCTCGAACCCCGCCGCCGCCCCCGCTTTGGGGACGGTCCGGAGGAGCGGGAAGACGTCCGCCGAGCGGATCGCCAGGATCCCCGCAAGCCCCTCCTCCCCTCCCCCGCTCAGGAACGTCAGGGACGACCCTTTGGCCACATGCGCGCGCATCAGGGCCTTCAGAGTCCGGTCGCGAAGCAGCGGCTTATCCGCCGGGACGGCCAGGACATCGCACTCCGGGTATTTTTCGAGAAGGCCCCTCGCCGCGGCCAGGGCCGTCAGAAGCCCGAGCCTGGGGCCGCCCTTCCGGCCTTCGCCGTGAAGCACGAACACGGGTCGCCGCGTCTCGGCCTGTTTGATCAAGCCCTCCCAGCCGTTCCCGCCGGCGCCTTCGGGGCCGGCGATGACGAGGACGGCGTCGGGTTCGAGCCGGCAGGCCGCCTCGAGCGCGTAGGCGCCGAGCGGCCGCCCCAGCACGGGTTGGAAGACCGTTCGCTCTTTGCCCCCCAACAGAAGAACGACGGTTTTGCGTTTCATGCGAGTTTGATGATCAGCTTGAACTTCTTGTCTTCCCAGAGGGCCTCGAAATCGGGCTCGTTCTGGGCCAGGATGGCGAAATTTTTGTCCTTCTGAACGGCCTTCTTGAGCAGATCGAGCGCCTCATCCGGCTGGCCCATCAGGCAGTGGGCATCGGCCAGCATATAGTTGACGAGACCTTCCTGTTCCTTGTATTCCAAGGCCTTCTCGAGGAGCTTGACCGCCCCGGGGTAATCCTTGCCGTTGATCCTGGCGACGGCATAGCGGAAATGGTCCTCGAAGCCCTTGAGAGTCACGCCCTCCTTCTTCGACCGCTTCTGGGCGATCGCAAGATAGGCCCTGGCCCGGTCGACGATCTCTTTGTCGGCGGGGAATTTCTCGATGAAATCCTTGAACGCCGCGGCGGACTTTTCGAGGTCGCCCTTCTGGAATTCCTTGATCGCCTGGCCGTAAGCCGCCAAGGCTTTCTGATACTCGTCCTTTTTCGATCGTTGTTCGCGCACGGTTGTTCCTCTCGGTTGGAGTTGAATTGCGCTTATTTTACACGACTTGCCCGCCTTTGACAACATATCGGAAGGTGGACATGTTCGCTTGTGTACATGTCCCCTTCCGGGCCGGCGGACAAGAGCGGGGATACGTACCGAAGGTACATGTCCCCGCTTGTCCGATGTGGTAGAATGGCCAAGATGAGAAAGCGGCTGGAAGAAATCCTGGAGAAGGTCCGCACCGGCGAGGTCACCCCGGCCAAGGCTCTCGATCTCCTCGTGGACTACCCCTATTGCGAGCTCGATTTCGCCAAGGTCGATCACCTGCGCGAGGTCGCCAAAGGCACGCCGGAGATCGTCTTCGGCCTGGGCAAGACACCCGCGCAGATCAGCCGCATTTCCCTGGAGATCCTCAAGAAGGGCTCGAACCTCCTTGTCACGCGCGTCGAGCCCGCCGTCTGGTCCGAGATCAAGGCCCAGCTTCCCCGAGCCGCCTACAACGAGGCCGCGCGGACGGTCAGCCTGATCCAAACCGAGCCGCCTGCGGGCAACGGCACCATCTTCGTCCTGACGGCGGGGACTTCGGACATCCCCGTCGCCGAAGAAGCCGCCGTGACCTCGGAGGTCCTGGGCAACGCGACCGAGCGCATCTACGACGTCGGGGTGGCCGGCCTCCACCGCCTCCTCGGCCAGTACGAGCGCATCCGCCGGGCCCGTGTGATCGTCACCGTGGCCGGCATGGAGGGGGCGCTGCCGAGCGTCGTCGCCGGCCTGGTCAGGGTCCCGGTCATCGCCGTGCCGACGAGCGTCGGCTACGGCGCCAGCTTCAAGGGCCTGGCCGCCCTCCTGGCCATGCTCAATGCGTGTCCGGGCGGAGTGGCCGTGGTCAACATCGATAACGGCTTCGGGGCCGCCTTCCTGGCCAGCCAGATCAACCACATTTAGCGCGAAAAGCGGGCGGATCGTCGCCCGAAAGAATAATGGATTGAACACCTTGACAAGGTGCGGCCCGGCCCCTATATTCTATAAGAAAGCGCGGTCCTAAGACACTTCATGGAGATCATTGACCAGGTCAGGCAGGCCTCGTCCATCGTCGAGATCGCCTCCCAATATACGACCCTGAAACGGCGGGGCCGGAAGTGGGTTGGCCTGTGCCCTTTTCACACCGAAAAGACGCCGTCCTTCACCGTCGACGAGGAGAAGCAGCTCTATCACTGTTTCGGCTGCGGGGCCGGCGGGGACATCTATTCGCTCGTGATGGAGAGAGAGAGCCTGACCTTCCCCGAGGCCCTCAAGAACCTGGCCGAGCGCTATCACATCCCGCTGCCGGTCCAGCAGCGGGTCCGCCCCGAGGTCCTCAAGCTCGAGGAGAAGCTGTTCAAGGCGAATGAGCTCGCCTTGGGCTATTTCCGGAAGAACCTGACCGGCACGGCGGAAGGCAAGAAAGCTCTCGAGTACCTGAAGCAGCGGGGGCTTTCGGACGAGACCATCCAAACGCTCAAGATCGGCTACGCCCTGAACGCGTGGACCGCGCTGATCGATTTCTTCAGCTCGAAGGACATCGGGGTATCGGTCCTCGAGAAGGGCGGGCTCGCCCTGCCCGGCTCGCGGCCGGGGGAGTACCGCGATCGCTTTCGCGGCCGGGTGATCTTCCCCATCTTCAGCCTGACCGGCCGGGTCGTCGCCTTCGGCGGGCGGACGATCTTCGACGCCGAGCCGAAGTACCTGAACTCTCCGGAGACGCCTCTATACTCCAAGGGCAAGCTCCTCTACGGGCTGAATTTCACCAAGGACGCCATCCGGCAGGAGGGGACGGCCATCCTGGTCGAGGGCTACACCGATTTCTCGTCGCTCTACCAGGCCGGCATCGGCAACGTCGTCGCCTCGCTCGGAACGGCCCTGACACCCTGGCAGGCCGGACAGGCCATGCGCTTCGCCTCGCGCCTGATCATCAGCTATGACGGCGACAGCGCCGGGCGAACGGCCGCGGCCCGGGCCGTCCCCCTCGGCCTCGAGAAGGGGCTCAATATCGACGTCCTCGTCCTGCCCGACAATCTCGATCCCGACAGCTTCCTCAGGAAGCACGGCCGCGACCGCTTCCTGGCCCTGATGAAAAAGACCGTCCCGGGCATGGATTTCCTGATCGATGCCCTCGCCGCCGGCGCCCGCATGAACATCCCCGAAGAGAAGGGCAGGGTCGCCCGGGCCGTGGTCAAAGAGATCGAGAAGGTCCCCGACCCCGTTGCCCGGAGCGAATACCTGCGGCGGGCCGGCTCGAAGCTCGGCGTTCCGGAGGAGCTGCTCCGGGCCATCGTCGAGAACAAAGCCCCGGACAAGGGCACCGAGGAGCCCGGCCTCTTCTGCCCGGCTGAGAAGAGGCTTTTCCAGATCCTGATGGGGGACCCGTCGCTCGCCCCCTACGTCTTTGCGGAGTGCGGCGAGGAGGTCTTCCAGGGACTGCAGAGCGAGCCCATCTTCCAATACATCCTGGATTGTTTCAAGAACGACCAGGGGTGGAGCTTCCCCGGGCTCCAGGGCAAGGTCCCGCCGGCCCTGCTGTCGCAGCTGGCCCGGGCGCTGTTCGAGAAATCGTCGGGAGGCTCCATCGAGGAAGCCCAGGAGTGCCTGAGGTCCCTGCGCAAGGTCCACCTGCAGAACCGCCTGAAGGACATCCAGCAGAAGATCTCCCGGTCGGAGAAAAAGGGCGAGAAAGAGGAGCTCCTGGTCCTGCTCTACCAGAAGCAGGATGTGACCAAGCAAATCCTGTCGCTGCGGTGAACGGGAAGGAATGGCCATGGACGAACGTCAAAAGAGAGCCCGTGGTCAGAAACGAGGTGCGCGCCGTGATTCCGGACAATAAATTCCACAAAGACGAGATCTCCCAGCTCATCTCGAAGGGCCGGAAGCAAGGGTACCTGCTGTTCGAGGAAATCGACAAGACCTTCACCGAGGACCTCGATTCCGAGGAGGATTTCGACGATTTTTTGTCCTCCATGGGCGATTACGGGATCAAGATCCTCGACTCGCGCCAGAAGGAGATGCTGCCCCAGCGGCGTAAGAGCGACCTCGTCTCGACGCACGGCCTCGAACGGACGACCGATCCGGTCAAGCTCTACCTCCGCGAGATGGGCAACATCTCGCTCCTGACGCGCGAGGGCGAGATCGCCATCGCCCGCGAGATCGAGCGGGGCGAGAAGAGCATCATCAAGGCCCTCAGCCGGACGCGCCTGGTCCTCAACGAGGTCCTGGCCCTCGAGGAGCGGATCAAGGAGAACCCGTTCATCATCCAGGAGATGTTCGACGTCTCCGAAGAGGACATCGCCGAGGGCAAGCTCGAGGAGAAGAAGAAGCAGATCCTGGCCAAGGTCAAGAGGATCCGGGATCTCAGCCGGAAGCTCGACCGCATCCCGGAGAAGAAGAAAACCCTTGTCAGCCGCGGGCGGGTCATCGTCAAGATCAGCCGGACGATCCGGGACCTCAGCATCCGCTCGGCCCACCGCGAGAAGATCATCGACGAGCTGCGGACCCGGCTGAAAACCATCAACGAGCTCGAGGACGCCCGCGACGAATGGGCCTCGGCCCTGGCCAAGAAGAAGAAGGACGACCTGGCGCTCAAGCTGAAGCTCCGCGAAGCCAACCGGGAGCTGCGGCGGCAGACGACCGAGATCGGGCTCGACCCGGAGTCGCTGCGGCGGGCGGTCCGGGCCATCACCGCCGGGAAGAAGGTCAGCGACCAGGCCAAGAAGGAGCTGGTCGCGGCCAACCTGCGGCTGGTCGTCTCCATCGCCAAGAAGTACAGCAACCGCGGCCTCCAGTTCCTCGACCTCATCCAGGAAGGCAACATGGGCCTGATGAAGGCCGTCGAGAAGTTCGAGTACCGGCGCGGCTACAAGTTCTCGACCTATGCCACGTGGTGGATCCGGCAGGCCATCACCCGGGCCATCGCCGACCAGGCCCGGACGATCCGCATCCCCGTCCACATGATCGAGACGATCAACAAGCTCATCCGCATCTCGCGGGCGCTCGTCCAGGAGATCGGCCGGGAGCCGACGAGCGAGGAGATCGCCAAGAAGATGGACATGCCTGTCAACAAGGTCCGCAAGATCATCAAGATCGCGCAGGAGCCCATCTCGCTCGAGACGCCCATCGGCGAGGAGGAGGACAGCCACCTCGGCGATTTCATCGAGGACAAGCTCATCCCTTCGCCGCCCGACACGGTCATCCACATCAACCTCAAGGAGCAGATCGAGGAGGCGCTCAAGTCGCTGACCGACCGCGAGGGCCGCGTCCTCAAGATGCGCTTCGGGCTCGGCGACGGCAACGAGCACACCCTGGAGGAGGTCGGCCAGCAGTTCAAGGTGACCCGCGAGCGCATCCGCCAGATCGAGGCCAAGGCCCTGCGCAAGCTCAAGCATCCGAGCCGTAGCCGCAAGCTCAAGAGCTTCACCAACAACCACTGAGCTTCCGCATCCGGCCGCGGAGGCCCTTCGGGGATCCTCTCCGTTCGCTGCGGCAATTCTTCACGCCGTCCCGGTCCGGAGTCGACCTGTACGTCTCCGTTCCGATGCCGGCTAAATTGCCGCTTGATGCTCACTCCGAGGACACCCCTCACGGCCGCTTCCGCGGCCTCTGGGGGGCTTTCCGCGCGTCTCCCTCGGAAATGAGCCTTCTCGTCTCCGCGTTTAATTGACGCCTGTACAATAATTTGTTATAAAAGGGGGCCGAGGGCCTATAGCTCAGTGGTAGAGCCACCGGCTCATAACCGGCAGGTCCCAGGTTCGAATCCTGGTAGGCCCATGGGACCGAGAGAACGAGGATG
>Ga0105107_10001019_pt1 | contig 18260 bp, 12 predicted proteins | sample PPLLaktember2015_6_FD_79335 | JGI IMG/M metagenome (GOLD analysis project Ga0105107, IMG submission 79335) | Freshwater sediment microbial communities from Prairie Pothole Lake near Jamestown, North Dakota, USA - PPLs Lake P8 Core (1) Depth... | ecosystem: Environmental > Aquatic > Freshwater >... | reverse complement strand
TTGGCCGGTTAACAGAAGAATAATTTATAACCGCGCTTCCTGTGATATTAATGGTAAACCTTTCGATCCAAAGAGATGGGTTGTAAGATGGAATGAAACTACTGGAAAGTGGGAAGGTGATGTCCCCGATGGTCCCTGGCCGCCGGCTGACAAGTATCCATTCATAATGAAACCTGATGGCCATGCATGGTTGTTTGCCGCTAACTTAAATGATGGACCTCTACCTGAGCATTACGAGCCGTTGGAAAGTCCGGTAAATAATTTAATGTCTAGTCAGCAAAATAATCCCGCAATAAAACTCTGGCATAAAGTAAATCCTGAAGGAAATGCGATTGGTGATTCAAAGAAATTCCCAATAATCGGAACAACATACAGAGTAAGTGAACACTGGCAGGCAGGTGCGATGACACGCAATATTCCATGGCTTGCCGAATTAGTTCCAGATGTTTTTGTAGAGCTTGGAACTGATCTTGCAAAACAAAAAAATATCGAAAACGGTAACAAAGTAGTTATTGAAACTGCCCGTGGTTCAATGGAAGCATATGCTCTTGTAACAAGAAGATTCGAACCATTCCAATTGAATGGTAAAGTGGTTCACGAAGTTGGCGTAATCTGGCATTTCGGATACCATGGACTGGCAACAGGCGACAGTGCAAATCTTCTTACTGCTCACATCGGAGATGCGAATACAATGATACCGGAGTATAAAGCGTTTCTCTGTGATGTTTATAAAAAGAATGGAGGTGCAGCATGAAAGCGATGTTAATTGATTCAACACGCTGCGTAGGATGCCGTGCCTGCCAGGTAGCGTGTAAACAATGGAATGAATTGCAAGCTGAAGAAACAACATTCTTTGCTGGCAAGGGATATCAGAATCCACGCGACCTTTCCGCCAATTCCTGGACTGTGATTACTTACAATGAAGTCGAAGTAAATAATCGCTTCGACTGGGTGTTTGGAAAGCTCCAATGTTTCCATTGCAACGTTCCGGCTTGTGCTTCGGCGTGTCCGGTTTCTGCTCTTGAAAAAACTGAAGCAGGACCGGTAATCTATCATGCTGATATTTGTCTTGGATGCAGATACTGCCAGTTAGCTTGTCCATTCAAAGTACCTAGATTCGAGTGGGATAAAATTATTCCTGAAATAACTAAGTGTTCAATGTGCGCTGATCGTGTTGCAGCTGGACTAGAACCTGCTTGCGCAAAAGTTTGTCCCACTGATGCAATTGTCTTTGGAGATAGGGATGAACTCATCGAAGAAGCTGAGAGCCGCATCAGTAATAATCCAACCGGATACGTTCATCATATTTTCGGAAAAGATGAAGCCGGCGGAACTTGTGTTATGCATATATCAAATGTTCCATTTGAAGAAATTGGCTTTGATACAAAAATTCCGATGGAACCGATTCTAAGTAAAGCAGAGCATGCCATGAAACCCATTCCGTATGTTCTAACCGGGTTAGGGCTGGTTCTTGGTGGAGTATCGTGGGTTGTTAATCGCAAGAAACAGATCAACCAGGAATCACAAACAGGAAAGGAGGGTTAAGTAAATGTTGAAAGGAAAAATATCTCAAAAAACTGTAAAAGACTTTATAAGTAAACTCTCGTTTGGCGGTAAGATTGTTTGGGCCCTTGCAATATTCGGACTCATATTAGTGCTTTATAGGTATGCATTCGGATTAGGTGCCGCAACAAATTTAAGTGATGGTTATCCATGGGGTTTGTGGATCGGTTTTGATATCTTAGCGGGTATAGCCCTTGCAGCAGGTGGTTTTGTTATGGCCGGAACTGTTCATCTTTTTGGTGGACACAAATATCACGCACTGTCAAGACCAGCAATACTTACAGCACTGCTTGGTTACCTGCTTTTTATTTTCGGTTTGTTCTTCGATCTTGGACGCCCATGGAATCTTTGGAGAGCAATCTATTCATGGAACCACGCATCTCCTATGTTCGAAGTTGCATGGTGTGTTATGTTGTATACAACAGTACTGATTCTTGAATTCGCTCCGATTGTACTGGAGAGATACAAGCTTAATAAGCTTCTTGAATTATGGAGAACTCTGGTACCATGGATTATAATTTTTATGCTGGGAATGTTCACACTTGCCATGTCTTATTCCTTAGCTTGGGCATTGGTGATGGTTATTATTCTACTGGTATGGGAAATATCAATGCGAGCGGGCTGGATGCCGCGTGACAAGCAAATGCCGATACTTTTGATAATGGCAGGAGTAATGTTTTCAACTATGCATCAGTCCTCGCTCGGAAGTATTTTTCTGCTTGCACCGACTAAATTGCATATACTTTGGTATACTCCAATTATACCATTGTTGTTTCTTCTTTCTGCAATTATGGCTGCCCCCGCAATGGTAACATTTGAATCATTGATGAGTGAAAAAATTCTTAAGCATAAATCAAGATTCGATCTGCTTTCTGATCTTGCAGGCTGGATGCCTTATCTACTTGGTTTCTACCTGCTGATTAAAATAGCTGATTTACTTGGAAGAAATGTTGCACTCCAGACTTTTACAATGAGCCCGCAAACAATTTCATGGTGGCTGGAAATTACCATTGGAGTCGTCCTCCCGCTTATTTTATTCTTATCATCAGAAATAGTTAAAACAAAAGGCGGACTTTTATGGGCTTCAACTCTGGTAATTATCGGACTTGTATGGAATAGGATAAATGTTGCTATTGTCGGTGTCAAAGTTGAAAAGTGGGAAACATATTATCCATACTGGATTGAGTTATTCATTACTATAGGAGTTGTTGCAATTGGACTGATTGTATTTAAGTGGGCAGTTATAAATCTGCCTATCTACGAGCATGAAAAATTATCAACTGTTTAAGGAAAGGAACTGAATTATGGAAAACAAAAATCACTTATTCAACCGTGTATTGCCTTTCCTGCTTACAATCATTACAACGATAATAGTTGTATTTATTGCTCAGATACTGCTCAATGTCCAGGTTGAGCTGAAGGAAGTAAAGGCAACTCTTCAAAAAATGGAAGAAGAAAAAATAAAAAGTGTTACATTCCAGCCTTTCAAAGCAATTCAGGAGAATTGCACCGATTGCCATAATGAGCGTAAGTTTATGGGTATACACGGCGGTGACGCAGAGATAAATAATATCATTAAATATATGGAGCAAATGCCCGACGTTCATTTGTCACCACAGGATGTTGAGAAAGTACACGGTTCTCTGGCTTTATTGAAGTGTGCAAAATGCCATGATGAGAGTCAGCTTCAGATTCTCGCGTCTCTAAATTCAGTAAGGCAGCGTGAAATTATAGAAAGGATGTCAAAAAAGAGTGGCTCAAACATGTCTTCAGATGAAGTAAGTCAAATACAAAAAGCTATGCTTGAAATTCAAGGCTTTTAGTATAAAAAAAATAGCCCGGTCCTAAATTTTTAGGATCGGGTTTTTTTCACATTCTGGAGAGGAAGAAACTGGTGTTTCAGCCGGTCTTCAAAACCGGTAGCCGACGGATAAAACCGGCGGTGGCAGGTTCGATTCCTGCCCTCTCTGCTTAGTATATACTGAGAATATTGCTGTAAATTTGGTTGTTAGATATTCACTATTCTGAATTCGATATTCAATATTTACAAATTTTTTAATTGAAGAATATCAAGCAACAGACATCGGATTTAGAAGCCACCTTAGACTTCAGATGTTAAGATGACACAAGATGAATTAAGAAAAATACCTTCCGTAGATAAATTATTATCTCATCCTTCCTTATTGAAGATTAAAGAATCAGTTGGTGGCGAACTCGTTACTTATTCTATACGAAATGTCCTTGACGTAGAACGCACCAGAATTCTCGACGGGAAAAAATCCAGAAGTGCTGAAAAACTTATCGAAGAGATTCAGCAGTTTGCAGAGAAAATCGCAGGCAGCAGTTTGAAGCCTGTTATTAATGCAACGGGAATAATTCTTCATACTAATCTTGGACGAGCTCCGTTAAGCAAAGAAATTCTCAGTGAAATGGAACCAATTCTCAGCGGTTACTCTAATCTTGAATTCGATCTACATAGCGGTAAAAGGGGAGATAGGACCGACCACATAAATGAACTGCTGAAATTTATCACCGGTGCGGAGGATATTCTTATTGTAAACAACAATGCTGCTGCTGTTTACTTCATTCTGAAAACTTTTGCAGAGAAAAAAGAAGTTATCATCTCGAGAGGAGAGCTTATTGAAATCGGAGGCTCATTCCGAATGCCGGAAATAATGAAGGCGAGCGGAACTAAAATGGTTGAGGTTGGCACAACTAACCGAACCCAGATTAAAGATTATGAAAAAGCTATAACTGATAAAACCCGGCTTCTATTTAAAGCCAACAAATCAAATTATTTCATCGGCGGTTTCTCTGAGGAAGTAAGCATAGAAGAACTCTCGCAACTTGCAAAAAAGCACAACTTAATTTTGGTTTATGATGTGGGTTCAGGACTGTTGAAGAAACCTGCTGATCCAAAATTTTCGGATGAACCTGATATCAGAAGCTGCATAAAAGGTGGTGCCGACCTGGTCACGTTCAGCTGTGATAAACTCATTGGTGCAACTCAAGCTGGTATCGTTGCAGGTAGAAATGATTTGATAAAAGTTCTTTCAAAAGCTCCTCTGATGAGAACTTTAAGAGTTGACAAATTTACTATTGCAGCTTTGAATACTATTTTGAAATTCTATCTTCGCGAAGAAGATCTTTTCAAAAAGTCCCCGGTATTTGCAATGCTGAGCAGATCAAAAGAAGAGTTATTAAAGCTTGCCGAAAAATTATCTAATGATTTAAAAAACTATCAGATAAAAAATGAAATAATTGAAAGTAAGGCTCAATGCGGCGGCGGTGCATTTCCACAACTGGAATTGGATAGTTACGCTCTTAAAATTCTTCCCAAAAAAGATGAAAAGAATTTTGCGGACAAACTGTTCAAGTCTTTATTGAGGAATGAAAAACCGGTTTTAGGTATTCTCCGCGAAGGTGAAATATTATTTGATGTCTTTGCAATTCGGGAAGAGGATATAGCAACCATAGTGGAAGCAGTTGGGAGCAAAATAGAAACACACTAAGTAAATCATAAATAAATTTCAATTACACTAAATCAAGGGGCAACTATGATTAAATATCTTTCTACATTCCCTCTTTATTTTACTATCCTCTTTACTCTGCTGATAGTAATCAGCTGCAGTAAGGAAGAAAATAATCCTGTAACATCAGATGATTCCGATAAATATTTCATGGTGTACTTCAATAATGATTCAGTCAAAGTTGAATTTAAAAATCTTTCCAAATTCGTTGCAGATGGTGAAGAAGCAATTGAGCTAAACCACTTTATTGATACTTCATTAATTCATCCTTTCATTGACAAGGACACCGTTTCACATGATTCGCGAAGCCTGTATTCTTATCAAATAGAAGGCGATGATGGTTTTTCAGCTTCGGGCAGCAGAGGATATGCAAATAATATCTGGGACCATCTTTTTCTTGGGCACGTCATCACTTCAAGCAGGCAGGTAATCTTTCCGGATAACAAAATTGACTTACCCGGTGCCTACAATGTAAAAACTTCAAGACGTATTTATATTCACAGAAAGTTTGATCTTGATTTTACAGACAGTGTTCACATTGTCGATCTAAACAAACTTACACCAGTACAAATTTTAAATCCGGATAATGAGTTAGAGGAAGCAATTCCTCTTAACGATGTTGTTACTACTATGGTTTCCAATCCTGGTATTTATAACTATAATATTATTTCGCTGGATAATTTTGGACCGACCACTGATATGACCTGGGATCAATTTCAAACTGGATATTGGTTACTGAGCAGCGAGAAAACCATGTTCACGGATACTACTTTGGTTGGTGGCAGATACAAATTAAAAGTTCTTGAGAAGATTTTAATTAAGTAAAACTAATTTTATGGGTATAAGGTATAAGGGTATAAGGTATAAGTTAGTATGGGTATACCTCTATACCTTTATACCCATATACTTCTTTGCCTTCGCTCTGATTCCCATCCAACCAACTAATGCCCAAATAAAAAAAATCACAGTAGCTGACTCAACTCAGTACGCTTATGAACTTGAGGAAATAGTTTTGTATGGTAAGAGGGATTTCACCAGCCCATCAATGCTGACTGAAATTAATGCTGAGCAAATCGAAAACAAAAATGCTTTTACTATCGCCGATCTTTTAAGAACCGATCCTGCTTTAAATCTTACTGCCGGTCCCAAAGCGGAGACAGAAATAAAAATCAGGGGATTTCCTGCGCAGGATGTTTTAGTTCTCCTGGATGGTCGTCCGATAAATCCAGGTTACTACGGCAAAGTTGATCTTGCTATGCTTCCGGTTGATAACATTGCAAAAATTAATGTTGTTAAAGGTCCATCCTCGGTTGCTTATGGAGTAAACAATATGGGTGGTATCGTTGATATCATAACCAAAAACGGATTTGAAGAACCTCAAACTGTTTTCGATATTAGTTGCGGTGATTATATGTTCCGCAATATTAGCTTGAATCACAGCAGGCAAGTGGATGATTTTAATTACTGGGTATCTGCATTCGAAAATTATTCTGATGGTTTTAAGATGAGTGACGATTTTGTTCCTACTTCACTTGAAGACGGTGTTTTACGTGACAATAGTTTTTATCATAAGATAGGCGGAAACCTGAAGCTTGGCTACCAGACAGAAAGTATGGATTTGTATTCACTTTCAGTTGGATATAATTGGGCGGAGAAGGATGTGCCGACAACAATCTACAGTTGGGATTCTCCCAGTTACCGAAAATTTCCTGAATGGCAGAGATACAGTTCAGCACTCACCGGTCAATGGAATATCGGATCTTTAATGCAGCTTAAGTCAGTAGTTTATCTTGATGCTTACCAGGATCGGTTGATTGATTACAAAACAAAAGAAATGCAGGAAGATGAAATCAATTTTGATTCTGATCTTGAAAGCTGGACTGCAGGCGCATCGCTGGAAAGTAAATTTTCCATATTTGATGTTCATCAATTCCATTCAGGATTAAATTTTAAAAGGGATCTGATGAACAAAAAAGCGAATTTAGATCAGCCCTGGGTAACTAATCTAACATATACCGGGAACGTGTTTGTTCAGGATTATTTTAGTCCCTGGGAAATGTCAAACGCGACTGTTGGATTGAACTATTTGTATTTCAGAGTAGAAGAAGGTTTGACGAAAACCAAATTGTCTCCGATGGTCAGCTTGAGCCAAAACTTATTTACCAATTTCAGAATTTATGCAAGCTATGCAAATTCAGTTCGAGTGCCAACACTTCATCAGCTTTACAGCGAAACTTCCGGCAATCCTGATCTTAAACCTGAAGAAGCCGATAAAATCGAGGCAGGCATTGAGTGGTATTTTTTAATGAATGATGAAGACCGATATCTTTCTCTTCAACTAGCTTATTTCTATAATGATTTAACAAATCTTATTTACAGGGCGTCTTCATCAAACCGTTTTCAAAATATATCCGATGCAGAATTACAGGGTGTAGAAGCCCGCACGGTTTTTCATTACAATCGGTATATTTCTGCAGACCTCAGCTATTGCTATCTTAATTCACCGGATGATTCTCAAGAAATTCTGGAGGAAGTGCCTCACAATAAAATTCGATTTGCATTAAGTGTTAAAACTGAATTCCGAACTAATCTGAATTATGAATTTGTTTACTTTGATGAGCGGACTACTTATGTATCATCAAAAAATCTTGAAAGTTATACATTGCATAATGTAAATATTAGTCACCAGCTTCTGAATTTTTTGAAGCTTCGTGCTGAATTAAATAATATTACTGATGTCTATTACGAAGAAGAACTTGGTTATCCTTCTGCAGGAAGAATGTTCATAGTTGGTGCAACTTTAACTTTTTAGTTATTTAATTATATACAATTTTTACACAAATGATGGGAAACTATCATGTCTTACAACTACATAATCATTTTAATTCTGACTTTTATAATGGCAATCGGCTTAAATGAATTGAAGTCACAGGATACTTCAACTGGATTTATACTTGAAGTTGTTGATATGGATGAAGCTTCACAGGTCTTACGGTATAATATTGCATTTGACTACATACGCTACTTTGAAGCAGATACCATTGTTGTAAAAGACAAAAATGGCAATCCTGTTACCTGGATAGGAGTTCCATTGCTTTCAGTTATTGAAGAAAAAACAGGGATAAATTTCAATCAGATTTCTAAGCTTATAACAACAGCTCCTGATGGATACAACTCCGTCATTTCAAACGAACTGCTTCCGGAATTAAAGTACGCTTATCTTGTTTACGGACTCGCAGATGAAAATAAATGGTTAAAGAAGTATGGTCAGGTTAGACTAATTTTTAAGAATGTCAGAGAAATGTATTTTGTAAGCAATCCGGAAAAAATTATTGTTTACAAAAGATCTGAACAGCAAACTTCAGGCAATATGCGGTTTTATTTTCTCGGGCGAGGTAATCTTTCAGGATTCAAATCAGTCGAGGATTCTTCGAAAGCAGGTATAAAGATTGATGATATTCTTTTAAAAATTAATTTATCCGGTAGTAATTTTACTTTGTTAACGGCTGATAGTTTACAACGGGAATATTTCTATAATGATATAACTCAGAAGATGGAACTAAAAATTGAAAATGAAGGCACCTGGAAAATCACTGGCAAAAAAGTTCCCGTTGGCTTACGGACATGCAGGATATTTTACCTGCAATCTGATAATATCGGAGTATTTCTTAAATCTCTGTCGGATGAAGAGATTATTCTTTGGGAAGATTACTTGCATGCTCAATTACCAGATAATTCTGACTTTCAATTTGAAGTAGTTTCTAACGGAGATAAAAAAATTCCTTTTCTACATGCTGGCAAAACTGGCATTTACAAATCAATGATAACGATTCTTGATCAAAATCCCGAAGCAGTCTATATTGAATTAATTCGCAGATAATTAACGCAATTTTTGAAGAGAACAAAATAGGTGGAAGCAAAACAATCATATAGTCATTTATAATGGGTACTGCCGGCCACGTTGACCATGGTAAAACTGCATTGATTAAAGCTTTAACAGGAATTGACTGCGACACTCATCCGGAAGAAAAGCTTCGTGGTATTACCATAAACTTAGGTTTTGCCCACATAGATTTTCCAAACGGCATCAGTATTGGAATTGTTGATGTTCCCGGACACAGAGACTTTATTAATACAATGATTTCAGGTGCGTGCGGAATTGATATTGTTATGCTTGTAATCGCTGCCGATAGCGGGGTAATGCCCCAGACAGTTGAACATCTTCAAATAATGCAAATGCTCGGAATAAAATCTGGTATAATAGCTGTAACAAAAGTTGACCTTGCAGATGAAGAAATGCTGATGATTGTTGAGGATGATATAAAGGAATTAACTCATGATACTTTTCTTGATGGTTGTCCAATATTTAAAGTATCATCAAAAACCGGCAAAGGAATAGATGAACTTAAGAATTATTTATCCCAATTAAACAACATATCTCCCCTTCCCTTTGGGAAGGGGCAGGGGGACGGGCCTCTATTCAGAATGTTTATTGACAGGATATTCAGCGTTGCAGGATTCGGAACGATAGTAACCGGATCAGTTATCAGCGGGAGTTTGAAAATTAATGATAAAGTATTTCTTCTTCCTGTTGAAAAAGAACTCAAAGTCAGACGTATTGAAAAACACGGAAAAGAAGTTCAGGAAGTGGCTACCGGAACCAGAGCTGCTATAAATTTGATTGGTCTCAAGAAGGAAGAATTTAACAGGGGAATGGTTCTTTGCGATAGAGTGATTTCTTCGACTAACATGCTAGATGCAAAAATTAAAATCATATCGAGCGGTAAAAAGTTTGATTTATGGTCTCAGGTAATTTTTTTATCGGGGACATTCGAATCACAGGCAAGGGTTCACCTGATAGATGCTGATAATCTGAAATGCGGTGAAAGTGCTCTTGCACAAATTCATCTTAATCAACAATTGATAGCGCAAATCGGAGATAAATTTATTATCAGGAATTCCTCTGGCGATAAAACGATTGGCGGTGGCGAAATAATTGATCCTTATCCTCTTCATCATAAAAGAAGAACAGAAAAAGTTATAACCCAGCTAAAAAATATTTCTGATGGTGGATTATATCAACATGTTGCCGCTGAAGTAAGAAAAACGAATTCACCGGTAACACTTGAGTGCATAGCAAACAACCTTAATATATCCGAAAAAGATCTTGCCGGGTTCTCAACTGAATTACTGCCTTCAGATGTTTTGCACTTCGATTTGGAAGGAGCGACCTATCTGATACTTTCAGTACAGCTTGAGAAACTGAAAAGCCGGATAATCAAAATTCTTGAGAATTATCATAAGCGTAACCCGCTCGATGAAGAGGGAAGAACATTTGAAGAGCTCATGGGAATTTTTGGTGTTAACCGAAATTCGGCTGCCGATGGAGTGATGAAATGTCTTTTGAATGAAATGGTGGAACGAAAAATTCTAAGGAAGATTAATGCTACCTGGTGCATGTATTCGCATCTGATTTCACTTTCTGAAGAAGACAAGAAGCAAATAAAATTTGTGGAATCATTTCATAAAAGTTGCGGAATGAATGTACCGCTAATGTCTGATCTAATACCTGCAGCTCTTAAGAAAGGAATTTCGGAGACCCGGCTTAACCAGATTTTAGTTTTATTAAGTAAGAGAGAAAGGTTATACAGTATTGATGGAAATTATATTTTTAAAGATATAGTTTACGACTGCAGAAATATTTTATTAGAGTCGCTTATAAATTTAAATTCCGAAAACGGAGATGCTAGTGGTATTACAGTAGCTCAATTCAGGAATCTGGTAAATGGCAATAGAAAGATTTGTTTACTTTTATTTGCTCAGTTTGACAGGGAAGGTATTACCAGGCGAGAAGATGACTTAAGGTTTTTGACTGAGAAAGGAAAAGACTGGTATTATAAACGGTATAAAACTGAAATCAACAAAGAAGAAAATATTTTAATTAATACAGGTTATTCAGAAATGGAACACAGAAAAAAAATACTGATGATAGACGATGATGTAAATCTCGTCAACGTAATTAAGCTGGTTCTTGAGGCAAAGAACTATGAATTTGCAGCTGCATATTCCGCTGCTGAAGGATTAACCAAAATTACTGAATTCAATCCTGACCTAATAATCCTTGATGTTATTATGGAAGATTTCGTCGCAGGCTTTCGGGTTGTCAGCGAATTAAGAACTGGTGGACCGAACTCAAAATACTCTGCGTACTCTACGATTCCCATTCTGATGCTGACAAGTGTTACAGCCAAAACAAATGTGAACTTCAGCGATAAAGTCGGGACAGCACTTCTTCCGGTTGATGCATTCATCGAGAAGCCTGTTAAACCTGCAGAGTTGTTAGCAAAAATTGAAGAGTTGCTTGTAAACCAGCCAGAAAACAGATGAGTGTTGAAAAAGAAGGAAGAATAAAATTATTTAGTTGACTTTCTGTTGTAGTTCTGTAAGTTGGTTTAAAGGAAACGTAAATGTAAACTTTGCCCACTTGCCCTGTTCAGATTCTGCCCAGATTGTTCCATTGTGTTTTAAAATAATATTCTTCGTTACAAACAAACCAAGTCCCGTCCCTGATTTAGTGTTGTAGTTGGCAGCGTCGAAACGTGAAAATTTTGTGAACATATTCAGTCGGTCTTCATTACTGAAACCATTGCCCTCATTAAAGACGGTTATCTTAACCAATCTATCTGATAATTCAGAATTAATTTTTACTCTGGTTCCTTTGTATCCGTACTTCAGTGCATTCGAAATTAAATTTTGAAACACGGAATTCATTAAATCAGGATCGCAGCTTACAAGGAGATTATCTGGTACCTCAATAGTAATTTCCATTTTATTATCTGTCGCAATTTCCTGAAGTCTGTTTGCCGCAGGTTCTATGATATTTTCCTTTAAACTTACCTGACTGATTTTCAGTTTAAGCTCACCTTCTTCAATCCGGCTAAGGTTTAGAAAATTTCCAATTGTAGAATTCAGATAGTCTGCACTTCTTGCAGAAGATTTTAAGACATCTTCCTGTCCCTCAGTTAGTGGTCCGAGAATTTTATCCCGAAGGGAACCAATACCAAATACTATAGATGCAAGAGGAGACTTCAATTCGTGGCTAACAAAGCCGAGCATTTCAAGATAAGCACGGTTTTTTTCATCAGCTTTTATGTAGGCTCGTTTCAGATTTGCTGAAGCTTCGTATAATTGTCTGCTGTCAATTTCAAGAGAAGAAGCCATTGAATTAAAGGACTTCGCCAATTCTGAGATCTCATTTATTTTGCCAATGTTTGTTACACGAGTATTGAGTTTACCTTTAGAAATTTCTCTTGTAGCGTCAACCAATTTTAAAATTGGTCGTCGAACTTTGCTGGATAAATAATTGGCCAATAACACAGCAATTAATAATGCAATCAATCCTATTCCGATAAACTCAATAGTTAGTTCCTGACCATAAGCGGTATATTTTTTTTCTAATAATCCCACATACAAAATGCCAATTATTTTTCCTTTTGCATCGAGTACAGGATCGTAAGCAGAAAGGTACCAGTCATTCACAACAAAAGCTCTGTCAGCAAATCTTTCCCCTCGTTCCAGCACTTTCGAATAAACTTCGTCAGAAACAATAGTTCCAATTGCTCTTACACTATCTGCTGTAATTACATTGGTTGCAATTCGTGTATCTTCAAGAAAAAGAGTTACAGTTCCTAAAGGCTTCCCGTCAAAATAATCATTACCAAAGACTGTGCTTCTTATCCTATCGACAAGATCGAATCTTCTATTTAACAGAATTCCGCCATAGATTAATCCGTAAACCTCATTTTGTTCATTGAGAATTGGAACGGCAGTCTCCAGAATCATTCCTCGATCTTCAACAGTTCTTCCGGTAGGTTTAGCTCTTTCTGTCTGTAAGACCGGGATGTAAGCTTGCTCTGCGAGTTCATCACTCTTAAGTAGGAGATTTTCCCGCGAAATCAAAGAAGTTCCGCTGGTAACATTTCCCAGAAAAGCTTCCTGGATAACAGGATCATTTCTCACCTTGCGTTTAAGAGCTTCAGGTTTACCGGATGTGCCGATTACAAAACCGGTCTTACTGACAAGGTTCAAAAAATCCAGTTTGTATTTTTCTTTGAGCTCAGCAAGAAGCTTGTTTACTTTTGGATTGATGCTGTTGTTTTTTAGTGCTCTTCTGAAAAGTTCATGCTGGGCAACAAGACTTACATTCATTTGAAGCAGAGCTTTCTCTTCCTTATATGCAGACCATGCAGAATTGAGATCCATTTGCACTTTAAGCTTTGCTTCCTGCATAACTGTATCTGTGATGAAAGATAGTCCTGTAAAAATTGTAAAAGTCCCCATTAGGATTACAACAATTGTATAGCCGAATAACTGAGTATTTCTTAAGCTTATTTTCATAGTTCACCATGTATAAGGGTATAGGGGTAAAGGAGTATAAGGTTGAAACTGAATCCTAAATATATTTCCCATATACCCTATACCTTTATACCCTAGTTCCTTTTTTATTTCCTATTTACCAAACAATTCCAAATAGTTTCCTCGAGCAACTTCCTCGATTCATTTTGCTCAACGGAAAGTACTTCGAATTCTTTCTTAACTTCTGCTTCAGGTTTGAATTGATACGATTGAAACTGCTGTTCGGCTTCATCTATTCCAAATTCAATAGGCAAGGTAATGTAGAAGTAGAATTCCTTTTCATACTTTTCAAGATGTTTCTGTGTTTTAAGATATCCGATAATTTCTTTGTTAATTGTTTTCAAGATGAATGTCATTTCATCAAAATTATAACCAGCCTTAAATCTGCTAATACCAGAAACTTCAAAATAATTTTGGATCAGTAATTTATTGTTTGAATTTATTGAAGTCAGAATAAGTCTGTAAATAAGTTTTATAAACCACTTCAACTCCGACTCATCCAGATTTTGAAGATGCGGGTATGAAGTAAATTCCGGTGATTTGAATATAGATGGTAATATCTTTTCAACAATAATATCTTCTTCATCGGCTAGAGAAGAATAAATATTAAAATCAATTCTTTCAGTGTTCTTTCTTAGAATTGTAATATTTTTCATCTGCCAGGTTAAAGATTCGCTTTTCATCTTTTCTATAAGGAAAGGAAATCTTCTTTCGATTTGTAATCCCGAGCTTGGTTGCCAGTTGATGAGTGCAGGAGTCCGGTTCAGCTTAACATTTAATTTCCTGTCAATATATTTGATCATCCAGGGTTGTTCAAATATTTCCTGATGAAACAATCGTTTGAAAAAATTAACCACATAAATTCCCATCGCACAAAATATTTTTGGCATATAAACGGGTTTAGTTGCTTTACCAAGGTAATAACGAGTTGTTAGTTTATATAATTGCAGATGAGAAGTTGAGCCTTCAGTCGAAGCAATTAAAATCTCTCCGGATTTTATCAAATGATAATTCGCAAGCAGTTGCCTGAAGAAACTTACGACGTCACGAATGTGTATATAGGGAATTGCTGATTCACCTTTGCCCGCGAGAATCCTCGACCTCCAGGATTTACTAAGCCAGGTATTAATAAAAGTATAAAGCGGAGGATATTCACACCAGTCACTATACACAGCTCCGAGTCTGAAAATGCAAGAGGGTGTGTGCTCTGAAAATTCTTTTACCATTTCTTCACCGGCACGTTTACTTCTTGCATAGATATGCAAACCATCGGCTGGAGTTTTCTCATCAATAAAATTATCGGGTTTCGGAAAAGAACAGGCAGCTACTGAACTTGCAAAAAGAAAAAATTTCAGATTAAGATTTTTCGAAAGCTCTAAAATATGTTTCGTCCCGTTGATGTTTGTTAATTCATAATCGGGGTGATATTCATTAATAAAATCATAGTATGCTGCAAGATGAATTAGATAATCTGCTCCACCGGCTGTAGTTATTTCTCTAAACGCTTTTGAGATGCTGTTGATATTGGCGACGTCTGCTCTTATCCAGGCAATGTTTTGATGTTTAGGTGCGTTACATTCCTGCTGTGACCTTCTTGCAATTGCAAAAATTCTGAAATCATTTTTGAATTCATCAAGAAGATATTTGCCTATCAAGCCGGAAGCCCCGGTTAATATTATGGTTGGTAATCCTGAAACTGCTGGCATTGTGTTAATAATTCATTATAATTATTCTATCTTTAATCCAGATCGCTGAAAGAGTAGAATTACTATTAGCCCCATTAAACCGTCTCCTAATCCTGATATTAAAATTAACCAGGATGACATAACTTGAAAGTAGTAAATCAGTAAAAACGTAAAAGCAAGTAATTTAACGGCGATAATAAAATGAATTAGCCTTATTGATTTTAAGACATCCACACCTGCCATTATATAAGCAATACTCATCGCAAAATGGAATACTCCAGCCTGTGCCTGAAAAAAACTTTCTTTGTAATTATTAAATCCGAATATTTCAAGGAAGGAAGGAGAAAGAAAAATTAATCCAATGCCAACAGCAATTGAATGAATGCCGATTAAAAACAGAAAATAAGTGAGGTACTTTCTAAAATCAGAATACGCCATAACAGGAAAAGCTCCCTGAAAATTACTATCGAAACTTAATCATTTAGAAAGTGTAATTCTATTAAATTCCTTATTTGCCAACAGTTGTTGAATGACAAACATAAATTGAAAAAGAATTTATAAATCACAATTAATCTTTAGCTTTGTGTCAGAGATTTAAATCTTTTAAATAATAACGAGATTGGAGTATGAATAAACCTGTATATCTCGATTATAACGCAACCACACCAATTGATCCTGCTGTGGCAGAAGCGATGATGCCTTTTATCAATACACATTTTGGCAACCCATCCAGCAGTCATTTGTTTGGAACGGAAGCAAAACGAGCAGTAGAGAAAGCAAGAAAGCAGATCGCTGATTTGCTTAACTGCGGAGTAGATGAAATTATTTTCACGAGCGGCGGAAGTGAATCAAATAATTATGCAATACGCGGCGCTGCATTTGCAAACCGCAAAAAGGGAAATCACATCATCACATCTTCTTTAGAACATCCTGCAGTCACAGAGGTTTGTAATTTTCTGGAGAAGTATGGATTTAAAGTTACTTATCTACCAGTTGATGAATATGGAATGGTTGATCCTCAATCTGTTCTTGATGCAATTACTCCGCAAACTATTTTGATTACAATTATGCATGCCAACAATGAAGTCGGCACAATTCAACCCATAAATGAAATCGGAAAAATTGCAAGGGAACATGGAATAATTTTTCATTCAGATTGTGCACAGTCTGTGGGAAAAATTCCTGTGAATGTTAATGAGATGAATGCTGATCTTCTTTCAATTGCAGGTCATAAATTCTATGCACCGAAGGGAATCGGAGCTTTGTATATTCGTTCAGGAATAAAGCTTGAAAAATTAATTTATGGTGCAGACCACGAAATGAATCTTCGTGCAGGAACAGAAAATGTAATTGAAATTGTTGGGTTGGGTGAAGCAAGTAGAATTGTATCGGAAAAATTAAATTCATTTCAAGGGCATTTGAAGAAAATGTGTGACCGAATTGAATCGGGACTCACTAGTAGATTTCGCGAACTAAGAGTAAACGGTCATCCTGAAAAAAGATTACCTAACACGCTCAGTATTAGTTTCGCCGGACTAGAAGCAAATACAATTGTTTCTGAATTAACCGATGTTGCTGTTTCTGCAGGTGCCGCCTGTCATAGTAATCGTATTGATATCTCACCGACACTGAGAGCTATGAAAGTTCCTGAAGAATTCGCAATGGGTACAATCAGGATATCCACAGGGAGATACACTACTGCTGAAGAAGCTGATTTTGCAGTTGAAGAGATCACAACACTTGTTGAGAGATTTAAACCAAGGACAGAATCATTTCCAGTTATTATCGATAAAGATAATATAAAGCTAACAAGATTTACACACGGATTGGGTTGCGCTTGTAAGCTTCGTCCACAGCTATTGGAAGAAATTCTTAAAAAAATTCCCATACCGAATGACAGAAACATCCTCGTGGGGACAAACACATCAGACGATGCTGCTGTTTATAAACTCGATGATAAAACAGCAATCGTTCAAACAGTGGATTTCTTCACTCCTATTGTTGATGATCCATTCGATTTTGGTGCAATAGCTGCGTCAAATTCGTTAAGCGATATTTATGCGATGGGGGGTAAGCCTTTGTTCGCACTTAACATTGTAGGATTTCCGAGCAACAGACTTCCGATTTCCGTTCTTGAGGAGATTCTGCAAGGTGCTCAGTACATAGCAGACAAAGCCGGTATTCATATCATAGGCGGACACACTGTTGATGATACCGAACCAAAATTCGGTTGGACTGTAACTGGAGTAATTCATCCTGACAAAGTAGTTACTAACAGTTCGGCAAAAGCTGGAGATGTTTTAATACTAACAAAACCTATCGGTACAGGAGTTCTCTCAACTGCACTTAAACAAAACTTGCTTGATGATAGTTCAATCCAAGAATTGAAAAATACAATGATTGAACTCAACAAATCTGCAGCTGAAGCAATGATGGAAATTGGAGTTAATGCTTGCACAGATATTACTGGTTTTGGATTACTCGGTCACTTGCTTGAAATGATGAATGCTTCAAATACTTCTGCAGTAATCGAATTAGAAAAAATCCCGATGTTGAATAATGTTATTGAACTTGCATCTTCGGGAGTGATACCTGGCGGAACAAAAGATAATTACGATCATACATTAAATGATGTTAAGTACTCAAATGACATTTCAGAGGTTAGAAGACTAATTCTTAATGATGCACAAACATCAGGCGGCTTGCTGATATCAGTTCCTGAATCTAAGCAAAAATCTCTGTTGAAATCGTTAAAAGAAAGAGAAGTATTAACAGCATCTGTAATTGGCAGGGTTACTCATTTCAGAGACGTTAGAATTATTGTTGAGAAATAATTTATACTCTTTAAATCCATAATCATTCACTTCCAAAATTCATTCAGCCTGATATTTTGAATTGACCCCTGCCTGTTTTATATTTCGTCAGTTAACGAAATGAAATATTGTTGTTATGGAAAAAACAAGATTATTTAAAGCTCTCTCTGATTCGAACAGGTTACGCATTCTTAAAATGCTTCAAACCAAACCTCTCTGTGTTTGTGAAATCACTGATGTGCTGCAGCTAGCTA
>Ga0105107_10001018_pt1 | contig 18263 bp, 18 predicted proteins | sample PPLLaktember2015_6_FD_79335 | JGI IMG/M metagenome (GOLD analysis project Ga0105107, IMG submission 79335) | Freshwater sediment microbial communities from Prairie Pothole Lake near Jamestown, North Dakota, USA - PPLs Lake P8 Core (1) Depth... | ecosystem: Environmental > Aquatic > Freshwater >... | reverse complement strand
TCGTCATGAGGAGGTAGATTCCCGTGGCAACGAGAAAGAGCGCCGTGACGCTCGGCGCGTTGAAGAGCTTTTCCACCTCGTCGAGCAGGAGAACACCGAAGACCACGGCCGGCACCGTGCCGAGAATCACGAGACCTATGTATCGCAACTCGCCGCGATACGCCTCCGAGCCGCCGCTTCGCGGGAGAGTCCGCGCGATGAGCGCCCTCACGAGAAGCATCAGCTTTTTCCGGTAGAATATCAGCACGGCGCCGACGGTTCCCACATGCACGGCAATCTCAAAGAGGAGTCCTTCCCTCCCATCTCCCTGTCGCATTCCGAAGAGGGCCTCGAGTATGACGAGGTGCCCGGAAGAGCTCACCGGAAAGAACTCCGTGAACCCCTGAACGACGGCAAGAATGAGAACGATCCATATGCTCGTGTTCATATCGGTCCCTCCGCCCGGGCGATGTCCCTCACCGTGCCCTCGGATGCCGTTTTTCCATTCACCATTATCTCCGCGGCGCGAAATAGAACGCGGCGCACCCGAAGAACATTCCGACCTTGAGGAGCGCGCTCACGAGACCGAGCGAGCGTCTGCGCACGATGACCCAGATCGATGCGAGGAGAAGCGGCACGACGGTAAGGAGCACGATGAGCCCGTATGCCGCGCGATAGTAGCCCGCGAAGGAAGGGATCGGAAAGAGTATGCAGAGCGCGAGGAACATCGCGAGCGCCGTCGTAAGCGCCGCGCGGCGCCCCGAGACTATCGGAAAGGTCTCCGCATGGCAGGCCCGGTCCCCTTCGATATCCGCCGTGTCCTTAACGATCTCTCTGCCCATGATGAAGAGGAACGTAAACGCGGCGGGAATCGCCCCGACGCGGATGTCCCCCCCCGCATGGGCACCGAGCAAGAATCCCGAGGCCCCGACGGCGCCGACGAGCACGTTGCCGATGAGGTACATCCGCTTGAGCCGCCATGAGTAGATATGAAGGAGCACCACCCAGATTACGATCCAGACCGCCACCGGCGCAGACAGGGTGAAGGCGATGATGACGGCCGCTGCCGCCAAGAAGACATAGAGCGCCACCGCGGCGCCCATGCCGAGCGCCTTGGCCGCGAGCGGGCGATGGGGCTTATTCACCCGGTCGATGTCGACGTCGTAGATATCGTTTATCGTATTGCCCGCCGCCGTCGCGAAGGCGGCCGCGGCGAGGATGAGATACGGCCAGCCGGACGAGCCCGTCATGGCGAAGCCGACGGCGACCGAAAGCGTCGCGGCCACCACATTGTGCGGCCGCGCGAGCACGACGAGACTGAGAAACTTCTTCATCTGAGATCCAGGTAGAGATCGAGCCGGCCGAAACCGTCTTCGGTATCGATATCCTGCGGACCACCCGACAACAATCTGACGCCTCCCTCCGCAGAGATGTAAGAACCACGCTTCAAATCATAGAGGAAACCAAGCGAGGCGGTCTTTTCGCAGAGCAGGTCCCCGCTCGGGAAATCAGGATCGTTGTCCATCCCGGGCCGCCAATCCTCGAGATAATAGGCGCCCGCCAGACTGCCCTCTCCCCACCGCATGGCGGCGCCTTCGAGCGAAATCTCAGCGCGCTCGCCGACTCCGAGAGCCGCCCTCACGAGCCAGCGGTCTGCATCCGGTCCGAGGAGCGAGCCAATGAGCGGGTCTCGCGGATCGCGCCCGTCCCCCGCGATATACGCGGTGCCGGAGCCGTGAGCGTAGGTGTAGATATCGACATACGTATAGCTGCCGCTCAGCTCGAGATTGCGGCCTCCTACGAGAAACGAGGCGTCGGCGGAGATGTTGACGCCGACCCGGTCGGGTCCCGAGATTTCGTCTCGTTCATACATGATGTCGTCGATGAGAAACTCCCCGTGGAGTATGAGCCCTCGCCGGAGCGGCACCTTCCAGTCGAGCGACCAGAGGATGTTGTCGGCGTTGCCACGCTCGCTGAACTGCTGGGCGTAGAAAAAACTGAGCGGCATGAAGTAGGCAAAGTCGAAATCGCGCATGTAGAGCGCGGTCTCCGAGACTCCCACGAAGATGCGCCGCGGGAGCGCCACCGTGAGACGATGCCCCGCGAGGTGCCTCCTCACCTGCGGATCGAGAGACGCCTGAAAGGCGCTGAGCGCGAATCGCCCGAGCTCGATTCTCGCGCCGACGTGATCAAAAGAACCCGCCGTTCGCGAGAGTATAAGACCCTCGCTCCGCGCGCTCCCCCACTGCAGGTATTCCCTTCCGGCCCGCACCTGCCACCAGTCGCCGTTCATTGCGGCGAGAGCGCGCGTGAGCTCGCCGGTGAGGCCCCGGTAGCTCTTCGTGCGCGCTCCCGGCTTCGAGTTCCGATCGTTCAGCCCGCGCTCGGGGGCCATTACAAGCCGGTAGCTCGACTCCATCGTGAGCCGCCGTCCGAGGTCGACAAGAATCCCCGGCACGACGAGACCGTCCCCCTCCCCCTTCTCCTCATCGACCTTCTTCCGGAACGTCCCGCCGAGGGAAAGGTCGAACGCGGCCCATCGCTCGCCGTCGCGATAGACGGCAAACGGCCTGTCTTCGCGGTTCTCGGGTCTCCCGCGGGTCCCGATGAACTCCTCCGCGAGGCGACCCAGGAGAAACCGGTGCCGCGGCCCGAGCGAGACGCCGCTCGTCTCAACATGCGCGACGATCTCACGCACGTACGCCTCGCATTGATCGAAGGTGTAGGGAAGCGTCGGCTCGAGGGCGACGAGACCTCGGATTTCTAATGAGCGGAGCGCATCATACACCCAGCTTTCCGGGGATACCGTTTCGCCGCGCGCCGTCGTAGGGAGAGAGAGAAGAGCGATGGCAACCAGAATGGGGATCGTTTTGTTCATCGACCTATGCCGGCTCATTCGGAGATTCGCGCAGCGGCGTGCGTCTCACGGTGAGCCTTGAGCGTCGCCATCTTGTAGTACTCGCTCGCCTTCCGCTTGTCGTCCTGTTTCTCGTAGATGACCCCGATGCTGAAGTAGACCCGGGAGTCTTCGGGATCGAGCTCGGTCACCCGCTTGTAGTACTCGAGCGCCTTCATCGGCTGCTCGAGCCGGTTATAGCACTCGCCGAGGTAGAAGAGAATCGTCTTGTTCTCCGGATTGAGCTTCGCCGCCTGCAGGAGATGTTTGAGCGCCTTGCCGTAGACCCCTTTCCGGAAATAGAGAAATCCGAGGTAGTAGAGCGCGTTCGCGTTGTCATGTTCGATCTTGAGGAGCTTCTTGAACTCCTCTTCCGCGTCGTCGTAGCGCCCCTCGTTCACGAGGGCAACGCCGAGATTATAGCGACCCTCGATGCTCGCCGAATCGAGCTCGAGGCTGATGCGGAACTCCTTGATCGCCTGCTCGCGGTCTCCCTCTTCGCCATACAGGGCGCCGAGGTTGAAGTGCGCCTCGGCGCTCTTCGGGTTGTGCTGGACCGCCTTTCGGAACTGGAGGAGCGCCGACTCGTGCTTGCCCTGAAGATCGAGAATATATCCGAGATTCGTATACGATTTCGAGTGCGTCGGGTCGATTTCGATCGCCTCGCGGTACTGCCGCTCGGCCTCCGCCAGCTGGCGGTTCTTCGTATAGGCGATTCCGAGACGGTAGTGGCATTCGGGATTATCGGGCTCGAGCGTAATGGCGCGCCGGTGGAGATCGATCGCCTCGTCGAACCGTCCCTGTATCTCGAGCAGCCTCCCCATCCGGTAGACGGGAAGCGCCCGCCGAGGATTCATTTCATAGAGCTTCCGGTAGCCCTCGAGGGCGAGATCGTAGCTCCCAACCTGCTCGAGGAGCTCGCACGTTTCCTGGAGAGTCGCCTCATCGAGCGCGGGATGCTCCATGAGCTCCCGGATGACCTTCTCGCCTCTCTTCGGGTTCTTTCCTTTGAAGAGCTGCTGCGCGAGTTCGAGGATCTCCGTCGGCCGGGCTTCCCCGCTCTCGAATCTCTTGCCGAGGCGAATCGCTTCCTTATTCTCGCCGGGCTCCTCCCCCCGCGCGAGGTCGAGCAACTTGTCCCAATGAAGCACCGCACACCTCCGCGCTCAAAGCGCCACAAGACACACTTCCCGCGGAGGTTAGAATACTATATATAGGATGTCAAGAAGTTATCGCCGCATCAGGTAGTGGCCCGGCATGCGGTACTGATGGTATTCGAGCTTGAGCATGAAGTTCTCGCTCGGGCGATACGTGAGATCGACATTGGGCAGGAAGAGCTCGGGTTGGCTGTATTCGTTTCCCCCCCTCATGAGCGAACCGATCCCGACGTCCCAATTGAGGCTCAGCGACCGGCTCAGCTTGAGGCCGAAGTGTCCCATGTAGTACCCCATTCCGAACGATTCGCCCCCCCCGCCCGAGAAGAAGGAAAAGCCGGCCGAGCTTGTGAAGCTGAGTCCCGGCACGTGGAGAAACAACCCCGGCGCCGCCGAGCTCAGATAATTTGAGAACACGCTCGGTCTCGCGTCCGCACCGCTCTGCGCGTTCGCGCCAACGGCGGCGCATACGAGCAGCATCGAGAGAATGACAATCTTCTTCACCATCACACCTGCACACTCCTCGTCACCAAAAGGTCCCGTATCTTCTCCTTCAGGGGAACGAGATCAACCGATTTCACGATGTACGCGTCCGCCGCCCATGTCTGAAAGTTGTCGCGGTATACCGAATAGGCGGAGTTCAAGATGACCGGCAAGTGCTTCCGCTGTTTCGCAATCTTCATGAGACAGTCGATGCCGCTCTCCTCGCCGAGTTTGATGTCGAGAATGATGAGATCGGGGTTCTCCTTTTCCACCGTTTCGAGAGCCTCCGTAACCGTTGCGGCTGAGACGGTCAGATACCCCTCGTTCCGCAGCTCCTCGCTGTAGAGTTTCCGGACATTGATCTCATCATCGACTATGAGGATCTTCGCCATGGCCCTTCCCCCTCAATATAAAGAAAATGCCGGGCATCCACAATGCTCCGGTATTGATTCTCCCATGCAAGCGCCGAGGGGTCAAGCTCTTTCGCGCGCCTATTCCACTTCAATATCGATGACGATCTTGAGCTGTATTTCTTTGCTCAATTCATCCTTTGCGAGTCTCACGGGCACCCTGATCATCTTCTGCTCGACCACATCGAGCTTCGCGGCGGGCTGCTCCGCCGGCCTTGACCCCGCATCCGCCACCGCCACGGCCGGCGCGCGCGTGGACGCGGGCTCGGCAGGCCCCCGGCCCTCGCTCGGCTTTTCCGCCAGCGGCTTCCCCTTCTCCCTCTTTTCGTCTCCGTTCAGATCGACCACGTGGCCGTATTCCTCGTACCCATCGCGCGTCGCCCCGAGATCGATTCCGGCCGACGGACGCTCCTTTTCCATGAGCACGCAATCGAGAAACTCAGAGACGGATTTCTGCTCATCCGGCCTCTTCTCCGCGCTGCCTCTGTAGTCGCTCTCGTCCGTCTCCGAGCTGCGCTGACGGGGACCCTTCGCGACGACCTCGACGTTCAGCTGATCTTCCTTGCGGCGGTTGGGAACGTCGCGCGTCTTTTCCGGATCCTTGAGATCCTCCTGCATGTTTCCGAAAACGAGCTTCGCGATCCCCTCGAACGTTTCGTAGACGCCCTCCCCCTGGCTCGCAGTCGCCTCGAAGCTCGGCACCTGAATCGCGTTCAGCTCCTTTTCCATAATGTCGCGTTCGAGCCGGTTCGGCAAATCACGCTTGTTGAACTGGATCACCCACGGTATCTCTTTGAGCGTCATCCCGAGATCATTCATGTTATCCTCGAGATTCTGGAGGGCCTCCTTGTTGTCCTGCATCCGGTCGGGCGCCGAATCGGCGACGAACACGAGCGCGTCGACCCCCTTGAGCACGAGCTTGCGGGTCGCGTTGTAGTAAACCTGCCCGGGCACCGTGTAGAGGAGAAAGCGGACCTTCATCCCGTTGATCTCGCCGATATCGATGGGGAGAAAGTCGAAAAAGAGGGTACGGTCGGTCCGCGTCTTCATCGAGACCATTTTCCCCTTGTTGTCCCGCGGCAGCTTTGAATAGATGAACTCGAGATTCGTCGTCTTGCCGCTGAGACCCGGTCCGTAATAAACGATTTTCGCGTTTATCTCTCCGCCCGCGTAATTGAAGACTGCCATACCACTCCCTTTCAATTTTTCGCCGGGGTGGGAACGCCGCTCGCATGATGCATGAAGCAAGGAAGCAGAATCCGGAGCCGGCTGCGTTTCACTTGAGCTAGGGTGTTCGATTCTTTTTGTGAGAGAATCCCACCCCGGCATCATGGTAAGAACGCAAGTAGTGTGCCACCGTCAAGAAAGGGTTACGTTTTTTAACTCGTTTCATGATAATGCATTGGACGCTCGGCGTGCCGCGCGCCGAGCGCGCAAAAAAAAGGCCCTCTCCCGTATTGAGAGAGGGCGCTCGAAATCTGCAAGATTTACGCGATGTCGAATGGACGCGGCGCCATTCCGGGGCGGCCCGGGATCAGTTGCCGCGGCAGCCCGCGCCGTCACAGTCGAGAATGAGGTCGGTCGCCTGTTGATCGGCGACGCTGAATTCCTTATTCCAGCAGAAGAAGCTGTCGCCGGCGATGACGTTGCTCCTCGCGTAAAGCGTGTGAGAACCTGCGCTCAGCTCGAGGAAAGAAGGCTGCTCGCTGGTGAAGGAGTCGTAGTAATCGCCGTCGATCCAGACCCACGCCGAGAATGTCAGGCAATTCTCGAAGTCGAGATTGACACCGGTTGCCTGGGTTTCCGCTGCCTTATCCTCGCAGCCGAACACCATCAAGAGGACGAGTATCATCGCCGTCGCCGCACCGATCCGGATCATCGAAACCTCCTCACCGAGTAGGGAATATCCTCCGTAAAAAGGATCGGCTTATGTTCGGATGGAATCTAACAAATGGGAGGGCGCTTCACAATGGAAAAATGGGCGCTCCGCGCGCGGTTCGAAACGTCAGGCAGCTGCGAGTTTTGCGCCGCACCAGGGACAGTAGCGGTACCGCGCGCTCATGCTCTTTCCGCATGCGCACACGATCTCGGGGGATACATCTGAAGCCCCGTGCTGCTGCAGTGGATTCTTCTGGAGATCCTTGAGGCGCTCGTAGAGCTCCTGCCCCTTTGAGAGCACGAACTCATACGTTCTATCGGCGCAAACAACGATGACCTTCGGATGAAAGTCCCCCTTTTCGATGCGAACATCACCGATCGTGCATACGTCGATCGCGATATTCTTGATGCCGAACGAGGCATCGAAGGGAAACACCTGAAAGTAGAGATGGATATCCGTGAGCTCGAGCATGCCTCTGGCCGCAATCGGCTTGCTCACGAAATAGATCGCTTTCTGCATAAAAAGGGTGACTTCATTCGTAACTTGCACGAAAAAACCCCTTTCGCCCGTTCAGCGCCGGGACCATGCGAGAAATGTGCCATTTTATGGAGCTTGACAACCACGCCGCAGCGAATCTATCCTCGTTGAAACTGTGGAAGCTCTTGGAAAGCTAACTTTTAGACTTGTTGCAGCCTGTGCGAGCGCTGCGCCCCGCTGGGTGCGAGGCGGCATCGCGTGGGTGTGCGCCCTCTTCATGTACTATCTCTCGCCCGCCAAGAGAAGAAACGTCGCCGAGAATATCGCAGGGGCCGCCGGCCGGGCGCCCTCGCGGAGAACGGTTCTCGGGATTTTCCGTCTGCAGGCGGTCAATATCATCGAGATGTTCGCTTCGAGTGTGTGGGACAAGCGGGCCATTGCGGGATGGTTCGAATTTGAGGGACGCGAGGAGCTCGACCGGGCGCTGGCCGAGGGCGCGGGGGTCATTCTCGTCACCGCACATATCGGCAGCTGGGAGCTCGGTGCCCTCTCTCTCGACGCTCTCGGATACCGTCTCCACGTCGTCGCCGGAGTTCAGATGAACAGACTCCTCACCGGCGCGGTCAGGGAGGCAAAGGAGAGGCACGGCATTGAGGTGATCAATCCCGAGGATTCGTCCCGCAGACTCCTCAAAGCGCTCGCGGGCGGCGGCGTCCTCGCGCTCCTCGTTGACGGGAACGTTTTTACCGGCGGGGCGGAAGTACCCTTTTTCGGCAGACGCGTGAAATTGCCCGCGGGCCCCGTGAGACTGGCGCTCGCATCGGGAGCTCCGGTCATCGGCGGGTACTGCCGGCGCATCGGCGATCGAAGGTTCAAGGTCCATCTCGAGCGGATCGCGAGCGCGCGCGAAATCGAAGCGCTTGGCGAAGAGAAGTCGCTCGAGCACGTCTATGGCGCCGTCGAGCGGTACATCGGGAAGAACCCGGATCAATGGTGTATGTTCAGGCGATTCTGGCATACGAACGGAACGGGAGCGGCGGCGGGGCGCGCGGCCGGGAGCGTCGGGGCGTGAAGATCGGCATCGTATCACAGTCATACTACCCGAGGCCGGGCGGCGTAACCGAGGTCGTGCATTGTACCGCCCACGAGCTGCGAAGGCTCGGGCATGCGGTCACGATCATCACGACGCACTACAACGGGCCGCAACCGGATGACCGCGACGTTATCCGGGTAGGGCGCAATGTGCTCGTCCCCGTGAACGGCGCATGGGTCAACATGACGGTGGGGCTGGGGCTCACGGGAAGGCTCCGGCGTATCTTCGAGCGGGAGCGCTTCGACATCATTCACACGCATTGTCCGCTCGTCCCCACCCTTCCGCTCCTCACACTCGCCGCGATCGGCCCCGGGCAGAAGATCGTCGGAACCTTCCACGCCGCCGCCGAGCGGAACTGCATGTACGCTCTCTTCCGCCGCTACCTCGAGCGCCGCATCGAGAGGCTCGACTGCCGCATGGCGGTATCCGAGGCCGCCCGGCGCTTCGTCTCCTCCTACTTCCCCGGCGACTACGAGATCATTCCCAACGGCATCGACTGCCGTCGCTTCAGGCCCGATGAGGCACCCCTCGCGGAATTCCGCGACGGCAGGATCAACCTCCTCTTCGTCGGGAGAATGGACAAGCGGAAGGGCGTGCCCTATCTCCTCGGCGCGCTGCCGATGATCGCACGGGAGTTGCGCGGCGGCGTCCGCCTCATCATTGTCGGTGAAAGGGGGCTCCGCACCACCCTCTGCCCGCGCCCCGCCGATGTGCACGGGGCGGAGATCGTATGGGCGGGACGAATCCCGCCGGCCGAGCTGCCCCGCTACTACGCGACCGCCGACATCTTCTGCTCCCCCGCGACCGGCCAGGAGAGCTTCGGCATCGTTCTCCTCGAGGCGATGGCCTCGGGCGTCCCCGTTATCGCCTCCGATATCCCCGGCTACCGCACGATCGTGACGCCGAAGCGCGAGGGGCTCCTCGTTCCGCCGAAACACTCCGAAGCGATCGCGGAGGCGGTCGTGACCCTCGCCCGGGATTCGCGCCTGCGGCGCGAGATGGGTGGCCGCGGCAGGGAGCTCGCTCTACAGTACGATTGGCCCGTCGTTATCCGCCGGCTCGAAGCGGTCTACCGGAGGGTCGCCGGCGCCCGGGCCGGCAAGGACAGAGGCGAGAAATCCCGATGCTCGGGAGCGCTCTCATGAGCAGCCGGACGCCGAAACAGCTCCCCCTCGTTTTCTTCACGATGTTCTGGGCGGCGCAGGCGGTCTCGCTCTTCGGCGACCGGCTGAACAACTTCTCGCTCATGGCGATCATCAATAGCTTCGCCGCCAATCCCTCGATGATGCTCTCACAGTTCTACCTCGCGATGACGCTCCCCCTGTTTCTCCTGGCCCCCCTCATCGGAGCGCTCATCGACCGGCTCAACAAGCGCTGGGTTCTCGTCGTTACCGATCTCTGCCGGGCCGGTCTCACGTGCCTCATCCCCGTCCTCTACATCAAAACCGGGGACTTCTTCCCCGTGATGGCAATCGTCTTTCTCCTCGCAACGGGGAACCTCTTCTTCCTCCCTGCCAAATCCGCGCTCATCCCCGAGCTCGTCCCCCCGGAACAGCTGCTCCACGCAAACTCGACGCTCTGGGCCGCCGGCATCGCGGGCGTCATCGGCGGCTTCCTCGGCGGGGGGCTCATCTTCGATTTCTTCTCCTGGCCCGCGTGCTTCTATCTTGACGGCGCGAGCTATCTGATCTCCGCCTCCCTCATCCTCGGCATCGCGCTCCACGGATCGAGAACGGCTCCCGCGGGAGCGAGCGAAAAGACGTACCATCCGCCGCTCCCCACGGCCCTCCTCGAGGGCATCCGCGCGATGCGGAACTCCCCCCTCTTGGTGCGCCCCCTCGGCGTGCAGACGCTCGCCTTCATCGGCGGCGGAGGTTTCTCGGTCCTCGCGCTCCCGATGATAAAGGAGGCCTCTCAGCCGGGAAGCTCGCTCGGCCTGAGCGCGGCGGGGCTCTCCCTCGGGCTCGGTATGGGCGCCGGTTCCCTCATCGCGAGCCGCCTCACGCTCGGCACGCGCACCAAGGAGCGGTTCGAGGCGGCATTCTTCGCCTTGATCATACCGGCGGCCGCAACGATCACCTTCGGCCGCGGCCTCGGGGCGATCCTCGCCGGAACTTTTCTCGGAGGCCTCGCCGCCTCCCCCCTCATCGTCATTGCGGAATCGGAGCTCCAGAAGGAGAGCCATGTCTCGATGCGCGGGAGGATCTTCGCCTTCCGCGAGATACTCACCAAGAGCTTTTTCATTATTTCCGCGTTTCTCTTCTCATGGCTTGCCGGCTTCGCCGCGAAAAACGTCCTCATTCTCATCCTTGGTCTTTTTCTTGCATGTGCCGGAATTCTCTGGATACGGGTGGTCTCGAGACGCGCACGGATGCGCGTCTGACAGGGGGTCTCGATGCAGATAACGGAAAAGATTCTCAGGGAAATATTCAACCGTTTGCTCAACACAGAGCCCAAGGACGAGGTTGTCGCAAAGCTCACGGCCGTGGTCGAGGGGATGATGGAGAAATTCCAGGGCACCTTCGAGCTCGACACCGTCCAGAAGCAGAACACGTTCCGCGCGGTCGTCTGCTCCATGCTCGTGCACGGCTGGGGCGTCGGGATGCATCCCTTCAACCACCCCGACAAGAACCTCGACGGCGCGGGCCTCGACGTGCGGGTGAGCAAGGACATTCTCGTCCCCCTCGAGCATATCAGGGCGCTCCGATACGTGCAGAAGGACGCGCAGGGGCGCGTCCAGAAGGTTCTCTTCGAGCCGGATCAGGACGAGCGTATCCGCAGCCAGATCGACAAGCTGCTCGATAGAATAACCCGGGAAAAATGGAGCGACGGATAGGGATCAGGCGTTGTTGTTGGGGTTCCTCTTCTCCATCTCGAGGAGGCGCCCGCCCTCCTTGTAGTTCACCGTGTCCATGAGCTCCCGCATGAGGTAGATGCCCCGGCCCGAAGGCTTGTGGAGATTCTCCTCGTCGCGGGGGTCCTTCGCTTCATCGCTTTGAAAACCTTCCCCCTCATCCTCCACCTGCACAAAAAAGCGATGCATGCTCACATAGATGCGGACATGAACCTTGAGATCCTCGCGGTTCTTGTTGCCGTGCACGATCGCGTTCGAGAGGGCCTCGTCCATGACGAGCGGCAGGTTGACCTTGCTGTCCTCGGGAGGAAACCCGAATTCGTTGGCCAGAAAGCTCACGAGCAGGTTCACCCCGAGTATGCGCGACAGTTTGCTCGGGACGAGAAAATCGAGCCGCACCTGTCCTTCCTTGATGACCTCGGCGTTGCGGGGAAACGGAATCGCATCGCACGACCGCCCGTTCATCACCTGCTGCAGGTCCCCCTTTCCGAAGGGAGCAAGCAGCACCGCATTCACGCCGAGGCTGAGATAGGTGAGGTAGTCGCGTTCGCTGCACTCTCGCGCCACGACGTAGAGGGGCGCATCGAGTTGCGCGAGCCGGACGAGCCGCGTCTTCTTGGCGTCGAAGGTCCGTTTCGGAAGGATAATGAGGAGATTCGAGGGCTCGCTGCCGTTGGTCTTGATGCCCTTGAGGAACGCGGAGAAGGTCCCGTATTCGTGGACGGCCGTCCCCTCCGGCAGCTTCCCCGCCGAAAAAAACTCCTCGCGAAGCTCCGGTTGGAGATTCAGGACGTTGAGTGAAACCCCATCCACAATCACTGCTCAGAACACCTTTCGCCCATCCGCGAGAATCTCGTTCAAGGCGTTACGGAAATAGTCGCTTGACTCGACGACGCTCGGACCGACCTTCTCCTTGTAAGCCTCCCACGCCTTTTTGATCTCGGGACCGAGGACCGTCATGAGATCACCGCTCGCAAGAGCCTTGTCCCGCTTCTCCTTGTTGTAAACGAGAATATCACTGACGAACACACGTGCCAATCTCTTTGAGCGTTCTTTTTTCTTTTTGACCTCGGGATCCTCGCACACCTGCGCCGCCGCGGGTTTCTCTTCCTTGATCGCTGCCTCTTCCTCATCCCCCCGCCCCAGGCGGCCGGAGAGCGCGGAGAGCGACTGCTCGAGGGACGCCCATTCGCTCTTCGGCGATTCCGCAACCGGCGCCTCGGACGAGAAACTTCCCGAGGATACCTCGAACACCGATTGATCTACGGCCGGCGCGAGCCGCCACACGTGGCGGCACTTCGGGCATCGGACACGGATGCCCTTTTCCGGCACCTTTTCGTCACCGAGGAGATATTTCGTTTTGCATCCGTCGCATGTGACGATCATGGCAGCTCTTCCTCCGTATGAATCCGCCGGGACCCGCGCTTCACAGCTCCAGCTCGCGGGAGATGCTCTTCATCGCCTCGATCGAGACGGAGAAGAACTCGTGCAATTCGAGACCCAGCCCGCTACAACTTGCAATCGCCTCGCGGTTCGCACCCGCCGCGAACCGCTTTTCCTTGTACCGCTTTCCCACGAAGCCGGGGTCGATGCCCCCGAGGCTCTTCGAAGGATGCATCAAGGCTGATGCAACTATTAAGCCAGTTACCGGATCAATACAGTATATCGCTTTGTCCATGAGGGAGTTGCGCTCGCGGTGTCCCGCGTGGGCGAGAATGGCGTCCTTGACCTCATCGGGAACATCGAGATCGTGGAGCATCTCGACCGTCACGCGGCCGTGGCGCTCAGGGGATGCGGTCGTCTGCTCGTAATCGAGGTCGTGGAGGAGGCCGGCGAGCCCGAAGAGCTCCTCATCCGCCCCGAGACGCTTCGCCATAGCGCGCATGATGACCTCTACGGCGAGCGTGTGCTTGATCAGATGTTTCTTCGTGAGATGCTCGTTCACGAGCGCGAGAGCGTCCTCTCTCGAAATCATGCGGCGCCTCCCTCAGCCGATCTCGGCGAGTTCCATCTTCGGCTTGTAATGCTCCCTGAAATACGCGGCGAGCGATCTGTTCTCGGTCCTATCGAGCCCCGGGTCTCTCTCGAGCAGCCGGTCGCTCGCCTCCCACGAGAGCTGCACGAGCTCATGGTCGCCGAGAGGATTGATGAGCTTGAAATGCGGGTAGCCCGATTGCCGGTATCCCCAGATTTCACCGGGGCCGCGAAGCCTCATATCCTCCTCCGCCACCTTGAACCCGTCGTCGTGGGAGGCGAAGAACCTGAGCCGTTCCCGGACCCCGGCACCGACCTCTCCGGCCAGCAGCAGATAGCACGCGCCCTCGTTGCCCCCCCGGCCGACCCTCCCCCTCAGCTGGTGAAGCTGCGCGAGGCCGAAGCGGTCGGGATTGTTCACGAGGAGGATCGATGCGTTCGGGATATCGACCCCCACCTCAATGACCGTCGTTGTCACGAGGCCGAGAATCTCGCCGCGGCGGAAGAGCTCGATCGAGCGGGATTTCTCCTCGAAGCTCATCCTCCCGTGGAGGAGGCCGAGGGGAAACTCAGCGAACTCCTCGCGCTGGAGCCTCTCGAACTCCTCCGTCGCCGCGAGGTAGTCGCTCTTCTCGCTCTCCTGGACGAGGGGATAGAGAATGAACGCCTGCCGCCCCTGCCGGAACGCCTCCCTGAGGAGATCGTAGACGCGGTCGCGATCGTCTCCCGAGACGATGCGCGTCGTCACATTCCTGCGTCCCGCCGGCAGCTCGTCGATGATCGAGAGGTCGAGGTCGCCGTAGACGGTCTGCGCGAGGCTCCGCGGAATCGGCGTCGCCGTCATGACGAGAAAGTGAGGGAGCAGATCTCCCATGCCGAACTTCGCGCGTTGCTTGACGCCGAAACGATGCTGTTCATCAATGACCGCCAATCCGAGCTGTCGAAACGATATGACCTCCTGGATGAGCGCGTGAGTGCCGATCACGACTTCGACGCCTCCCGCGCGGATTTCGTCCTGAATGCGCTGCTTCTCCCCCCGCGCCATCGAGCCGATGAGGAGCGCGATACGAAGCCCAAGCCCCTCGCAGTACGCGCGCGTTCTCTCGTAATGCTGCACGGCGAGGATTTCCGTCGGCGCCATGACGACCGATTGGTACCCCGCGCCCACGGCGAGCATCGCCGCGGCGAGAGCGACAACGGTCTTCCCCGAGCCGACCTCCCCCTGGAGGAGGCGATTGAGGCCCTCCCCTTCGACATCGCGCCTGATTTCGTCGAGGACGCGCCGCTGCGAGGCGGTGAGCTCGAAGGGGAGGCTCTCGAGAAACCGTTCCATGAGAGCATGCGGAGGCGCGATGGGCGGACGCGGTTTCTTCCTCGTGAGATTCCGTCGGCGCTCCTTGAGGAGGAGGTGCAGAAAGAAAACCTCCTCGAGCTTGAAACGCCGCTCCGCGCGGGCGAGGGCCTCGGGGGAATCGGGATAGTGTATCTGGGCAAAGGCCTCTTCCCGGCCCGGCACGCCGAATGCGCGGAGCAGCTCGGCGGAGAGATTCTCCTCGATGCGGCCCGCGCACTTATCGATCGCGGCCTTCACGATCCGCCGCATCATCCGCTGGGAGATTCCCGCGGTGAGCGGGTAGATGGGCACGATCCTTCCCGTATGGAGGAGCGATTCGGTGAGCTCGCCGGAGATGATCTCATAGTCGGGAGAGACGATCTGGCGCTCCCCCCGGTAGATCGCGAGCTCGCCGCTCACGATGACACGCTCCCCCTGCTTGAAATATTTCTCGAGGTACGGCTGATTGAAGAACACGAGACTCGCTACCCCCGTCTCATCTCCGACGGCCACGGTGAGAATGCTTCTGCCGCGCCGCGCCTTCCTCGTGGAGACCGCCAGCACCGTGCCGATGAAGGTCGCAGGGGCGCCCAGGGGCAGGCGTGCGACCGGCACGAGGCTTCGCCTATCGTAATAGCCTCTCGGGAAATGCGTAATGAGATCCTCAATGGTCGCGATGCCGAGGCGCTCGAGGAGCACCTGGCGCGCGGGCCCCACTCCCTTGATAAATTGGCTGCTCTCCCCGAGCAGTCCCTCCCGTGTTCTCCGTGTCTCCATATTTAACTTGCCAAGCCCATTATTTTTATATACATTAATCGGGCTTTTTGACGTTCAGGAGGATATCAAATGTCGAAAGAATGCGCCATATGCGGAAAGCGCCCCTCGACCGGCCATCAGGTGAGCCATGCTCACAATATGTCCAAGCGCCGGTGGATGCCCAATCTGCAGAAGATCCGCATCGAGGTCCAGGGTAAGCCCCAGAAGACCTACGTGTGCGCCCGCTGCATCAAGAGCGGCGCCGTGAAAAAGGCCTAGACCGGCTGTCGAGACACGCTCGTCCCTCACGGCCCGGGCCTCCCGAGCGCCTCGAAACGCTTGAAGAGAGATCCTCGACGCACGGGACCCGAGACTCCATCCCATGGGAATGAAGTTTCGGGTCCCTTCTTTTCGTGCGGGAAGCGCTCGTTCACACCGGCCTCGGCGAGCGCCTTTCGCCACGAGAGCCCTCCCACGATATGATGAACGACCGCGCGCCCCGCGCTCTCGTCTCCCGTCGAGAGGAGCGCCTGCCGCAGCGCGGAGCGAACCGACTTCGTTTGAACGGCGATCCCGAGCCCTCTCAGCAGCTTCTCCATTTCCTTCTGCCGCTCCACGAGAGCTCCCTCCTCGGGCATCGCATGAAACTGGAACGGGGTCCATGGTTTCGGCACGAGAGGGTTCACGTGCACCGAGAAGCTTCTCCCTCCGATCGCGCTCCGGAAACGCTCCATGAAGTCCCGTGTTTCGGCGAGCTCGCCCCCCGTTTCTCCCGGACAGCCGATGAGAAGGTAGAGCGTGAAATGCCCCACTCCCGCCCCCCTGAGCTTCGCGGCGGCGCGGAGATACACCTCATCGGGCACCCGCTTCCCGAGCGCATATCGCAGCGGTTCGCTTCCCGATTCCGGCGCGAGGCTTACGCTCGCCGTGCCGATCGCTCCGATGAGATCCATGCTCTCGTCATCGAGGTCCTCGGCGCGGAGCGAGCTGAACGAGACGGATATTCCCCTCGAGACGAGAAGCCTCACGATCGGGGCGAAATCGGGATTGGCCGCCACCGCCGTGCTCACGAGACCTATCCTCGTAACGCCGGCGGGCAGCGATGAAACGAGCTCTTCGAAGGAGGCGAGCGGCATGAATCGGAACGGCCGGTAGAGCGCCGTCGCGACGCAAAAGGCGCACGATCCCGGGCAGCCGCGGCTCGACTCCACGAGCAGCGTATCGGGAAACGTGCTCTCCGGAGTGACGACCGCCGAGCGTGGGAAGCGGGACAGAGCCGCGGGCGCATTGAAGCCCGCCACCGCGGGGGATGATCCGGGAACAAGAATCCCCGGTGTCCTCGCGAGCTCCCGGAGAATCAGCTCCGGGTCCGGCACATTCCATCGGCTCCCTTCCCCCCCGCCCTGAGACTCGAACACCCCGATGATCGCGGGAAGCGTTCCCTCTCCTTCCCCGAGCGCGAGGGCATCCGCGATTTCAGCGAAAGGATACGGATTGGCGCTCACCGCAGGCCCCCCCGCGATAACGAGCGGACGACCGAGACGCCTCGCGCGGAGCGGCTCCACGCCCGAGCCATGCAGCATTCTCACGAGATTGAAGAGATCCTCCTCATAGGAGATCGAGAAGAAGAGCGCGGCCTTCGAAGCGAGCGGCGACCCGCTTTCAAGCGTCACGCAAGATGTATCGGAGAAGACCCTTTCAACATGAAAGTTACGCGATTGCCGCAGACCGCCGTAGAGGAAATGAAATCCGAGGTTTGCGATGCCGACGCGATAGGGCGCGGGATATCCCGCGACGCAGGAGATGGCCCCCGCGGCCGGCGCCGGAAAACGATCGATGGCGGTTTCTCTCTTGAGGAGGAGGCCTCGGTGATTCTTCCGGTGAGCTTGATGCAAGAAAATCCCCGGCTCAGCGCTGTTCAAGGTCGAGGGGACCTCGTCCGAGCAGGTTCCGGGCGAGAACGTTCTCGGGATCGTGTTCGAGGAGCTTCCCGAGAAGCTCCTCGGCCTCCTCCTCGCGCCCCTCATTGCGCAACGTGAGGGCGAGCGACAGATTGGCCTCGCTGTATTCCGCGTTCACGCCGAGGCTCTTGCGATAGAAACGTTCGGCGCTCTCGAGCTCTCCCCGATAGAACTTGATATCGCCGAGTATCTTAAAAAGATCGGCGAAGTCGCTCTGCGGCGGATCGAGGATCTTCTCCGCGGCGGAATATTCTCCCCGGCGGATCATGAGGTGGGCAAGCCTCTCCTTCGCCCTCAGGAACCGCGGATTCACCTCGAGCGCCCGCGCGAAGAAACGCTCGGCATCCTCGAGCTTCTCCATCCTGAGGTAGCATTCTCCGATGAAGTAGAGAACATCCGCGCTCTCTCCCCCCGCGTCGAGAATGTCCCGCAGGAGCGCCATCGCCTCCTCGAGGTTTCCCTCCCGCAGGTGCACGAGGGCGAAGCTCAGATCGACGGCGCCTTTGCGCTCCTCACTCTTCATCGCGTCGGAGAGGTACTCGATCGCGCGCTTCCGATCGCCGCACGCGTAGAGGAGGAGGCCGTAGTAGTACCGCGCCTTTCCGTAGCCCGGGGACAGCTCGAGTGAACGCTCGAGCGCGAGACGCGACTTGTCGAGCTCGCCGAGGAAGAAGTACGTTGAACCGAGGAAGCACTGGAGATCGGCGTAATCGGGTTTGACGGCGGCCGCCTTCTCGAACTCCCCGAGCGCCTCGCGGTAGAGCCGCTCATCGAGGAAGGTGATGCCGAGATAGAAATACGCCTCCGCGTAGCGGGGATTGATCGAGAGCGCGGCTTCGAGTTCCCGCCGCGCCGCCCCATGATCGCCGGTGCGAAGGCAGGCGAGCCCGAGTTTGAAACGGACATCGGCGTAATCGGGATGCACCGCCGCAGCGGCGGCGAAGGCCCGGACCGCCGCTTCGAAATTGCCGGTGTTGAAGGCCTCGATCCCCTCCCTCGCGGCTGTTTCGTACT
>Ga0105107_10001017_pt1 | contig 18280 bp, 24 predicted proteins | sample PPLLaktember2015_6_FD_79335 | JGI IMG/M metagenome (GOLD analysis project Ga0105107, IMG submission 79335) | Freshwater sediment microbial communities from Prairie Pothole Lake near Jamestown, North Dakota, USA - PPLs Lake P8 Core (1) Depth... | ecosystem: Environmental > Aquatic > Freshwater >... | reverse complement strand
GCGATCATGGACGGCATCACCGCCGCCTTCTTCGCGCGGCCGGGCTACGTGCTCGGCACGCTCGGTGCGGCGTTCGCCGCGAACCTCGCGCTGCAGGCGGCCGGCACGCTTGTCTTCCTGCGGCTCGGCGTGCGGCGCGCGCTGACCATCGGCCTCATGACCGGCAACTGCAACATGGGCCTCGTGCTCGTCGCGCTCGCGGACGAGGCGCCGTTCGACACGGTGATGTTCTTCGCGCTGGGCCAGATTCCCATGTATATGCTGCCGGCCCTGCTGATGCCGCTCTATCGGAGGGTCGCGGCGGCGCGTTAGGCGTGCTTCTTCGCGCCCTTGGCGGCCTTCTTCTTCGCGGACTTCTTCGGCTTCTTCTTCGCCTTCTTCTTGGTCGGCTTTGCCTTGGCCATGGCTGCCTTCGGCACCGCCACGCCCAGCGGCGGCGCGACGACCGGGACCCACCGCTCGCGCACGATGCGGTCGAAGCCTTCCGGCGTCGGGTGGAGCTCGTTTGCCCACTCGTCCTCGGTGAGCGTCCCGGACGAGTCCACGCAGCGGACCTGCGCGACCGGGTCGTCGAGGCCCTTGAGCATGATCTCCAGGCGGTCGATCAGCTCGCGGATCAACGGCCGGCGCAGCGCGCTCGGAACCTGCGCCAGGTCCATCGGCGCCTTCAGCCACTTGCCGAAGAGGAAGAAGCCCTTCCCGGTCGGGATCGCGTAGTCGTAGTTGTGGACGACCACCGGACCGGCGAAGCCGTCGGCGCGCGCGCGCGCGATGATCTGTTCGTACGCGTCCTCGACGCGGCCGAGCAGCCGGTCGGGCTCGCCGTCGCGCCAACAGTCGGCCACGCTCGTCGCCCCGGAGCAGTCGAGGCGGATGATCCGGCTGAAGTCGCGGAGGCCGGCGAAGTCGTTGCCGCCACCCGAGATCAGGAAGGCCTTCATCCGCGGCGCGTTGAGCTGCACGCGGCCGGTCCAGAAGGGCAGGTGCCGCGGCGTCATGTAGTCGACCGCATGGGCGCCGCTTTCGCCGTAAGCCGCGATCACAAACGACCGGGAAAGCGCGCGGTTCAGCGCCTCCAGGAGGTTGGACCCCGGGTAGTGGAACCACGAGTCGCCGAGCGCCACGATGTCGGCGCCGCCGCCCTCGTATTCGTCGAGCAGGCCGTCGTCGTAGTAGGGGTGGCTTGCCATGGCGGGCTCCTGGGTCGGTGCGCCATTGTCCCCAGTTGCGAGGGGGACATCCATCCCACCGATGGCTTAGACGAAGCCCGTCTCGCGCGGCGTAGAATCCCGGCAGTCATTCGCCGCGGGATCACCGATGGGAACCGACGACCTGCGTTCGACCTCACGCCGCATCGTGAAGGGTGCCTGCCCGCACGACTGCCCGGATACCTGCGCGCTGGAGACGACGGTCGAGAACGGCGTCGCGGTCGAGGTGCGCGGCGGCACGATGCCGTTCACCGACGGCACGCTGTGCACCAAGGTCGCGAAGTACCTTGACCGCACGTACTCCAAGGATCGCGTGCTGCACCCGCTGCGGCGCGTCGGGCCGAAGGGACCGGGGCAGGGGCGCCTCGAGCGCATCACGTGGGACCAGGCGCTCGACGAGATCACCGCGCGGTTCAAGGCGATTGCCGCCGAGGACCCGCAGCAGATCCTGCCGTGCAGCTACGCCGGCACGATGGGGCAGCTCCAGTACGCCTCGATGGACCGGCGCTTCTTCCACCGCCTGGGCGCGAGCCTGCTCGATCGCACGCTGTGCTCGTCGGCCGGCAAGGCGGGGCTCAAGATCACGCTCGGCGGCTCGGTCGGCATGGACCCGGAGCGCGCCGACGAGTCAAAGCTCATCCTGATCTGGGGCTCGAACCCGATCGTGTCCAACCTGCACTTCTGGACGCGCTGCCAGGAAGCGAAGCGGCGCGGCGCGAAGCTCGTCGCGATCGACCCGTGGCGCAGCCAGACCGCGGAGAAATGCCATCAACACGTGCAGCTCCTGCCGGGCACCGACGCCGCGCTCGCGCTCGGGATGATGCACGTCATCATCGGCGAGCAGCTCTGCGACCGCGATTACGTGGCCAAGCACACACTCGGCTTCGAACAGCTCGCCGAGCGTGTCAGGCAGTACCCGCCGGAGAAGGTGGCGCAGATCTGCGGCATCGAGCCGCAGACGGTGATCGAGCTCGCGCGCGAGTACGCCCGCACGAAACCCGCGGCGATCCGGCTCAACTACGGCATGCAGCGCCACAGCGGCGGCGGCATGGCCGCCCGGACGATCGCGTGCCTGCCGGCGCTGGTCGGGGCATGGCGCGACGCCGCCGGGGGCGTGCTGCTCTCGACCAACGACTTCTACGGCATGGATCACGCCGCGCTCGAGCGCACCGACCTGATCTGGAACAAGCCGCGCACGATCAACCACGCGGCGCTCGGCGACGCGCTGCTCGCCGCGCAGCCGCCCGTGAAGGCGGTTTACGTCTACAACAACAACCCGGTCGCGGTGTGCCCGGACTCGAACAAGGTGATCGCCGGATTCTCGCGCCCCGATCTTTTCTGCGTCGTGCACGACATCTTCCTCACCGACACGACCGACTACGCCGACATCGTGCTGCCGGCGACGACGCAGCTCGAGCACTTCGACCTCCACAAGTCGTACGGTCACCTGTACGTGCTGGCGAACAACCCCGCCATCGCGCCGCTCGGCGAGTCCCGGCGCAACATCGAGGTGTTCCGTCAACTCGCAAAGCGCATGGGCTTCACCGAAAGCTGCTTCGACGACGCCGACGAGGACGTCGCGCGCCAGGCGCTGCGCTCCACCAACCCGCGGATGCAGGGCATCGAGTGGGCGTCGCTTAAGGAGTCGGGCTGGCGGCGGCTCGCGGTGCCGGAACGCTTTGCGCCGTTTGCGCAGGGCGGCTTCCCGACACCGTCGGGCAAGTGCGAGTTCTATAGCGAGACGGCGGCGAAGCAGGGCCTCGACCCGTTGCCCGGCTACACGCCCCCGCGCGAGAACGTGCTGTCGAACCCCGAGCGGGCGAAGCGCTACCCGCTCGCGTTCATCTCCCCGCCGTGCCGGAACTTCCTTAACTCGTCGTTTGCGAACCTGCCGTTCGCGCTCGCTTCCGAGAAGGAGCCGAGACTCGACATCCATCCAGACGACGCGCGGGCGCGGGGCATCGCCGAGGGCGAAAAAGTGCGCGTCTTCAACGATCGCGGCGCATTCACCGTGAAGGCGGCGATCACGACGCGGGCGCGGCCGGGCTGCGTGGTCGCGCCGTCGGTGTGGTGGCGCAAGCTCGCGCCGGACGGCCGCAACGCCAACGACGTCACCTCGCAGGCGCTCGCCGACCTGGGCGGCGCGGCGACGTTCTACGACTGCCTGGTGGAGGTGGCAAAGGCATGAAGCGCTTCCCTGGCCTCATCCTCGGGCTCGCGCTGGCTTCGGTCGCGCTGGTCTCTATCGGGCAATCCGCCGATCTGCCGCTCGTCGACGCGCACATTCACTACAGCCACGATGCGTGGGAGGTCGTGCCGCCGAAGCAGGCCGCCGAGCTGCTGCGCAAGAGCGGCGTGAAGCGCGCGCTCGTCTCGAGCTCGAACGACGAGGGCACGCAGAAGCTGCTTGCCGAGGCGCCGGACATCATCATTCCCGAGTTGCGGCCCTACCGCACGCGCGCCGACACCTCGGGCTGGGTCCGCGACGAAGGCATCATCGCCTACCTGGAGGAGCGGCTGAGGCGGTACGTGTACGTCGCCATCGGCGAGTTTCATCTGTACGGCGCCGACGCCGACCTGCCGGTGCCGCGCCGCATGGTACAGCTCGCGAAGAAGTACGACCTCATGCTGCACGCACACTCCGATGCCGACGCCGTCGAGCGGCTGTTTGCGCAGTGGCCGCAGGCGCGCATCCTGTGGGCGCACGCCGGCTTCGAGCGGCCCGAGAAGGTGCGCGAGCTGCTGGGCAAGCACAGGAACCTGTGGGCGGACCTCGCGTTCCGCAGCGATCACGGCGCCGGCGGCAAGCCGCCGCCGGAGTGGCGCGCGGCGTTCGTCGAGTTTCCCGACCGGTTCATGGTCGGGACCGACACGTACGTGCCCGAGCGCTGGCATTACGTGCCCGAGCACTCCGCCTGGTCGCGCGCGTGGCTCGCCGACCTGCTGCCAGACGTTGCCGAGCGCATCGCGTGGAAGAACGGCGAGGCCGTGCTCGGCGCCGCGTGGGCGAAGGCGAAGAAGGACCAGTAGCGATGTCCGTGCGCGCGGTCGCGGGTCTCGCCACGGCGCTCGCGGTCGCGTCGGCCGCGGCGGAACCCTGCGCCGCGCCGGCCGGGTTCACCTCCGCCGGCCGAGTCGAGTCGCGCGACACCGTCCTCCTCTATCGCACCGTCCCGCCACGCATCGAGGTCGGCAAGCACTTCGCCGTCGACGCGGTCGTCTGCTCGAAGGCCGCGCCAAGCGCGCTGCGCGTCGATGCGCAGATGCCGGCGCATCGCCACGGCATGAACTATCGCGCGCGCGTCGCGCCGCAGGGCGACGGACGCTATCGCGCCGAGGGGCTGCTGTTTCACATGCCGGGACAATGGCAGTTCGTCTTCGACGTCGAGCGTCCCGGCCGCACCGAGCGGCTGACCGCCGACGTCGTGGTGGAATGAGACGGCTCGTCGTCGTCCTTGCGGCGCTGGCCCCGCTCGTCGCCGTCGCGGACGAGACCGTCGAGCTCGATCCGGTCGAGATTCGCCTCGTCCTGCGGCACGGGCCGTGGCCGCAGCCAGTGCTGCGCGATCCGAGCAATCGCGTCTCGGGGGATGCGAGCGCGATTGCGCTGGGCCAGCGGCTCTTCTTCGACACCCGGCTGTCGGCGAACGGCACCGTCGCTTGCGCGAGCTGCCACGTTCCGACGCGCGCGTGGACCGACGGCCGTGCGCAGGCGGCTGGACTTGGCCCCCTGGAGCGGAACACCCCGACGGTGCTCGACGCGGCCTTGAGCCGCTGGTTCGGGTGGGACGGCGCCGCCGACAGTCTCTGGTCGTTTGCAGTGAAGCCGATGCTGCATCCGGCTGAAATGGGCGGGAGTGCGCGCGGGACCGCCGCGGTCGTGCGCGGCGACCCGAGCTACGCGTGTCTGTACGAGGCGGCGTTCCGCGGGCCGCCGGGCGCGGACCCCGAGCGCGTGCTGGTCGACACGGCGAAGGCGCTCGCCGCGTACGTGGAGACGATCCGCTCGGGCCGCACGCCCTTCGACGAGTTCCGCGACGCGCTCGCGCGCGGCGACCGCGCGGCAATGGCGCGTTATCCCCTCGCCGCGCAGCGCGGGCTCAAGATCTTCGCGGGCAAGGGCGCGTGCAGCGTCTGCCACTTCGGGCCGGGCTTCACCAACGGCGAGTTCCACGACGTCGGCATTCCGTTCACGCTCGGGCCCGGCCGCGTCGACGCCGGTCGGCACGAGGGCATCAAGCGCCTGCGCAGCGACCCGCTCAACCTGCTCGGCAGGTTCAGCGACGATGCGTCGGGTGCCGCGGCGACGAAGACCCGCCACGTCGAGCCGACGCACGCGAGCTTCGGCCAGTTCAAGACCCCGTCGTTGCGCAATGTCGCGCTCACCGCACCCTACATGCACAACGGGCGGCTCGCGACGTTGCGCGACGTGGTGCAGCACTACTCGGAGCTCGACCTGGACCGCGTGCACGCCGACGGCGAGTCGCTGCTGCGGCCGCTGAAACTCTCCCCGCGCGAGGCGGACGATCTGGTGGCGTTTCTGAAGTCGTTGACCGATCCGCGCGCGAGCGACCCGCCGGATCCGCCCGCGACGGTTGCCGGCTGCGGCCCCTAGCGCGCTAGCGCAGCACCGGTTCCCACACGACCGCGGGCTCGGGATTCGGCGCCGGCCGCGGCGGCGGGCGGCTGCGATCGACGGCGACGGCGGCCTCGTCGCGCGCGCGATCGAGCTCCAGCGCCCGTTCCTGCTCGAAGCGCATCAGCTCCGCGCGGCGGTACGCGCCCTCAGCGGGCGTGGCGAGGGGTTGCGCCTGCTGCACCTGCTGCCGGTAGAACGTGTCGGACTGGCCCAGGCGCTGATCGCGCTGCAGCGATTCCAGCTCGAGCCGGCGCTCTGGGGCGAGCGGCCCGGCCCGGAACGACTGCAGCGACTGCTGGAGCTGCAGCGCGAAGGCATCCGACTGCTGCTGGCGCAAGAGCTGCGCCTGCGCGGCCGCGTCGGCCGCGAACGCCGGCGCGGAGAGGACGAACAGCAACGCTGCGAGAACGGCGCGCATGCAGTTATCATCCGCCTCCGCGCGCGCGCGCGCAATGCGCCGCATCAACGACAGGGAGAAAGCGTGAGCCGGTCCGTCGACTATTACTTCAGCATCACCTCGCCGTGGAGCTACCTGGGCCATGGGCGTTTCATGGAGCTCCTGACGACGCACGGGGCGGGAGTGCGGGTAAAGCCCGTCGACTACGGGAAGGTCTTCCCGGTGTCGGGCGGGCTGCCGCTGAAGCAGCGCGCGCCGCAGCGGCAGGCCTATCGCCTGGTCGAGCTCGCGCGCTGGCGCGACTTCCTCGCGGTGCCGCTCACGATCGAGCCGAAGTTCTTCCCGGTTCCCCCCGACGCGGCGGCACGGGCGGTCATCGCCGCCGACATCGTGAAGGGCCCTGCGGTCGCGATGCGGCTCGCGCACGCGCTGATGCAGGGCTGCTGGGTGCAGGACCGCAACGTCGGCGACCCGGAAACGGTGAATGCGATCGTCCGGGAGCAGGACATCGATCCGGCCGCGCTCGGCGAGGTCGCGGTGGCTGCGGATGCGCAGGCGAAGTACGAGCTCTACACCGAGGAGGCGATCGCGCGCGGCGTCTTCGGCGCGCCGAGCTACGTCGTCGGCGACGAGATCTTCTGGGGCCAGGACCGGCTCGACTTCCTCGACCGGAGGCTCGCGAAATGACGCGCGCGCTGGCAAGTGTCACCCTCGTTTTCGTGCTCTCCGGCTGCTATTACGACGTGCAGAAGGCGAACCAGGTGGAGATGCCGTGGGGGCAGCGCGTCGAGGTGACGTGCATGGGCGGCAAGTCGATGACGATCGATTTCGTGCCCGCACCGCGCGGGGCGCGCGTGAGCTTCGACAGCACGACCGTCACGCTGCCGCAGGTCAGCGCCGCGAGCGACGCGAAGTTCACCGACGGCCGCTACACGCTGTACGTGAACGACCAGCGCGCCGCGCTCGAGCAGACGGGCGTCGTGCTGCGCGGCCCCTGCACGCCGCGCTGACGCGCACCCGTTGGCCGCTTTGAAGCGTCTTTTCGGCCGCGCGCGCTCGTCGGTCGAGGTGAGCGAGGCGCGCGGGGTGCGCACGCTGCACCTCGGCGGCGATGCGATCCAGAGCGCCATCCGGCTGTCGAAGCCCGGCGCGCTCGAGCTCGCGTATACGCGCGCGATGATGGCCTTCATGCTCTTCGAGCCCGCGCCGCATGACGTTCTGATGGTCGGCCTGGGCGGGGGATCGATCGCCCGCTTCGTGCACGAGCGCCTCCCGGACACCCGGATGACGGTGATCGAGGTCAGCGCCCAGGTCGTCGCGGCGGCGCGGACGTTCTTCGGCCTGCCGGCGGACGACGGGCGCCTTTCGGTCATCGTCGGCGACGGCGCGGAGCACGTGCCCGCCGTGCGGGCCGGCTGCGACGTGCTCCTGCTCGACGCGTTCGACGACGGCCGCTCGGTCAAGTCCCTCGCGCAGCAGGCGTTCTACGACGCCTGCTGCGCGGCGCTGCGACCGGGCGGCGTCTTTGTCGTGAACTTCATCGCCGACGAGCCGCGCTTCGGCGCCTACCTGGCGCGGATCGAGCGCGCGTTCGCCGGCCGCGTCCTGTGCATGCCCTCCGAGGACCGGGTCAACATGATCGTGCTCGGCCTGAAGCGCCCCGGGACGCGGATCGGGATCGAGCCGCTCAAGCGCGCCGCGCGCGCGCTCAAAGAGCGGCTCGAACTGCCGTTCGACCGCTTCGTGCGCGATCTCGTCGCGCACAACCCGGGCAGCGCAGCCTTCGTTCGCTTCGGCCGTTCCAGCGGTGACGAATGACCTCCGGACGCCGTGTCAGGTGTCTTCCGTTTAACATTTTTTAACTATTCGTTTGCGGCCCGAGCCATGCGAGCGGCATGACCCGCGGTGTAGAGTCCGCGTGGCTTTCCGCCGCGGCGGGTGGAGGTCGCGGGGCCAAAATTATTACAAGGAGGGCGACGGGGATGGGCGGGCATGATGCTTTGACGCAGGCTCGGATCGACCTCACCGCGGCGCTGCGCACCGCCTGCCGCCTCGGGCTCTCCGAGGGCGTCTGCAACCACTTCAGCGTGGCGGCGCCGGGCCTGGAGGGCCGCTTCCTCATCAATCCCCAGGGACTGCACTGGTCGGAGGTCACCCCCGCCGACATCGTGATGGTCGATCTCAAGGGCAACCGCGTCGAGGGCCGTCACGAGGTCGAGCCGACCGCGTTCTTCATCCACGCCCGCCTGCACAACACCCGGCGCAAGCCGAAGGTGGTGATGCACACCCACATGCCTTTCGCCACCGCCCTGACGGTGCTCGAAGGCGGCCGGCTCGAGCCCGCGAGCCAGAACGCGCTGCGCTTCTACGGCCGCATCGGCTACGATGAAGCGTACAACGGCCTCGCGCTGGACGACGCGGAGGGCGACCGGATCGCCGCGCGCCTGAACGGCGGCGACATCCTGTTCCTCGCGAACCACGGCGTCATCGTCTGCGGCGAGAAGATCGCGTGGGCATTCGACGACCTGTACTACCTCGAGCGCGCGTGCATGGTGCAGGTGCTCGCCCAGGGCACCGGCAAGGCGCTCAAGCGCCTGCCGCACACGATCGCCTCGACGACCGCGAAGCAGCATGCGGCCGAGCGCCAGCAGTCCGACCTCTTCTTCGCCGCGATGAAGCGGATCCTCGACCGCGAGGAGGCGGGCTGGAGCGCGCTCGACTGACGCCGGCGGCCATTCAGTCTGGCTGCAGGTGCTCTAGCACCGTCGCGACGATCGCCTCCGGCGTTCCCCCGACGTCCACGACGATCGCGTCGGCGGGCTCCTCGAGCGCGGCGAACTGCGACTCGAGCAGGCGCAGGTTCATGTAGTGCCCGCGTCGCCCCGCGAGGCGCGACGCGATCAGCGGCTTCGCGCCGCGCAGATGCACGACGCGCGCCTCCGGCAGATCCTCGAGCAGCGCCTCCCGATACATGGCTTTCAGCGCCGAGCACGCAAGCACCGCGCTGCGGCCGCCGACTTCGCGCCCGCGCAACATGACGTTGAGCTGCGCCAGCCACGGCCAGCGATCGGCATCGGTGAGCGGCGTGCCGGCGCGCATCTTCGCGACATTCGCCGGCGAGTGGTAGTCGTCCGCGTCGATAAACTCGGCGTCGAGCGCGGCGGCGAGGCGTTGCCCGACCACCGTCTTGCCCGCGCCGGTGACGCCCATCACGACGACGATCATCGCTCCACGGCTCTTGGACTCACCTGGCCATTCTACGGCCGCGCCGCGCTGCAGGGACGGGCGCGCGGCTCGTCTATCGTTCGACCGCGTCGATCAGGCACATGCCGAGCAGCCGGGTCGCGGCGTGCAGCTGCTTCGCCGACAGGCCCGCAAACCCGAGCAGCAGCCCCGATCGCGTGGCCGGCTTCTCGTAGTAGGGATCGATCGGGTGCAGCCCGAGCCCTCTTTGCCGCGCGAGCTCGACGAGCGCCGCCGTCTGCGCCGACGGCCATCCCGGCAACCAGCCCACCAGGTGCATCCCGGCGTGCGAGCCGGTCACTTCCAGGTGCGCGGCGCAGTGCCGGCGCAAGCCGCCGAGCAGCGCGCCGCGGCGCCGCCGCAGCTCGAGCGCGGCCCGGCGCAGGTGCCGGTCGAAGCCACCGCCGCGCATGAACGCCGCCATCGCCGCCTGCTCGATCGCGCCCGAGCCCAAATCGTCGAGCCGCTTGGCGCTTACGACGTCATCGCGCAGGCTGCGCGGGCAAACGAGGTAACCGAGGCGCAGCGCCGGGAACACGACCTTCGAGAAGCTGCCGACGTAGATCACCCGGTTGTGCACGTCGAGCGACCGCAGCGCCGGCACCGCACCGCGCTCGTAGCGGAACTCGCCGTCGTAGTCGTCTTCCACGATCCAGCAGCGCCGCTCGGCCGCGTAGCGCAGCAGCGCCATGCGCCGCGCGAGCGACATCTCGACGCCGGAGGGGAACTGGTGCGCCGGGGTCACGTGCACGAGCCGCGCGCCGCCGCGCGGCAGCGCCTGCCAGTCGAGGCCCTCCGCGTCGGTGCGCACGGCGGCGAGCTGCGCTCCATGCGCCCGGTAGGCGTTCGCGGCGAACGGGTAGTGCGGATCCTCGAGGACCGCGGTATCGCCGTCGTCGAGCAGCACCCGTGCGAGCAGCGCGATCGCCTGCTGCGCCCCGTTGACGATCACCACGTCGGCCGGCCTGCACACCACGCCGCGCCGGCGCGCGAGGTACTCGCAGATCGCTTCCCGCAGCTCACGCAGGCCGTTGACCGGGGGATAGCGCAGCTCGGAGCGCAATGCGGCGCGGGACAGCTCCCTGCGCCAGGCGGTGACGAGCGGCAGGTCGAGCAGCGGCTCGCCGTACTGCAGGTCGTAGCGCACCGGCGGCTCGAAGCGGTGCAGCGGGCTCGGCGGCAGCCGCCGCAGCCGCGCCGCGTAGCGGGACTGCGGCGGCACCGACTCGACCGGGGGCCGCACCGCCGTGACGATCGCGGCGTCGGACACGTAGGTGCCGGAGCCGCCCTTCGACACCGCCATGCGCTCGGCACAGAGCATCTCGTAGGCCGTCAGGACGGTGTTGCGCGACAGGCCGAGCTCGGCAGCGAGCTCGCGGGTCGCGGGAAGGCGGAAGCCCGCCTGCAGGCGACCTTGCAGGATCGAGAGCTTGAGCGCGCGCGCCAGCTGCTCGTAGAGCGTGCCGCGGCCATCGAGGTCGAGGTGCATACGATCGGTCCCGGTGATGTGGTACCACGACGGCTCGAAAAATTGGCTCTTCATGGTACCGCGCGGCCGCCGTATCCTGACGGCCTTCGTCAGACGGCGGCGCAAACGCGCAACTGCCCGGATTCGCTCAGGTGCCCGATGTTTTCCTCGCACGCACGCAACAAACACGACGCCCGCCGATGAGCGCGGACCAGGCCGCACGCGCGCGGGGGACGGCGGAAGCCGTCTACCGCGCCGAGTCGCGCCGGGTGTTCGCCACCCTCGTGCGACTGCTCGGCGACTTCGATCTTGCGGAGGAGGCGCTGCACGACGCCTTCCGGGCGGCGCTCGAGCAGTGGCCGCGCGAGGGCGTGCCCGCGAACCCGCGGGCCTGGCTCGTGTCGGCCGGCCGGTTCAAGGCGATCGACGGGATCCGCCGGCGCGCGCGGTTCGTCGCGCTCGACGACGTCGCGGACGAGGTCGAGGCGATCGCCGACGACGCGCCGTCCCGGGACGGCGACGGCATCGAGGACGACCGGCTGCGTCTTGTCTTCACGTGCTGCCACCCGGCCCTCGCGCCGGACGCGCAGGTGGCGCTCACGCTGCGCGAAGTGTGCGGTCTCACGACCGAGGAGATCGCGCAGGCATTCCTGACGGCCGCCCCGACGCTCGCACAGCGCATCGTGCGCGCGAAGGCGAAGATCCGCGACGCGCGCATTCCGTACGAAGTGCCCGCGCCCGACGCGCTGCCGCAGCGGCTCGACAGCGTGCTGCGCGTCGTCTACCTCGTGTTCAACGAGGGCTATTCGGCGTCCTCCGGACCGTCGCTCACGCGGGTGGATCTCTCCGGCGAGGCGATCCGGCTCGGCCGGCTGCTCGTCGCGCTGCTCCCGGAGCCCGAGGCGATCGGGCTGCTCGCGCTGATGCTGCTGCACGAATCGCGGCGCGCGGCGCGCGCTTCGCCGGCGGGCGATCTCGTCCTGCTGGACGAGCAGGACCGCGCGCTCTGGAACCGGGACCAGATCGCGGAGGGATCGGCGCTCGTGGAACGGGCGCTCGCGTCGCGGCGGATCGGCCCGTACACGCTCCAGGCCGCGATCGCGGCGGTGCACGCCGACGCCGCGACCGCGGCCGCCACGGACTGGGCTGAGATCGTCGGCCTCTACGATCTGCTGCTCAGCGCCGATCCGTCGCCCGTGGTCGAGCTGAACCGCGCGGTCGCGGTGGCGATGCGCGACGGTCCTGCGTCCGGTCTCGCGCTGGTCGATGCCATCCTCGCCCGCGGGGATCTGCAGGACTACCGCCTGGCGCATGCCGCGCGGGCGGACTTCTGCCGGCGGCTCGGGAACGCGACCGAAGCCCGGGCGTCCTACGAGCGGGCCCTGGCGCTCGCTCGACAGGAGCCGGAGCGGCGGTTTCTCGCGCGACGGCTGGCCGAACTGCGGGTCTGAGCGCGGTCAGTGTCGAAATCGGGTCCCGCCGTTCGACTATCGATGTCCGAGCGATCCCACGACGATTGGAGGGCAAACCCATGAAGTTCCTGTGCCTGATCTGCGCCGAGAAGGTGATGGAGCAGATGCCGGAGGCCGATGCGGCGCGGCACTTCGAGGACTACCGCGTGTTCACCGCTGCGATCAGGAAGAGCGGTCACTTTGTCGCGTGCAACCGGCTCCTGCCGCCCGCGGCGGCGACCACCCTCCGGGTGCGGCAGGGCAAGGTCGCGACCACCGACGGGCCCTACGTGGAGACCAAGGAGCAGCTCGGCGGCTACTACGTCATCGAGGCGCGGGATCTCGGCGAAGCGATCCAGGTGGCCGCACGGATCCCGGGGGCGTGGATCGGGTGCGTCGAGGTCCGGCCGATTGCGGAGGACGAGCAGACGCTCGACGTGCTCGGGCTCCTCGCCCCGGAGGCCCGGGCCTAGCCGCGGCCCGGGGCGTCGAATTCCGGCGCGCCCGTTCGACTAGGGGCATGGACGGCCCGCCCATCGCATTCGAGGAAGCAGCCATGAAATATCTGTGTCTCGTCTACCTGCAGGAGAAGGACCTGAATGCGGTCCCCGACGCGGACTGCATGGCCTTCGGCGAGTCGCTCCGCGGGAGCGGACGCTACCTCGCCGCCGAGGCGCTGCAGCGCGTCGAGACCGCGACGACCGTGCGCGTCCGCGACGGCAAGGTGACCGTGACCGACGGTCCCTTTGCCGAGACGAAGGAACAGCTCGCCGGCTTCTACCTGATCGACGCGCAAGACCTCGACGAGGCGATCCAGGTCGCCGCAGATATCCCGCCCGCGCGCAGGGGGAGCATCGAGGTGCGGCCGGTGCGGCGGCTTTCTGCGGCCTAGCCACGAGGGGACATTCATGCTCGACACACCGCAGATCGCACAGACCGCCGCGCAGTCGACCGCCGTCATCCGCCTCACCGTTCCGCGCGCGGAGATTCAGACTGTCATGGGCTCGGGCTATCGTGAGCTGATGGCCGCCATCGCCGCGCAGGGTATCGCCCCAGTCGGACCGTGGTTCACGCATCACCTCAGGATGGACCCCGACGTCTTCGATTTCGAGATTTCCGTGCCGGTCGCAACCCCGGTGGCCGCCGCGGGCCGCGTGCAGCCTGGCGAGCTGCGCGCTGCGACCGTGGCGCGGACGGTGTATCGCGGCCCCTACGAGGGCCTCGCCGCGGCGTGGGGCGAGTTCATGGCCTGGATCGGCGCGCAAGGGCACACGCCGGCGCCGGATCTCTGGGAACGCTACGTCGCGGGCCCGGAGTCGAGCGCCGATCCGGCCGGCTGGCGTACGGAGCTCAGCCGGCCGCTGATCCGAACGAAGGAAGAATCAGGCGGGGCGAGTCCTGCTGCACTTCCGGAGCGCATCTTTGAAGGCGAACACCATGGGCACTGACAGCGCGCCGGGCTTCAAGCGGCGCCCGGACTATCCCATCGCCACAAAGCCCGCGGGCGTGCGCGTCCAGGTCAGGTTCAACGGCGAAGTGATCGCCGACAGCCGCGACGCGCTCGAGCTCAAGGAGGGCGACTATCCTCCCGTCTACTACTTCCCGCGCACGGACGTGGCGATGGATCGTCTAGTGCGATCGACTCATCACACCTACTGCCCCTTCAAGGGCACCGCGTCGTACTTTTCCTTGCGCGACGGCGCGGAGAACGCGGCCTGGTCCTACGAGGCGCCGTACGACGAGATGGCCGCGATACGGGAGCGGCTCGCCTTCTATCCCGAGAAGGTGGAGTCGATCACCGCCGGCTGAAAGGCTCCCCAACCGAGTTCAAGGAGGATTGCCCGTGGCATACGTCGATGGATTCGTCCTGCCCGTACCGAAGCGGAAACTGGAGGCCTACCGGCGCATGGCGCGCCTCGCCGGCAAGGTCTGGCGCGAGCACGGCGCGCTCGCCTACTTCGAGGCCGTGGCCGACGACGTGAAGCCGGGCAAGCACACGTCGTTCCCGCAGAGCGTCAAGCTCAAGTCTGGCGAAACGGTGGTGTTCGCCTACATCCTCTACAAGTCGCGCGCCCACCGCGATCGCGTCAATGTCAAGGTGATGAAGGACCCGCGCCTCAAGCCGATGATGGACCCGAAGGCGATGCCGTTCGACGGCAAGCGCATGTTCTGGGGCGGCTTCAAGGCGTTGGTCGAGCTGTAGGCAACCGCCGTGGAGCGAGCGATGAAGTACCTGTGCCTCATCTACAACGAAGAGCGCCACCTCGCCACGATGCCGCCAGAGGCGGTCGAGGCGATCGCGGGCGAGTGCGTTGCCTACGACGAGACGCTCGCGCGCAACGGCCAGTTCGTCGCGTGCGAGCGCCTCCAGCCCACCCGCGCCGCTCGAACGCTGCGCTTCCGAGACGGCAAGCTGTCGGTCACCGACGGGCCGTTCGCGGAGACGAAGGAGCAGCTCGCCGGCTTCTACCTGATCGACGCCAAAGACTTCGAGGAGGCGATTGAGCTGGCGGCGAGGATCCCGCCGGCGCACCTCGGTAGCGTCGAGGTGCGGCCGGTCTGGACGTACGACGGCAGGGACGCGCGATGAAGTATCTCTGCCTCGCCTATTACGACGAGCGCGCGTTCGAAGCGCTGCCGAAGGCGGAGCTCGACGCGATCGTGAGCCAGTGCCCGCGCTACGATCAGGACCTGCGCGAGAGCGGCCACCTGATCCTCCAGGCGTCCCTCGGGCCGACGCGCGCGACGATGAGCCTGCGGCCGAAGGGCGGCAGGCCCGCGGTGACCGACGGGCCGTTCGCGGAGACGAAGGAGCAGGTCGGCGGGTTCTTCATCATCGAGGCGCGCGATCTGAACGAGGCGATTCGCGTCGCCTCGAAGCACCCCGCGGCGCACCTCGGCGAGCGGGTGGGATGGGGCATCGAGGTGCGGCCGATCGAAGGGTTCGAAGGGAGGGCTGACTGATGGCGAACCGACCAAAGAAAGCGCGCGCACGGACACCCGCGGCGCGCGGAAGATCCGCGCCGCGCCGCGTCGTGGTCCTCGTCGCCACGCGCAAGGGCGCGTGGTTCTATCACGGCGATGCCGCGCGCCGGACCTGGCGCGCGGACGGCCCGCATTTCCTCGGACACATCATCAGTCATCTGGTCCTCGACCCGCGCGATGGGCGCACGCTCCTCGCGGCGGCGAAGACGGGACATCTCGGACCAACGGTCTTCCGCTCCACCGATCTCGGCCGCACCTGGAAGGAAGCCGCGCGCCCGCCCGCGTTCGCAAAGGTCCCGGAGGGCGAAAAGGGGCGCGCGGTCGATCACACCTTCTGGCTCACGCCAGCCGGCGTCGCCGAGCCGAACGTGTGGTACGCGGGCACCTCTCCGCAGGGCCTCTTCCGCTCCGAGGACGGCGGCGTCTCGTGGCAGCCTTTCTCCGGCATCAACGACGATCCGCAGTACCGGACGTGGATGGGCACCGTGCAGGACGGCACGCCGGACGGGCCCAAGCTGCACTCGATCATCGTCGACCCGCGTGATCCGAAGCATCTTTACTTCGCGATGTCGGGCGGCGGCGTCCACGAATCGGTCGACGGCGGCCGGAGCTTCGCCCCGCTCGTCAAGGGGCTCGAAACGGTCGAAGGATTCGACGCGGCCGAGGCCACCTTCCACGATCCTCATTGCGTGCGGCTCTGTCCCAGCAATCCCGACCGGCTCTATCAGCAGAATCACTGCGGCATCTACCGGCTCGACCGGCCCTCAACCGAGTGGGTGCGCATTGGCAAGCGCATGCCGAAACGGGTCGGCGACATCGGGTTCCCCATGGTCGTGCACCCGCGCGATGCGGACACCGCGTGGGTGTTCCCGATGGACGGCTCGACCGTTTGGCCGCGCACGAGTCCGGACGGCATCCCCGCCGCGTACGTGACGCGGAACGGCGGCAAGAGCTGGCAGCGTCTCGATGCCGGCCTGCCGGCGAGCCAGGCCTGGTGGACGGTGAAGCGCCAGGCGATGACCGCGGACGCGCAGGATCCCGTGGGGCTGTACTTCGGGACGACGAGCGGCGAGCTGTGGGCGAGCCGCGACGAGGGCGGCCGGTGGACCTGCATGGCGCGGCACTTGCCCGAGATCTATGCCGTCGAGGCGGCGGAGACGGCCTGATCCCGCGATGAAAGTGCTGATCCCGAGCCCGCTGCTGTCCTACACCGCGCAGCGCGAGGTCGAGGCGAGCGGGGCGACGCTTGCCGCGGTCCTCGACGAGCTCGACCGCCAGTTTCCCGGCATCCGCTTCCGCATGATCGACGAGCAGGAGCGGATGCGGCGCCACGTCCGGTTCTTCGTCAATGGCGACCAGGTCTTCGACCTTTCGCAGCCGCTGCGCCCGACCGACGAGGTAGTGATTGTTCAGGCACTGAGCGGCGGCTGAGCGCGAAACGCCCGGAATCGGTCGGCGTGTCGATCCGGCGGCCCCTTGTTCGACAAGCAGGAGCGAATCCGCAATCACCAGGAGAAACCACAATGCGATTCATGATCATCGTGAAAGCCAACCAGGACTCGGAGGCCGGCGTCATGCCGGAGGAGAAGCTGCTCGCCGACATGGCGGCCTACCACGAGGCGCTCGCGAAGGCCGGGATGCTCGTCGACGGCTCCGGGCTCCAGCCGAGCGCGAAGGGCTGGCGCATCAAGTACTCGGGCGGCAAGCGCACCGTCATCGACGGACCCTTCGCCGAGACGAAAGAGCTCGTCGCCGGCTACACGCTCATCCAGGCGAAGTCGCGGGAAGAGGCGCTCGAGTGGACCGAACGCTTTCCCAACCCCGCGGGCGGCGGCAAGGAATGCGAGATCGAGGTGCGCCAGCTGTTCGAGCTGGAGGATTTCGGGGAGAGCGCGACGATCGACCGTTTCCGCGACATCGGCGTCGGCGGCAAGAAATAGTCCCGCGACCCCGCCTTCCCGACCTGCAACCGAAAGGAGATCCGATGGAAGTCCAAGCCTACCTGTTCTTCGACGGCCGCTGCGAAGAGGCGGTCGAGTTCTACAAGAAGGCGCTCGGCGCCAAGGTCGAGATGCTCATGCGCTTCAAAGAGAGCCCCGACCCGCCTCCGCCCGGGATGCTCCCGCCCGGCTCCGAGAACAAGATCATGCATTCGTGCCTGCGCATCGGCGACACGGCGGTGATGGCGTCCGACGGCGGCTGCACCGGGAAAGGGAGCTTCCAGGGGTTCTCGCTCTCGCTCGCGGTCGCGAGCGCTGCCGAGGCCGACCGGCTCTGGGGCGCGCTCGCCGACGGGGGCACGGTGCAGATGCCGATCGGGAAGACCTTTTGGTCCCCGCGCTTCGGCATGGTGACCGACCGCTTCGGCGTGTCCTGGATGGTCAACGTCGTGCAGTGAACCTCGCGCAGGAAGAGCAATGCTGAAGACCATCGCAATCGTCGTCGTCGTTCTCGTGGGGGCGCTGCTGGCTTTCGCCGCGACCAAGCCCGACACGTTCCGGGTCCAGCGCGCCGCGAGCATCAAGGCGCCGCCCGACAAGATCTTCCCGCTCATCAACGACCTCCACAGCTGGGGCGCGTGGTCGCCGTGGGAGAAGCTCGATCCCGCGATGAAGCGCACCCACAGCGGCGCCGCAAGCGGCAAGGGCGCGGTGTACGAATGGGAGGGCAACGGCGAGGTCGGCGCCGGACGCATGGAGATCGTGGCGGCATCGCCACCGTCCGCGGTGAGGATCAAGCTCGATTTCCTGAAGCCGTTCGAGGCCCACAATTTCGCCGAGTTCACGCTGGAGCCTAAAGGTGACGCCACGAATGTCACTTGGGCGATGTACGGGCCCAACACCTACGTCTCGAAGCTGATGAGCGTCTTCTTCAGCATGGACAGCATGG
>Ga0105107_10001016_pt1 | contig 18283 bp, 19 predicted proteins | sample PPLLaktember2015_6_FD_79335 | JGI IMG/M metagenome (GOLD analysis project Ga0105107, IMG submission 79335) | Freshwater sediment microbial communities from Prairie Pothole Lake near Jamestown, North Dakota, USA - PPLs Lake P8 Core (1) Depth... | ecosystem: Environmental > Aquatic > Freshwater >... | reverse complement strand
GGGGGACGCCTACAGCTCGGCGATCAGCCGATCGGCGACGGCCTCGAAGCGCGCCACCTCGCCGTAGGATCGCGCGAGCATCATCGCGCCCTCGAGGGCGCCGACGATTCCGCGCGCGACGACGTCGGGCGACCCGGCGAAGCGCAGGGTGCCCGACTCGCGTCCGTCCTCGAGCACGGCCACCAGCCACTGCTCGTTGCGGTCGAAGAAATGCTTCACCCCGTCCTTGATGGGCTTCGCCAACGTGGCGTAGTCGGACGCCAGCATCCCGCAGAGGCACATGCGGTTGCTGCGCAGGACATCCGTGTAGATCGCTGCGTAACGACGCAGCTTCTCGCGCGCATCGGCACCACCCCGATCGATCGCCTCGAGCGCCTCCAGGAAGCGCTGCTCGTAGCGCTCGATCAGCCGGTGCCCGAGCGCGGCTTTCGTGGGGAAGTGATAGTGAAGGCTTGCTTTGGTGATACCCAGCGTGCTCGCGATGTCGGCATAGCTGAACCCGTTGAACCCGCGCGTCTGCACCAGCCGCTCGGCGACATCTAGGATCCGCTGAGGCGTGTCCGCGTTGGCCTTCGCTACCCGGGCCATCCGAGCTCCTGTCGGTTGCACGCCCGTTGCGCGGGCGCGTTACGACGGTATTCCACCTTACTTACCTACTAGTTGACAAGTAATCTACTAGTTAGTAGGGTAGCGGCGCGGTTCCCTCCGATCTTGAAGACGACGTCAGGGGCGACATGGAGCAACTGACCAGCCGCGAGTTGCGCACCGCGCTCGACACGTTGCACGCGATCGGCGCGTCATGCACGGGGGCCGACGAGTTCGCGCGCCGCGGCGTCGAATGCCTGCCGCGCCTGATCGGCGCGGAACTCACGACCCTCTCGACGTGCGACCTCGATGGCGGGCACCGGTCGGTGGTCAGCGACCATGCCGGCGCGATCTCGCGGCGCGAGATCGAGGTGTTCGATCACTACTTCGATGTCCATCCCCTCGTTTGCGAGCACGGGCGCAACCGCGCGGCGACGACGAAACGCATCGACGATCTGCTGCCGGACGGCGCGTTCCGCAGCACCCCGCTCTTCAACGAGTACTACCGGAAGATCGGCATCGACCACGTGATGGCCGTGCCGATCCACGTCGACCGCCGGTTCCTGGTGAGCTTCGTTCTCAACCGGAGCGGCACCGGGTTCAGCGACCGCGATCGCGACCTCGCCGAGCTCATCCGGCCGCATCTCGCGAACCTCTATCGTCTCGGTTGCTCCGCCGAGCGCACGCGCGACCTTCCGGCCGACGCGCCCTTCGACCGCGCCGCAGCCCCGCTCACCCCGCGCGAGCGCGAGGTGCTCGACTGGGTCGCCGCGGGCAAGACCAATCGCGACATCGCCGCAATCCTCAGCGCGAGCCCGCGCACGGTCGAGAAGCACCTCGAGCGCATCTACGAAAAGCTGGGCGTGGAGACGCGCACGGCGGCGGTGGTGCGCGCCGGGATCGTGCGGCGCGACGCCTGACGCTTTCCTTCCGGCGGAGTGCTCGTCCCGGGCGGCCGGGAACGCCCGCCGACGCTAGGGTTTTCGCGCCGTCACACGGGCCGCGGTGGGCGTTGGGGCGTTTGGCTCGTGAATCAGCACATCAGTGCGCTGGGCGCCAAGAGGCGGGACCTCGGCGGGCTCAGGCTGCCGGTCGGGGTCGTCAGCCGGGGCCGCCGAAGCCAGTGCGAACACGATAAGTGCCACCGGCAGCTGCAGCGCTACCGGTGGCTTCTTGATGCGGACCATGTTGCCGTGCCTCACGGGTGGAAGCGTTGAAGTCGCGTGACTCGGCGGCGTGCGCGACGCGCGCGCCTCTCATGGCCTTGCGACTAGTGGTTGTAGCCGTTCAGGACCTTGTTGCGCGCCTCGGTGGAGTTCGGATCTTCCATCGTGTCGGCGATGGCGATCGTCGCGCCGGTAAGGGCGAGGGCGGCGAGTACCGCAGCGATGATTCGTTTCAGCATGGCAGTTCCTTTCGAAGAATATGAAGCGGTTGCCGGGTGCCGTCGCCCGCGTGCGGGTGGGGCCCCCCAGGTCTCCCTCTCCTCCGTGGATCGAGATGACGGCGCCAGTTTCCGCGCGCCGCCCCCTGCGGGGAATCCGTAGGATTGCGTAATCCGTGTGCCTAATGCGGACAGCCTGTGTCCCGGCCACGTCGCGTGCGACCCGAACGCTCGGGTGTGCGCCGCGGCGACTGAGATCTCGCCCGGTGCGGTGCTAGACTGGATGCCCCCCGTCGGGCGTACCGCGCCGCCAGTCCTGCAACGACGCCAGCTCGGGGGTACCGGGAGCACGCTGCGCATTCGCGCTGACCGATGAGCGGCCGCTACGACAACGTCGCCGTCGCGCTGCACTGGATTCTGGTCATCGGAATCCTGTGCCAGATCGCGCTCGGGCTCTATCTGGGCGAGGTCCCCCGCAACACGCCGGCACGCACGGTGTGGGTAAATTTTCACAAGTCGGTGGGCATCACACTCGGCCTGCTGATCCTCTTTCGTCTCTGCTGGCGGCTCACTCACCGTGCGCCCGCGCTGCCCGCGACGATGCCGGCATGGGAGCGGGTCGCCGCGCGCGCGAACCACGCATTGCTCTACGCATGCATGGTCGGGATGCCGGCGGCGGGCTACCTCGCGACGAACTTCAGCAAGTTCGGCATCAAGTACTTCAACCTCTTCGAGCTCCCGCCCTGGGGCTATGAGGACAAGCAAATCTACGCGCTGTTCAACGGCACGCACAAGGTGCTGGCGGTAGTGCTCATGACGCTGATCGCCATTCACGTGCTCGCCGCGCTCAAGCACGCGGCGATCGACCGCGACGGCGTCGTGCGGCGCATGTGGTTCGCGGGGAGGAATACAGCATGACGATGCTGGCCTCCGGGCACCCCGAGCTCTTCGGGACGGCGCAGCGGAGACTCGCGGCGGCCGTCGTGGCATCGCTCGCGCTGCACACGCTGGTTTGGCACGTGCTTCCGCCGATCCGCACGCAGATCGCGCCTCTCACCCGCACGCTCGAGGTGCTGCTCGTCGCGCAGCCGGAGGAGCCGCCGCGTGCCCTCGAGCCGGCTCCGCCGCCGGCGCGCCCGGAGCCGGCTACGCGCAAACCACGCTCGGTCGGGCTGGCACCGCAGCATCCGAAGGAAGCTTTCGAGGCGCCACGCGAGCCCGCGCCGGTCGCGCTGCCGGAGGCCGCGTCACCGCGCACCGAGCCGGCGCCGGCGATTGTGACGCGCGCGCCCGAGCCAGCGCCCGTCGCCGCCGTCGCCACGCCTTCCCCCGATCTCCTCGCGGGGTACGGCAACAGTGTCTCGCGCCTGCTCGCCCGGCATCGCGAGTACCCGCGCGTCGCGCTCATGCGCGGCTGGGAAGGCACGGTGACGATGCGGCTGAGAGTCGCGCCCGGCGGAAAACTGATCGAGGCGAAGGTCGAGAGCTCGAGCGGTCACCCGGTGCTCGACACGCAGGCGCTCGAAATGGTGAAGCGGGTCGCGGCGCTCCCGGCCCCCCCCGAGGGCTTGCGCGAACGCGAATTCGCCGTACTCGTCCCGGTCGTGTTCCGGCTGGAGCGCTAAAAGGCGTAAGCCGCGGTCAGGCCGACGAGCCAGGTGCGCGTCGGCGACGGCTCGTAGTAACGCTGGTTCGCCTCGTTCACGATCAGCGAGCCGACGTACTCCTTGCCGGCCAGATTATCGACACGGACGAACTCGGCGAAGCGCCAGTTGCCGACGCGTTGCTCAAACCCGCCGCGCCAGTTGAACACCCAGTACGCTGGCGCCGAGGCGGTGTTCGCGTCGTCCGCGTAGACCTTGGCGCTGTAGCGCGCCTCGATCGCGGTCGAGAAGCCGGTGCCCGCGTGCCGCCAGGCGACCTCGCCGTAGAGCGAACTCCCCGGCACGCCGGGGAGCTTCTTTCCCGAGAGGTTCTGCGTCGAGAACGGGTTGGCGTAGTCCTTGAATTCGGCGTCGATCCAGGTGTAGGCCGCGTAGCCAGTGAAGCCGCCGCCGAACACGGTGTCCGCGGCGAGCTCGAGCCCCGTGCGGCGCGTCTTGCTGGCGTTCGTGAAGCTCGCCCGGCCGCCGACGCTGCGCGCCGTGACGATCTCGTCTTGAGTCTCGATCAGGAAGAGCGCCAGGTTCACGCGCGTCGCCGCGCCGACGAACGCCTTCACGCCCGCTTCGTAGTTGTGACTGATCGCGGGCTCGAGCGCGAAGTTGAGGCCTGGCTGCCCGTCGGGGCGGTAGGCAAGCTCGGCGAACGTCGGCGTCTCGAACCCGCGGCCGGCGGCGAGGTAAAGGTTCACCGCCGGCGTCGCTTCGTAGAGCAGCCCGACCACCGGGTTGGTGGCCGAGTAGCGCACCGAGCCGCTGTCGTCCCCATTTTGGGTAAGGGGCACGATGAAGTAGTCCTGCGATTTGAACTTCACCTCCGAGTGCCGCACCCCGCCCGAGAGCCGCCAGCGCTCCGCGAACTTCCATTCTCCCAGCACGTACTGGTCGAAATTGTGGACGCGGTCGTCCTCATCGCGCTTGAGCGCACCCTGCACGCCGTTGTCGTTGATGAAGCCTTTGCGCCGCTCCTTCATCGTGTCGTAATCGAGGCCGGCGGTGACCGCGAACGGCCCGGCCGCGTGCCGCCAGGCGAGACCGCCGCCACCGAACTGACGGTCGAGGTCCACGACGCCGCCCGAGGCCGTTGCGGCCTGCTGGAAGCTGAGCGGGATCGCGAGGTACTGCGTAACTTGGCGGTCGCCGCCGTACGCGAACCCCGTCAAAGTGTCGCTCGACGTCAGCCTGCGCTCGTAGGCGAGCCCGCCTTGCCCGTGCCGGACGCTCTTGCGGGTGTTGAACTGCAACGCGCCGGTGCCGGCCTGCCGCCGGTCCGCGTCGAGCTGCGCCTGCGTGAGGCCAAGCGGGTCGAGCGTGTCGGGCTGATCGAGAAAGTTGCCAAGCACGGTGAGCGAGGACTGCCCGTCGAGCGTGAAACGGGCCTTGGCGTTGGCAAAGTCGCGCACCGCCGAGCTGTGGTCGCGATAGCCGTCGGTCGAAAAGCGCGAGGCGTCGAGCGTGTAATTGAGCGCGCCGGCCTGCCCGCCGAACTTCAGGCCGTAGCGCCGCGTGTCGTAACTCCCGAAGCTCGCGGAGCCGCCGAGCGTCGGCCGCGGCGGCCCGTCCTCGGTGAAGAGCTGGATCACGCCCCCCGACGAGTTGCCGTACAGCGCGGAGAACGGGCCGCGCAGCACCTCGATGCGCTTTGCCGAGTCGAGGTTGAAGAGCGCAGTCTGCCCCTGCCCGTCCGGCATGGTGAGCGGGATGCCGTCCTGGATCAGGCGCACGCCGCGCACGCCGAACGTCGCGCGCGAGCCGAAGCCGCGCGCGGAGATCTGCAGGTCCTGCGCGTAGTTCTGGCGGTTGTTGGCGACGATGCCGGGGACGCGCACCAGCGTCTCGGAGATGTTCGTGCGCAGCTGCTGCGACTGGATGTCCACGCCCGGGATCGAGTCGATCGCCGCCGGCACGTCGAAGCTCTTCTGCTCGATGCGCGTCGCGGTCACGACGACCGGATCGGCCTGCACAGTGGGCGTCTGCGCAGCCGCCGGCGGGGCGGCGAGCGCAGCTGCGACCGCGGCGGCAGCGACGGATCGGGTGGGGACGCGTCTCATCATCGGAGTCCTAGTTGCGGGCATTCTGCCCATTTCGCCCGCCCTCGGCGACTCGGTAAGCGACCCCGACCCACACGCCGAACGCCGCGCCCGGCGTGCGGAACTGCTCCGACTGCGCGTTCGCCGCCTGGAATGAATTGCCCGGACCGGTGAAGAAGCTCTCGCCGAGCGCGCCGAAGGTCGCATAGCGCTTGTTGAGGAGATTCACCACGCTCGCGAACACCTGCGACCCGCGCGACCTCCCACTGCGCGTCGAGGTTGACGATCGCGTATCCGGGCACCGGCCCGTTCCCGTCCTGGTTGTTCTCGTCGCCGCGGGAATACTGGCTGGAGAACGCAACCAGGCTGACCCCGATCGTCGCGCGCTCGCTCGGTGCGTACTGTACGCGCAGCTTGAGCGTCGAGGCCGGAATCCCGGGGATGCGATCCCCCGGGCTCACCTGGATTTCGCCGGTGGCGTCCGCCGAGGAGTTGTCCGGGCTGTACACAGTGAACGGCGACTGGAATGTCGCTGCCACATAGCTGAAGCTCGCCGCGAACGTCCAGCGCGAGAGCGTCGTCTCGGCGGAGAACTCGACGCCTTGCCGACGGGTGCGGCCCACGTTCTAGAAGTACCCTGCGTTGAGCGCCGCGCCGCCGGCCAGGCTGAGGACGAGCAGGAGCGCGGCGCGATGCTGCATGAGCAGCGTTCCGTCAGTACAGCCCGGCGAGAAAGTTGGCGAGGTCGTCGATGTCCTGGTCGGACAGCGTCTTCGACACGCTCGCCATGTTGCCCGCGTCGTTGGTTCGCTTCGCGGTCTTGAAGTCCTTGAGCTGCTTCACGACGTATGCGTAGTGCTGGCCGGCGACGCGCGGGATCTCGTTCTGTCCCATAAATCCTCCCAGGTGGCACATGGTGCACAGCACTTCGTCGGCTTTCTTCTTCCCGCGCTCGACCTTGACCGGGTCGGGCTTGAAATTCGCCGCTGTCCGCAGCTTCTGCGCAGCGAAGAACGCGGAGAGGTCGAACATGTCATCGCGCGAGAGGTCCTTCAGGAACGGGTCCATCTGCGGCTCCGCCCGGCACCCCTCCTTGAAATCCTTGAGCTGGAGGTAGAGGTAGCGCGCGGTCTGGCCCGCGAGGATCGGAAACTGCGGCTGCGTGGAGTTGCCGTTGGGGCCGTGGCAGGCGATGCACGCCTCGGCCTTCTTGCGGCCCTTCTCGACGTCCTGCGCGTGCGCGGCGACCGCGGCCGCCATGACCACCAGCGCCGTCGCGGCGATGATCGCTGCTCGGAGCTTCTCCACCCTCACCTCCAGACAAAAACGAGGCCGCCCGCGGGCGGCCTCGCCATCATGCGTGCTACCGGATCAGTCGGGCAGCGCGAATACGAACACGCTGTTGCCGCGCTTGAAGTCGAGCTGGGTGTTGCCGCCGCAGCCCATCGCGACATACTGCTTCTTGCCGACCATGTACGACACGGGCATCGCGTTCGCGCCGGCGCCGCACTGGAAGCTCCACAGCAGCTTCCCGCTCGCCGCATCGAGCGCCTTGAAGAGCCCGTTGCCCTCGCCGAAGAAGAACAGCCCGCCGGCGGTGGCGAGCCCGCCGCCGATCAGCGGCTGCTCGGTGTCGTACTTCCACGCCATCTTGCCGGTGTCGATGTTCACCGCGGCGACGCGGCCCCACTGCTTCTCGCTCGGGATCGCCTTGAACGCGCCGCCGAGCCACAGCTTCGAGCCGCCGGGATACTTCGCCGGCTCGACGTGGTAGGTCATCGGCTGGTGCAGGTTGAGTGCGTAGGCGAGGCGCAGCTTGCTGTTCACGGCCATCGGCGACCACTCGACGCCGCCGTTCGCGCCCGGCAACATGCGCGCGCCTTCGGTGGTCGGCAGGACCCACATGTTCTCCTGCGGCACCATCGCCTCGGAGAAGCGGATCAGCGAGCAGTCCTTGCGGTCGTGTACGTAAACGTGCCCGGTCTTGCCGCCGTGGATCACGCCCGGGATCATCTTGCCGGCCTTGTCCTTCACGTCGACCAGGATCGGCGGGCTGACCGCGTCGAGGTCCCACACGTCATGCGCGATGTACTGGAAGTGGCACTTGTAGGTGCCCTTGTCCAGGTCGATTGCGACGATCGAGTTGGTGTAGAGGTTGTCCCCGGGGCGCTCCGCGCCGTACAAGTCGGGCGACGGGTTGCCGACCACGAACCACACGGTCCGGCTCTTGAGGTCGACCGACGGGTTCATCCAGACGCCGCCGCCGAGGGTCTGGTAGAAGGAGCCGTCCTTGGCGAACGCCGCCTTCTCGGCCGCGATGTCGCGCTTCATGTCGCGGCCGGTCGCATCCTTCGGATCCCATTTGCCCTCGTGGCCCTTCTCTGGGATCGTGTAGAACGTCCACGCGAGCTTGCCGTCATCGGCGTTGAACGCCTTCACGAAGCCGCGGACGCCGTACTCGCCGCCGTTGGTGCCGATCAGCACCTTGTTGTCGATGACAGTCGGCGACATCGTCTCGCTGTAGCCCTTCTCGGGATCGGCGATCTGCGTCTCCCACAGGAGCTTGCCGGTCTTCGCATCGAGCGCAACGAGCTTGGCGTCCAGCGTGCCCATGAACACCTTGCCGCCGGAGATCGCGACGCCGCGGTTGTTCGGGCCGCAGCAGAAGGTCGTCACCGGCCCCATCTTGTGCTTGTAGTGCCAGAACTCCTTGCCGGTCGCCGCGTCGACCGCGTAGACGTGGTTGTACGAGGTCGTGAGGAACATCACCCCGTCGATGACGATCGGCGCGGTTTCCATCGACTCGACCACCTCGGTCTGGAAGACGTACGCGACGCGCAGGTTCTTGACGTTCTGGTTGCTGATCTGGGTGCCGGGGTAGAAGCGTTGCTGGTCGTAGCTGCCGTTCGTGTGCAGCCAGTTGACGCCCTGCCCGCCGGCTTTGGTCAGCGCCTCTTGCGAAACGTTGACGTTCTTCGGTACACCGCCGCCGGAGGTGGCAGGTTTCTGCTGGACCTCCTGCGCGCCGGCGCCGAGCGCAAACGCGATGCCGGCCGTGAGGACTGTCCCCCTTACAAAAGCGAACGTGTTGTTCTGCATGTGAGTCTCCTTTGGCGGGCTGGGACGGATCGACCGCGCGCGTCACGCAAGGGGGAAGCGGGAAGGATGCCGCCGGCACGTCGTGCAAGTCGGCGCGGCCGATTCCCCCTACCGTGGTTTGCGTATTATTCTTCGGCCGCATGCATCATAGGCCTCGGCCACGGACAGGGCAACCCGAGTCCTCGCCGGCAGTGCCTGCCCCGGAGACTTACATGCGCCTTACGCAATCCTTCGCCGTCGCCGCCAGCCTGCTCCTGCTCGCCGGCGCTGCCGCAGCGCAAAATCGCAATATCAACTTCGACATGCTGCAGGCCGCACGCGCCGGCAGCGAGGCGACCGTGCGCGCGCTGCTCGACCAGGGTGCGAACCCGAACTCGCGCAATCGGTTCGGCGATTCCGCGCTCAACACCGCAGCACGCACCGGCAACCTCGGCATGGCGAAGCTGATGCTGGAACGCGGGGCGGACGTCAACCTCGCGAACCTCGCCCGGGTGACGCCGCTGATGAGCGCGGCGTTCGGCGGCCACGTCGAGATCCTGAAGCTCCTGCTGGCGGCCAAGGCCGATGTCAGGCCCACGGACCGGGTCGAGAAGACCGCGATGGTGTACGCGGCCGGCCAGGGCTGCACGGCCTGCGTCGAGGCGCTGCTCGGCGTCGGTGTCGACGTGAACCAGCGGTACGCGAACGACGCCACGGCGCTGATGTGGGCGGCGGCGTACGGCCATGCGGACACCGTCAAGTTCCTGCTCGCGCGCGGCGCCGACCCCGCGGTGGCGGACAGCCGCGGCAAGACCGCAGCATCGATCGCGACAGAGGAAAAGCATTCCGCGGTCGCGGCGCTCCTCGGCGGATCCGAGATCCCAGGTCGCAAACGTGCCGAGTGAAGACATGAGGACGCTCTCGACCGATCGCCCGTTCGAGCGGATGCGGCTGCGCAGGACATCCGGCGCGGCCTGGGCCGCCGGGATCGCGCTGATTGCGGCGAGCGCAGGGGCGGCGACGGCCTTCGCCGGCACGGCGCTGGTCGGCAACGAAAATGGCGGCACGATCTCCTTGATCGACACCCAGAGCGACGAGGTCATCGGCGAGATCAAGACGGGAGGAAAGCCGCGCGGGACTGCGATCCATGCCGCGCGCAAGCTCGCGTACGTGTCCGATCAGCCCAGCAACGCGCTGCTCGTGGTCGACCTCGAAAAGCGGGCGGTCGTGAAGAAGGTCGATCTAGGAGAGTCGCCCGAAGGGGTGTACATCTCGCCGGACGGCAAGCTCGTCGCGGCAGCCGTCGAGCTCACGAACAGCGTCGTATTCGTCGACACGACAACCAATGCGCCTGCGTTCCGCGTAAAGATCAAGGGCGAGAATCCCGAGCACGCAGTGTTTTCCCCGGACGGCCGGTTCGTATACGTGAGCGCCGAGGAGGACGACAAGCTGGAGGTGATCGACGTCGTCGCACGCTCGCTGGTGGCCCAGCTCAAGGTGGGCACCCGGCCGCGCGGCATCGCGTTCACGCCCGACAGCGCCAAGGCCTACGTCGCCTGCGAGCGCGCCGACACGGTCTACGTAATCGATGCGCGCGCTCACACGATCCTGCGCACGATCAAGGCCGGCGTGCGATCCAACGGGGTCGCGATGCATCCGAACGGCACGCGGGTGTACGTGAGCAACGGTGGCGACGGCACCGTGATGGCGATCGACACGGCCGCCGACCAGGTCGTTGCGACGATCCCGGTCGGTCGCCGGCCCTGGAACATGGCGATCACCCGCGACGGCACGAAGCTCTACGTCGCGAACGGCCGCTCGAACAGCGTCTCGGTGATCGACACGCAGAAGAACGAGCGCATCAAGGACATCGCGGTGGGCGAGACCCCTTGGGGCGTGCACATCCTCGACTGACGCGACCTCAGGCAACCGCGAAGTTGCGCATCATCATCCCGTCCTCGTGCTCGAGGTTGTGGCAGTGGAACATGTAGCGCTGCGGGCCGTGGAACGCGGGATCGTCCGGCAGCGAGAAATCCACCGCCAGTTGCACCGTCTCGTTCGGCCACACCACCACCGTATCCTTCACCCCCAAGTCGGTCGGCAGGCGCCCGGCGCCCGCGGTGGCGAGCGCGCGCGCGGGGCCGAAGGTCCCCTGCCGCCGCAGCACCCGAAAGCCGAAGCCGTGCAAGTGCATCGGGTGCGGCATCGAGATCGGGCTGTTCCTGATCTCCCACACCTCGCGCGCGCCGCGCGGGATTCGAAACGCGATTTCCGCCGGGTCGTAGGGAGTGCCGTCGATCAGGAAGCCGCGGTGCTCGTCGAAATCGAGGCGGACGCGGCGCACTGCCGCGCCGAGCGGCACGGCTGCCTCGGGGAGCGCGGAAAGGCGATCGGGTAGCGACGGCGCCGGACGGCCCGCACCGGTCACCGCGAGCGAGTAGAGCGGCAGCCGGGCCCCTTCCGGAATGAAGTCGCCGGCCGTGCCGCGCCCGCAAATGTCCGCTTCCGCAAGCGCCGGAAAGCGCTCCCGCGCGGGGTGGCGGTGCGCGGCTGCGCGGCCCGGCGCATGCAGTCGCGGATCGAACTCGATGCTGACGGCGTCGATCGCGCGGTGCGTGCCGGTATCGAGCGCCAGATCGACCCGCTCGGCGGGATGGAGGAACACGCGGTCGAGCGGAACCGGCGAGGGGAGTAGCCCGCCGTCGGTTCCGAGCAGCTGGAATGGGACCGCACCCGCGCCGTCGCGGAAGGCGAGCAGCAGGCCGCGTGCATTGCAGGCATTCAGCAACTGCATCCGCACCCAGCCGGGCGAAACCGAAAAGCGTGCGTCGAGCGCGCCGTTCGCCACCGCGCGGTTGCCCAGCCATCCGACGTGGCATTCGTTCACGTCGGGCGCGTACGGCAGGATGGTGCCGCCCGCGACTCGCACGTCGGACACCGCGAGGGAAAGCCGGTTGGACGGCCCCAGCGCCAGCGCTTCGTCGAGCGCGGCGTCGTCTTCGTCCTGGACGATGACCAGGCCGAAAAGCCCCGCATAGACCTGTTCCGCGGTGAATCCGTGCGGGTGCGCATGAAACCAGTAGAGCCCGCTGCGGTTCCGGACCCGGAATGCGAGCGCCTTCGAACCGCCGGGTGGGATCGGATCGAATCCCGCGCCATCCTGCGCCTCGGCGAGCGTGAGACCGTGAAAGTGAACGGTCGTGGGTTGCGGCAGCCGGTTCTCGATCACGGCGTCGAACCGATCTCCCATTCGCGCGACGAGGACGGGCCGCGGGATCCGCTCCGTCCCGGTATCGGCGACGTAGTGGCAGCGGCCAAGGACCGGATCGCCGCGCTCGACCGTGATCCGTCGCACGCCCTCCAGAGGAACGGTCCGACCGCCGGCGCTCGCCGTCAATCGGTTCCCGGCGGGACGCCCGGGCGAGACACACGCCGCGCCGGCGGCGGCAATCGAGGCGGCGAGGAATCCCCTGCGGTTCACGTCACGATCAATCGGAATCGGAGATCAGCACGAGCCGGTCGCGGTGCATGTGTCACTCATTCCCCGTTCCCGATCGCGCAATTCTAGTCGATGCCGCGCGGCTAGCTCGCGCTCGGCTCCGGGATGCGGTTCGCCCGGTTCGTGAGGTACAGGCCAAGGACGACCAGCACGGCGCCCACAAGGAGCGCCGGCGTGAACGGCTCGCCGAGCAGCACGATCGACTCGGCGACCGCGACCGGCGGGCAGAGGTTGATGAACTGCGAGGCGCGTGCGGCCCCGATCGCGTGCACGCCCTGCCAGAACCAGATGAACGGTAGCACGGTGGCGAACGGCACGAGGTAGGCGAGTGCCGCCCAGCTCTGCCACGGGACGGTGCGCAGCGATTGGTGCTCGAACGCCGCGGGAATCGCGAGCAGCGCCCCGCCCACGAGCAGCGCGTACGCGGTCAGCACGAGCGGTGGGACGCGTGCGAGCGCAACCCGCCCCATCAGCGTGTAGATGCTCCACAAGAACACGCACGCGACGAGCAGCCACTCGCCCGCGCTGAAGTCGAGCGCGAAGAACGCCGACGGATCGCCGCGGCACAGCACCCAGAGCGCGCCGGCCACGCACAGCGCGATCCCGAGCGCGCGCGCGGCGCCCATCGGCTCGCGCAGCACGAGCCACGCCAGCACCGCCGTCACCGCGGGGTTGGTCGGGACGATCAGGGAGGCGCGGCTCGCCTCGACGCTCGCCATCCCGAAGTTGAAGCACAGGTTGTAGCCGACGACGCCGACCAGCGCGAGCGCGACGACCCAAACCCAGTCGCGCGCCCCGAGCCGCGGCAGGGCGCCGTTACGCGCGACCACGAGCAGCACGAGTACGAGCGCCGCCCACCAGAAGCGGATGAAGGTGGCGGTGAACACGCCCATGCCCTCGAGCAGGATGCGCGTCGCCGGGAAGGCGCCCGCCCAGAGCACCGCCATGAGGACGAGCTTGCCGTAGAGACGCCGCTGCGCGCGGTCCATCGGCGCGCCGGATCTAGTACGACTTCGGCAGGCCGAGCACCTTCTCGGCGATGAAGCACAGGATGAGGTGCGGGCTCACCGGCGCGAGGCGCGGCACCCACGCTTCGCGCATGTAGCGCTCGACGTGATACTCCTTCGCGTAGCCCATGCCGCCGTGGGTGAGGATCGCCTGCTCGCACGCGCCGAAGCACGCCTCCGCGCCGAGGTACTTCGCCGCGTTCGCCTCGGCCCCGCAGGCGCGCCCCGCGTCGTACAGCGACGCGGCCTTCAGCGCCATGAGGTTCGCGGCCTCGAGCTCCATCCAGCAGCGCGCGAGGGGGTGCTGCACCCCCTGGTTCCGCCCGATCGGCCGGTCGAACACGATGCGTTCGCCGGCGTACTTCGCGGCCCGGCGCAGCGCCGCGCGGCCCAGCCCGACCGCCTCGGCGCCGATGAGGATGCGCTCGGGATTCATGCCGTGCAGGATGTACTCGAACCCGCGCCCTTCCTCGCCGATCAGGTCGGCGGCGCTCACGCGCAGGCCGTCGAAGAACACCTGGTTGGAGTCCACGCACTTGCGGCCCATCTTCTCGATCTCGCGCACCTCAACGAAGCGCCGGTCGAGGTCGGTGTAGAAGAGCGACAGCCCGCGCGTCCCCTTCGACTGCTCGATCGGCGTCGTGCGCGCGAGCAGCAGCACCTTCGTCGCGACCTGCGCGGTCGAGATCCAGATCTTCTGGCCGCTCACCACGTAGTGGTCGCCGTCGCGCACCGCGCGCGTCTTGAGCTTGAGCGTATTGAGGCCCGCATCGGGCTCGGTGACCGCGAAGCACGCGCGGTCCCGGCCCGCGATGAGCGGCGGCAGCCAGCGGCGCTTCTGCACCTCGGTGCCGGCCACCACCACCGGATGCAGACCGAAGATGTTCATGTGCACCGCGGAGGCGCCCGAGAAGCCGGCGCCCGACTCGGCGACCGCCTGCATCATCACCGCGGCCTCCGTGATGCCGAGCCCGGCGCCGCCGTGCGCCGGCGGCATCGAGATGCCGAGCCAGCCCGCCTCGGCGAGCGCGCGATGGAAGTCCTCGGGGAAGCCGCCGTCGCGGTCGCGCGCGAGCCAGTACTCGTCCGGAAAGCGCGCGCAGATCTTCCCGATCGCGTCGCGGATCTGCTCCTGCTCCGGCGTGAACGAGAAATCCATGTTATTCGTTTCGATACGAGGGGCCGCAGCCCCTCGTGCTCCGCAAAGTCAGCAGAACCGCTACCGGCGGCAGCGGTTCTGCCTCCCTACCGCTCGCCGAGAACGGTCGCGCCGCCTGCCGCCATCGCGGCGATCTCAGCGTCGCTGAATCCGGCTTCACGAAGAATCGCGCTCGAGTCCTCGCCGAGCCGTCGCGCCGGGAAAAGCGTCTCGGGCGGGGTCTCCGACCAGCCGCTCGGCACGCCGAGGGCGCGCAGCCGCCCCTCGGTCGGGTGGTGCTCCTCGCGCACGAAGCCGGTCGCGGCGAAGTGGGGGTCGTCGAGCAGCTCCTGCGGCGAGTTGAGCGGCTGGTTGGGGATGTCGGCCGCATCGAAGAGCGCGCGCCACTCGGCCGTCGTGCGCGTCTTCATCTGCTCGCCGACCCACGCGTAGATCGCCCCGAAATTGCGCCCGCGCGCGGCGTGCGTCGAGAAGCGCTCGTCGCGCTCGTAGCGGCCCGGGTCGCCGGTCGCGGCGAAGAAGTTCTTCCAGTGCTTGTCGTTGTAAATGAGCACGCAGAGCCAGCCGTCCTTCGTGCGGTAGGGACGGCGATGGCGCGACACCACGCGCGCGTAGCCGGCCTCGCCGGTCGGCGGGACGAAGGTGAGCCCGCCGCTGTGATCGCCGAGCACGAACTGCGTCACCGACTCGAACATCGGCACCTCGATCGCCTGTCCCTTGCCGGTGCGCTCGCGCGCGTAGAGCGCTGTCGAGATCGCGAACGCGGTGTGCAGGCCGGTCACGCGGTCGGCGATCAGCACCGGCGTGAAGCAGGGCTCGGGCTCGCCGTAGCGCTCCATGAGCCACGGAATCGCCGTCGCGCCCTGGATGAGATCGTCGTAGGCCGGCTTGTCGGCGTACGGTCCCTTCTGCGAGAACCCGCACGCGCTCACGTAGACGATGCGCGGGTTGCGGCTCGCGACCTCTTCATAGCCGAGGCCGAGGCGCTTCATGGCGGCGGGCCGCACGTTCGACACCAGGACGTCGGACTGCGCCGCGAGCCGCAGCGCGGCCTCGCGCGCCGCCGGCTTTTTCAAGTCGAGGACGAGGCTGCGCTTGCCGCGGTTGAGGTTAAGGTGGATGTGCCCCATCCCCGGATGGCGCATCTCGCCCACGTGGCGCATGTTGTCGCCCTCGGGCGGCTCGAGCTTGATCACCTCCGCGCCGAGTTCGGCGAGGAGCTGCGTCGCGTACGGCCCGAGCACGACCGTGGTCAGGTCGAGGACACGGATGCCGGTCAGGGGGCCGGACATGCCTACTTGAACGTGATCGCGAGAGCGGGCAGCGCAATGCCGGAGAGCGTGGTGCTCCAGGTCTCGCCCGGCGCGACGAGCAGCGCGCTGGTCAGCGAGCCGGTCGTGACGACCTCGCCGGCCGCGAGCGGCGGGAACTGCGGCAGCCGGGCGAGCACGTCGACGAGATGCGCGAGTGCGAGGAGCGGCGAGTCGAGAACGTTGGCCCCGCCCCCTTCGGCGGCCACCGCGTCACCCTTGCGGAGCGCGACGCGAAACTCGCGTAGACGCTTCGCGCAGTCCGGCAGCGAGGCGACCGGCACCGGATCGCCGACGATCAGTGTGCCATGCAGGCCGTTCACCGCGACCGTGTCGGCCAGCTTGAACTTCCAGCCTGGAAACGGGCTGTGCACGATCTCGAAGCCGAGCGCGATCCAGTCGATGCAGTCGAGAATCGCACTCTCAACGTCCGCGGGGGCCCTTCCCCGCTCAGCGTCCCGCGTCGCGGGCGGCGGCGCCTTGAAGTGCAGCACGATTTCGGGCTCGATGCGGGCCTCGGCGAAGCTCCCGAGCGCAGCCGACGCGCGCCCGCCGCGCGGGCGGAACAGGGTCGTGTCGTACACGAAGCCCCAGATCGGCTCGCGCACGCCGTACTCGTCCCACAACGCGCGATTGGTGAAGCCGATTTTGCGCCCGACCGGCCGCTCGCCGCGCGCGACCCGTGCCGCATGCACGCTCGCGGCCACCTCGTACGCGCGCGCCACGTCGAACGACGGATCGCGCGTCGTGAACGGCGCGATCGCCTGCGGCGTGCCGAGCGCCGCGATCAGCTCTTCCGCGAATTGGTCCACGTGTCCCGCATCCCCTTTCGGTTTCCCGCCCTTCAGCGCCTGATCCAGGCCTGCAAGCCGTTGGCACGATAGCGCGCCATGTCGAGCCGTTCCACCTCGGGCATCACCTCGGCGCCGCATTCCCGCGGCAGCCCGGCCCGCGGGAGCTCCGTAACGATGAAACCGTGCACCTCGTAGCCGCGCGTCACCGCGCCGGAGTGGCACACCAGCAGCCGTGTGCCGCCCCCGGGCTCCGCCACGACGCGGAAGAGCGTGTCGGGATCGGCGAGGATCGAGCCTGCGGCCGCGAACCGCCCGTCCTTGCGCGTGAAGTACAGGAACACCGGCCCGCCGCGCCGTCCGGCGTGGTCGCGCGCCTGCCAGAGCGCGACGTCGAGCCTTCCGTCGGCGTTGAAATCGTCGACGACGCGGGCCACCGGATCGTCGCGCTGCCGCAACTGCCCGTCGACGGTCTTGGTGGCGAAGAAGTGCTCGAGCGGCTCGCCCACGTCCTTCTGCGCGGCCGCCGGCGCCGCGACGGCGCAGAGCGCCGCGCACAGAGCTGCGATGGTGGTGCGAGGCATGGGGACTTTCTCACAGCGGACCGCTTCGATTATCCGTCCGAACGCGCGTCGCTGCACGTCCCGGCGCCCGCTGTGACGGAGTGTCGCGCGCCGGGCCGGCCGGCCGTGCTAGAAGGCGGCATGTTCAAGGATCGCCGCGACGCCGCCCGTCGTCTCGCGCGCGCCCTCGGCAAGTACGCCGGCCAGCGGCCGCTCGTGCTGGCGGTGCCGCGCGGCGCGGTCGTGCTCGGCCGGGTCATCGCCGACGCGCTCGACGGCGAGCTCGATCTCGCGTTCGTCCGCAAGCTGCGCGCGCCGGGGAGCGACGAGGTCGCGGTGGGTGCGATCGACGAGGACGCCAGGGTGTACGTGGTCGAGAACGCCGCGGACCTCGGCGCGAGCGACGCGTATCTGGAGCGCGAGAAGGCCTTTCAGCTCGACCTGGTGAGCAGGCGGCGCGCCGCGTACGCCCCCGCGCGGCGGCGCATCGACCCCGCCGACCGCGTCGCGATCGTCGTCGACGACGGGCTGGCGACCGGCCTCACGATGATCGCGGCACTGCGCGCAACGCGCGCCCGTGGTGCGGCCTGGATCGTGTGTGCAGTGCCGGTGGCCTCACCGCGTGGCGCGGCGCGCGTCCGGCCGTGGTGCGACGAGATCGTCGCGCTCGCCACGCCGCACGATTTCTACGGCGTGAGCGTCTACTACGGGGACTTTCGGCAGGTGACCGACGAAGACGTGGCCCGGCTGATCGAGGCCCCGCCGGTCAGCGCACCCGATTGACCGGCACCTCGACGTGGGGCCAAGTCACCGCGACCATGTCGCGCGCAGGAGATTTTCCTCCCGGTTGTAGTGGAAGTCGAGTTCGCCCTTGTAGGCTGACTGCACCGCCTCTGCGATGTTCCGCGCAAGGTGGGTGTCGGTGGTCGTGACCAGGACGTCGCCGCCGGCGTCCTCGATGGCCATGATCCGCTGGAGCGGGTGCTCAGCCTTCTCGGCGGCCTCGCGGTTGCGCACCAGGTGCAGGATCTCATCGCGATGCGCGCCGATGAACTCACCCTTGAACGTCACGTACCCGGCCGGGAATTTGTCATGGATGCGGTGGCAGGCCGGGCAGCGCGTCTCGTGCGCATCCGCCGGCGCCGCGCCCCAGGTCCAGTGCCCGCCGCCGTACACCGCACCGCAGTCCGGGCAGCGCGTCGGTTCGGGGAGCTTC
>Ga0105107_10001014_pt1 | contig 18299 bp, 13 predicted proteins | sample PPLLaktember2015_6_FD_79335 | JGI IMG/M metagenome (GOLD analysis project Ga0105107, IMG submission 79335) | Freshwater sediment microbial communities from Prairie Pothole Lake near Jamestown, North Dakota, USA - PPLs Lake P8 Core (1) Depth... | ecosystem: Environmental > Aquatic > Freshwater >... | reverse complement strand
TTTTTTTAACCACAAAGGATCACAAATAACTTTGTGGTAAAAAAAAATAGTAATTACAAATCTTTTAATTAATTATTAATTCTGCATAACTATGAAAACCAAATTATTAATCATTTTTTGTTTATTAAATCTCAATGTTTTGGTAAAATCTCAGCAACCGGCTGATGTTTACAGAAAACCACTTAAAGATGTACTGACCGATATTGAAAGGAGATATGATATCAAGCTTCAGTACAGTGAAAGCCTGGTAAAGGGTGCAGAGGTTATGTATCCCACCTGGCGTTACAGGGTCGATACCGGGGAGACTCTTTCGAATATTCTGTTACCGCTGGATTTGGTTTTCCAGAAAACCGGCGACAAAACTTACCAGATCAGCAGGTTCAATTATTACCAGAGAACACCCGAAGAAGGCAAGCGGCATCTTGATAAACTGCTTGCCAGCTACACAAGTCTACAAGTGTGGGAAGCCAGGAAAACCGAGCTCCGGAAATGCTTCCTCGAGCAGCTGAACCTTACCCCGATGCCACGGAAAACCCCCCTGAACCCGGTTTATACCACAAAGCGAAAATTTGATGGGTATACTGTTGAAAATGTAGGTATTGAAACAATCCCTGGTGTTTATCTGTGTGGATCGCTCTACCGTCCTGCAAAGGGCAGGGGACCCTTCCCGGCAGTTCTTTCACCTCATGGACATTTTAACAGCACCGACCTTAACGAGAATGGCCGCTACAGACCTGACCAGCAGTACAGATGCGCCATGCTTGCTAAAATGGGAGCTGTTGTATTCAGCTATGAAATGTTCGGATACGGGGAGTCGCTTCTTCAGGTGACCAAAGCCGATCACAGGACTTCCTTTACTTCCACTATGCAGACTCTTAATTCAATGAGAGTCATTGATTTTCTCACTTCGCTGCCTTATGTTGATGCAAAAAGAATTGGCGTCACAGGTGAATCGGGTGGCGGGACACAGACATTCCTTCTGACAGCCCTTGATGACCGGGTGACTGTAAGCGTTCCTGTTGTAATGGTATCTTCATATTATCAGGGCGGTTGTGCCTGTGAAAGCGGTTTGCCTATCCACTCATGTTCTGATCTTTTAACAAATAACGTGGAAATTGCAGCAATGGCATCACCACGGCCACTGATGGTCATTTCAGACGGCCAGGACTGGACACAGCATGTTCCGGAGATTGAATTTCCATTTCTGCAGAAAGTTTATGGTATGTATGGAAAGCAGAGTAATGTTGAAAATGTACACCTGGCTAATGAGGGTCATGATTACGGTGTGTCAAAGAGAATGCCGATGTATGATTTTATGGCAAAGCATCTTGGTTTGAATATCAATACTGTGAAAGATAAAACGGGCAGGATTGATGAATCAAAGGTGACTATAGAAAAGTACGATGCTCAGCTGGTATTCGGCAAGGAAGGTGTGTTGCCGGTGACAGCAGTGAAGGGCCTGGATAAGATAAAGGAGGTGATGAAGTCGCTGCAATGACCCGGGAGGACCTGTTTACACAGTTCAACCCCCCTATTGGGTGGTAGTGGATGTAATAGTTTGATGTTTAGCTATATACCCCGGATCAATTTCAATTCCAAGTCCTGGTCCTGTAGGAACGGTAATTACACCTTCATCACTCGTCAGCTTTGAAGTTTTGCATTCAAACGGCAGAGCATTAGTGAATCCTTTAAATTCATGATAAGGTCCGGCATTTGGTATTGCTGAAACAAAGTGCATCATATACAGATACCCCAGGCCTCCCGAAATATGCGGAGTGCATTGTTTCCCGAATGCTGCCGCCATCAGGGCAACTTTCATCGATCTGACCATTCCGCCGAAATAAAACATATCAGGCTGAACTATATGCAAAGCATCGTTGGCAATAAGCCAGCGAAACATATGAATGCTTGGTTCCTGTTCACCCCCGGCTATGGGGATGGTTAATGCACCGGATACCTCTTTTGTTTCTTCGTACCAGTCGAATGGTACAGGTTCCTCATAGAAGTCAAATTTGTACTCCTCGAGTATCTTTCCAATCCGAATGGCCTCATCTGATGTATATGAGCCGTTTGAGTCGGCATACATAACCATTTTATCTCCGAATGCTTTACGAACCAGAGGGATAACTTTTTCTGTGCGTCCTGCAGGAGATTCAAAATTATTGCTCATCCTTCCGCCCACCTTAAGTTTAAGTGCTTTGGCACCTGTTTCTGCAACCTCTTTAATAAGGTGTTCTACAGTCACTTCGGCGGTTATTTCCCTTTCGCCGTTTGCCTGGTAAACTGCAATTCTTTTATTATGTATTTCACCAATCAGCTCGCCAAAGCTCTTTCCGGAAATTCTCCCAAGCATATCAAGAATGGCAAATTCGATTGTTGCAAGCGGTACCCAGAGAGCAAGACTTTGCATCTTATAGTTACTCTGGTAAACATAAACATCATCCAGAATCTTTTCCAGGTTTCGTGCATCCTTACCCGGGAAGAACGGCTGGAGCCGGTTGACGAATACCGGATAGAGCGATTTCATCTGGTCGTTGTTAGCTACCGAGATCCCTTCTGCACCATCTTTCGACCTTACCCTGCACAGAAAGGTGTTTTTAAGCCTTAACAACTCAAGAGTGTCGATGATAACAGGATCAGGAAACAACTCTCTTTTCAAAACAGGTTTTTTCAGGATCTCATCGAGTTTTGAATATTTATCGTTTACATTTTCCGTGGCAGCTGAGCATCCCTGAAGGGAAGCGGCAAGAGCTCCGGCAACTGCTGTGCCTATAAAATTACGTCTGTTGGTCTTCATTGGGTAATTAAAGCTAAATGGTTAAAAATTTTAAATTCACTTCATCCATCTGGATTTCCATCCCTGATACATCTCAATTACCTCCAGTGGCGCATTGGTATACCAGCTGTAACCGTTGCGACGTTCATAACCGATCTCACCGAGAGTTTTCTTTTTTATTCCGTCACGGTCACAGACAAACGGAAGCTCAGTTTCAATGTCATAGAACCGTGCCCACATATCACCAGCTTTTGGATCAGAAACAATTCTCCGGTCCCGCTTTCCGTCCTGATTTGTGAATATATCCCATCGGGTATTTTTAATTCTGTGGCTGTCAAGCCATTCAACAGCACTCTTTACCGAATTGATTATTGCCGGTGACGGATCGGGGATCTCCATTAATAACTTTATGATACCAACCGACTCGGCTCCGCTGAATGAAGGAAGTTCATAAGATCTGGCCGGAGCAGCCAGCAGAGTGTTCTCGTCATGCTGGGCACACCATACAGTCGGCTTTCCTTTGACGACGATCTGTGTTTTCAGGATGATCTCTATACCTTTAATATATGCCTTCTCTACCCTTAATAAGTTATCCTGACTGGTAATTTTGGCAAACAAAGGATGTTTATCTTTTATATCCCTGAGGATCAATAAAATATTAACGATTGCATTGTCGTTGAAAGTGATATGGGTATAATAACCTTTTCTGAGCGGCCAGAACATCGGCCAACCCCCATTTTCATACTGGGCATCGAGAATAAACTTCAGTCCCCTGTTGAATGAATCTTTATAGATCGTATTATCTGTATTATTGAACATCCTTGCCAGGAACTTCATCTCGGTTGTAGTGGCGCTATTGTCGAAAATTGCATCATTAAGACCTTTTTCATCGTTAATTTTTGCTTTTTCGGATTCGCTCAGCGACCTGTGGAAGGGAGTGTTTTTAGGCCAGCCCCCAATATCGCGCTGGTAAAGAAGTACATTTTCAGCAACTCTCACCGACTCTTCCGAACCATACCATTCATCCGGCATTCTGGTTGCTACGTATTGCCAGGGGCGATCATTAATGGAAGCCTGCAGTTCGGATTTTTTTAAATTAAAAACTACATTTCCATATTCTTTCCAGCCGGTTTTGGTTATTTTTTCATGATATTCCCTGGCTGTAGCTGCATCCCCGCGCCAGTTCCACTGACCACGGGGTACATTTTCCGTAAAGTTTTCAATTTCGGATGCAACTATCAGCATTTTGTCAAGCGCTTCCTGAATTGTTTTAACAAGCCATTCGGTGCGGAACTCCTCTCCCCTGGAATAGATCCTGTATCCGAAGTAAGCAGTTGCTACAGCTTCATAAATCCTGGATGTTATCAGGGTTCTTTGAAACAGGTTATACACCTGGTTATATTGATCTACATCAATTGATTTTTTCGCTCTGGTAACATAATTCAACGCTTTCTCAGCTTTCTTAACTCCAAATTTCTTCTCTGCAATTATATATTTCAGGTATTCTTCATTCATTTTCTCTTCAGCAGTTACCCATCCGTTATCAAGAACATGAGGAGCTTCAATCCTCAGAGCTTCCGAAGGCGATTTGAACCGGGCTGGAGAAATATGTTCGATGACATCAGTCCAGTAATGAAACTCCCTGTTGACCTCATGATTAATCTTAACAATGGGCGGATCGATCCATTTACCCGACACATGCCGCCCATAGCTCGATTTGTAGGGATCGAAATCCATTTTGGAGTGATTTGCAAGATTGGTACCCAGAGTATATAATGAAGAACTTACAATGTCATATGACAATTTGAATGCGGGTTTAAGCAATCGAACAGCTTTTTTCCCGTATTTACCTGAAATGAATTCGTTGTAAACCTGATCTTCTGTAACGGACTGATCTTCAGTATATCTCTTGAGTGTATATAGAAGTATTTCATTTGGGGTGCCGACGATGCGGGTATCACGATAACGGTCGGTGCGGGCTACAAAGCCGATCACATTGGGCCTTTTGATAAGGTCGCTCCAGCGCCGGATAATATATTCGGGCCAGGTATTGGCGATAATTCCCTGTCCGTTGAATTCGTTTCCGCAATCAAATTCCATTATTGTTGGTCTGTTGATAGTTCCTGCATATTTGTCGTTGGGGTGTGTAAGGAAAAAATCGTGAGGAGTCTCTTTCATCATCAGGATTATATCGCGGTTCTTTATATGCTGTATGCAGCCTATGGTATTCTGATATTCAGCATCAGTGTAGGCAAAAGTTCTGATATACAGCTTTTTGCTCATTTCCTCACAAACCACATCTGCCACAGCATCGACGACGGCAGCAAGTTTCTCTGCACCGGTTTTCAATTTAACTGAATGCTGATTTTCAGCTCTTGCACCGGTTTCAATAAAAGTGAGTACGAGACCATCAATACCGGGAATGAGAGCCAGCATCGACCGGTAGTCGTTCTTAAACCATTCCCAGAAATCAGGATTATCGAGATCGATCGTACCGCCAGGTCCTGTTTTGAATTTATCAGGGTAGTACTTTAGATTGTATAGTGCATGATCCCAGGCAACTACCTCTTTGATACCTGATTTATGAGCCAGTCCGGCAAGTTCGTTGACCAGCTTTTGTCTTTCAGGATCCCTGATCTCCTGAAGGTCCATCACCAGGTCGTGTGAGAGCTGAAGGTGATTTATATTATACGATTTTGCTGCATTAATTGTAACAATATCATCCTCCCTGTAGTCAGAAAGGATGTTCCAGCCACGGATTTGTATCGGGATTTGTCCTGATGAACAAAATGTCAGGAGAATAGAAATTGCAACTGAAATCATCCGGCGGGTAATTATCATTTTCTCTGGTTCTTAAATCTGCGACAATCTGCGTAATCTGCGGTAAATTAAAAATTTTCCCGGAGATCACGCAGTGTTCTGCAAAATAATTTCACCTTAGCCCCTGAGAAGAATTTTAAATAAAGAATGGTTCTCTGGCTACAATACCTGAACCGGTAAGTGGCAGGAATGACCCTTATTTTTGTTCAATTTGAATTATTTTATGACTTTTGGAGTTTAAACAGATCATTGGAATATCAACCAGATAACTTAAAAGGTAAATAATGTCAAAATCAATTAACCGGAGAAAGTTCTTTTATGATACTGCGTTTTCTGCGGCAGGCATCATTCTGGGAAGCAACCTGGCAGAAGCGGCCTGCCCCGGCAGCGCATCAGCTTCATCTTATAATATCATGAAAGAAGTGATGAAATACAGGAAGATAAATGCCCATGAACATGTCGGTCTCGGAGTTTCCATTGAGTTACAATTGGATTTTGCTGATAAACTTGGAATAGAAAAGCTCGTGATTTCCAGACCTATTTCCGCAGTCTCCGGACCGGAAGCCACACCGGAAGAATTCAGAAAGTGCAATGAATCTGTCCTTCAGGCTATTAAACAATATCCCGACAAGTACCTTGGGAGCTGTTTTGTGAATCCTGTTTACCGGAAAGAATCCCTTGAAGAAATAAAAAGATGTACTGATCAGGGAATGATAGGATTAAAGGTTTATAACCAGGTTAAGATCAACGATCCCTTATTTTATCCCATTATTGAAAAATTCATTGATCTTAAAATGATAATTCTGATGCATGCTCACTGTGGAATCGGTGTGGGCGGAAAACGTACAAAATATGGCAATACTCAGCCTAATGCATCCGTACCTGAAGATTTTGCCGAAGCCGCAACCAGGTACCCTGAAGCAATGTTCCAGTATGCTCACACCGGTGGCGGCGGTGACTGGGAATATGCATGCAAAATGCTAAGTGACTATCCGAATATTTATATTGACACTTCCGGCAGTAATAATGAAGGTAACATGATTGATTTTGTCCTGAAATATATCGGTGAGGACCGTATGTTTTATGGATCAGACGGTTCATTTTATCAGAGCGTTGGCACTATCCTCTCATCTAAACTAACTGAGGTTCAGAGGAAAAAAGTCTTTTTTGATAACTTCAATAACATATTAAGAAAGGCCGGGAACCATGTTAATTGATATTAATGCAAACATTGGCCACTGGCCGTTTCAGCAGACAAACTGCAACAGTTGTAAAGCGCTTCTTGACAGGATGAACAGGTTTGGCGTTAATATTTCCGTGATTGGTAACATGAACGGTATATTCTATAAGGATACACAAGCCTCAAATGAGGAACTCTTTGAGGAGATAAACTCAGACAGGCATTTCCGCAACCGATTTATTCCGTTTGGTACCATCAACCCGATCTATGCAGGCTGGAAAAATGACCTGGAAGTTTGCATCAGAAAGTTCGGGATGAAGGGCATCCGCTTATATCCGCAATATCATGATTATGAACTGACAGATCCTGCCTGCATTGAACTCGTAAAGATGGCCGGAGATCGTGGCATTATTGTGGGATTAACAATAAGAATGGTCGACAGCCGGCTCAGAGCATGGATGGATTTAAGTAACGAGTGGGCGCTGAAAGACATAATTCCGATTATGAAAGCGGTACCCGATGCAAAATATCTGGCCCTTAATGTTTCGGGCGGAATCCAGCTTAATGATGAGGATACAAAGATATTCAGGGATACTGATATATTATTGGATACCTCAGGCAGAAACATTACTGATCCGGCCGGACTTATCAACAAATTTGGTAGAGATAAATTTGCATTTGGTACACATTCCCCGATACTGGATTATCTCACAGGTCTGTTACGCATTGAATCACTTAGAGATTCAGAAGCTGATGAAGCTACGAAAGAGCTTTTAAGATCGGGAAATGCCAGAAGAATATTAGGAATCTGACTATACAGACAGCGATAGACTAAATTTCAAATTTCGGAACTGCCTGAAGCCGGGGGGATTTTGATTTTTTCACACCCCTGTACTCCGGACAGGACAAAAAATTTATTTGTATATTTCAGAAAATTTTAATTAACCTGAAATGAAAACAAAAAGTATTATTTCTATTATCTTGCTTATGGCGTTACCAGGCCTTCTGTTGCCCGGTTTATACTCCTGTAAGAAAGCTCCGCAAAAAAATATCGGATTGCAATTGTACTCCATCCGCGACTCTATAAGGAAGGATGTACCTGCAGCAATACAGAAGGTTGCCGAAATGGGATATAAGTTCGTTGAGCCGGCGGGCTATGGCGACGGAAAATTCTATGGAATGGAACCTGCTGATTTTAAGGCTCTTTGTGAATCACACGGCATGACTGTCCTCAGTTCACATACCAGCCGTCCATTGCCTGACTCAGCAAATTACGATGCAACCATGGCCTGGTGGGATACCTGTATTGATGCCCATATTGCAGCCGGTGCAAAGTATATAGTTCAGCCGTCAATGGGACGTTCAGCTTACAGAACTATTGATACGCTTAAAATGTGGTGCGATTATTTCAATAAAGTCGGTGAAAAATGCAATGTAAAAGGTATCCGTTTCGGATATCATAATCACGACAGGGAATTCTCCACCGTTCACGGTGACACCATAATGTACGATTTTATGCTTAAGAACACTGATCCTGCAAAAGTCATGTTCCAGCTCGATCTGTACTGGTGTGTAATGGGAGGGAAGAATCCGGTTGACTATTTCAACAAGTATCCGGGAAGGTTTGAACTGTGGCACATCAAAGACAAGAAGGAGATAGGTGAAAGCGGCATGATGGATTTTGCTTCGATATGGGCAGCAGCTGCTAATTCAGGAATGAAATACGGGATTGTTGAGGTTGAAGAATATAATTTCGACCAGTTCACCAGCTGCAAGGTAAGCCTTGATACGCTTAATGCGGCACCTTTTGTTGTAATGCCTTTATAATGATTCAAGATATATGAAAAACAATTTTTCAAGAAGGAGATTTCTGCAAACATCAGCATTAACTGCGACAGCTGCCCTGGTACCGGGGAGCATTCTTGCATCTGATCTGCAGAACATGAAAAGTACGGTTATCCCGAATAAGAATCCGCTGAAAGTGGGATTAATGACCTACCTGCTGGGAAGAGACTGGGATATTGAAACAATAATTAAGAACTGCACCGAGACTGGTTTCCTTTCGGTTGAGCTGCGTACTACCCATAAACATGGTGTTGAGGTTACCCTGACACCTGCAGAACGCGCAAAAGTCAAAAAACGGTTTGAAGATTCCGCGCTGGAAACAATAAGTCTGGCGAGCGCTTTTCAATATCACCTGCCCGATCAGGAACAGCTCAGGAAAAACATCGAAGGGACAAAAGAGTATATACTGCTGGCTAAAGATGTCGGTGCAACCGGTATCAGAGTTTTCCCGAATGCATTTCCCGAGGGTGTGGCAAAAGAAAAAACCATGGAACAGATCGGGAAAGCCCTTGCAGAAGTTGGTCAGTTCGGGCACAATAGTGGTGTTGAGGTAAGGGTATGTGTGCACGGAAGCGGCACAAACTCTGTTCCGGTGATCAAAAAAATAATTGACTATTCACAGAGCCCATATGTGTATGTGAACTGGAACTGTGATCCGTCGGATGCTCAGGGAGAGGGATTTGAGTATAATTTCAACTCCGTTAAAGACCGTATAAAAGGAGTGCATCTGCATGAACTGTGGGATCAGGATTATCCCTACCGTTTGTTCTTCAAATTACTCTCTGAGTCAGGTTACAAGGGTTATTGCAACGCCGAGATCGGAAGGGTGAGCTGCGAACCGGTTGAGTTCATGAAATGCTACCGGGGATTGTTCCTTGCACTTCAGAATGTTATCTGATTCATATGCAATATAAACACATCATTTATTTCCTCTTCTGTTTATTCCTGATCAGCTGCCAGGATAACTTTTATACAGAAGAGGATTATTCATCCTTGCTGAAGATTGATTCCCATATCCATATCGATAGCGACGATGGAGTCCTTGAAGCTCTTGCAGCCGAGGATAATTTTCTGCTTATTACACTAAATGTTGATCTCTTCGATTCTGCAACCATCAGGAAACAGTTCGACTTTGCATCCCTTTCGGCAAGGAGACATCCTGGAAGGGTCTTTTTCGGTACAACCTTCCTTTTTGATACAGCAGGCTGGGGCACTGAAGAATGGAGCAGGAAGATCATTACTCAGCTTGAAAGCTATATGTCGGCCGGCCCGATAAGCGTAAAGGTCTGGAAGAATGTCGGAATGACTGTACGAGACAGGAACGGCAGGTTTATAATGGTCGATGATCCCGGCCTTGATCCTGTTTTCAATTTTATCAAATTCAAAAATATCCCCATATCCGGGCATCTGGGTGAGCCACGTAACTGCTGGCTGCCTCTTGATGAAATGACAGTCAGCAGCGATAGTAACTATTTTGCGCAGCATCCGCAATACCACATGTTCCTTCACCCTGAGTACCCCTCCTATGAGGCTCAGATCAATGCCAGGGATAATCTGCTGAAAAGAAATCCTGACCTTATTTTTGTTGGAAGTCATCTTGGCAGCCTTGAATGGAACGTCGATTCACTGGCGCTCAGGCTGGATAAATACCCGAACATGGCTGTCGATATCTCGGCCAGGACCTGTCACCTTCAGTATCAGTCGGCTTCAGACCGCAAAAGGGTACGCGACTTTATCATTAAATATCAGGACAGACTTCTGTATGGAACGGATGTTAGTTACTCCGGTTCCGGCAATCCCGAAGGATTCAGGAAGGAAATGCATAATACCTGGGCAGAGGACTGGAAATACTTCGCGACTGATGCAGAGATGACCTCTGACCTGTTCAGGGGAAAATTCACCGGGCTAAAACTGCCGAAAGGTGTTATCGACAAGTTATACAGGGAAAATGCCATTATATGGTATAAGCTCACTTTGAACAAAGAACTGGCTTTTCATAACTGGGCTCCGGTTCCGCCGTTGGGATGGAACAGCTGGGACTGTTTCGGTCCCACAGTCGTTGAGGAAGAAGTGAAGGCGAATGCGGATTATATGGCAGATAATCTTAAAGAATCCGGATGGGAATATATTGTTGTTGATATCCGCTGGTATGTGGAGAACGACAAAGCCGGAGGATACAACCAGAAGGATCCTGTTTTTGTAATGGATGAATATGGCCGTCTGACTCCTGCATTAAATCGTTTTCCATCAGCAGCTGACGGAACGGGATTCAAACCGCTTGCTGATTACGTCCATGGTAAAGGTCTTAAATTCGGAATTCATGTAATGAGGGGTATCCCGGTGATGGCTGTTCAGAAGAACACACCCATTCCTGGCAGCAATGCAAGGGCAGCTGATATCTTTTCACCCGAAGATCAGTGCAAATGGCTGAAAGATATGTATACCATAATTGCCGGGAAGGAGGGTGCTCAGGAATACTATAACTCTCTGTTTGAATTATATGCATCGTGGGGTGTCGATTTCGTTAAAGTAGATGATCTTTCCGGAAAACTTAAAGAGATTGAACTTATAAGAAAAGCGATAGACAACTGCGGAAGACCCATTGTATTAAGCATATCTCCAAGTGGAAATATTTTAGCCGATGCAGAGTTTTTGAAGCATAATGTTAATATGTGGCGCACTACCGGTGATTTCTGGGACCGGTGGCCGGATCTTAAAGAGGAGTTTGATGTTTGTAACAGATGGACCTCCTGCAGAGGAGAAGGTTATTACCCTGATGCCGACATGCTCCCGCTCGGAAGAATAGGGATCAGGGCAGAACGCGGACAGCCAAGAATGAGCGGATTTACAAAGGATGAGCAATATACACTCATGACACTCTTTTCAATTTTCCGGTCGCCTTTGATGTTTGGAGGTAATCTGCCTGACAATGACGAGTTTACAATGTCATTAATCACCAATAAAGATGTCCTCTATGTGAATCAGCACAGCGGGAACAACCGGCAGATTTTCAGGGAGAATGATCTCATAGTGTGGAGTGCGGATGATCCTGAAAATGATGACAAATTCCTGGCAATGTTCAATGCACAGGATCCTGTACAGATTGAATCAGGTACAATGCCGCCCGATTCATCTTTAATAACTGTTAAGTTTGAACAAATTGGACTGACCGGAACGCATACCCTGACAGATCTGTGGAGCGGCGAGTCCCTGGGAGAGTTTAAAGATGAATTCAGCTGTTATATAAAAAGGCATGGTGCCGGATTATTCAGGATCCACCTGTAATCAAAGGCGTTGGGTGAATTATAATATACTGAAAAGCAAATAAAGTAATGATAACCTTTATCGTCGGAATTCTATTTTTAGTGCTCGGGTATATTTTCTATTCCCGGTTAATTGAAAAGATTGATGGGATTGATCCAAACCGGAAAACCCCGGCCTACAGATTGAGTGACGGAGTGGATTATGTTCCACTTCCGTGGTGGCGTGCTTTCCTGATTCAGTTTCTGAATATTGCCGGCCTGGGTCCGATCTTCGGTGCAGTCGCCGGAGCAATGTGGGGACCTGTTGCTTTTCTCTGGATTGTACTTGGTTCTGTTTTCGCAGGTGCAGTGCACGATTATTTCTCCGGGATGCTTTCAATGCGGCATGACGGATTGAGTGTGACAGAGATAGTCGGTATTTACCTGGGTAAAGGTGTCAAACAGTTTATGAGAGTCTTTACAGTATTGCTGATGGTGCTTGTCGGTGCTGTGTTTATTATGGGACCGGCCAAAATACTTGCTGGAATAACCCCCGATAATTTATCAATGACCTTCTGGGTATGGGTGGTATTTATCTATTATTTACTGGCAACCTTGCTTCCGATCGACAAAATAATCGGAAGGATATATCCTGTGTTCGGCTTCTGCCTCCTGTTTATGGCAGTTGGATTAATTACAGCCCTGTTTGTAAAGGGGTACCACATTCCTGAACTGACTTTGTCCAATCTGCGCAATTTTCACACCGATACCGAAAATTTTCCTGTTTTTCCGATGATGTTCATCACAATTGCCTGTGGTGCGATTTCAGGATTCCATGCCACCCAGTCGCCGCTTATGGCAAGGTGTCTTAAAAATGAACGGCTGGGCAGGAGGGTTTTTTATGGTGCCATGATCTCAGAAGGTATAGTTGCCATGATATGGGCAGCGATTGGCATGAGCTTCTATGGTGGTATAAGACAGCTTAATGATATGATGACAGCCCAGCAGGGGAATGCTGCATTCCTTGTTAATGAGATCTCTAATTCACTGCTTGGCAAGCTTGGGGGAATAATTGCGTTGCTTGGCGTGGTTGCAGCACCAATAACCTCAGGTGATACTGCTTTCAGGAGTGCCAGGCTCATAGTTGCCGACGTCCTGAAATTCAGGCAGGGCCCGATCAAAAACCGTCTTTTAATCAGCATTCCGCTTTTCATTTTCGGCTTCCTGCTTACAAGGATCGACTTCAGCATTATCTGGCGTTATTTTGCATGGTCGAATCAAACTCTTGCGATGGTAGTTCTTTGGGCTATAACAGTTTACCTGTTGCAGACCGGCAAATCTTTCTGGGTAACCCTGATACCGGCGTTGTTCATGACTACTGTCATAACCACCTATCTTCTTTTTGCCCCTGAAGGATTTTCCCTCCCCGGGGAAATCTCTTATCCTGCAGGAATAGCAGTTGCCGTTGCATCGTTGACAGGATTTTTCATTTACAAATTCAGGCTTGATAAGCTGGCTTCACAACTAGCACAATAAGGGATATGAATTCAGGAACATGACTTCATTGCATCATTAAGGTATTTATACACTAGAGAATAAGTATGAAGAAGATTGTGATTGCAGGCGCCGGAGGATTCATTGGCGGCCATCTGGTAAAGGAGATGATAAGTAACGGCCATACTGTGAAAGCGGTTGATATCAAACCTCTGAATGAATGGTATCAGGTCTCTGATAAAGCGAATAATTTGGTTCTCGACCTTCGCATCAGGGAAAACTGTTTCACAGCAGTGAACGGATTTAACGAAGTGTTTAACCTTGCTGCCGATATGGGGGGAATGGGCTTTATCGAAAACAATAAAGCTGCCTGCATGATCAGTGTTCTGATCAATACCCATCTTCTTATAGCATCGCGGGATTGTGGAATTGAGAGGTTCTTCTATGCATCTTCAGCATGTGTCTATAATGGTGATAAACAGACCGATCCCGATAATCCGGGACTAAAAGAATCAGATGCTTACCCGGCACTGGCGGAAGACGGCTATGGTTGGGAAAAACTTTTCAGCGAACGCATGTGTCGTCATTTTACTGAGGATTTTGGCCTTACAACCAGAGTTGCCAGGTTTCATAATGTTTACGGTCCTTTTGGCACTTTTGACGGTGGAAGGGAAAAAGCTCCGGCAGCGATTTGCCGGAAGGTCATTAAAGCAGGAATTTCGGGAAAGAAGGAAATTGTTATCTGGGGCGATGGGGACCAGACAAGAAGTTTTATGTACATCGATGACTGTATAAAAGGAATACAGGACATAATGTACAGCAATATTGAAGAACCGATAAACCTGGGAAGCAATGAGATGGTTTCCATAAACCAACTGGTTGATATCGTTGAAGATATTGCAGGTTATAAGCTTCAAAGAAAATATGACCCTGATGCTCCCAAAGGTGTCAGGGGACGTAACAGCGATAATACACTCATAAGGCAATACCTGAACTGGGAACCTTCCATTCCACTGAGGACCGGGATGAAAAAGACCTATGAGTGGATCAGGGAACAGGTGGTAAACGAAGGGGCAGAAAGGAATAAAACAGCCAGGTTCAACAGGTAATCTTTCCCGGAGATGAAAAAGAAAAAAGTGCTTGTCAGCGGCTGTTTTGATCTTCTTCACGGGGGACATATAACATTCTTCAAAACGGCAGCATCATACGGGAAACTTTATGTCAGTCTGGGAAGGGATAGCAACCTCCTGTTATTGAAAGGCAGGCAGCCTTACTTCCCGGAAGATGAACGGTTGTTTATCGTTAAATCAATAAAATATGTCGAGGATGCCTTCCTTGCTTCAGGTTCGGGTATACTTGATTTTACACCAGATCTGAACAGGCTGAAACCAGATATATTTATTGTTAACCGTGATGGTCATACTGCTGATAAAGAGACACTTTGCAGAGAGAATGGGGTAGAATATTTAGTACTGGAACGGATTCCCGAGCCAGGCTTATCCATAAGATCCAGCTCTGAAATTAAAAGAGAGCTGAGATTCCCTTACAGACTTTGTCTTGCGGGTGGCTGGATCGATCAGCCATGGGCTTCAAAAATACATCCGGGATCGGTGGTTGTGTCGCAGATCTGGCCGACAATGGAGTTCAATGACAGGTCGGGTCTGGCTACAAGCTCAAGAAATGTAGCAATCAGTATATGGGGCGACAGGTATCCCGAGGGGGATCATGAGCTGAATGCCAGATTGCTGTTCGGTGCAGAGAATCCTCCGGGGAAAAAATATATATCAGGGTCTCAGGACCATATCGGATTACTCTACCCGGGAATCAACAGACTTTATTACAGAGGTGGTTACTGGCCTGAGAAAATTGAATCGACAACTGATAAAGAGATATGCGAATGGCTGGCGGATGTCATCCATCTGGTACCTCTTGAACCCCGTCCTCAGGGTTATGACCCTCTGAAAATAATGAACCTTGAAAAGGCTCTCATAAAAGAACTGGGTGAGGCCGGCGACAGTTGCTGGGAGGCAATCCTGAAAAAGGATGTGAACGGACTTGGGAAATCGATGACAGATACAATTCTGGCATGGAGGAAGATACTTCCTTTTACAGTGCCTGATCAGGTGCTGAAAGACCTGGAAACAAAATATTTCCCGAATTATCCCGGGGCAATTACTTCGGGAAGCGGAGGAGGGTATGTGATGGTTGTGTCGGAGATGCCTGTGCCAGGGGCAGTGAGGATAAAGGTGAGGTACTGAAAGTTATTGGTTATTAATTATTGGTTATTAAACAATTAAAATAATAAGGGCAATGGAAAATCAGAACAATTCACGTCGAAACTTTATCAGGAAGGCTGCAATCGGAACACTGGCAGCTATAAGCATTCCCGAAATTGTGGCGGCTGCGGTGCCGAAGGGAAGTCCGAAAATCAAGCTCCTGAAGGACCAGACTATCCTCTTCCAGGGTGATTCGATCACCGATGCCGGAAGAAACAAAGAAGATATGAGCTTCAATAATACAAAAGTGCTTGGAACTGGCTATGCAATGATTACCGCAGGTCAGCTCATGCTGAAGTTCGCACCGCTGAGCCTGAAAATCTACAATAAGGGAATTTCGGGCAATAAAGTATTCCAGCTTGCGGAAAGATGGGAAAAGGATTGCATTGCCCTCAAGCCTGACGTGGTGAGCATACTGATCGGTGTTAATGACATATGGCACAAACTAAACGGAAATTATGACGGCTCTGCAGAAATTTACAGGAGAGATTACATTGCCCTTCTCGAGCGAACAAGAAAAGCGCTTCCGGGTGTGAAACTAATAATTGGTGAGCCGTTCGGGGTTCGCGGCGTTAAGGCAGTGGATGACAAATGGTATCCTGATTTTTATGAATATCAGAAGGCTGCTAAGGAAATAGCCGCGCAGTTCGGTGCCACATTCATTCCTTACCAGGCTATATATGATGAAGCCCAAAAGCGTGCTCCGGGTGCTTACTGGACCGGTGACGGGGTTCATGCTTCCCTTGCGGGTGCAGCTCTGATGGCAGAAGCCTGGCTGGGTGTGGTGAAGTAGAAAGTTGGCAGTTGGCAGTTGGCAGTTGGCAGTTGGCAATAAGTCTTCGGACTTCGGACTTCGGTCAGCAGCTAACTTTCAAAATATGCATTCCCTTTTACAAGTGCATCCCTTAGAGTACCGTATGGCAAATCGCGGGTTCCGGTTTTCTTTAATGCGCATAATGCTGCCGCAGTTCCGGCTGCCTGTCCCTGACCCATACAGCAAACGGTGTTACGGGTTGACATATGAGCCTGGAAATCAGATGTTATAAGCATACCTGCTGCCAGCAGATTGTCAATACCTTTGACACACAGAGCCTTATAAGGAACTCCATATGTACCACCGTTTTTGACCTGATATCTGGGTGCGGAATCGTGAAATCCATAAGCCATTATTTCATCTTCAAAATGTCTTGCTTCAATGACATCTTTCAATGTAATATCATAATCGCAGGTTATTGTCCGGCCACGCCTTATATTTAATGAAGGACTGGTACGGGCTATGAATGCGTTTTCACAGCCTGGCAGGTATTTTCTGAACAGTTCAAGTGTCCTGAACTGGTTTTGTCTGATTATCAATTCTGCTTTGGAAACTTCATCCCTGTTGGTAGGACTGACCGGCAATTTGTAATTTACCTTGATGAACATAAGGTAATTATCATGAACCGTGGTTGTTATAAGTCCTGACCCCAGTTTAACAACACCATCCACAAATTCTTTCGGGAGTTTACCTCTTATAGTATAGCCACTTTCACTTCCCATCCGGATTATCTGTCCTTCCTTTCCATCGCGTATGCCGTATGCCAGATCCCCCAGCGCGTTATTTTTCATCAGATATGCATAAAGCTTCTCAATATTTACATTACCGATACCCATACTGTTGCAAACAGGATGGTCGTTAAGCTCAACGAATTCTGCACCGGCAAACGCTGAGAGATCACCGTATGCAGTACTGTCTATAAAACATTTTCCTCTGAAGAGCTCCCTGCCCATCCTGCTCTGGGTGACTGCACTATCAATGGCTGATCCTTTTTTGACTGCCCCTGAAACCAGGGTATTTGTGAAAACATTAACACCAGCTTCAGCAAGCATTTCAAGCACAATAAGTTTGTATAATTCGGTATCGATAGCGGTGCATACAGAATCGTAATCAATCTTGCCTGTCACATCGCCGTGTCCGGTAGTCCCTCCGACAAGAAGGAGACGGTCAATGATTTCCTGGGCGATTCCTTTTACCACCTGGCGTTTTTCAACACCGGGAAAGGCTTTCCACAAGTTGAAAAAGCTGTGAAGTGCTGTACCTCCTTCAACAACGGTACCTCCTACATATCCTTTACCTTCAATCAATGCAGTTCTTGCCCCGTTCCGGGCTGCAGCGATTGCGGCAACGGCACCGGCTGTTCCACCACCTGCAACTACCACATCGAATTCTCTGACTGGCAGATTTCTGGTGTTTTCTTTTTCAAAACTATTTTCAGATGAGGTTAGTAATGGATTAACGGCTAGTGCAGGCATAGCGGTTCCTGCGATGATCATTTTTTTTGAAAAATTCCTGCGGTCCATTTTCGTTAGTTTTGTTTATGCTAATGTAGTTATATATAAACGCCTTGTGCGGTTGAAATCTTAATATATTTGAAATTAAGTTGTTTATCCTGATAAAACTTTCATGAAGCCGCCCCCTTATTTTCCCCTTTCAATCACATGTACTCACCCCCTTGCGTCCCCCTCTCTGCTTCTTGATCACACGTACTCACCCCCTTTTATCCCCCTCTCTGCTCCGCAAAGAGGAGGAAACTGTATGTAATACAGCGAGATAAGCCCCCTTCCTTGCGTAGCAGGGAAGGGGGTTTGGGGGATGAGTACGTGTGATTTAAGAAGGGGGCCGGGGGGAT
>Ga0105107_10001013_pt1 | contig 18301 bp, 14 predicted proteins | sample PPLLaktember2015_6_FD_79335 | JGI IMG/M metagenome (GOLD analysis project Ga0105107, IMG submission 79335) | Freshwater sediment microbial communities from Prairie Pothole Lake near Jamestown, North Dakota, USA - PPLs Lake P8 Core (1) Depth... | ecosystem: Environmental > Aquatic > Freshwater >... | reverse complement strand
TCGCCGTGGGAAGCAAGGTGGGACAGGGGGTCGCCAAGGTCATCGAAACATCCGCAGACATCAGTAAATTCAAGGAAGGGGAAGTCCTGGTCACGAGCATGACCGACCCTGACTGGGAACCGATTATGAAGATCGCTTCCGCCATCGTGACCAACAGGGGTGGCCGAACATGCCATGCGGCCATTGTATCCCGGGAACTGGGAATTCCCTGCGTCATCGGCACCGGCAACGGGGATGAGATCATCAAACCGGGGCAGGAGATCACGGTGTCATGCTGCGAAGGGGAAACGGGCGTGGTTTACAACGGCCAGCTCAAGTTCAAGGTGGAGAGCATCAACCTGGATGAACTGCCGAAGACGCGGACCAAAATCATGATGAACGTGGGAATCCCGGAGCAGGCCTTTTCCCAGGGAATGATCCCCAATGAAGGGGTCGGTCTTACGAGAGAGGAGTTCATCATCAATTCCCACATCGGGATTCATCCCCTGGCGCTCATCGCTTACGAAGAACTGAAGAAAAAGGCAAAGACGGATCAGCGGATTGCCGGCGTGGTGTATAAGATTGATGAGATCACCGCGGTCTACGATGACAAGAAGCAATTCTTTATCGACAAGCTCTCTGAGGGCATCGCAAGAATTGCGGCGGGTTTTTATCCCAACGATGTGATTGTGCGGCTTTCCGATTTTAAGACCAACGAATATGAAAACCTGCTGGGCGGGTTCCTCTACGAACCCACGGAAAGCAACCCCATGATCGGCTGGAGAGGAGCGTCGCGTTATTACGATGAGAGGTATAAGCCAGCCTTTGAGCTCGAGTGCCGCGCCCTGCGCAAGGCGAGAAGCGAGATGGGCCTGACCAACATCAAGGTGATGGTTCCCTTTTGCAGGACCGCTGAGGAGGGGAAAAAGGTCGTCGCCTTGATGAAGAAATTCGGCCTTGTCCAAGGGGAAGAGGGTCTGGAGATTTATGTCATGTGCGAGATTCCAAGCAATGTCATCTGCGCGGATCAGTTCGCCGAGATTTTTGACGGTTTTTCCATCGGCTCGAACGACCTGACCCAGCTGGCTCTCGGCCTGGACCGGGATTCTTCTCTGGTTTCCCATCTCTATGATGAAAGAAACGAGGCCGTGAAGAGGCTCGTGGCCCAGGTGATCAAGGTGGCCAAGGAAAAAGGCCGAAAAATCGGGATTTGCGGCCAGGGCCCCAGCGACTTCCCTGAATTTGCGGAGTTTCTTGTGGAATGCGGCATTGACTCCATCAGCCTGATCCCGGACACGGTGGTGAAGACTAGGCTTGCGATCGCGAAGAAGGAGAAACAGTTAGGAATCAAACCTCAGTAGAAAAGAAAGACAACTGCTCCCTATGCCAGGAATACGAATTCTGGGGACAGGATCTTATGTCCCCCCCAAAGTACTGACCAACTTGGACCTCCAGAAAATGGGGCTTGACACGACGGATGAGTGGATCACCCAGCGCACCGGCGTTCGGGAAAGGCGCATCGCCGATCCGAATGTGGCCACCTCGGACCTCTCTTTTGAAGCGTCCCGCAAAGCCCTTGAGATGGCGGGACTGACGGCCAAGGACTTGGATCTCATCATCATCGGGACCATCACTCCCGACACCTGCTGCCCGTCCGCAGCGAACTGGCTTCAAGCCAAGCTGGATGCACCTCAGGCCGTGACCTTTGATGTGACAGCGGCGTGTTCCGGGTTCATCTTCAGCCTCAATGTGGCGACTCAGTATCTGCTCACCGGGTTTTCAAAGACCGCCCTCGTGGTGGGTGCGGAAGTCATGACCCGGACCCTCAACTGGAAGGACAGGACCACCTGCATCTTGTGGGGGGACGGCGCCGGTGCGGCCATCCTGACCAAGGACAGCGGAGGGCATCAGATTCTTTCCACCCACGTCCACACGGACGGAAAAAACGGGCAAGACCTTCTCATGCCCGGAGGCGGGTCGCGAACCACGCCGATTTCACATGAAAGCGTTGACAAGGGGCTTCACACGCTGAACATGATCGAGGCCAACGCCAGCTTCAGGGTGGCGGTGCGGCACTTCGTCGAGTCCATCAAAGAAGCGGCGGACCACAACAAGGTGGAGATCAAGGACATTGCCTGGTTCGTTCCGCATCAAGCCAACTTGAGAATGTTCCAATCCATTGCCAAGACACTACATCTCCCGATGGAGAAGTTCTATATGACCCTCCACAAATACGGAAACATCTCCTCCGCATCGTGTGCAATCGCTTTTGACGAGGCGGTGCGGGATGGAAGCATCAAAGAGGGGGACCTGGTGTGTCTCCCTGTTTTCGGGGGAGGGTTGACCTGGGGTAGCGCTCTGGTGAAGTGGTAGCGGCGCGGGACTTTGATGCCTACCGCGTTTAATTGCGTCTCTGCACCTGGTGCAGGCAGTCCGTCATCAACCTGAATCCAGAGTGTCGCATCCGGTTGGAAAGGAGGGGCGGTATGGTAGATCGACCGAAGGGGCTTGTGATCAGGAAGATGGCCGAGAAAGACCTGGACGACGTCGTGGCGATTGACACCAAGGTCCTCGGCAAATCAAGATGGGATTACTGGCTCATGAAAATGTCCCTTGCCGAACAACGGTTGCCCATTGTCTCTCTTGTGGCGGAAGGGGACGGAAAAGTGGTTGGCTTCATTCTGGGAGATGCCAGCGGGTATGAATACGATGTGCCGGAGAATATCGGATGGATTGATACCATCGGTGTGGATCCCGACTATCAAAAGCAGGGTGTCGCCCGGATGCTAATGAAGGAGATGATCGCCAACCTCAAGAAGGTCGGGGTCGATACGGTCTACACCATGGTCAACTGGCCGGACTGGGACTTGCTGAAGTTCTTTCACGCCTTCGGGTTTCAGAAAGGCCCCCTGATCAACCTGGAACTCAAAATTTGATGATATGTAACACTTCAGCTTTTTGAAATGGTGACAAGTAAAGGCCATGGGAGTCCCTCTCAAAACCGAAAACGAAGAACCCCCAAGACCCCCATGATGTCAGCCAAAAACATTCGATTTCAAAGAGCTGAAGTGTTACGATCAAACGTCTACCCACAAAGGAGCATAGGGGATGGCTCTTTTATTTTCAGCGCGTGAAATTGTCGAGGCAGCGGTTGAGAAAGAGAAAAAGAGAAAAGGATTCTATTCGAAGGTGTCGGAGTTAAGCACGAATGAAGACATGAAAGGGCTTTTTCAATTCCTTACAAAAGAGGAAGAGAAGCACGTCGCGGCTTTTTCGCAGATCCGGGACAAGCTGCCTGTGGAAACGCATCCGGTGGAGTACGACGATGACATGCAGGCCTACATGGACTCCGTCATTGACGATCGCCTCTATTCCGATATGGATTCAAAGGGATTTGTCCAGAAAGCCATCCATGCCAAGGATGTCTTCCGTCTGGCCATCGGGTTTGAAAAGGATGCGATTCTCTACTTCATGGAATTCCTGCCCTATCTGACCGAATCCGACCGGAAGAGCGTTTCGGAGTTAATTGAACAGGAAAAAGGCCACATTCGAAAGCTCGCAGAAATGGAAAAGCGGATAGCGCCCGTGTGATGAAAAGCTGAGAAACCGACGAATCGGTGTTCTGATCCAGTCCCGGAGGAGCCTCAAGGGTTTCCTATTTTCCTGACGCCGAGGTGAAGGCGTGTCGAGGAAATGCGAGCGCTTCGGTGAGAAGGTAAGCCGCCTGCAGGTAGGAGGTAGGGCAGAGCGGAAAGCATTCCTTGCAGTTCCAGCACTCCTTTGAAGCGATCTCGGGAATAAAATTGATCTCTCGCTTTGGACCCTGATCAACGAAGGCGATGGCATGCTTCTTCTTCACTTCGGCGCAGTACCTTACGCATAAACCACAGAGAATGCAGAAGGACGACTCCTTGTCGAAACGCTCGGCTTTCGCGCCATATTCCTCAGCCAGCGCCATTAATTGTGGGGAGTCGGGAGCATGAGCCAAGAGCAGTTCCAGGATCACTTTCCGAATCCTATCGACCTTCTCTGACCTGGTTCTCACGAGCAGATTTCTTTCCACAGGGTAAAGGCAGGAGGCAACATAGTTTATCCTGCCGCGGGATTCCACCTCAACAGTGCAAAGTCGGCAGCCCCCATAGGGATCAAGTTTCTCGTGATGACACAAGGTCGGTATAAGTATGCCCGCGCTTCGCGCGGCGCCCAAAACGCTCGTCCCCTCTTTGGCGCGTACTTCTTTTCCGTCAATCGTCAAAAGGATGTCGCTCATCTTTTTTTACTCTCTTTGGCTATCCTTCTTGGTTCGCTGCGGACGACCGTTCAGCCGTGGGTTCTGCGGACTTGATGCTTGCCTCATACTCATTCCTGAAAAAGCGCAGGGCGCTCCTTATTGGACTGGAAGTCGTCTTTCCCAATGCGCACAGGGAGGCAAGGGAGCCCACTTCGCACAGCTCCTCCAATGTCTCGATGTCGCCCTCTTTTCCTTTTCCTTCGCTCATTCGGGTGAAAATCCGCAGCATCTGTCTGATCCCTTCCCGGCATGGGACACATTTTCCACACGACTCGTTCGCAAGGAAGTCCAGGAAAAATTTGCTCATGCTGACCATGCTGGTATCTTCATCCATGACGAACAGCCCGCCTGCTCCAATCGCTGCACCCAGCTTTGCAAGCACATCAAAATCCAACGGGGTATCGATAAGCTCGGCAGGAAGGGTGCCGCCCATTGCCGCTCCAAAGTGAACGGCCTTCAGTTTTTTTCCCTTCGGAATTCCGCCTCCGATGTCGTACACAATTTCTTTAAGGGACGTGCCGAAGGGGACTTCAACGACGCCGGTATTCACGATGTTGCCGGAGAGGGAGATCATCTTTGTGCCTTTGCTCCGCTCCGTTCCGATACCTGCATACCAGTCGGCGCCCTTATCGATGATCTGGGGCACGTTCGCCCAGGTCTCCACGTTGTTCAGATTACTCGGCCGGTCCCAAATCCCCTTCACCGCGGTTCGCGTATATTTCGGCCTTGGTTCCGGCGCCTTCCCCTCTATGGACCTCATCAAGGCGCTCGCTTCACCGGATACAAAAATTCCGACATCGAGGTGCACTTCGATCTGGAAGTCGAAACCGGACTCGAGGATGTTCTTGCCCACGAAACCGTACTCTTCAGACCTCTTCAGGGCAAGATCGATATTCTCTCTCAATCTGGGCATGTCATGACGGGTATAGATAAATCCCTGCTGCGCCCCGACTGCATAGCCCCCGATGATCAACCCTTCAATGATCAAATGCGGGTTTCCCTGAAAAATAGCCCTGTCCATGTACGCGCCCGGCTCGCCTTCGTGGCCGTTACAGATGACATACTTCAATTCAGCCCGCGCATTGCGGGCCGTCTCCCATTTCAAGCCCGCAGGGAATCCACCCCCGCCCCTTCCGCGCAAGTTGGCTTTCTTTACCTCTTCCAGGACTTGCTTCGGCGTCATCTGAAGAAGGGCCTTTGCGAGGGATGAATAACCACCGATCGCCAGATAGTCATCAATGCTCCTGGGGTCGATTTTTGGGTTCGCTCCCAGAAGGTTTCGCGTCTGCTTCTTGTAATAGGGTATTTCAGACTGATGGACTGCCTTTTTCCCGGTATTCGGGTCGGTGTAAACCAAACGATCAACGACCTTCTTCCCGATCAGAGTCTGGGAAAAGATTTCCGAAGCGTCTTCCGGCCGTACCTTGACGTAGCAGATTTCTTCAGGATAGATCACGATGTTCGGCCCTTGTGCACAGAAGCCATGGCAGCCTGTCACTCTCACATCCACCTTGCCCTCCAACGACTGCTTCTTGACTTCTTCCTCAAAGGCATGGATAAGGCTCTCGCGACCGCCGAGACAGCCTGTCCCCCCACATATCGCCACACAGGGCTTGTTCGGATCTTTCTTTGAGACGATGCCCTTTCTCACTTCTTCCAATTCGGTAGCCGAATGTATCCTTGTCATAGTTTTACCCTACGTGTAATTCTTCAGGATATCTTCCACATCGTCCGGCGTGATATTGCTGTGATGCACTCCGTCGATGACCATCTCAGGACCCAAGGTGCAGCAGCCGAGACAGCTTCCATTCTCAAGGCTGAACCTTAAATCCGAGGTTGTTTCCCCGGGGCTGATGCCGATCAGATCCTGAACCTTTTCAAGTATTTTTCCCGAACCGCGTTGATGACAGGAAGTGCCCGCACACACATGAACTTCATAGCGCCCCTGAGGCTTCAAACTGAAGGTTTTGTAAAACGTGGCAATGTGCAGTATCTCACCTAATGGAACGCCCAGCTTGTGGCTGACTTTCTCCAAGACTTCGCGCGGAAGCCAGTGGTTTTCATGCTGAATGTCCATCAGCACCATGATGACCGAATTGGCCTTGCCCCCATATTTGTCGACAATTTCGTTGATTCTAGATTCATCCATGGCCCTGCCTACCTCCATCCTTCCGCTACGCCCGAGCCTGTTCCCCTCCCGCAAGTGCGAGCATGACTCTCCGGTTTCCATCAAATGTGACCAATCCTTGTCTTGCCGACAGATTCACATGCTTTGAGACTTCAGAAGGCTTCAAGCCGAGAATCTCAGAGATTTTCTGGCCCGACTGCGGTCCTTGGCGCAGAAGCAACATGATTTCGCTCACGGCAAGTTTGTCTGCGACCAGTTCCTTGAACAACCTGTTAAACTCGTCGCTGGCATAGAATGCTCTGTATTCTTCCTCTTGGTGGAAATGCATCCTCAGCCTCTCCCTTTCCACAAGCCTCAGGTAAGGGATTATGCTTTTCACTGCTTCGAGTTTGAACGCCAGCCTCTTTAGGTCCAGTCCTTCGGCCGTGCCAAGGCGTCCCATCTCTTTTACTCTTTTGGAGACGTCATTCATAACTTCGGCAAAGCGAACACCTTCTGATGCCCCCACCCATTCAATTCTCAGCCTCTCAGGGTTTACCCCTATGTGAGTCAAGACTTTCCTCATGAGGAGGACGTTGCATAACGCATGGTAATTGCCTTCAGTGGCGTAGTGACACTCGCCCGGCCAGCATCCTCCTATATACACTCCGTCTGCTCCATTCGAGAAAGCGCGGAGCATGAAGTCCAGGTCAACCCTACCCGTACACATGACACGGATAAGCCTGATGTCTGTTGCATACTGCAGTCTGGAAACTCCAGCTAGGTCCGCGGCCCCGTATCCTCACCAGAAGCAGAGGAAGCCCACGATCTTGGGTTTGAACTGAAATTCTGCAGCCATTCTTATCTCCTAAATTTCCAATGTCCAATGTCCGAGTGAGCAACCCGCTTCATCATTGGAGACTCCCTCTGGCTTCGTGGCCAGGCTTCTGGGCAGTCGAAAACAATGCGTCAATCTGGCGGCAGATCTCCTGATCTGTGAAGTGCTTCAGAGATGCCGCCCCTGTTGGGCACGTTGCACTACACAGCCCGTCTCCCTTGCAAAGGACGGGGTTGACCCTGGCCTTTTTGCCTTTCGAGGTATCGACAAATTCTATAGCACCATACTTGCAGACCGAGATACATGCCCCACACGATACACAATCGTTTTCATTCACCTCGCAAACGGCGCCGGAGGCTGTGACTGAATCCCTTGAGAGAACCGTTACAGCCCTGCCTGCAGCTCCATAAGCCTGGCTGATGGTTTCCGAAATATGTTTAGGATAATGAGCCGTCCCGCACAGGAATACGCCGTCGGCCGCAAAGTCGACCGGTCTCAACTTGACATGGGCTTCCTGGAAGAAGCCGTCGGGGTTCAAAGCCACTTTAAAGAATTTGGCGATCTCGCTATTCGTAGACGCAGGAACGACCGCAGCGGCCAAGGCGAGGATATCGGCATCTAGAGCAAGCTTCTTGCCCAAGACGGGATCGGTCACCGTGACCTTCAGCACGGGCCGACCATCCTCCGACTCACCGGCTTCCACCTGGGGCTTGTCCTCCGGCTCATAGCGGATGAACTTCACATCCTTTTCCGACGCTGCGCGGTAGAAGTCTTCCTTGTAGCCGTAGGTTCTCATATCCCGATACAGGACGTAGATATCCATCTCAGGGTTGATCTCTTTCAGCTTCAGTGCGTTCTTGATGGCGTGGCTACAGCACACCCGGCTGCAGTAGTTTCTGGCTTCGTTTCTGCATCCAACGCACTGGATCATCACCAGACTACGGGAGTTCACCACCTTTTCATGCGCATTGGCGATCTTCTCCCCGAGCTCAACCTGCGTAATCACCCGCTCATCTCTCCCGTAAAGGTACTCGGTGGGTTTGTGCTCCTCGGCACCGGTGGCAATGATAACAACTCCATGATGGATCTCCTTGCCCATTCCCCTTGATTTCACCTTGGTGATGAAGTTGCCCACATAACCCGAGGCTTCGGTAATGGTGGCATCGGTAGACACATGAATGGAGGGGTGCCGGTAAACCTTGCGAACGAGATCGCCCAGGAATTCCTGAACATCCAGCCCTTCCAGAGTGCTATGGATCCTTCGAGCCATTCCGCCCAGGTCCTTGTCCTTCTCCAGCAGGTAGACCTCGAAGCCCTGCTCAGCCAGACTCAGGGCGCTGGTCATTCCGGCCAGGCCCCCTCCGACCACCAAGGCCCTTTTGTCCACAGGCAGATCGAATTCCTTCAAGGGCTCCAAAAGGGCGGTTCTCGCCACCGACATTCGAACGATATCCTTGGCCTTCTGGGTGGCGACGTCCTTTTCTTTGGAGTGGACCCAGGAGCAATGTTCCCTGATGTTCGCAAATTCAAAGTAATAGGGATTGATCCCGCCTTCGCGAACCGTGTCCCGGAACAGAGGCTCATGGGTCCTGGGGGTGCAGGCAGCAACCACCACACGGTTGAGGCCTTTCTCCTTGATTGTATCCGATATCTTTCGGGCCGTATCGGTGGAGCACGCGAAAAGGTCGTCTTCGGCATAAACAACATTCGGCAAGGTCAGGGCATATTCGGCGACCGAGGGGACGTCTACGACCCTTCCGATATTCGCGCCGCAATGGCACACGAAAACACCAATCCGCGGCTGCTCTCCGGAGACGTCCCTTTCCGCCGGATACTGCCGTTCTTTGGACAGGTTCCCACGCTGGTAAGTGAGGAGCTGAGCACAAAGGGAGCCGGCTCCGCTGGCCGTCACAACCGACTCGGGAATATCTATAGGCCCCTGGAAGGCGCCGCTTACAAAGATTCCCGGCCGAGAGGTCTCCATAGGATTCTGAGGATTGGTTTTGCAGAATCCCCGAGCATCGAGCTCGATTCCGAACGTGTCGGCCAATTGCTTCACACCGGCAGGGGGATTCAACCCGACCGACAACACCACCATATCGAATTCCTCTTCCTTTACTCCTTCTTCGGCGGTGGTGTATCTCAACGTCACATTTTTGGTCTCGGGGATCTCTTTCCCAAGCGAAACGTAACTCCTAATGAAGCGGACACCGGGCAGTCTTTCCGCCCTTTGATAGAATCGTTCGAAGTCTTTGCCGAAGGAGCGGATGTCGTTGTGGAACACCGTACACTCGGCCTCGGCATCGTGGTCTTTTGTCAAAATCACCTGCTTCTGAGTATAGGTGCAGCACACGGCCGAACAATAGCTGTTGTCGCCTGGCGTAACCCTTCTGGAGCCGACGCACTGGATCCACGCTATGTTGTGGGGATGCTTCTTGTCGGAAGGGCGTCTGATCTCGCCTTCATAAGGACCGGTGGAACACAGTATCCTTTCGAAGTCGAGGCTGGTGACGACATTCTCCATCTTTCCGTAGCCATAATCGCCCCGCAGTTTGGGGTCGAAAGGCTCAAAGCCAGGAGCCAGGATGATAGCCCCTACCTCCACCTCGACCCTCTCCGGCTTTTGATGGAGGTCTATCGCCTTGTTCTTGCAGGCCCCCGCGCAGATGGTGCATTGCTCGCCCTTGAGGAAGAGGCAGCTGTCGGGATCTATGTAGGGGATAAGAGGGACCGCCTGAGAAAAGTGTATGTGGCTGGCCTTATTCAGGGACAGGCTTTGATTGTACTTGTCAGGGACCATGACCGGGCAGTATTCGGTACAAGTCGTACACCCCCTGCACTCCTCCCCTCGGATGTACCTGGGCTTCTTGATCAGGGTCACCTTGAACTCTCCAGGCTCCCCTTCCACCCTTTCGACATCCGTATAGGTCAAGATTTCAATATTGGGATGTCTGTTGGCTTCGATGAATTTTGGGGATTCAATGCACATGGAGCAGTCGTTGGTGGGGAAGGTCTTGTCGAGCTGCGCCATGTGGCCGCCGATGGCCGGAGACTTGTCCACCAGATAGACCTTGAAACCGGTGTAGGCGAGATCAAGAGCGGCCTGAATACCACTGATCCCTGCTCCCACGACCATGACATCCCCGACGTTGCTGTCCGCGAGACTATTGGTACATTGTTCCTGAACCATTTCTTTTTCCACTTCTCTCTCGTCCTTATTAGGGTTTCCTAGATCACTTGGGGGCATCGTCCGCAGGTCCTACAGCGCCAGATATCCTCACTCTCGATGTCGGTCAGGCCTAAGGTCGTCTCCCGAACAAGCTTGCGCATACTGAAAGTCCTCGCCTTGTTCCAAGGGCACGCCGTATCGCACAGTCCACACAGGAAAAATCGTTTGAAGGCCTCTCCACCGCTCAGTTTGGTGCCATCTATGATCTCTTTGCAAGGGGGCCACGTCCTCCACTATCTTCCTCTTCTTTCCCCCTTAATGTTCCTTGCTTAATCGGGCAACGGCATCCATGACCTTCTTGGATCCAAATTTCTTGATCAATGATTCGAGGCCAATCTCCATCTCCGCCCGCTTTGGCGGTTCTGCTTCCACCACCTGTTCCCTTTCTTCGTACGTCAAGGCGCCGAACGTGCATGCGTCTACGCACATGGGCTTTTCCAGGGGCGGGACATTTTCACACATATCGCACTTGAGCGGGAGACCTGAATCCGGTTCTCTGAACGCACCCCTCGACGGGCAGGAAGCCGGGCAGAAGGTGCACTCGTCGTACTCCTTGCCGTCGATCACGTAACGGTTTCTCCCGTTACATTCCGCTTCCGTATACTCACCGGCCCTTATGGGCACAAAGATATCTCTCACTTCATCCATGACCACCATGATCCGAGAGCGTGCGGTATTGACGGAGCTATATTTCGGCACGGCGTGGAACGCGGAGCACGCTATCTCACAGGCCCGGCAGCCCACGCACTTCTTTGTATCCACTATTATTTCTTTGACGATCTTTGTTTTTTTCCCTTTCTTGTCCACGACGACGCCCCCTTCTTCATTCCTTCTCTTTCTTGGCCCTGGGATCTTTGAGGGCAGTGACCTCATTCCCGGTCAGAACGCCATTCTTGATGAGGTCTTCCGCCACATAGCCCAGGCTCAATTTCTCCAGGGTCTCTTTGGTGGGAATCCCATCAAAGGTCCAGCCTTTAAAGTCATAGTATTTGGTCAGCAGCAGCTGCTCATATTCCTCGTTCCTTACTGCCCAGTGATCCTCCGGCGGCTTATCCATGTGTCTCCTCAAGCCCGATCTGTTATTGAGCGCCCTGACCAGAGTCCTATTCCTTATGAAGCATTCCCACAGCCTGTCTTTGTCAAATTCCATCCCCGTCGCGTGGGTTATGATCGGCGGCATATTCCATATGCTGTATCCTGTGGTTCCGCCAAACTGACCTCTGAACGATGAGACGAATCCACAAAACCCCAGGGAATCATCGAGGTAGTGCATGCACTCGTTCCAATCCGTGATAGCGCACATGGCCTCGTCGGGAAGCTGATCACGCTTTACCCACTGCCGGAACCAGTCATGGAACTTTTTGTCCGGGACCGCGTTCCAGTTCCTGATGAACTCCTCCCTCAGCTCCGGATCCGGGATCGGGTCCTGCGGGAAGGAGCCTTCGATCTGGGTGATCGCCATGTCCTCACCGGTGCCGATCATCAGGAAATAGGCCGGATTGAGCTTGCCCAGCTTGATGGGCAGCTGTTCGAACTTCTTGACCGTGTTGTGATCGAATTTTTCGGCGCCGTTACCGATGATGGCAGCCGCATCGGAAGTGCCATTGGCAAGAATATCTCCAATGCCCTCCCTGAATGCGATTTTCTGAAGGAGATAGTAGAACCTCTGCCTCGTGTCGGAGGGCATCCCGGGAAAGTCTTTTTCCGTCAGAATCCCGGCCTCCAGGAGCTCGAGGGCAAAGGCGATAACCTGCGGCGTTGAATAGGAGTCAAACCCTAAGTCCATAGCAACAGGAAGTATCTCGAAGGTGAAGTCCAGCTCCTGAAAGGCGGCCATGTGATAGGTGTCTTTTCCGTAGCACTTGTAGGAAAATCTTCGCCGGTTCGGCCAGGTAATGAGATTGTGGCATGCCTTCGGGCAGTTCCAGCAGCCTGTCTGGCGGCTCATGTGGTCGTACTTCAGGTTCCGCCACCTCTCTTCTAGAGCGGGGCTCCAGAAGTTCTTTCGGCGTACGCGGGCGTTCCCCCAGGAGAAATTGTTGTGATGGAAGCTGTCATCCTCGTCGACGGCCATCCAGTCCCCGATATTCGGGTTCGCAGCAAACTCTTTCCTCAACCGCGAGCACATCTCCCAGAGCTCGGCGGGGTGGGCGATATGGACGTCTTTTGTCCCCCGGACGGCAATCGCCTTCAGGTTTTTGGCCCCCATGACCGGCCCCACCGTTCGGGCGGCGCTCGAGTTGCCGCAATCGATCGAAGCCATAATGACCCTATGCTCCCCGGCCGGACCGATGGCAGCCACCCAGGCCCTCTTGTCGTTCAACTCCTCCTGGATCAAGCGCTGAGTGTCCACCATGCCTTTACCGCGGAGGTGCCTTGCATCACGGATCTCGACTTTGTCGTTGTGTATTGCCAGGTAGACCAGGTCGGAGGCCTGGCCGCTGATGACGATTCTGTCATAACCGGCCATTTTCATTTCCGCCCCGAAAAATCCGCCCATCAGGGAATGCCCCATGAACCCGTTCAGGGGGGCGATCGTATCGACCGACAACCGGTTTGCGCCGGGAACGCATGTGCCGTTCAGAAGACCGTTACCGAATATGAGCAGATTGTCGGGAGACCATGGATCGGTGCCCGAAGGAACCCGATCAAATAGCAGCTTCGCGTCCATACCGATCCCCCCGAGATACAATGCAGTATCTCTCGGATCGGTCTCTACCTTGTCGATGCTTCCTCTTGACAAATCCACTTCTAATTGGAATCCTGTTTCACCGTACCTCATTTTTTGCCCCTCTAAGGTCTCTTCGCAGCCTCATGTGCGGCTGCGCAGGTTGTTCATACTCCACGTGCTTCCACGCCACTATCTAGTGGCGCGCGGTCATCGAACCATGCCCGCCCTTCTTTTCCTTTGCTTTGGGTCTTTCCGGTGGTCTCGCTGGAGGTGCTGCTGGAGTCTCTGTGACTGGAAGCAGCCAAATGATCTCTTTCAGCGAATCCTTAAGGATTTGCTCGGCGGCTTCTGGACTGGGGGCTTCGATCTCCTTTACGCTACAGTAAACCCTGAAATACATGTCTAAACCTCCTCTATTCCTCACTACCTGTCCCGTAATTATTATTCATTGCAGGTTGCGCCTATTACTTTTGCACTTTACAGTAAGCGGTAATTAATCTCTTCGGAGATCCCCTTCAGCAACTGTGTCAGCTCGGGGATGAACGGGTTGGGCACCTGGCGCGTCAGGCCGACAGCCCAGATGGCGGCTTGAAGATCCCTGCTGTTTGCCTTGATGGGTATGGCAAAGGCAACCATCCCCTCGATGTACTCTTCTCTGTCATACGCGATGCCTTGACTGCGAACTTCACGAATCTCCTCTTTGTAGGCTTCCTTGTCCACAATGGAGTAGGGGGTGTATCTCTTGAGCTCAGTTCTAGCGAGAATCTCGTCGAGTGCTTCATCAGAGAGCTGTGAAAGCATGGCCTTGATGCCGGCGCCCGCCAGGATCGGCATCTGCATGCCGATTTCCGATGACAGCTTGATCCCATAGGCCGAATCCACTTTGTCGATCAGAATGGCGTGACGGTCAGAGCGAAGCCCCAAGAAAGCCGAGAATTTGGTCTTCTCGTTGATTCTCTCCAGGTAAGGGTGCGCCATCTGTATGAGCTTTGAGCGCTTCCCCGCCATGTTTCCCAGGATGTAAAAGTGAGTGCCGAAGATGAACTTGCCGTCACGCTGATTTTCAAGCACATTGAGGTCCGTGAGCGTGTGAACGATGTGGAAAACCGTACTCTTGTTCAGGTCAAGCTTTCCGGATATGTCACTAATTCCCATGGGTTCTTGGGCTTGGGCAAGCAGGTCCAGGATAGCAAAACATTTGTCAACAGCAGGCACTCTTTTTGATGCGGGGGGCATAATCGAATTCGCCTTTGTTTTCCATATTGAACATATGTTCTATATATAAAACAAGTACTGTCCATGTCAAGGGAAAAACATTCTTGACAAGCGTGACGATTCCATTAAATTCACCTAGCAAATTCATCTGGAAAGGGGGAACCTTGAGCAATAACACTATTGCCGTAACGGTCCTGCGCCAGGAAGGCGAAATTACTACCTCCGCTAAACTTGATCTGATCCAGGAAGAACCCCTTTCCATACGGGTTCAAGGTCAGCCTTACGCCGTTGTCATGCGCACCCCGGGAGACGAACCGGCGCATGTGGCCGGGTTTTGTCTGGCCGAGGGCATCGTGGACAGCCCGGACGATGTCGGAACTATCGCCTCCTGCGAGGGCGAAGCCACGAACGTGGTCACCCTCACCGTCAACCCGATCCGCTTGACAGCCATCACCGGCATTCTGGAACGCAGGGGCTTTGTCAGCCAGACGAGCTGCGGCATCTGCGGAAAGGAACTGGTTGAAGACCTTTCGCAGATCGTCAAGCCCCTGCCCGATGGCCCGACCGTGGACCTGCAAAAGGCCTATCACTGTCTGGAGAACCTAAAGGATCAGCAGGCCTTGTACCAGAAGACCCGCGCCGCTCATGCTGCGGCCATTTACAGCCCCGACTTTGAACTTCTGTCCATGGCCGAAGATGTGGGCCGTCACAACGCCCTGGACAAGGTTATTGGGAAGCTTTTTCTCGAGAGAACCCTGCACCAGGCAGGGGTCTTGATCCTCTCCTCCCGCATCAGCTATGAGCTGGTTCAGAAGGCGGCCCGTGCCAAAATCCCCTTCATCCTGGCCGCATCCCGGCCTACGGCCCTGGCTGTTGAGCTGGCCGATTCCCTGAACATGACCCTGGCCTCACCGTACGTGGGCTCGGCGATCAATGTCTACTGCGGCACCCGGCGCCTGGCGCCCTCCCCCTCGGGAAAATAGTCTAAATTCTGATTCTCTTGAAAAGAAAGTGTGAGAGATGGGAGTGAAAAGAAGTCCCTTTCGGGACTTCTCCTATTTTTCTTTGGCCTTTCTGACCAGAGTTCTTTTTTCTTCAGGGAGAGGAGGCGGAACAGGCTCGCCTGAAAGCTTCTTGACCGATGCAAAGCGTGGGGGGCAGACTTCGAAGCAGGTTCCGCACTTGATGCACTTGTCCTGGTCAATGACGTGGATCTTGTTCTTGCCGCCCACAATGGCCTCTGCTGGGCATCTTCTGAGGCAGGTCATGCAGGCCTGACACTTTTCCGGATCGATGTAGTAGGAGACCATTTCACTGAAGAGCTTGTCGATCTCCTCTTGCGTGAAGAGCCCTTCCCGTTCTTCGTCAGTCTTGAGACGGGAGCCCAGTTTCTCCTGGTTCATGAGCTTGAAGTAAGGAACCAGTTTCGACATCTCCGCGAGCCTCACCTTGAGCTCCTGCCGGTCGATTCCTTCGGCCTCCCCCAGCGGACCGAGAGATTTCACCTTCTTTACAAAACTATTGACGTCTTCCACGAAAAGGTTGGCTTCAGCGCCGGACATGAACTCGATCCTCAGGCGCTCCGGGTTGAGCCCGATGTGTTCCATGATTCTTCTCAGAAGAAGCACCATGTTGAGGGCATGGTAATTCCCGTGGGTGACGTAATTGCACTCATTCAAACGGCAGCCGCCGATAAACACCCCGTCCATTCCGTTGGAGAAGGCCCTGAGGACAAAGGCCATGTCCACTCTACCGGAACACATGACGCGAATCAGCCGCATTTCAGTCGTATATTGAAGTCTGGAAACTCCAGCCAGGTCAGCCGCCCCGTATGCTCACCAATGGCATACAAATCCTAATAATTTAGGTTTGAATTTAGGTCCTGCACTCATTTGTTCTCACCTCTTCTTGTATGAAACCTTCGGCTTTCTCGAAAGCCAGAAGACGCCTTTTTCTGTCATTCCCGCGGAGGCGGGAATCCAGTCTCTTAATGCTCTTCTGGACTCCCGCCTCCGCGGGAGTGACGACCTGGAAGGCTTCTTGCGGAGCCGTCCCGGCGGTCAGCGGCTCTGCTCTTACTGATCGCAGCTTAACTCCTTTTTTTCCTTTTACGCATCCCCAACCGCTTTATCCATTTGCGGCAGGATCTCTTCCTTCGGAGCCATGGCGTCAATTTCGCTCAAGAGCTCTTCGTCGGTGTAGTGCTTGAGCTGGATAGCCCCTGTCGGGCACTTGGTATTGCAGAGGCCGTCCCCTTTGCAGAGAACAGGATTGACCGTTGCCTTCTTGCCCTGCTTTGTGTCACGAAGGTCCAGCGCGCCATAGGTGCAGGCGGAGACACAGGCCCCACATCCCATGCACCGGCTCTCATTCACCTGGGCCACAGAGCCGGAGGCGACGACCGTATCATGGGAGAGAAGCGTCAACACCCGGCCTGCAGCTCCATACGCCTGGTTGATCGTCTCCTGCATGAACTTGGGGTAGTGAGCCAGACCGCACAGGTACACGCCGTCCGTACCAAACTCAACAGGTCTTAATTTGACATGGGCTTCTTTGAAGAAGCCGTCCGGGCTCAGGGTGACCTTGAACAGGCTGGCGATTTCCTTGGTTGCTTCAGAAGGGATGACAGCAGCGGCCAAGGCAAGGACATCCGCATCGATGACCAGCTTCTTCCCGAGAATATAATCCGTGGCCGTAACCTTTAAGACAGGCCGACCGTCATCCGACTCACCCGCTTCAACCTGAGGCGGATCCTGCGGCTCATAACGGATGAACTTGACGTCTTTCTCGGACGCTAGCCGGTAAGAGTCCTCTTTGAACCCATAGGTTCTCATGTCTCTGAAGAGGATCGCGATATCCATCTGGGGGTTTATCTCTTTCAGCTTCAAGGCGTTCTTAACGGACTGGCTGCAGCATATGCGGCTGCAGTAATTCCGGTCTTCGTTTCTGCAGCCCACGCACTGGATCATCACGACACCTTTTGCGTTGACAATTTTCTCGTCTCTTTTGAAGATCCGCTCCTCCAGATCCAGGTGGGTCGTGACCCTCTCATCTTGCCCGTAAAGGTATTCGGTTGGCCTGTAGACGTCGGCCCCTATGGCGATGACGGCCGCCCCATGTTTGATCTCTGCGACCCCTGTCTCAGAGTTCACCATGGTCACAAAGTTGCCGACATAACCTGTAGCCTGCGTGATGGTCGCATCATGATGGACATGGATGAGCTGGTGCTGATAGACCTTTGCGATTAAGTCACGCAAATAGGCCTGCACGTCCAACCCGTCCAGGGTGGAATGAATTTTCCGCACGACCCCGCCCAGCTCTTTAGCCTTTTCCACCAGGTGTACCTCATGTCCCTGGTTGGCTATGGAGAGCGCGCAATTCATGCCGGCTACCCCTCCACCCACCACCAGCGCCGCCTTGTTGACCGGCAGATCAAACTCCTGCAACGGTTCCAAATGGCAGGCTCGGGCGACCGACATCCGGATGATATCCTTTGCCTTCTCTGTGGCCTCTTCCTTTTCTTTGGAGTGGACCCACGAGTTGTGCTCTCGGATATTCGCCATTTCACAGAAATATTGATTGATTCCCGCCTCCCGGACCGTATCCCGGAACAGCGGCTCGAGGGTTCTGGGGGAACAGGCAGCGATCACCACTCGATTCAGGGCCTTTTCCTTTGTAATGTCCGTTATCTCTTTAGCGGAATTGGTGGCGCAAGAAAAGAGCTGTTCCTGAGCGTAGACCACATTGGGCAGGGTTTTGCAGTACTCAACGGTGTCAGGGACGTTGACGATTCTTCCGATATTGGCCCCGCAATGACACACAAAGACCCCTATCCTCGGCTCCTCTTTGGAGACATCTCTTTCCGTGGCATAGACTCTTTCTTTGGCAAGATTCCCTCGCCGGTAGTCGAGGAGTTGACCGATCTGCGAACCGGCTCCGCTGGCGCTGAAAACCGACTCCGGAATATCGAT
>Ga0105107_10001010_pt1 | contig 18317 bp, 11 predicted proteins | sample PPLLaktember2015_6_FD_79335 | JGI IMG/M metagenome (GOLD analysis project Ga0105107, IMG submission 79335) | Freshwater sediment microbial communities from Prairie Pothole Lake near Jamestown, North Dakota, USA - PPLs Lake P8 Core (1) Depth... | ecosystem: Environmental > Aquatic > Freshwater >... | reverse complement strand
TGTCGTAATGCGCTCGATCCAGCCCAGCTCTATCAAGTCGTGGATCGCCGATGGCGCGCTCGGCGCAATCGTTCTGACGGCGACGGGAGCGAGCGCTCGCTGCTCCTGGAATGCGGTAAGGAGTGCGCGCTTCACGCGCGCCCGCACGGGCAGTTCGTCCACGGGGGCGGCCGCGCCCGCTACGGTGATGGCGTAGTGGGCCTCCCCTGCAGGATCGGCGCGCACGTGTTTGAAACGCTGGGGCAGCGCGCCCATGACGACCTGGCCGACCGGATAGTGATAATAATCCGCGGCAAAGCGCAGCAGGCGCAGGTCCTCGCTGCCGAGGCGCGGCTCGGGCATCACTCTGGAGATGCTTTTCAAGCGGTGCGCTGCGACCGCTGATCGAGGAGCGACCTCGAGAACCACGCCTATCAAGCACCGTTTGCCGAAGGGCACCAGCACGCGGTCACCGGCGGCAGGCGCCTCGCATGCGTCCGTGCGATAGTCGAAAGTCTGCGCGAGCGGGACGTCGAGTCCTACGCGTGCGATGGGCATAGCCATGCAGCGTCGGCGTTCGTCGCCGCGGGGCGGGCGATTTCACGACGCGCCCCGATATGCGCGACAAGCGCTTTATCTGATTGAGAAAACCGAAAACTGTTCACAGCTGCCTGTGGATAGATGTGTTGATCGTTGGTGCCGCACGCCGGCCGTCCCCTCGTGCGTGCGAATTTGCCCCCACAGTGCCGTAGCGACGCGTCAGGCGAATAGGCTGCTACAACAACAACTTACAATCAGACGTTGAATGCCCGACGCGCGGGTGCCGCGGCAGTTCGAGCTAAGGTGTTGCTGTGAATAAGTTTTCTCGGCGGCCGCGAGAGGAGTGCCGCGGTGCCGCACGCTAGTGGTACGACCGACTGAGGTCGTGTACTGCATCGACGAGCACGCCGACGTGATCCGGGTCGGTGTGCTGGGAGATGCCATGCCCCAGATTGAATACATGCCCCGCGCCGGTCCCGTACGCGGCGAGCACGTTTTGCACCTCGTGGTGTATGCGCTCCGGCGCGCCGAAAAGCACGCCCGGATCGAGGTTGCCCTGCAGCGCAGCGCGATCGCCTATGCGGGCTCGCGCGGACGCGAGGTTCACCGTCCAGTCGAGTCCCACGGCGTCAGCGCCGATCGCCGCGATGTCCTCGAGCCAGGCGCCGCCGCCTTTGGTGAATACGATGCGGGGCACTGTCGCGCCGTCGCGAGTGCGCGTGAGCCCGCTCACGATGCTCTCCATGTAAGCGAGCGAGAACTCGCGATAGGCAGCGCCGGTGAGCGAGCCACCCCAGGTGTCGAAGATCATGACTGCCTGCGCGCCGGCATCGATCTGCGCATTGAGATATGCCGTCACCGCGCGAGCATTCACCGAAAGGATCTGATGCAGCAGATCGGGGCGGCTGTACAGCATCGTCTTGATGAGCCGGAAGTCAGCGCTTGCTCCGCCTTCCACCATATAGCACGCGAGCGTATAGGGGCTGCCGGAGAAGCCGATCAGAGGCACGCGGTTGTCGAGCGCTTTACGGACCTGGGTCACCGTGTCGATCACATAGCGCAGATGTTCCGACGGGTCGGGAACGAAAAGATTGCGCACTTCCCATTCGTTGCGCAGCGGCCGCTCGAACTTCGGCCCTTCCCCTTCGACGAAGTACAAACCGAGGCCCATCGCATCGGGCACCGTGAGGATGTCCGAAAACAGGATGGCGGCGTCGAGCGCGAAGCGCGCGAGCGGCTGGAGGGTGACTTCGGTAGCGAAGTCCGGGTTCTTCGCGAGCGCGAGAAAGCTGCCGGCGCGCGCGCGGGTCGCATTGTATTCCGGGAGGTAGCGGCCCGCCTGGCGCATGATCCAGACCGGAGTGTAAGGCGTCGGCTGCCGAAGCAGCGCCCTGAGGAACGTATCGTTTTCGAGCCTGCTCACGTCGTTCAGCGCGGCAACTCGGAGCATCCCATGAGGAATTCGTCGACGGCGCGCGCGCACTGGCGGCCTTCGCGGATCGCCCAGACGACCAGCGACTGCCCGCGGCGCATGTCGCCCGCGGCAAAAACCGTCGGCAGCGACGTGCGGTAGTTCTCGGTGTCGGCCGCGACATTGCCGCGCCCGTCTTTCGCGACGTCGAGCGCAGCGAGCATGCCCCCGTGTACCGGGCCGAGAAAGCCCATTGCGAGCAGCACCAGGTCGGCTTTGATTTCGAACTCGCTGCCCGGCATTTCGCGCATGACCATCTGGCCCTTCTCGTCTTTCTGCCAGGCGATCCGGGCGCCGACGAGCTTCTCGACCCTGCCGTCATGGCCTTCGAAGCGCTTGGTTGCGACCGCCCAGTCGCGGTGGCAGCCTTCCTCGTGCGAGCTCGAGCTGCGCAGCTTGACGGGCCAGTAGGGCCAGACGAGCGGTTTTTCCTCCTGCTCCGGCGGCTGGGGCAGCAGCTCGAACTGCGTCACCGACTTCGCCCCGTGCCGGTTGGAGGTGCCGACGCAGTCCGAACCGGTGTCGCCCCCGCCGATGACGACGACGTGCTTGTCGGTCGCGAGGATCTGGTCGGGCACGGCGTCGCCTGCGACGACCCTGTTCTGCTGCGGCAGGAACTCCATGGCGAAATGAACGCCATCGAGATCGCGTCCGGGAACGGGGAGATCGCGCGGGTGCTCCGCGCCCCCCGCCAGGACGACGGCGTCGAACTCGGTCAGCAGGGCGCCCGGGTCGACGTTCGCACCGACGTGCCGGTTCACGTGGAAAGTCACGCCTTCAGCACGCATCTGTTCGATGCGGCGATCGATCGACAACTTCTCCATCTTGAAATCGGGGATGCCGTAGCGCAGCAGCCCGCCGATGCGATCGGCTTTCTCGTAAACCGCCACCTCGTGCCCGGCGCGGGCGAGCTGCTGCGCGCAGGCGAGCCCGGCGGGTCCGGAGCCGACCACCACGATGCGCCTCCCTGTCTTGCGCTCGGGCGGTTGCGGCACGACCCACCCGCTTTCCCACGCGCGATCGGCGATCGCGTGCTCGATCGACTTGATTCCGACCGGGTCGTTGTTGATGTTGAGCGTGCACGCCGCTTCGCACGGCGCGGGGCATACACGGCCCGTGAACTCGGGGAAGTTGTTCGTCGAATGGAGACTTTCGATGGCGCGCTGCCAGTCCTGCCTGTAGACGAGATCGTTCCAGTCCGGAATGAGGTTGTTGACCGGGCAGCCGCTCATGCAGAACGGCGTCCCGCAGTCCATGCAGCGCGCAGCCTGGATGCCCGACTGCTCGTCCGTCAGACGCGCGACGAACTCGCGGTTGTGCTTGAGCCGCTCCTGCGGCGGCTCGTAGGCTTCGTTGAGCCGCTCGAACTCCATGAAACCGGTGATCTTGCCCATGACTGCTCGCTCTTCTGAGATAGGTAAGGCGCGCTGCGACCGGCGCCCGCGACGGGCGCAAGCCATCGCGCGCGCCGTCGGTCAGGCGGCTATTCTGCTGTTCCTGACGGCGAGCTCGGCCAATGCCCGGCGATACTCTTTCGGGAACACTTTCACGAAGCGCGTGCGGTATTGCGCCCAGTCCTCGAGGACTTCGCGCGCGCGGTTGCTGCCCGTGTAGCGCGCGTGCTTGTCCAGCAGGCGGCGAAGCAGCACTTCGTCGGCGACGCCCTGGTGCCACAGGTCGCGTGGCACTCTCGCTTCCTGTTCGGCTTCGGCAAGCACAGGCTCCAGATCGACCATGTTCAGGTTGCAGCGGCTCGCGAAGCTCCCGTCCTCGTCCAGGACGTAAGCGATGCCTCCGGACATGCCGGCGCCGAAATTGCGGCCGGTGATCCCGAGTACGACGACCGTGCCGCCCGTCATGTATTCGCAGCCGTGGTCGCCGACGCCCTGCACCACCGCATCCGCACCCGAATTGCGAACGGCAAAACGCTCGCCGGCGACGCCGCGGAAATAGGCTTCGCCCGAAATGGCGCCGTAGAGAACGACATTGCCCGTGATGATGTTGTCGCGCGGGTCGCCGCGAAACTTCGGCGACGGCTGGACCGCGATGCGCCCGCCCGAAAGGCCTTTGCCGCAGTAATCGTTGGTGTCGCCGATCAGCTCGATCGTCACGCCTTTCGCAAGGAAAGCGCCGAGGCTTTGTCCCGCGGAGCCGGCAAAGCGAATCCGGATCGTGTCGTCGGGCAGGCCTTCATGGCCGTAGCGCTTCGCGATGGCGCCCGAGAGCATCGTCCCCACGGTGCGGTTGATGTTGCGGATCGGCATGTCGATCGCGACTTTGTCGCCGCGCTCGAGCGCCGGTTGCGCGAGCTCGATCAGCCGGTGATCGAGCGCCTTGTCGAGCCCGTGGTCCTGCGCTTCGACGTTGAAACGTGCGACTTCGGGCGCGGCCTGCGGCAGATGGAAGATCCTGCTGAAATCCAGTCCGCGCGCTTTCCAGTGCTCGATCCCTTTCTGGGTATCGAGCAGGTCGGCGCGGCCGATCAAGTCGTTGAAGCGGCGGATCCCGAGCTGCGCCATGATTTCGCGCGCCTCTTCGGCGACATAGAAGAAGTAATTGATGACGTGCTCGGGCTTGCCCGAGAATTTCCGGCGCAGCACCGGATCCTGGGTAGCGACGCCCACCGGGCAGGTGTTGAGGTGGCACTTGCGCATCATGATGCAGCCTTCGGCGACGAGCGGCGCGGTCGCGAAACCGAACTCGTCCGCGCCGAGCAGCGCGCCGACGATCACGTCGCGGCCGGTTTTCATCTGACCGTCGGCCTGGACCGCAATGCGGCCGCGCAGCCGGTTGAGCACGAGCGTTTGCTGGGTTTCGGCGAGTCCGAGCTCCCACGGCGTGCCGGCATGCTTGATCGAAGACCACGGGGAGGCGCCCGTGCCGCCGTCGTGCCCCGAGATCGTCACGTGATCGGCTTTGGCTTTCGCGACGCCGGCCGCGACGGTGCCCACGCCCACCTCCGATACCAGCTTCACCGAGATCGAGGCCGCCGTGTTGGCGTTCTTCAGGTCGTGTATGAGCTGCGCCAGGTCCTCGATCGAGTAGATGTCGTGGTGCGGGGGCGGTGATATGAGCTCGACCCCCGGCGTCGAATACCTGAGCAGCGCGATGTACTCGGAAACCTTGCGGCCGGGGAGCTGACCACCCTCGCCGGGTTTCGCCCCTTGTGCCATCTTGATCTGGATCTGCTCGGCGCTCGCGAGGTATTCGGCAGTGACTCCGAAGCGTCCCGAGGCGACCTGCTTGATCTTGGACTTGAGCGAGTCTCCGGGCTGAAGCTCGATGTCGCGCTCGATGCCGCTCAAGCGCGTAGCGAGCGTCTCACCCGCCTTGACCGGGGCGTAGCGGTTGCGGTCTTCGCCGCCTTCGCCGGTGTTCGATTTTCCGCCGAGGCGATTCATCGCGATCGCGAGCGTCGTATGCGCCTCGGTCGAAATCGAGCCGAGCGACATCGCGCCCGTCGAGAAGCGCCTGACGATGTCCGCGGCGGGCTCGACTTCCTCGATCGGAACCGGCGTGCAGAGATCGGTCCGCAGCTCGAAAAGGCCGCGGAAAGTCATGTGCCGGCGCGACTGGTCGTTGATGAGCTGGGCGTATTCCTTGTACGTGGGATAGCTCCCCGCCCGCGCGGCGTGCTGGAGCTTCGCGATCGCGTCGGGCGTCCACATGTGCTCTTCGCCGCGCACGCGCCAGGCGTACTCGCCTCCGGCATCGAGGGCGCCGGCCAACACCGCGTCGCGGCTGAAGGCGGCGCGGTGGATGCGTATTGCCTCCTCGGCGACTTCGAAGATGCCGATTCCGCCGACGTTCGAGGTCGTGCCCGAGAAATACTTTTCGATCAGCGTGCTCGAAAGCCCCACCGCTTCGAAGATCTGCGCGCCGGTATAGGACATGTAGGTCGAGATGCCCATCTTGGACATGACCTTTTTCAAGCCCTTGCCGATCGCCTTGATGAAGTTCTTGCAGGCCTGCTTCGCCTCGACGTCCACGCCGAATCCGCGGCCCCTGGCGAGCTCGCACAGGGTGTCGAGCGCGAGGTACGGGTGCACGGCTTCGGCCCCGTAGCCGCCGAGCAGCGCGAAGTGATGCACTTCGCGCGCCGAGCCGGTCTCAACCACCAGCCCGGTGGAAGTGCGCAGGCCTTTGTTGACGAGGTGCTGGTGAATTCCCGAGAGCGCGAGTAGCGCCGGGATGGCGAGCTGGTCGCGATGCACCCTCCTGTCGGAGATGATGAGTATCGAGTAGCCGGCGCGCACCGCGTCCTCGGCTTGGGCGGCAAGGCTCGCCAGGCGCGCTTCGATCGCCTCCTTGCCCCATGCCAGCGGATAGGTGATGTCGAGCTCGAACGATTTGAACTTGCCGTCGCTGTAGCGCTCGATGTGGCGGATCGCTTCCATCTGGTCGAAGTCGAGCACCGGCTGCGAAACCTCGAGCCTGAGCGGCGGGTTCATCTCGTCCACGCCGAGCAGGTTCGGTTTCGGGCCTATGAAAGACACGAGGCTCGTCACCAGCTCCTCGCGGATCGGGTCGATGGGCGGGTTCGTGACCTGGGCGAAAAGCTGCTTGAAATAGTGGTACAGCGTCTTGTTCTTGTTCGAAAGCACTGCGAGCGGCGAATCGTTGCCCATGGAGCCGATCGGCTCCTCGCCGTTCACCGCCATCGGCGCAAGGATGAACTTGATGTCTTCCTGCGTGTAGGCGAAAGTCTGCTGCAGATCGAGCAACGACTCGTTGGGCACGGCACGCTTCTCGGACGGCGCCGGCAGGTCATCGAGCTTGATGCGGATGCGGTCGATCCACTCCGCATAAGGCCGCGCCGATGCGAGCGTGTCCTTCAACTCCTTGTCGTCGACGATGCGGCCTTTCTCGAGGTCGACGAGGAACATCTTGCCCGGCTGCAGACGCCATTTTTTGACGATGCGCTCTTCTGCGATCGGCAGGCAGCCGCATTCGGACCCCATGATGACGAGGTCGTCGTCGGTGACGATGTAGCGCGAAGGCCGCAAGCCGTTCCTGTCGAGCGTCGCGCCGATCTGGCGGCCGTCGGTGAAGGCGATCGACGCGGGGCCGTCCCACGGCTCCATCATCGCCGCGTGATACTCGTAGAAGGCGCGGCGGCTCACGTCCATCTGCGCGTGATTTTCCCAGGCCTCGGGAATCATCATCATCATGGCGTGCGCGACCGAGTAGCCGCTCATGACCAGCAGCTCAAACGCGTTGTCGAACGACGCGGAATCGGACTGCCCCTGGTAGATGAGGGGCCATACCTTGTCCAGGTCACGCTGCAGGATCGGGCTCGAGATGGCGCCCTGGCGTGCGCGGATCCAGTTCACGTTACCGCGCAGGGTGTTGATCTCGCCGTTGTGGGCGATCAGCCGGAACGGGTGCGCGAGGTCCCAGGTCGGGAAGGTATTGGTCGAGAACCGCTGGTGGACGAGCGCAAGCGCCGAAGTGAGGCGGGCGTCCTGAAGGTCCCTGTAGTAGGTCCCGACCTGGTGCGCGAGCAGCATCCCCTTGTAGACGATGGTGCGCGCCGACATCGACGGCACGTAGAATTCCTTGCCGTGCGCGAGCTTGAGCGCCTGGATCGCGTGCCCGGCGGACTTGCGGATAATGTAGAGCTTGCGCTCGAGCGCATCGGTGACCGTGACGCCTTTGCCGCGGCCGATGAAAACCTGCCTTATGACGGGCTCGATTTTCTTCACCGAATCGCCGAGCCCGGTGTCGTCGACTGGTACATCGCGCCAGCCGAGCAGTATCTGCCCCTCGTCCTTGATGGCGCGCTCGATCTCGTATTCGCAGGCGAGCCGCGATGCCGGCTCCTTGGGCAGGAACACCATGCCGACGCCGTACTGTCCGGGCGGGGGCAGCCGCACACCTTGGGTCGAGAGTTCTTCGCGGAGAAAGACGTCGGGAATCTGTATGAGTATGCCGGCGCCGTCCCCCGCCAGCGGATCGGCGCCGACCGCGCCCCGGTGGGTGAGGTTGCGCAGGATCTGTAGGCCCTGCTGGACGATCGAGTGGCTTTTCTTCCCCTTGATGTTTGCGACGAAGCCGACGCCGCACGCGTCGTGCTCGTTGGCGGGGTCGTAAAGGCCCTGTCGCTCTGGCGCACCTGAACCGTTCACCGGGGTCTCTCCAAAAAGCCGTTGCGTCAAGCGGTTGGCGCGCTCGATTGCTGCGCTGCGGCAGCAGTACGCCAAACCGGGAGTGAAACCCGTTAAGTCTACCTAGTTCAAGGGGTTAGTTCAACAGAAAATCCGCGCACCAGGGCCCCGTGCAGCCTTTCAGATAGCCTCGACCGCGAACAGGCGGCGATGCTCGAGCATGGCATAGCGGTCGGTCATGCCGGCGACGTAGTCCGCGATCGCGCGCGGCTCGTCCTCGGCGGCACGCGCCTGGAACTCCGGCGGCAGCAGCCTGGGCTCGGCGAGAAAGGCCTCGAAGAGCTCGCTCACGATCCTGCGCGCTTTGCTGCTCATGCGCGCGACGAGGTAGTGCCGGTAGAGTTTTTCGTTCAGAAAGCGCTTGAGCTCGAGCTGCTCGTCACGCATCGCCGCGCTGAAGCCGATGAGCGGCGGCGCGGCACGCACCGCGTCGGGCGTAGCCGGCGCCGCTTTGCGAATCGCCTTTGCGCTCGCGGCGATGAGGTCGGTCACCAGGGTATCGATCATGCGCCTGACCGTTTCGTGCACCAGGCGCCGGTCGCCGAGCTGCGGGAAAGCCCCGAGCACGGCAGCGCGATGGCGCTTGAATATAGCGATCTCGCACAGCTGCTCGAGATCGATCAGCCCCGAGCGCAGACCGTCGTCGACGTCGTGGTTGTTGTAGGCGATCTCGTCGGCGACATTGGCGATCTGCGCTTCGAGCGTGGGCCGCCGCTTTTTCAGGAACCGCTCGCCCACGTCGCCCAGTGTCCGGGCATTGCGCACCGAACAGTGCTTGAGTATGCCCTCGCGCGTCTCGAAGGTGAGGTTGAGCCCGTCGAAAGCGCCGTAGCGCTGCTCGAGCACGTCGACCACGCGCAGGCTCTGCAGGTTGTGCTCGAAGCCGCCATAAGGCTTCATGCACGCGTTGAGAGCGTCTTGTCCGGCGTGCCCGAAAGGCGTGTGGCCCAGATCGTGCGCGAGCGCGATCGCTTCGGTCAGGTCCTCTTCGAGCCCGAGGTTGCGCGCGATCGAGCGGCTGAGCTGCGCCACCTCGAGGCTGTGCGTGAGGCGTGTGCGGAAGAGGTCGCCTTCGTGATTGACGAAGACCTGCGTCTTGTACTCGAGACGTCGGAACGCCGTCGAGTGGATGATGCGGTCACGGTCGCGCTGATACTCGCTGCGTCCGCGCGGCGCGGCCTCCGCATGGCGGCGCCCGCGGGTAGCGGCTGCGCTGGCCGCGTAACGCGCGAGATGAGCTCCTCTTGCCTCAGGCATGCACTGCCGGGCGATCGAGGACAGCGGCGAGCGCGGCCTGCGGCGCTTCGCCCACGAACGCGCTGCCGACACCGTCGAGAAGGACGAACTTGAGCCGCCCGCCTTCGACCTTCTTGTCGTGGCCCATCAGATCGAGGTAGCGCTCGAGACCGAGATCGGGTGCTTCGACGGGCAGCCCGGCACGCGCGAGGAGCTCGACCGTGCGGGCAACGTCCGCGGCCTCCATGTGCCCCATCCGCTGCGACAGTCGCGCCGCGAGCACCATGCCCGCGGCGACGGCCTCGCCGTGCAGCCACGTTCCAAAGCCCGTCCCCGCCTCGATCGCGTGGCCGAAAGTGTGGCCGAAATTGAGGAGCGCCCGAACGCCGGTCTCGCGTTCGTCGAGGCCCACGATTTCGGCTTTATTCCGGCACGAGTGCTCGATCGCGTGAGCTAGCGCAGACGGCTCCTTCGCGAGGAGCGCGTCAAGGTTGTCTTCCAGCCAGTCGAAAAAAGAGCGGTCGCGTATCAGGCCGTACTTGATCACTTCGGCGAGTCCCGCAGCGAGCTCGCGCTTGGGCAGCGTGCGCAGCGTGTCGGTATCGGCGAGCACGACGCGCGGCTGATAGAACGCGCCGATCATGTTCTTGCCGAGCGGGTGATTGATCGCGGTCTTGCCACCGACCGCCGAATCGACCTGCGCGAGCAGCGTCGTCGGTATCTGGACGAAAGGCACGCCTCGCTGATAGACCGCCGCGGCGAAGCCTGCGATGTCACCGACGACGCCGCCACCGAGCGCCACGATCGCAGTGCGGCGCTCGCAGCGGTGTTCGAGGAGGGCGTCGAAGATCGTGTTCAGCGTCTGCCAGCTCTTGTGGGCTTCGCCATCCGCGATCACGATCTGAACGACCGACACGTCCTGTGCCGCAAAGGCGCGCGTAAGCGCATCCAGGTAGAGCGGCCCAACCGTTTCGTTGGTGACGATCACGGCGCGTTTCTGCGGCAGGTGCGCGGTGACGAGATCGGCCTGGCTGAGCAGCCCCGCGCCGATGTGTATGGGGTAGCTGCGATCGGCGAGGTCGACGTTCAGGGTGCGCATGTCTTGGTAGCGAGCGTGGAACGCGGTTGCGACTCAGGCGCGCGCGAGCTGCCGCCCGCGAGCTGCGTCAGTTTCTGCTCTAGCCGCGTCGCCAGTGCGCCCACGCTCTGGCTCCCGGTGTCTACGACCAGGTGCGCGACTTCGCGATACAACGCGTCGCGCTCGTTGAACAGAGCGGTGAGCTTCGCGAGGGGATTCGGCGTCTGCAGAAGAGGCCGGTTGCGGTCGTGCCGGGTGCGTTGCCAGAGCTCGTGCGGCGTGGCACACAGATAAACGACCGTCCCGCGCTCTCTGAGCGCCGCCCGGTTTTCCGCGCAGAGCACGGCGCCGCCCCCCGTCGCGAGCACGATACCGGAGCGTTGCGTGAGCTCCGCGAGCATTTTTCGCTCGCGTGCACGGAAGCCAGCTTCGCCTTCGATCTCGAAAACAGTCGGAATCCGTACGCCCGTGGCACGCTCTATTTCCTGGTCGCAATCGCAGAACGACTTGCCCAGGCGCCGCGCAAGGAGCTTGCCCACCGAGGTCTTGCCCGCGCCCATGAGACCCACGAGAAAGATGTTTTCGCCCGCCGCGGGCGCACCCGCCGTGCTGGGAGTGTCGCTATTCATGGGCGAATTTTATCGGAATCGCCGCGGCGGTGACGATCGCTGCTGCGCACCGCGGCCCGCGCTGAACGCGTCGGGCCGGCGCACGGGTGGGGCGCGGTTACTGGTTCAGCCGCAGCGTTTCCTTGAGGATCCTCGGCGTGACGAAGATCAGGAGCTCATTGCGATCGTCGAACTTGGTGGTGTTCTTGAAGAGGAACCCGACGTAAGGCAGATCGCCGAGGACCGGCACCTTGGTAACCGTGGTGCGCTCGTCCTGAGTGTAGATCCCGCCGATCACGACCGTGCCGCCGTTTTCCACCAGAACCTCGGTCGTGACCTGCTTGGTGTCGATGCTCGGTCCCGATAGGGTTTGCTGACCCACGCTGTCCTTGTGGACGTTGAGACTCATGATGACGTTGTCGTCGGGCGTGATCTGAGGCTTGACCTTCAGCGACAGAGTGGCTTTCTTGAACTGCACTGCGGTCGCGCCGCTCGAGGTCGACTGCTGGTACGGGATCTCGGTGCCCTGCTCGATCACCGCTTCGACCTGATCGGCGGTGATCACGCGCGGGCTCGAGATGATCTTGCCGCGGCCGTCGGCCTGCAGCGCCGAGAGCTCCAGGTTGAGGAAGCGCGTGCCCCGGTTGTTGAAGAGCAGAAGCGAGAAGAGTCCCGGCTGTGCGCCGCCGATCGTCTGCGCGGGCAGGTTCACGGTGAGCGAGTCGGGGATGAAACTCTGCGGGTAGTTCGGCGTCTGGCCCGTGCCGACGCCCGCCGATTGCAGGTTGCCCCCGCCCAGGAGGAAGCGCGTTCCGGTCCCGCTGATCCCCTGGCCCTGCGCGGACGGCACGTTGAAATCGGTATGGCCGAGCCTGACGCCGAGATTGCGGCTGAAGGTGTCGAGCGCTTCGACGATGCGCGATTCGATCATCACTTGGCGCACCGGGACGTCGACTTTGCGTATCAGCCTGCGGATCTCTTCCAGGCGCGTAGGCGTGTCCTGGATGAACAGCGTATTGGTGCGCGGATCGACCACGGCGCTGCCTCGCTTCGACAGGATGCGCTGCTTCTCGTCGGTCAGGAGCTTGGTGAAGCTCTCGGCGCGCTGGTAGTTGAGCTGGAAGGTCTCGGTCCTGATCGGCTCCAGCTCCGCGATCTGCGCCTTCGCTTCGAGCGCGAGCTTCTCGCGCGTGGCGAGCTCGTCGCGCGGCGCGATCCACACGACGTTGCCGGTCTTCCTCATGTCCAGGCCCTTGCTCTGGAGGATGATGTCGAGGGCCTGGTCCCACGGCACGTCTTTCAGCCGCAGCGTCAGGTTGCCGGTCACGGTGTCGCTGGTGATGATGTTGAGCCCGGTGAAATCGGCGATCACCTGGAGCACCGCTCGAACTTCGACGTTCTGGAAATTGAGCGAGAGCTTCTCGCCGACATAACCGGGGCGCACCAGCCGGTTCGGATCTTCGACCACCTGCTTCACCTCGACGATGAAACGGGTATCGGTCTGATAGGCCGAGTGCTCCCAGTTGCCGCGCGGGGTGATCACGAGCCGCCCGTTGTTGCCCTGGGTGAACGACTCGACGTATTGCACCGGAGTGCCGAAGTCCGACACGTCCATGCGCCGCTCGAGGTTGCGCGGCACTGCGGTGTTGGCGAACTCGATGACGATGTTGCGTCCCTGCGTCTTCACGTCGATGCCGACCTGGCTGTCGGACAGATCGACGATGATCCGGCCTTCTCCCGAGCCGCCCCTGCGAAAGTCGATGTCGCGCAGGGCGTGGCGCCGCTCACCCGGCCGCGGCTCGGAGAATGTCTGGGTGATCGCCGGTGCGGTGCCGGCCGCGCTCGCCTCTCCGCCGCCGGCGAGTGTGATCAGGACGGTGCGCCCTTCCAGCTTGGTGTCGTAGCGCACGGCGCGCGAAAGCTCCAGCACCATGCGCGTGCGGTCCCCGGCCTGCACGACATTGATGCGGCGCAGGTCGCCTTCGGAGACTTCGTGGACGTTCTTGCCCATCGCGTTCGCGGTGGCCGGGAAGTCGAGCGCGATGCGCGGCGGGTTGTTTACCGTGAAACCGGCCGGAGGATTCGTCGGCGGCTGCTTGAGCGTGACGCGGATCAGCACTCGCCCGCCGGACTGCGGCGAGACGTTCACGGACTCGATCGCATTGGACTGGGCGTAAGCCGGTGCGAAGGCGAGCAGCAGCGCAAGCACCGAAAACGCGTGGAACGCTCGTGCGAGTATGGTCGTCATGGCGGTCATTTCTTGGTGGCTTCCGATTCTTCCTGGAGCAGCAGGACCTGATCTTTTTCTTCCCAGTTTCCGGCGCCGTCCTGAACGAGCTCTTTCAGCTTGATGGACGACTCCGAAATGCCGACGATACGGCCGAAGTTCTGGCCGACGTAGTTTCCGCTGCGCACCCGGAAGAGCGTGTTGTCGGGCGCTCTCACCAGCGCATATATCTGCTTCTTCTGCTCGAGAGTGCCGACCATGCGCAGGCTCTCCAGCGGATAGGCTTCGAGCGGCTCGCGGCGGCGATTGAGGTCGGGTCCGACGCCCCCGCCCGCGCCTTTGGGGGGCTCGATCTTGCGCGCCTTGAAAGGGTCGAGGAGGTCGAATGCGCTGTAGGTGAACGGCTCGTAAGGCTTTACCTGCGGCAGCGGCGGAATGCGTCCGTGCGGCAGGTTCTCGCCGTCTTTCACGAAATCCCGGAGGTCGCTGTGGGGCTCGCCCGAGCAGCCCGCGATCGCGAAGGCCGCGATGATCACCGCTGCGATCGGGAGCCTCACTTCTTGCCCCCTTTCTCTTTCATCGCCGCCTTCCTCTGCGTCGCGAGCTCGTCATCGTCGAGGTAGCGGAAAGTCTTGGCGATCGCATCCATGACCAGCGTGCCGTCCTTGTTGGCCGACAGCGCGATATCGTTGAGCGTCACGATGCGCGAAAGCTTCCCGACGTCGCTTGCGAAAGCCCCGATGTCGTGATAGGTGCCCGTGATCTTGATCGAGATCGGGAGCTCCGCGTAGAACTCGTGCACCGTCTCGACGCTGGCCGGCTTGAAGAGCTCGAACTGAAGGCCGCGGCCGAGGCCCGCCTGGTTGATGTCGGTCAGGAGCGCGTCGATCTCGGATTTCCCGGGGAGCTGCTTCAAGAGCGCGCCGAACTGCTTCTCGATGTCTTCGAGCTGTTTTCGGTAGGCGGGAAGGTCGAGAGCCTCTTTCTTCTTCTCGATGAAGGTCGTCTTGAGCTGATCTTCCTTCGCTTTCTCCGCGTCGATCTGCTCCATCTGGCCGCTCCAGTCGAACCAGTATCCCGCGAAGAGTATGAGCACGAGCGCGAGCACCAGCACCGCGACTTTCGGCGCTATCGGCCATGAGCCTATTTTTTTGGGATCCAGCCTTCTCAGCTCATCGAGCGTCATGTCTACCTCGTGGCCGCTGTCTTGGCAGCAGGTTGGGCGCCTTTCTCCGGCTCTTCCTTGGCGCGGGCGACGCTCACGTTGAGCGTGAACTCGTTGACGCGGCTGCCGGGCGTGGTCACCGCCTTGATCTCGACCAGATTCGCGTTTTCCAGGTGCGGAGAGGCTTCGAGGTTGCGCATGAGCGTCGAGACGCGCGCCTGCGACTGGGTGTAGCCGTTGATCGTGACGCGCGCGCCGGCCTGCTTGATCGCTTTCAGGTAAATGCCTTCCGGAAGCTGGCGCGCGAGCTCGTCGAGCAAATGGACGGCCTCCGCGCGGTTGCTCTGGAGCGTCTCCACGACTTTCTTGCGCGAGAGCAGCGACACAGTCATCTCCTTGAGCTTCTGGATGTCCTCGATTTCCTTGTCGAGCTTCTTGATCTCCTCGGTGAGGTATTCGTTACGGGCGATCTGGTCCTCGAACGTACCCGACAGCGATGTGTGAACCATGAGCCAGATTGCCGCGGCGAACGCGACGACCGCGCCGAGCGTGACGAAGAACTGCTTTTGCTGGCGCCGCCGCCGCATCTCGCGGTGCGGCAGCAGGTTCACGCGTATCATGGATCGAACCTCCGCATCGCGAGTCCGCAGGCGACCATGAGCGAGGGTGCGTCCTGCGCGAGGCTCTTCAATTTGATCTTGGGCGACACGTCCATATTGGTGAACGGGTTCGCGATGACGGTGGGTACCTGCGTGCGGCGGGTAATTGCCGCGTCGACGCCGGGAATCGCGGCGCAGCCGCCCGAGAGCACGATCTGGGCGACCTGGTTGTACGGCGTGGAGCTGAAGAAAAAGTGCAGCGCGCGTGCGATCTCGAGCCCCATCTTGTCGACGAAGGGCTGCAGGAGCTCGGTCTCGTATTCTTCGGGAAGTCCGCCGTCGCGCTTGGCGACCTCGGCCTCTTCGGGCGCGAGCCCGAACTTGTTCTGGATGTCCTGCGTCAGCTCGTTGCCGCCGAAAGGCTGCTCGCGCAGATAGATCGACTGGCCGTTACGCAGCACGTTGACCGCCATGATGGTCGCTCCGACGTCGACCATGGCGATGTTCTGATCCTTTTCGTCTTCGCCGATGCCTATGCCCATCAGCTCGAAAGCGGCCTGCGCCGCGTAAAGGTCGACGTCCATGACGGTCGCCTTGAGCCCGGCGGCTTCGGCGGCGGCGACGCGGTCTTCGATTTTCTCCTTGCGCGAAGCCGCGATCAGGACCTCGACGTCCTCCGGATTGTTTGGCGCCGGCCCCAGCACCTGGAAGTCGAGGTTCACCTCGTCGAGTGAGAACGGAATGTACTGGTTGGCTTCGGTTGCGACCTGGAACTCGAGGTCTTCCTCGCTCTGGCCGGCGGGCACGAGAATTTTCTTGCTGATCACCGCGGCGTTCGGCAGCGCGAGCGCGAGGTTCTTGATATTGGTGCCGAGGCGCTTGTGGCAGCGCTTGAGGGCATCGCTCACGGCGTCGAGATTGTTGATGTTGCCGTCGACGACCGAATCCTTGGGCAAGGGCTCGATGGCGTAGCGCTCGACCCGGTAAAGCCCTTTGCCCGCTTCGGAGAGCTCCACCATTTTGATCGCCGAGGAGCTCAGATCGGCGCCGATCAAAGGCGGCGCTTTCGTTTTGAAGAGTCGTTCCAGCGCGGCTGGATCGAACTTCAACTTCGAAGCGTCAAAGCTGATTTTCCCTTTGGCCATAAGTGTATGGGGCAGCGCGCCCAGATTTTACTTTAAATGCTAGCAGTAACCTGCGGCCGAGTAAACTTTTCTTCTGACATTTATTTTGGTGTGGTACGACCCTATAATGCTCGGGCCGTTGCGCTTATTCTCGCCTCTCCCGCGGCGCGCTTGGGAACGTTATACCATGTCCAGCATCGCACGTAAGCCCCCGCCTCGCTTGAGAATGTTCCTCTAAGAGAGCGCCTCTAGATGTTGGTTCGCTGGTGGGCTTTCCCACTATTACTTGTAGTTTCCACCTTCCTGATCGGGGTCATCCTGGTCACGTTCGCGGCGGTGATCGTCTATCCGACGCTGCCGTCGCTGGAAGTGCTTACTGATTACCAGCCGAAAATCCCGCTGAGGGTGTACAGCGCGGAAGGGGCGCTGCTCGGGGAATTCGGCGAAGAGCGGCGCGCTTTCGTCTCGATATCCAACGTTCCCAAGCCCATGGTCTCGGCCATTCTCGCCGCCGAAGACGAGCGCTTCTATCATCACCGCGGCGTCGACTATATCGGCGTGGGGCGCGCGGCGCTTTCCAACTTTGTCTCGGGCGGGGTGCGCCAGGGTGCCTCGACCATCACCATGCAGGTCGCGCGCAATTTCTTTCTGACGAAGGAGCGCACGCTCACCCGCAAGTTCAACGAAATGCTGCTGGCATTCAAGATCGAGGCGAGCCTTACCAAGGATGAGATCCTGCAGCTCTACGTGAACCAGATCTACCTGGGTCAGCGCGCCTACGGCTTCGCCGCCGCCTCGCAGATTTATTTTGGCAAGCCGCTCGAGAAACTCTCTCTCGCCGAGTACGCCATGCTCGCCGGGCTGCCCAAGGCGCCGTCGAGCTTCAATCCGATCGCCAATCCCAAACGCGCGCAGTTGCGCCAGCACTACGTGCTGCGCCGCATGCGCGACCTGGGGATGATCAGCGAGGCCGAGCACGCCGAGGCCGAAGCCCAGCCGATCGTCGTCAAGCGAGGCGCGAACGATTTCGCCGTGCACGCGGAGCACTTCGCGGAAATGGTCAGGCAGGCGGTATACGAACGCTACAAGGACGAGACGTACAGCCGTGGGATACGCGTCTATACGACGCTTTCCGCGCGCCACCAGGAATCGGCATATCGCGCGCTGCGCCGGGGGGTCCACGATTACGACCGCCGCCACGGCTACCGCGGACCCGAAGGCCACGCCGAGATTCCGGGCAAGCCCGGCGAGGAAGCGCTCGAAGAGGCGCTGCAGGATTCGGTCGACAACGACGACCTTCTGGTCGCCGTGGTGACCGAAGCGAGTCCCAAGCTCGTGAAAGCGTACCGCCGCGGCGGCGAGACGGTGCAGATCTCCGACGAAGGCCTGCGCTTCGCGGCGCGCATGCTGGGAGACAAAGTAAGCGCTAACCAGCGGATCAGACGCGGGGCGATCATACGCATCCAGAAGGACGAGAAAGGCCGCTGGCACATCACGCAGCTGCCCACGGTGGAGTCGTCGCTGGTGTCGGTCGACCCGCGCGACGGGGCAATCCGCGCACTCGTCGGGGGCTTCGACTTCAGCCGCAATCAGTACAACCACGTTACGCAGGCGCTGCGGCAGCCCGGGTCGAGCTTCAAACCGTTCATCTACTCCGCGGCGCTCGAAAAAGGCTTCACCACGTCGACGATCATCAACGACGCCCCGCTCACGTTCGACGCCGCGCAGACGGGCTCGGAGCCGTGGGAGCCCAGGAATTACGACGGCAAGTTCGAAGGTCCGATGCGCTTGCGAACCGCGCTCGTCAAGTCGAAAAACCTGGTTTCGGTGCGCATCCTCCAGGCGATCGGTCCGCAATACGCGCAGGATTACATCAAGCGCTTCGGCTTCGATCCCAAGCTCCATCCGCCGTATCTGACGATGGCGCTCGGCGCGGGCAACGTGACGCCGATGCAGATGGCACAGGCCTATTCGGTTTTCGCAAACGGCGGTTATCGCGTTCCGCCGTACTTCATCGAGCGCATCGAAGACAATCGCGGCAACGTTCTCGCGCAGGCGAAGCCGCAGAAAGCGGGGGAGGGTGCGGAGCGCGTTATCGATCCGCGCAACGCTTTCATCATGCA
>Ga0105107_10001009_pt1 | contig 18325 bp, 14 predicted proteins | sample PPLLaktember2015_6_FD_79335 | JGI IMG/M metagenome (GOLD analysis project Ga0105107, IMG submission 79335) | Freshwater sediment microbial communities from Prairie Pothole Lake near Jamestown, North Dakota, USA - PPLs Lake P8 Core (1) Depth... | ecosystem: Environmental > Aquatic > Freshwater >... | reverse complement strand
CTCATTGCGGGCTACCAGCAACTGGGTTCGCTTGCGGGCACCGAGGCGGATTTCGCGACGGGGGTGCGGCAGCTCACCAACGCGTTGACGTGGGCGATCGATCGGCACACGGTGAAGGCTGGCCTGGATTTTCGATGGTCGCGGCTCGATGTGCTGCAGCCGCCCTCGCCGGCCGGCCTCTACCAGTTCAGCACGCTGTTCACCGATTCTCCGGGAGTGCCGAATACCGGCGCATCGCTCGCGAGCTTTCTGCTCGGGCACGTGCAGAACTTTTCCATCGACTTTCAGGAGGAGCCGATCCGGAATCGCGCGCATGTGCAGGAGTACTACGTTCAGGACGTGTGGCGCGCATCGGAGTCGATGACGATCAACGCCGGCCTGCGCTACACGCTCAACTTTCCCTCGTACGAAGTACACAATCGAACGGCGGTTTTCAACCTGGAGACGCAACAGCTCGAATACGCGGGACGCGACGGACACCCGCGCACCGCGCGCCGGCTTCACACGAACAACTTCGGCCCGCGATTGGGTGTCGTCGGCCGCATCGCCGACCATTCTGCGCTGCGAGCCGATTATGGGCTGACGTGGATCGAGCAGGCCGGCATCACGACGCCGTTCACGACGCCATCCTTCCCTTTTCTGCAAACCGTGACACGGCGCACTCTGGACAATTCGACGCCGGCGTTCGCGCTTGCCGAAGGCCCTGGCGAGGTCTCCACCGTCGAACCCGCGCCTGGCGCCGGTCTCGGCCAGGGCGTCTTCGCCGTGGATCGCCGCCTCGGCTCCGGCTACGTGCAGCAGTGGAACCTGTCGTTTCAGCGGGAGCTCGCGCCGGGCGCTGCGCTCGAGATGGCGTATGTGGGTTCGAGAATCACACGCGTGGGGATTCCGGATACGAACCTCAATCAACTGAGCGTCGAGCAGCTCGCACGGGGGCCCGCCCTTCTTCAGCGCGTGCCCAATCCGTTCTTCGGCACGATACCGCGTTCATCCGCCCTGGGCGATCCGACGATTACCGTTGCGCAGCTGATGAAGCCGTTCCCGGAGTACACGACCGTCAGCCTCTATCGCAACAACGTCGGCAACTCGAACTACCATGGCTTCACGGCGGCATTCGAACAGCGCCTGACGCGCGGCTTCGCCTGCGCCATTGCCTACACGCGATCGCGTCTCATGGACGACGCCTCGTCGGTGTTCGACGCATCCGTCCTGACGGGGCCGGTCGCCAACTACCCGGTCGCCGACACGTTCAACCGGCGGCGGGAATATGACTACTCCAATGGCGACATCCCTCACGTGCTGGTGGCAAGCATGCTCTGGGAGATTCCGAAGACAGGAGGCGTCACGGTTACAGCCATCGCAACACTCCAGTCTGGCATTCCGCTGGCTGTCACGCAGATCACCAATTTCAATGCATTTGCCGGCTTTGGCACACAGCGGCCGAACATCGCTGGGAATCCCGAGCTGCCTGGCGGCGAGCGCACGCCGGCGCGGTGGTTCAACACGAACGCGTTTTCCGTCGCGCCGCAGTTCACGCTCGGCAACAGTTCACGCAATCCGGTGCGCGGACCGTCCTATCGGAATGCGGATCTCGCCATCGCGCGCCGCACGCGACTTGGCGGCGGCGCCGCTCTCGAAGCACGCGCAGAGGTGTTCAACGTCCTGAATACGACTGTGTTCGGAGCCCCCAACACCATCGTCGGCTCGCCGGGGTTCGGCTCGATCGTCTCGGCAGGCGATCCGCGGGTCGTGCAGCTCGCGCTGAAGCTGATCTTCTAGCGCGGGCGTCCGCTGGTTCACGCGCGCAATAACTGGAGATGGAGTCGAGGAGGAGTCTAGGAGGAGTCCAGGAGTCAGGAGGCTAGAAGTGGTTTCAAGACCGAAACCATAGACGTTTACGATTACAGAAGAACGGAAGATTAGAAGGCAGGACGAGCTTCTTCAAAGCCGGTAGCTTGCTCTGTTCGATGCGGCTGTCTGGAGTCGCCAATGCCTTCAAATTCGACGCCCCGGCGTGAGCCAGCTTCCTTCTTCCGTTCTTCTGTGGGGTTTTGCAAGCGCATGCGTTTTTGTCGTCCGGAGCCTGGAGCCTGGAGTCTGGGAGCCACCTCGTATCAAATTTGCACCACGGGCGGCCGGTACCCGCTTCGCTGGCTTCAACACGGAGGGACGGAGCTCACCCCCTCGAGGTCGCGCTTCCGGCGCGTGCGAGGCAACGACGGAGCCCTCTGCGCACCCCACGGAGGACAACACGCGGCATTCATGCGTCGCGTCATCGCGCTCATCGCGCCCTCGCGTTCTCGTTTGCAGCATTCCTCGGCAGGACGACCGCGACTCAGTCTCCATTGCGACCTCGTACCTGTCGCTGACTGGCGTCGTCCTGGGACAGGGCCAACGGCGCGACGATGGTTACGGGCACGTATCAAATTTGCACCAATCGTGCCCTGATTCCCGCTTCGCCGGCGTCAAGAATTCCCACACGACTTCGCGCCGTGGCGCGCGCGGAGAGAAGATCAGCCGAATGCAAGAGCGGGCCGATCAGGCTCTTGATATGCGGCGGCTCTTCTCTTCGCGCGTGGGCCGCGCCACGAAGTCGATGCGCACAGAGGAGCAGCCTGCCGGCGTTTGACCCTGTCTTCCTATCTTCCGTTCTTCTGTAGAGAACCTCGTCTGTGGCGTCTCGACGACCGCAGGCGGCATTCCGGCTTCGCGTCATCGCGCTCGTCGCGTCATCGTGTCCCTGTTCGAGCAGACACCCAATCAGGAGAGGAAGACCCTCCTGGACTCAGGATCTGTTTTGGCTTTCGTGAGCGCGTTCAGTTGGCGTGATCGGCCCGCAGTCGGGGCTTGAGGAATTCCCCCGAAAGATTGATCTCTTCGAGCTCGTAGATGCGATCGGGGTCCGAATAGAACGTCCGGTCCGGCAGCACCGGAAGGTCGGTCGCACCAAAGGCCGTGCTGAAGACGACCCGGAAGTTGTTGACCAGCGACATGCCGGGGTAGATCTTCGCTCTGGTTTCGGCGGGGACGCGGTACGCGGCGAAGACGGCCATCTGCTCGCGGTTCTGCTCGGGTGTGCCCCCCAGCTGCCCCTGCGAGCGCGCACCGTGGTCGCCGTGCAGCAGGACGATGGCGTCGCGGCCGCTCACGCGATCGATCTCGTCGACGATCTTCAGGATCTGTTTGTTCAGGAATCTCACCTGTTCCGCGTACTCGAGCGGACGCTCCCATTTGGTGAGCGAGGTCTCTCCGCTCTTGATGCCGTTGCGATCGAAGACGTAAGGCGAATGCGGCGCCAGGACGTGGGCGAACGTGAAGACAGGGCCCCGCTGCTCCCGCTGCTTCGGAATCCCCTTGAACTGCTGCAGGTGCACGACGCCAGGCTGAAACCAGTCGCCATAGGCCGGCATCGCTTTCAGGAAGGGATGGAACACCGTCTGCTCGAGGAACACGAACGCGAACTCTTCGACAAACGATGGCAGGTACGACACGTTCTCGTCGGCGAGGGGGCTCGTGCGGGTCACGTGCCAGTAGCCGCCGATGTGGCGATAGGTGTACCCCATCCGCTTGAACCGCTTCGCCACCTCGAACTCGCGAAGCAGCGGGTTGATGGCCCCGCGCGAGGGATTCTCGCCGAATTGACTGATATCCTCGTCGAGGTAGCGCATGTTGAGGAACGACGACAAGGACAGCCGCGTATACATGTAGTTCGAGCGCGCCTGCTCCGAAACATGGAAGCCCCGCGAGCGCAGAGCGTCGAGAAACTCGGAGTTGTCCAGCTCGTTATATTGCTTGAGCATGTCGCCGCGTGCGTACGCGTCGAATACGAGGAGATACACGTCGGGCTTCTGCATCGACGGGTCGGTCGCGCTGACCTGTCTCTCGACAGCCGTCTCTCTCCGGCCGAACTCATCGGCTGCCTGCACCGACTGCGTGATCAACGCCGGCAGAGCGGTCAGTACCTGCACGCAGACGAGGACGAGCGCCACCGTGTGCACGACGTTGCCGATGCGCTCGGGGCCCGGCACCCGCAGAGCCAGCCACAGCAGCGGCAGCACGACACCAAACACGAGCGATGGTATCAGCACGGTACTGAAGACGTTTTCATGGAACACGCCAACGTCGACATGCCCGTACGCGAGCACGAACATCACGACGATGCTCACCATCAGCGCCCGGCGGTCGGGATCGCGCACGAGCAGCCGGCCGACGCCATCGAGAACCGCGGTCAACAGCAGCACGAACCCGAAGACCATTGCGGCCACCGTCACACCGGGCAGCTCCTTGACGTTCGAGAGCGCCAGGTTCAGCGGAAACACGAGCGCGACGAGGTAGGGATACAGGCGTCGGCGTGGTGCAGCCATCACGAGTCCTTCCGCCGGAAGAGCAACAACGTACGGCCCGAATGCGGCAGTGGTGCTTTCGCTTCGAGCTGAAAGGCCGGTGAAAACGCCTCGATGCATTTCTCCAGCGTCAGGTAGCCGAACTCATCTCTCCGGAACTGAGTCAGGCGACGGAACATCTCGTCGTCCGGCGGCACGAATTCGAGAATGAGGTGGCGCCGGACCACGCCAGCGAACAGCTCGCGCACCGCATCCAGCGTCATGTTGCCCGACACGATCAGGTGATGAATCAGGGCCAGCGCCATCACGCAGTCGGTCGAGATGCGCTCGAAGAACGGCGGACGCTCCTCGTTGCGGTAGCCGATGCCTGGGCTCGGGCTGCGTAGATCGACGACGACCGGCGTAATGCGCGCCGGCTCCTGTCGCAGGCGCCGGTAGAGCACTTCGATCGTGTCGTGGCTCTGATCGACGGCCACCACATCGGCGCCACAACTGGCGGCCACATAGGAGTAATCGCCGGTGTTCGCTCCGAGGTCGAGCACCGAGGCGGGGGCAATCCGATCCAGGAACGCCGCTATCTGCCGTTTCTTCGCCGATTCCGCGGTGTCGTCATACGAGCATTCCCGCGTGTAGGCCACCCAGGCCTCGGTCGGCTTGTATCCGGCGGCGAGCGCTTTCAGCTTGTTCCGCAGGCGTTTCAGATTCGGAATCTGTGCGGCTGCGCTTGGCGAGCCCGCGTTCTTCTGCGTGACCTTCGCGTCGCCGTTGGCGGAGCGACGTTCGAAGAACGCCGGCAACGTGACGTCCAGCAGCAGGCCGGGCCGATAGGCCTGCAAGCCTCGAAACGAGCCCGCAACCTGGCTGGCGCTGCGGCCGTCGAGGTTCGCGAGGAAATACGACCGCGGATCCCAACCCTGATAGCGTCCGAGCAGGAGCGGATAGACGAACATCCGCTGAAACTGCCCGAGCGCATACCAGACATCGAGCCGGGAGGCGCGCTCGAACGACGGCAGATCGATGAACCGCGGCGCGCCGTTGACAAACTGCACGTTGTACGCGGTCGCGTCCTTCAACGAACAGCCGGCCTCGACGAGTGCCATCTGGAGATCCAGCGTGTGGATGCCCGCGTCGGCGACCATTGAGAGCGACCACTCGTACGGGTACGTGATATGGGCGAGCCGATCGTGCTCGAGGAACGCTCCACGAGCGCCATGCGCCTCCTCGAGCTCCGCCAGCATGGCACGATCCTCGACGAAGCGCGTCTCCACAACGGCTCCGCTGCGCATGAGCCGGGGAAGCACGCCGCTGTCGGCGAGGTGCCTGAGCGTGTCGCGACATTCCGCGTCGATGGCCCGGAAGATCCGGCCGCGGTGGATGAACACGTACCCCGACGGATCGCGAAATGATCCGGCGATACGTCCCGTGACGTCGCGTTCCTCTAGAGCCGGCATTACGGGTGCGGCTGATCCAGCTGCGGAGCGGACGATTCATCCGCCTGTCGCCGGCCGAACAACTTCGACGTGATGTTGGTGATGAGTTGACGGCAGAACACGAGGACGCCAACGGCGCCGGCCACGAGGGCCTGAAGCATCAGCGCGCCGGAACCCGGGTCGATGTACGCCAGAAGAAAATGATCCATTGTCGATGTCCTCTCAGCAGGCTTTACACGATAGCGATGGTGGCGTGGTGCAACCGCCGTTCCATGGGCGTCGACGATCCGCGTCGAGCTCGCGCCGATTCGAGGCGTGCGCACCTAAGTGGAAGACCGTCACCATCTTCCGGGCGCCTGCACACGCGGCGCGCCAAACGGGATCGGCTGTCCTCTTTCGACTTGCTCCAGCGACGCCGCGTCGGCGATGTCACGTTGGGGCTGACTAGAGTCATCCCACAGGCTGACAACGCGCGTCAGGACGCCGCCTGATGAGCGACGTCTTCGCTGCGGGCAACCGGCGGCTCTGCGGAAGGCTCCAGGTTTTCACCGTCGAGACCATCCCCCGTCCGGCCGTCGAGCAACTGAATGAGATCGGGAATTTCGCGAATAGCCTTGAGCCTGATTTCCAGCGGCGCTTCTCGCAGCGGCATCAAATCCGAGAACTCGGCCGCGCGCTGGCTCAACCCGTCGGAGCTCGCCGTGCGGATCATGAGCGACCATTCATCGCCCGCCGCGGAGTACCCAAGCTCGTACTGCCATTCGCACAGCGGTGCTCTTTCCGGCTGTGTCGCCATCGCGCCAAACTTCATGATGGTGACTGCCACACCGCCGAACATTCGCTCTTGCGACGACTGCGCCTCGCACGGCGGCGAGACGCGTTCAACTGCGGAGCGCGCCGTCTTGATCGGAATCCACTCTTCTTTTGTCACCAGCAACGCACTGAGCTTGTCTTCAATGGTGGAGAGGCATTGATTCAGGGTCTCCGACGCGTCGCTGATGAGATCCGCCAGAGCGCCAAGACCGGTCAACAGTTCCGTGTCGGCGTTATCCGACGCGGCGGCCGATGGCGACGTGTCGTCGTCGGCTTGCGCCGCCTCCGGGGGGGCGTTGACAGCAGTCATGTCGATGCGGCGGAGAGCAAATGGCGTACCTTCGGTCGTTCCCTGCGTGCGGTCTGGCCTCCAGCCACCCGCGCGGACCGTTCTCATCGGTCTAAGGGACAAAGGTCACCTGAGAAGCAGACTGGAGGCGCGGGCCAACCTGCCGGCGTCCTATGGAATTCCCACGATTCGGTCATCACCGGCCATGGCGCAGTCTTTGCTAAAAGGTGAGCACTTCCGGAAGGATTCTTTGTGATTCTGTGGCATGACCTGAACTTCTGGACCGCCGTCGGACAAATCGGGATGGGTGTCATGGTCGGCATGCTGCTCGGCGCCGTCATCAGGCGGGCCGCACGCATGGCTCAGCCTCCGGTGATCCCTTCCAAGGACAGGATGTGTCCCGCGTGCGGAGCACCGTCGCTTCGCCGGATTCGAGGCGGTTCGCCTCGCCGGTTGTTCGGCGTCCTCACGGGACGTTGGGCGTATTCCTGTGTGCGATGCGACTGGCCGGCGACGCCGCGGCGGGCCGACAGAAAGCGTCCGACGATTGTCGATGCGGAACGCGTGATCGCGCCCGAACCGGTCCGCCTGGCCACCAAGGACGACGCGACGCAGGTCAAGGATGCCGTGTTCCAGTACCTGGCGTTGCTCAATGCCGGCGACGTCGCGGCCAGAGCCAACTGCTATCTTTCGGAGTTCACCAGCTTCGACGCCGACGGCAGACCGTTGAAATCGAACGGCGTCGACTGGCGCGCCGCCGCCTCTGCACCGGGGCAGACCTTCGACCTGCGCTGCCGCGATCTCCGCGTATACATCAACAAGGACACGGCGATTGCCACAGCCTACCTGGTGGGCACAGTCGCGACGCCGCACGGCCCGGCCACACGCGTCAGCGGCCGCAGCTCGTGGGTGCACCTGCGACAAAACGGCGAGTGGAAGATCGCGCATACCCACCTGTCGCCGTTGAGTCCCGAGGTGTAGTTGGTAGTTGGTAGTTGGTGGTGGTCCGGCTGAAGCCGGACACTACGTACTGCGCACGAATACTAACTACGAACCACCCACTACGAACTACCAACTACTAACCACCAACTACTAACCACCAACTACTAACCACCAACCACCAACTACCAACTACCCCCTAGTCCCGGCACTTGATCGGCTTCGCGGGCACGCCGCCGGCAATCGTGTAGGGCGGGATGTCCTTGATGACGACTGCCCCCGCCGCGATGATGGCGCCGTCGCCAATCGTTACGCCAGCGGTGACCACGACATTGGAACCCAGCCACACGTCGTTGCCGATCGTCACGTCCTTCTCGGTGATCGGCTGGCTGCGGACGAGGCCTCCCTTCTGAATGCCGTGGTTCGAGCTGTAAATCATCGTCCCGGGGCCCATACGCAGGTCGTTGCCGATGGTGATCTTCGAATTGCCGCTCGCCTGCAGGCAGCCCAGATGATTGATGTGGCAGTGCCCGCCAATCGCGATGTTCTGAGGGTTCGTGAACTTGACGGTCGGCTCTATCCACGTGCCTTCGCCGACATGCCGGAGGCGCGGGATCGCCGTGACGTGGTTGGAGTAGTGGAACTCGAGCCACCGTATCAGCCACCGCCAGGTGCGCGGGTCGAGCAGCATCACGAACAGCAGACGGAATTTCTTCATCGTTCCCCCACCATCTCGGCAGACTCGCTAGAGACCCTCGAATATCGTCTGCAGCTGTCGTGACACCGCGCGGCCGTCGAACCGATCGATGTACATGGAATCGGGCCTGAACCGGTCGTCCAGCCCATCCCGGTGCTCGTACAGCTGACAAATCGCGTCTTCGATAGCCGCGACGTCATCCGGGGGCACCACCACCCCGAGCCCGCTTTCCTCCGCAATCATGGTCAGGGCGCCCGAAGGCGCCAGAGCCAGGATGGGCTTTCGGAACGGCAGGTACTCGTAAAGCTTCACTGGAACCTGCAGACGCGTCCCCGGCTGAATCACGATGAGCACGTCGGATTCGAGCAGGTACTGCAGGCAGCGCTCGTGAGGAACCGGCGGCGTGAGCCGCACCGTGGATCCCAGATCGAACTCGCGAATCGTATCCGCAAGACGAAACTCGGGAGAGACCGTCCCCACGAAATGAAGCTCTATGCCATCGGCCGCGATCCGTCCTTTGGCGATGGCCGACGCCACGGCCTGCACGAGCGGTCGCGGATCGCGTTGCCGATAGAGCGATCCGGCGTGCGTCAGCACGAGGCGGGACGATCGGCGCAGAACGGGACGGAGAAACGGCATCAGATGCTCGGCGTCGTAGCCATTCGTCACGGTGTGAAATTTCCGGGCGAGCGCCGGACCATAGTACGCCGCGAACTCGTCTGTCAGCAGTGGCGTGTTCAGAATCACGGCGTCGGCGCGTTCAATCACCAGGCGCTCGAGCCACTCGCGCAGGCGCAACTTCCACGAGTCCCTGAGATCCGCGCGCTTCCACGGCGACCGGGCCCACGGATCTCGAAAGTCGGCCACCCAGGTGATCTGATGCCGCCAGGCCAGCCATGCTGCAACCAGATGACAGGTAAAGGGCGGCGCCGACGAGAAGATCAGATCGGGCTTGTGCCGGCCAATCACTCGTGCGCCTTCGCGGATCGCCGGCAGGAACCAGCCGATCTCCGAATCGACATACGGGCGCTTGGCTGACGGTGCCTTGCTCGGGACCGGCGACAGATTCCGCACCGACAACCGGTTGCGCCCGCGCGCGAATACGCGACTCAAGCTGTTCTGAACGCTCTCCCGGAACTGCCGCCGCCAGCGCGCCACGATGGTGAGACCCCTGAGCACTTTCGCTCGATACACGTCTACGCCTTCGGGAAGACGATTCAGCAGGGCTTCGTCGATGGGAGTGCCGGCACGATAGTACTGGGGATCCACCGTGAGGACGGTCACCGGCCAGGCCGAGTCGCGCAGTTGCCTGATTGTCCGCAGAATTCTGTGAACCCCGGCCGCTCGCTCCGGCGGGAAGTGAGAGCTCACGACGAGCACGCGTTTCGCCGGCCGGCTCTGCACGGGGCGCGGGAATACGGCAATCGTTGCGGTCGAGTTCCCCCGATTCAATTCTCGTTCGCGATGCTGACGGATGCTGCGCACAGGAAGCCTACTTCTCGGCACGAAGGGAAAGCATGCGATTCAGGATGTGATCGGCAACCTCCTCGGGCGCGCGATCGGTGGTGACGACTTCGAATCGATACGAACGAGCGGCCTTCAGGTTGAAGTTGCGCAGCGTCTCGATCTGTCCTGCGGTCAGGCCGCTCTTCCGCGACACGATGACCTCGGGACGGTTGTCCAGCACGATGAGCAGGTCTGGCTTCGGAAACAGCCCGCAAAGCAGACGGCGAATCGCGGCGTAGTTGCTGATCGGCCGTTCCTTGTACAAGTAACGAAGATCGGTGATGTACCGATCGGCCACGACCCACTGGCCCTTTCGCACGCGGAAGAACACCGACGTCACGTACCGGTACATCAACTCGACGTAGAGCGCCGCGTAAAACACGCCGCCCTTCGCGACCGATCCCAGCCATGAACGCGCGGAGGTCGGCCGAGAGGCCAGGTGCAAGCCGGCTGGTCGAACCGTCGGCGTGATGCCCACTCGGCGTAACGCAGGGACGAGCGCCAACTGCATCTGCCCCCACGGTCCCAGGTAGGTCGTCGAAATCTTCAGATTCGGAATAGCCCGGGCGCGCTCGGTGAGCGCCCGGATCACCGTGCTCTTGCCGGCGCCGTCCGGTCCCACCAGCGCGACGAGCCCGCCTCGGCGTCTCGCGAGCGTGCGGGCACGCAAGCGGAGCTTCACATGCCGCGCGAGATTGCCCGGCCTCGCGAGAAGGGCTGTGCGAAAGAGTCGCTTCCGCGATTCGGTGGCGCTTCCGGTCGTGGCGTCCCCGCGTTCGATCAACGCGGTCGCGTCCTCGAACGCCGACCGGAGGCCAAACGCATCGAGATGGTCGTGCAGATAGTCGCGATCGAGTGGTGCCTTCAGGAGACGCCGGATCCGTCCAAGCGCGGAGGTTCGCAGCGGTCCCTTGCGGAGAAAGTTGTGGACGACGAGGTGGATCAGCTCATCTTCCGCTGAGAGATGAAACAGGCCGTCGGACTCGACGCGCCGGGCGAGCATACGCCGGGCGTCCATGTACACGATGCCGTACTGCACCGCCTGCCAATGAATGTCGAAGCACAGCACATGCCCCTGCTGATAGCGCAGCATGACCAGCTTGAACGGGCTCCGGCCGGGCACGGCCACGAACCCGCGTTGTTCCAGCCACTGGCGACACCGCGGCATCCACGACTCTTCGACGAGCAGATCGAAGTCCCCGCCTGGGGATGCCTCGTCGAGCGAGTACCGGAGCGCGCAGTAAGGAATTCCTGCGGCACGCCATTCACGCAGGACTCCCCTCGCTGAACTCTCCGTATCAGTGAGAGAACGACCGTCGGCCAGGGGTTGGGGGAGCATATGTGTCTCGACGCTCGCTCGAGTTCGACGAGTCGCGTAGACGCGTCACTTCCGCAACCTGCATGCCAGCCGGCGCCGGAAAACCGCGCGAATTCATTGGTCTTCTCGGCGCATCCGCCTTCGCACGGCCCAGTAAGGCCGTCTTTTGTCTGCAAAATGCGGTACTAACCGAATAGGAAGACTTCCGCGTCACACCGTGGGTGGAACACCGAACCTGATGGCGTAGTAGATGATGCCGGTCCACTCGTACGCGACGTACTCGCGGTCGTAGCGCCGCAGCCACCACCGCCCGGGGTCGATGCCCGACAAGGTCGTGGCCAGGCCAAGATGCGTCGGAACGCCTTGGGACTGGAAGAGATGACGAAACGTCGCAAGCGCGCGGCGCCCGTGATACGGCGAGGTCACGATGACCAGCCGAGCGATTCCGTTTCGAGCGACGAAGGCTCTCGCCGCCGTGGCTTCGTCGTAGGTATTGGTGACGAGATGCGGCAGCACGATCACCCGCTTGCGATCGATTCCGGCCTCGGCCAGCCAGCTCAGCCGTTCGGCACACTCGTGACAATTGTGCTCGGTGACATCCACCGGCAGCGTGAGCAGCAATTGCGCCGCCGGGTACCGCCGGGCGAGCTGCGCCGCAACAGGCAGGCGTTCCCATTCGTGGCTGGCAAGAACCACGATGGCATCCGGCTGATCGATCTGCCTCGAGACCAGCAGCGTGTTGCCCGCGCCACCGAACGCAAGAGCCGCCAGCACGAGTGTGCCGGCAAGCCCGGCGGCTGCGATCACGCGAGCGCGCGGAGAACGCCTTGAATTCACCTAGACCCTGTGACGTGGACGGAGAGGTCTGGGGCTCAGGAGAAAAGAATCCGCTGCGCAACGCCCGCAAGGGTCAGGAGGGTGATTCCGAGCAGCAGCAGCGACCCGGGTTCGAGAATGGCCAACGGCAGCACAGCGAGCGCGAAGGGCAGCGCTGTTGCGGCGGGCACGACGGCCAACACCGTCACGACGGCCAACACCACGATGACGACGACACTGAGCCAGTTCCGGGTTCGCATACCCGTCGAGTGGCAAGGATGGAGCCAGCGCGCGCCGGCGGACCGATCTCTGATGAAAACCCGCAAGTTCAAGCACATAAACACCTTTCGCCATTGTCCGGAAACGCGGGCGTTCGGCTCGAGGCGGGTGCGGGCTGAAAAAGCAATCCGGGGGCAGGCTTTTCTCTACTCGTCTACCACGTCTTGCGGGGCGGGTTCATCGTGGCGGGCTGGATGAATTGGCGATCGTGCGGCTCGCGGCGCGCCGGCGATGCCGGCGCAACCCACGGATTCAGATGGGCTGCCGCACGACTGTCTTCGACGATATTCCCCGCGGTGGTTTCGATGCGTATCGAGTATGAGATCGGAAATAACGCGAGCAGATTACCGACTGCCTTCAAGAGCGCACTCGCGATGCGAGTTTCATCTTCGTCGGTCAGCGTGGACGTGAAACGAATCACCATCGTCGTTGTCCTCTGGACAAGGTCCTGTCGTATCGATTTGGATCCAGGCACGATGTCAAGTGCAAACGACATTCCTGCACGCTCACCACATCGTTGCAGCGAATGAGCATGCTATGTCGCTCAACGAGGTTGACTTGCGGGCGGATGAATGACTTTTTTCGGCGAGCACGATTCTGCTCCGCCGCGTCCCGGGCCGGTTTGGGCGATCGCCGGATCCTGCAAAGATGTAAGCGGACGCGCGATCACAATTTTCGTGTCTTGACTTTGTCATACAGGGGCCGCACCATTGCGATCCCTACGGTCACTTATACGACATTCAACTAACCGTGAACGCACTCATTGGAAACAGCCGCGCGATTGCCTCTCTTCGGGAAGAGGTCGAGCTCTTGAAACGCTCCGACGCCAAGGTTCTCATCACTGGTGAGAGCGGTGTCGGCAAGGAAGTGCTCGCCCAGGCAATCCATCGCTCCAGCAAACGCGCGAACGCAAACCTCGTGTCGGTCAACTGCGCAGGCGTCGCCGAATCGCTTCTGGAATCGGAGCTGTTCGGCCACACCAAAGGAAGTTTCACCGGCGCGTACCGGGACAAGCCGGGCCTGCTCGAAACGGCGAACCGCGGCACGGTATTTCTGGACGAAGTCGGTGAGATGTCCATGCGCATGCAGGCGCTCCTGCTTCGCTTCCTGGAAACCGGCGAGATCCAGCCCGTGGGCAGCCTGCAGCCGCATCGCTCGCTCGATGTGCGCATCATCACTGCCACCAACCGGGGTCTGCCCGCTCAGGTCGAGGCGGGTGCCTTTCGTTCCGACCTGTACTACCGGTTGAACGTCGTGCATCTGAAGATTCCGCCGTTGCGGCAACGGCGCGACGACATCATGCCGCTCACGACGCACTTTCTGAATACGCTCAGCGAACAGCAGCAGGTCGAGCCGCCTCGACTCTCGAACGAGGTCATGCAGCAGTTTCTTGGATACGCATGGCCAGGGAACGTCCGGGAGTTGAAGAACGTCATCGAACGCCTGATCGTGCGGCGGGCCGGCCAGCAGGTGACCGCTGGCGACTCGCTGCCGTGGTCTCAGGACGGCGAGTGCGCTCAGGTCGACGATACCGGCAAGCCTGTGCGTTCGGTTTCGGTCGCCGATCAGCTCTTCGAGAGAATGGTGAAAGACGGCGAATCCTTCTGGTCCGCCGTCCACCCGGCCTTTCTCCTGAGGGATCTGACGCGCGACAATGTGCGCGAACTGGTGAGCAAGGGTTTGCGTCAGGCGCGGGGAAACTACAAGATTCTGCTCCCGCTGTTCAACATGAAGGACAGCGACTATCGCCGCTTCCTGACGTTCCTGCGCAAGCACGAGCTTCATCAGCCGTTCCGCAGATTCCGAACCGCTTCTGTTGCTGACATCAACACGTCGGAAGGAGATCTTCAGCGGCGCGCCTGATGGGACCGATCGCACCGAGATCTCGCCTCTGACGTCCGGCATCACCAACCCAGCCTCCCCCACCGAGTTCGTTGCTTCGGTATGTGCCCAGAAGCCGGGTCCGAAGGACCCGGCCTACGTACTCCGCGCAACGTAGGGCGGGTCCTGCTTTGGACCGCCAAACGTCGTAGGGCGGGTCCTGCTCTTTGGACCCGCCTGCGGCATCAAGACGACAGAAAGGTACAGTTCGAGCGCCTAGAATCCGAAAAGTCATAGTGGCAGGCGAAAACTGTAAGATGAAGGCAACGGTGTTTTCGAGAAACTGCGTGTTTCCGGTGAAAATCAAGCAAGATTGCGATCGGCGCTCGACATTTCTGTCGGCACGCGAGTTGCGTTGAGGGTCCTTACGCTTTCCGTGTGCGCCGCTTGTGGCGACCGGAGAACGGCATCGGGAGACTGAATGGCAGGCAAGGTTCTGATCGTGAGTCCGAACACCGAGTCGCGCAACCTGATGGAGCGATGGCTGCGCAGAGCCGGCTTCGACACCGAGTGTGTCTCGACATTCGAAGCGGCTCGGCCCCGGCTGACCGCCACCACGCCAGACGTGTTGGTGAGTGCCGTGCAGCTCGGCGAATTCAACGGGCTGCATCTCGCCATCGTCGGCCGCGATCGGCGGCCCGCTCTGGTGGCCATCGTTGTCGGACCGCCTGACGCGGTGCTCGCGAGGGAGGCCGCTCAGCATGGCGCGACCTACCTGAACGAACCGGCCACGGAGGAAGGACTGCTCTCGCGGCTCACGACCCTGCTTCATGAAGTCGGACGGCATCGGCGCTGGCCGCGGAAGCATGTCGCCGAGCAGGTGACCGCCGAATGGGGCGAAGCATCGGCGCGCGTCGTCGATCTGAGCTACGGTGGACTGCGGCTCGAGGTGGCGGATGCGGGCGCCAAAACTCCGACGCTGGGATCGGGAGTTCGCGTGAGTCTCCCGGACTATGGTGTCTCCATCGACGCGGCGCTCGTGTGGGTCGAACGTGCGCCGTCCGGCCACCTGCACTGCGGCGCCGCCGTCGACCGATTGTCTCCGGCGGTCACCACCGCCTGGAGGCAAGTCGTCGATCGGGTCGGTCTCAGCGTGCAGTAGTCGTCGCGCGCTTCGCGTCTGCGTTCTCGTTTTCCTGCCTTTTGTTCTCGGTTCCGGCGCGTGAAGTCGCCCTCTTCGAGCCGCGGAGGCGGAATGTCACCGATCTGGTGACCTTTCTTCCTCCGAATCGATGAGAAGTGGATCCCTCCCCGTCCCGGCCCTCTCCGGCCGCACGAGCGCATAAGCGCTGCTAACGGAGCGTGTTACCGCGCTCTGGAGCCCGTCTTCACCTCTCCCGCGCGAGTGGCGAACCGTTTGCACACTCTTACCCCGAAGGCCGTTCAGGCAGACAAAAACCTCCGGGAAGCTCGACACATAACAGCCAGCGCCAATCTCAGCACAGAGAGTGCCGATCGGCGAACGTGGCGTCAGCACGGGCGATGAGCTCGTCTGACCATGAGGGAGTACGACTTAGCGATGTCGAAGACCGCATTGACGTGGGCCATCGGGCTTGTGACAGGCACGGTGCTCAGTTTCCGCGACCCGATATTCGGGCTTCTCGCTTACTTGTGGGAGTACTACAACCATCCGCCGCTGCGATGGTGGGGAGACGAGCTGCCCGACCTGCGCTGGTCGTTCCTCATCGCGTCGATCTTTTTTGCCGCCTATTCGTTTCACGGCAAGACGATTTTCAGGCGCGAGATCTTCCGACATGGCTCGACTCGGTGGCTGGTCGCGCTGCTCGGCATCGCCACGATGGTCACGGTCTTCCTGGCCATCGATCCGGCGCGCAGCCGTGGGTACGTCGTCGACATCGCCAAGCTCACGCTGCTCTTCTGCCTGATCATCGGCGTCGTGACCGACATGTCGAAGTACCGCCTGGTCACGGCGGCGCTCGTGCTGGGCGCCCTCTCGTGGGGCTGGGACGCGTACTCCAATCCACACTTTGACAGCGGACGTCTGGTGGCCATCGGCGGTCCCGACTCGTTCAACGACAACGAAGCGGCCGCGCACGTCATTCCCGCGCTGCCGTTTCTCGCCTTGTTCTTCTGGCAGGGCAACAGGTGGCAGCGCATCCTCGCGATCGTCGCGGCGCCGTTCATCGTCAACATGCTCATCCTCTGCAACAGCCGTGGCGCAACCGTCGGCGTTGCCGTGGCGCTGCTTGCCGGTCTGCTGCTCATGAACTGGCGGCTGCGGCTGCGGCTCGCACTCGTCGCGGTCGTCGCCGTGCCGCTCGTGCTGGCGCTCGTCGATCAGCGATTCATCGACCGCCAGCTGACGCTGGTGCAGTTCATGGAGGAAGGCCTCGAAGGACAGGCGACGCAGAACGACGGCGCGGCCAACGAGCGCGTGCTCTCCTGGAAGGGCGGATTGCGATTGATCGGCGACCGGCCGCTCGGTGTGGGAGGCGGAGGCTACGACCTTCTGAGCCCCGTCTATGCGCCAGAGGTGGTCGAGGCGCACGAAGGAGAACTGCGCGCGGTGCACAACACCTACTTGTGGGCCGCCGCCGACTGGGGCGTCGGGGGCCTCGTTGCGCTGCTCGGATTCATCGGATCGGCGCTGCTGACGCTGCACCGCATTCGTCGGCAGGCGGCGAACGAAGAGATGAAACTGGAGAGCCTTGCGCTCGAGATCGCGCTGATCGCGTTCCTCGGCGCGGCGGTGTTCATCAACCGCATGTATGCGGAGATTCTGTACTGGCTCGTCGCGCTGGCCGCCTCGCTGGCGAACATTCACGATGGCGCCGCGGCGCAGGCTGACGGGTCCGCGTCTACGACGCCGATCGAGGTTCGTGCCGCGTAACGAGCCGGTGATCGGGGAAGTCTGACCTGCAGACGTGTGTTTAGTCTGCGGAACGAGCGTTCGAGCGTCCGAGTCTGGAACGCCAACGAAAATCCACCTGATGGTGGAGCACTTGCAGGAAGGACATGCCATTGAGGGCGAGCAGTGCGGCGGAAGTCAACGAGATCGTGCCCAACACCGTCGAAGCGAGTCTCGCGGCGGAGTCGACGGAAGAAGTGCCTCAGTTCACGAGGGTTGGAGGAATTGCCTTGGCTCAGCCTTCTGGCTCGCCTGGTGAAAGCCGTGAAGAACAGCGTCGTCTGCGTCGGTTGTTTGTCACCTCGAGATCACTACTGCAGGTGGCAGAGGAAGCCGAAGACGAGCGCGAACTGGTGATGACGGTCGTTCAGGCCGCCGCCATCTGGCACGACGTCGATGCCCGCGCGTATCGCCGCGACCTTCAGGGCCGCTTCGTGCTCGACGTGCGGTTGCCGGGCGCCGATCTGTCCGTGGGCCCGCGCGACTTCAGCGCGTTCTCGGTGGTCTCGGGTCCGGTGACCCGGATCTCATCGGTCGGCGAGCAGGAGCAACTGGGCTGGAACGATCTCGCCGGCGAGCTGGCCCTGCTGCCCATCGCGTCGAGCGCGAACGCCCAGCCGCGATGGGTCCTCGCCATCCCGATCGAAACCGACGCGATGGTGTCGTCGAACCTGCTGCTGCTCTGCGAAATGCTCGGCTTGTGCCTCGATCGGATGGCGACCCGGCGCGAACAGGAGCTGCGAAAGCGCCTGATTCGCGATCTCGTCGAACGCGAGGGTGTCGTGGCGGATCTGGCGAACGCCGCGCTCGCGGAAATCGTCAGCTTCCTGGGTGCCGCGCAGGGCCGGCTCGTCACCGGCGTCGGCGCCGGCACGGATGCCGCCGAAGGGACCGAACCGCGAACGATGGCCGAAGCCGGTGGTGAATGGACCGCCGGTCCGACGGCGAGCCTCGAGCCCGGCCAGTCGCTCATGACGCCCCGGCGGTTGACGATGTCGTTCTCGGTCGGCAACCGGGCCACCGCCATCATCGACCTCACCGCGCCCGAGGCGGCCGACTTCAGCATCAGCCATGCGTCGCTTCTCGAGTCTGCCGTCAGCGTGTTGAAGACCTGGCTGGCCGGCGTGCTCGACGGCGCCGCGGCG
>Ga0105107_10001008_pt1 | contig 18327 bp, 14 predicted proteins | sample PPLLaktember2015_6_FD_79335 | JGI IMG/M metagenome (GOLD analysis project Ga0105107, IMG submission 79335) | Freshwater sediment microbial communities from Prairie Pothole Lake near Jamestown, North Dakota, USA - PPLs Lake P8 Core (1) Depth... | ecosystem: Environmental > Aquatic > Freshwater >... | reverse complement strand
ATCCTCGGTGGCGAATACCTTTTTCGCGCGACGGACACCATACCGATATTCCGTGGGTTCCTGCAGGTGTATGACGATATGGTCGACGAAACGGAGAAGGCAGCCGACGAAGATCCGGTCTCCAAGCTTCCCCCCGGGGTTCTTTCAGGGCAGGAGGCAACACTCACCAACATTCTTCCGAACCAGCACTTTACGAAGCCTCCGGGCCGCTTCACCGAAAGCAATCTTGTGCGCGAGCTCGAAGCACTCGGCATTGGCCGGCCGAGCACCTACGCCCTGATCGTCGATACCATCCAGGCACGGAAGTACGTCGAACAGAGGGAACGGCGCCTGTATCCGACGGAGCTCGGCAAAGCCGTGAACAAGATCCTTGTCGAACATTTCCCGCACATTTTCACGGTGGGTTTCACCGCGAGGATGGAAGAGGAGCTCGACACCATCGCCTCGGGCCGACAGTCATACGGGCAGGTGATGGAAGACTTCTACCGACCCTTCATACGCGATGTGGAGGGGGTGGACAAGAAAAGCGCGGCCATCAAGAAATCGCTTCAGGAAAGCACAAACGAACTGTGCGAATTGTGCGGCAAGCCGATGATCATCAAGTGGGGCAGGAACGGCCGTTTCATGGCGTGCAGCGGGTATCCTGCCTGCAAGAATACAAGACCTCTTCCCGAGGAACAGGAACAGACCAAACATGTTGTCGGCATCAAGTGCGAGCTCTGCGGCGGGGAAATGGTTGTCAAGGGGGGGCGGTTCGGGGCGTTTCTCGGCTGCTCGAACTATCCGGCGTGCAAGAACACAAAACCCATTTCGATAGGTGTCAAGTGTCCGAAGTGCAAGGACGGCGACGTCATCGAACGGAAAACCAAGCGGAAGCGCGTGTTCTATGGCTGCTCGCGGTATCCGGACTGTGATTTTGCGGCGTGGGACAAGCCTGTGGCCCGGACGTGCGACACGTGCGGCAACGGATACATGGTGCAGAAGTACAATCAAACCCGCGGTGAATATCTGGTCTGTCCGTCGTGCAAGGCGGAAGTGTCGCCGGACGAACAGCCCCGGGTTTTGAGCGAAGGGTAAAGAAGTGGCAGCGGACGTCGACTTCATCCGCATGTTTTTCGAGTATCTGCAAGCGGAACGGGGTGTCTCGCCGCACACCCTTGCCGCCTACGAGGACGATCTTCGTGACTATGCGCAGTTTCTCGAAGGAACCGGCTGTGATTTCGCCGCGGTGGATCACCTGGTCATCCGCCGCTTCCTGGGCTCGTTGCTCGACCGGGGGCTGTCCAAACGGAGCGCCGCGCGAAAACTTGCATGTTTGCGTTCTTTTTACAAGTTTCTCAGGAGGAAGGGGTTGGTCGACTCCGTGCCCACCGCAATTGTGGCATCGCCGCGTCTGGAGCGGCGGCTTCCTCAATTCCTGGAAGAAGATGCGGTTGCGGAGGTACTCGCCCGACCTGATCGCTCGACGCCGGTGGGGATGCGCGACGCGGCGATTCTCGAGCTGTTCTACAGTACGGGAATGCGTCTGAGCGAGTTGCTGGCACTGCGGCCGTCGGATGTCGATTTGACCGGAGAGACCGTGAAGGTAACCGGCAAGGGGAGCAAACAGCGCATCATCCCGTTTGGTCGGAAGGCCGGTGAAGCCCTCCGGGGATGGATGGCGGTGCGACCGCACATGCTCGGCAACATCCAGAACCCCGGGACAGTCTTCATTTCAGTGCGCGGCAAGCGCATGACCCCGAAGGGCGTGAACCGGCTGGTGAACTGCTATATCGGTGCCGTCGCACAGCTTCAACAGCGAAGTCCGCATATTCTCCGTCACACTTTTGCCACCCATCTTGTCAACCGCGGTGCCGATCTCCAGGCCGTGCGCGAACTCCTCGGTCACGAGAGTCTCTCCACGACTCAGATTTACACGCATGTCGGCATCGACCGTCTTAAACATGTGTATGCGCAGGCACACCCGAAAGGGTCGTGATGACAGTACTGAGACACTCAATAGGAGGCAGACCATGAACATTAAACTCACCGCGCGCCATTTCCGGCCTCACGCCGATCTCAAAGAGCATGCGCAGGGGACCGTGAAAAAGCTGGGGAAGTATTACGATGGTATCGTGGGTGCAACGGTGATTCTGAGCTTTGAACGTGCGACCAACAGTGTGAAACGCGCAGAGATCAATCTCCAGGTGTACGGCGGAATCCTGACGGCGTCAGCCGAGACAGAAGATTTCGCCAGGTCCATTGATCTGGCTTCCGAAAAAGTGATGCTGCAACTCCAGAAGTACAAGAACAAACTCCGTGCGAAGGACAAGGGAAAGGTGCGCACGATCAGGGAGAAAGTATGAAGCTTGATCCGAGCAGCGAAACCCGGAAGCGGAGTATCAAGGTCGGATTCTTTTATGAGGCGACTAAAGACCGCTTCAAACTTGAATGCCTGAACGGGCAGAGCGGGTTCGGCAATGATATCAAAGATAAGAATCTCCACAGGCCGGGTCTTGCGCTTGCCGGCTACAGGGGGCTCTTCACCTTTGACCGTGTTCAGATCATGGGCAATACCGAGATCCGTTATCTGAACTCCCTTGACAGCGAACCGCGGCGGAATGCGTTCGTATCACTTCTCGAATTCGACATTCCCTGTATTGTTCTCACGAACGGGAACAGGCTTGAGACTGATCTTCTTGACGCTGCGGCGGCGAAGAACATATCTGTCTTCGCGACGGAATTCAGCACGACAAAGATCTCGTACTTCCTGGCCGACTTCCTTGACGACCAATTCGCCCCGCAGGTCGTGGTGCATGGTTCGCTTGTCGATGTGTACGGTGTCGGTGTGCTTCTCGCGGGACGCTCCGGCATCGGCAAGAGCGAAATCGCGCTCGATCTCGTGGAACGCGGCCACAGACTCGTGGCGGATGATGTGGTGATGATCACACGCAAAGGAGAGGGAATTCTCATCGGCGCCGGGACGGATCTGGTGAAACACTTCATGGAGGTGCGGGGGCTCGGATTGATCGATGTCCGGAGTATGTTCGGCATCCGCGCTATCCGCTACCAGAAACGTGTTGAAATAATCGTCGAACTGGAGGATTGGCGGGAGAATGATGAGTACACACGCACCGGCCTTGACGATTCAGAGTTTTCGATTCTCGACGTGGATATCCCGCTCGTGCGCCTCCCCATATTCCCCGGTAAAAATGTTACCGTCATTACAGAAGTCATTTCGCTGAACTATCTCCTCCGGCACTACGGCTATGATGCCGCCAAAGTCCTCGCCAAACGCCTCGAAGGAATGATCGAGCAAAAAGGGCAAGGAAACCGCGCAATCAACTATTTTGAGCACGATTTTGAGTAAAAAACAGGAACTTTTTCCTTGACACTCCTGTGAATATTCTTTACTTTTCCGTCGCTTTTGCAGAAACCCTCCTCTGGTGGGCGTTGGTGATGCAGGCGTTGGACGGGGATTTCGACCATCATATGTCCATGGCATGGCGTTTGCAGACCGCTCAACGGGTCGCTGCTGATAACAAAGGAGGAACTGATGTTCCGCAAGTCGAGATTCTTCGTTTTTAGAAGCTCTTCGCTGGCTCTTCGCGAAGTCCGCTTTTTCAAGACCAAACTCATCGCTTCCGGCGTGGCTCTTGGATTCGGACTATTGGGCCTATTGCTCCTGGGCAACGTGTTGCTGAACGATGTTTTCGGGTTCGGCTATGACGAGTTGTCCATGCTGACCACGGAAAACCGGGTCCTGAAAGACCAGGTCCGTGAAATGGGCCGAAAAATGCTCGTCGTCCAAAGAACCCTGGAGGGGTTGGCGGAACGGGGCAATGAACTCCGCCTCAGCGTGGACCTGCGCCGGATCGACGACGACACGCGATCTGCATCAATCGGCGGCACGCGCGAACCCTCCACCTCGGCTTTCCTTACCGGGGAGGCCGGCACCCTGCTCGCAGAGTCGCAGAAGCTGATCGACCGACTTGCACGGGAAGTGCGGCTCCAGCAGCAAAGCTACGAAGAGATTCAGACCAGGCTTCAGTACAATAAAAGCTTCTTCGCACACCTGCCGGCCATCAAGCCGATGGCAGGACCCTACTCGATCAACGGATTCGGCATGCGCCTCCATCCGGTCCTCCATGTGTACCGCATGCACTACGGCGTGGACATCATCAATGACGTCGGCGCCGATGTCTACGCTGCGGGTGACGGAGTCGTGCGGTTCTCCGGCAGAACGCAGGGTGGCCTCGGCATCCATGTCGAAATCGACCACGGGTACGGCATTCACTCGTTGTATGGACACCTTTCCCAGGTACTTGTTCCGACCGGCAAGAGCGTGAAGCGCGGGGAGGTAATCGGGCGGTGCGGGCGCACGGGACTCGTCAGCGGACCCCACCTGCACTATGAGGTGCGCCGCAACGGAGTGAGCCAAAACCCCGTCGACTATTTCTTCGATGATGTCGACGCGGCCCGCTATCGTGCCCTGCTCGCCCAGGCCCAGGCAAATTCTGTTCAACAATGATGTTATTGATGAGGTGATCACGTGATATGGACGATGGAGCTGGCATCCTACTTGGACGACGCCCCGTGGCCGGCGACCAAAGAGGAGCTCATCGACTATGCCATCCGCACCGGCGCGCCCATCGAGGTCGTCGATAATCTGCAAGAACTTGAAGACGGAGAAGAACCCTACGAAAGTATGGAGGATATCTGGCCCGACTATCCAACCGGCGAAGATTTCTTCTACGAAGATGAAGGGGAGTACTAAACGCCCTCGCCGTTGCTTATCATAACGGAATTTGTTAGTATACCAACCCAGCCCTCCGGCTGGGTTTTTTTCTCTGCACCTTACCATCACTCTTCATTCCGGACTCGTGCGCGTCCCTAACGCGATCCGTTTCTTGCTTCACTGTGTCCGCCTGCGCGATCCGCGGGAATCCATCCTCGTCGCTCTCGTTGCGGCGGCGACATCTCTCCACGCGCAGCCCGCACCACCGACCCAATTCGAGATCACTTCGATCACCCTGGAAGGCTCCTCGACCTTTACCACAAGTGAACTCCGGGCACAGATGACGACAAGGGAGACCCCCGGCTCCTTTAACAAATTCCTCTACCGCAACATCAGCGAACGGCTCGGCCGCAAGGATGAATTTTTCAATGCGGTCACCTTCGCCGGCGATGCTGAACGGCTGCGCAAGTTCTTCGAGAACCGGGGATTCTCGGAAGTACGCGTCGATACGGCAATGCTGTTCGACCGCGAGAATGGAACCGTCGACCTCACAATCCGCATCACGGAGGGCTACCGGTCGATCATTCAGCAGGTGATCTACAGAGGGATCGCGGATTACCCGGAGACCGTGTGGGAAGATATCCGCAGTGGTCCCTATATCTATGCCGGCGATCCGTTCACCACGCAACTCGTGGATGACGAGGTGCGGCGCGTTCTGACGGTCTTCGCAAACAACGGATTTCCCAACGCGGAGTTCGTGCGTGACCCGGATAGTTCGTACTCACGGCGGTATGTCAGCACGAAGAACTACATCATCCGCCTCCTCTTCCGTCCCGGCCGAAGATATCTCTTCGGTCCTATCACGGTGCGGCAGGAGATCGACTCCCTTCGTGGTGAACAGGAGCACATGGATATCACCGATGAAATCGTCGTGCGACAGATGGACTACAAGCCCGGGGATTTCTACAGCCTGGCGAACCGGATCAGTAGTGAACACAGCCTGAACCGCCTCGGGATTTTTGATCTCCGCCGCATCGAAACTTTCGTGCCACCCCCTGGAGATACTTCGATCTTCGTGCCCAGCCGCGTGACATTCCGCCCCCGCAACAAGCACGAACTGGCCCCTGAACTACTGGTCAGCGACCAGGACGGCGCGTTCAACCTCGGTGCGGGCCTCGGCTATACCAACCGGAATTTCTTTGGCGGAGCGCGGATGTTTAACCCCCGGATCCGGTTTCAGACCCAGACCATCGGCAGGTTCCCCGACTACTTCAAGGTCGATGACAATGCGGTTTCCAACCTTGACCTGACCTTCGAGCTTGTGCAGCCATACGTCTTCACCAACCGGATCAAAGGCACATGGTCGTTCTCCTATATCCTCGATAAACAGAAGCCGTACCTGCAGTACATCTTCAGAAACAAATTGGGGTTCACCGGGAGATATGCGGAGTTCACCACCGGCGTTCTGGAGTGGACGCTCGAAAATATCGACCTGCGAAAGAACGACAACTTCCTGGCGTTCCAGGAAAACCCTGAAATCAGACGGCAATTGAGTTACTTGCAGGAGCAACAGTTCAACTCGATTCTGTCATTCACCCTTCAGCGCGACAGGACGAATGACCTCTTTTCCCCCACGGAAGGGTTCGTGCACGCGGCCACCATCGAAGAGGCCGGATTGCTCCCTCTTGCCATGCGCAATCTCTTCTCAACCCTCCCGTTTACGCAGTTCGTCCGTGCTATGCTCGTCGGCAGGTGGTATGCCGACCGGACCGATCACCGCTTCCTGATCCTTGCCAGCAAACTCAAAGCAGGCATCGAAGACAAATACGGTGAGAGCCGGCGTGATTCCAGCCGGACCATCCCCCAGACCCACCGCTTCTTTGCCGGTGGGGGCAACAGTATCAGAGGATGGGCATCACGCGACCTCATCGCCTCCGGTGCACCGGAACTGGGCGGAAATCTCTCGCTTGAAGCCAGCCTCGAGGCACGAGTGAATCTCCTGCAGAGCCTCCGGGACGGCTTCCTTGATAAAATGTGGATCGTGACATTCCTGGATATCGGTAACGTCTGGGGCGATCTGAAGGACTTTCGCTTCAATTCGGTGGCCATGGCCACGGGCATAGGCATTCGCTACGAAACGCCGTTCGGTCCATTCCGCCTCGACTGGGGCATTCGCATCTACAATCCCGCGGAAGCGAGCGGACATCAATGGATCACCCAGCGCCGGCTGATCGGTGAGACGTTCAGCGACGGGGTATTCCATTTCGGGATCGGCCATGCCTTCTGACCTTTCCGCCTCTTTGTGGCCACGTGTTATCGGTCAGGCGCGCGTCAAGAGCCTTCTGCTCAGCGCCGTGCGGAGCGGACGCCTGGCCCATGCGTACCTTTTCTATGGCCCGGAAGGAGTCGGGAAGGATGCCGCAGCACTGGAACTCGCCCGCCTGCTCCATTGCGAAAAGGACGGTGATACTGCCTGCGGCACCTGCGCCTCGTGCATCAAGATGGATTCGCTCCAGCATCCTGACGTCCGTTTTGTCATGGCGTTGCCGGTGGGGAAGGGTGAAGACAGCGATGACGGACCGCTGGAGAAGTTGACGCCCGACGACCTGGAGGAGATCCGCGCGCAGCTTGTCCGAAAAGGGGCTGACCCATATTTCGCGATTTCCATCCCTCGCGCCAGCGGCATCAAGATCAACAGTATCCGCGATATCCGCCGCGAAATCCCGCTCTCGTCTCCGGACGGGCGCAGGCGCGTCTACGTGATATCCAATGCAGATGAAATGGGTCCTGCCCCGGCAAACATGCTCCTCAAGACCCTTGAGGAACCGCCGCCGCATGCAATGTTCATCCTGACCACGGCACGCCGCGAAGCTTTACCTCAGACCATCGTCTCGCGATGCCAGCAGGTCCGCTTCGACCCGATCACAGAGCCGCAAATCCAGGCAGCACTGATGGAGCGGAAGCACGTCGACGAGGCGCAGGCACGACTGGTTGCCCGTTTGTCAGATGGCAGCTACAGCTGGGCGCTCGAACTCCTCGAGAAGGATCTGGTGCAGGAACGCATTGATGTGGTCGACTTCATCAGCAATACACTGGGCCACCGGCATATCGATGTGGGGGAAATCATCGAACGGATCACCGCTGGGCGCGATCGTGACCGCGTGGTACGTTTTCTTCACCTGACGTTGATATGGATCCGGGATGCCATGGTCATGGGACGCGGCGGATCGGTGATCAACCTCGACCAGTCCGACCGCCTCGAAAAATTTGTCGCCAGATTTCCCCGCGCCAACCTGAGTGCGGTGATGGCGGACCTCGAATACGCGATTTCGCTTGTAGACAGAAATGTGTACATTACTCTCGTGTTGTATTCGCTTGCCGGTAGGCTGAAAAGACATATTCTGTGAGTTGCTCATGAGTCGACACAAGCGGATCCTGGTCACCGCGGCATTGCCATACGCGAACGGACCGATCCATCTGGGCCATTTGGCCGGAGCGTATCTCCCGGCGGACCTGTATGTACGTTTCCAGCGGATGCAGCGGCGGGATGTCCTGTTCCTCTGCGGGTCGGACGAGCACGGCGTCCCTATCACGATCACAGCCGACAAGGAAGGCGTCCCCCCCCAGACGATCGTGGACCGCTTCCATCAGCGCAACAAAGAAGCCTTTGAGCGGTTCGGGATGAGCTTCGACAACTACTCACGCACGTCGCTGCCGCTCCACCACGACACCGCCCGGGAATTCTTCACCGACTTTCACAACCGCGGGATCCTTCGCGAAAAGCAGGAGAAGCAGTTTTTCGATGCAAAGGCGCGCAAATTCCTTCCTGACAGATATGTTGAGGGAACCTGTCCTGTGTGCGGCAATCCCGATGCGCGCGGCGATCAGTGCGAGAAATGCGGCACGTACCTCAGCCCGCTGCAGCTGATCTCCCCGCGCAGCAAAATCACCGGGGAGACCCCGGAAGTCCGTCAGACCACACACTGGTACTTTCCTCTCGGCGAATACCAGTCACGGCTTGAATCGTACATTCGCGAAAAAAGCAGCACTGAGACGTGGCGGGAGAATGTGCTGAATTATTGCCGCGGATGGTTTGCCACCGGCCTTCAGGACCGCGCAGTAACGCGCGATCTTGACTGGGGAGTGAAAATCCCGCTGGAAGGCTACGAAAACAAAGTCCTCTATGTCTGGTTCGATGCAGTCCTCGGCTACATTTCGTCGGGGAAGGAATGGGCCCTGCAGCGGGGAACGCCGGATGATTGGCGGCGTTACTGGCTCGCACCCGACACGAAGTACGTGGCCTTCATCGGCAAAGACAACATCGTGTTCCACTGCATCGTCTTTCCGGCCATGCTGATGGCGTGGAATGACGTGCACGACGAGAAGTACGTGCTGCCGGACAACGTGCCTGCGAACGAGTTCCTGAATTTCGAGGGTCAGAAGTTTTCGAAGAGCAGGGGATGGGGCATCGACGTGGAGGAATTCCTGTCACGCTACCCGGCTGACCCCCTGCGGTATTACCTGGGAATGACGCTTCCAGAATCGCATGACTCGGATTTCTTTTGGAAGGAATTCCAGGCGAAAAACAACAGCGAGCTTGCGGATATTTACGGGAATTTTGTCAACCGCACGCTGGCGTTCTGCGCCCGCACGTTCGGGAATTCCGTACCCGCGCGCGGTGAACTCAACGCCCAAGACGAGACTATCCTCGCGACGCTCCGCCGGACTCCCTCGGTGGCCGCTGAATGCTTCGAACAGTACCGCTTCCGTGACGCCATTACGGAAGTGATGAATCTCGCACGTGCGGCTAACAAATACTTCAACGACAGCGAACCTTGGAAGACGGCTAAATCCGATCCGGTCCGCTGCGGAACAAGCATCAATCTCTGTCTGCAGGTGACGAGAGCACTCGCAATCATGATGTACCCTGCTGTGCCGCACTCATCCACGCAACTCTGGGCCATGCTTCGGCTCCCCGGCAAGGTTGAAGACCAATCGTGGCAGAGTGCGTCGGATCTGGCCTTTCGCAACGGCCATCCGATCGGCACGGCGCAGATCCTTTTTGCCAAAATTGAGGATACAACGATCGAAGAAGAATTGAAAACCCTGAGGGACCCGGCCGCGCCGGCTCCAGCAACTGTGGTGCCACCTCCGCCGCCAGCGAAGCCGGCGATCACGTACGACGATTTCGCCAAACTTGACCTGCGAGTTGCCACCATCATCGAGGCGGAGAAGGTGCAAAAGTCGGAAAAGCTTCTGAAAATCCAGGTCGAAGTCGGCACCGAACGACGGCAGATCGTCGCAGGCATCGCACAGCACTATGCCCCCGAAGCGCTGATCGGAAAGTCGATTGTCATGGTGTTCAATCTGCAGCCGGCGAAGCTCATGGGGCAGGAGTCGCAGGGGATGCTTCTCGCGGCGTCGGATACAGCCGGACACCTTCTGGTCCTGACTCCGGCGGGTGATATCCCCAGCGGCAGCATCGTGAAGTAGGGGACTGAACGGAAAAAACCGCATGTTCATTGACACACACGCACACCTGACGTCAAGCGAGTTCGATGTTGACCGGGACGCCGTGCTCGAGCGCGCGCGTGACGCGGGTGTGGGATTCATTATCAATCCCGGCACCAACCTGGACGACAGCCGGCGGGCCGTTGAGCTTGCCGACCAACATCCGATGGTCTATGCCGCAGTGGGGATACATCCGCACGAAGCAAGCCATGCAACACCCGCTATACTCCATGATATCGAAGAGCTCTCCCGCCACCCGAAGGTTGTCGCCATCGGCGAAATCGGGCTGGACTATTACTACAACTTTTCCCCCCGTGAAGTACAGCAGGATGTCCTTGCGGCGCAGCTTGAACTCGCCGCCCGCAGAGACCTCCCGGTGATCGTTCACACACGCGAATCCCTTGACCACTCGATCGCGATTGTCGCACGCGAAATCGATCGGTCTCCCGGCTGGAGAAGCGGGGAACGTGGAGCCGGCGGACGGTCTTCCCCGGCGCGCGGCGTATTTCATTGCTACCCCGGCGACGTAGCCACCGCCTGGCGTCTCGTGGGATTGGGGTTCTATCTATCCCTGGCGGGAATTGTCACATTCAAAAAGCCGGGTGCGGCCGCCGAAGTGGCTGCGGGAGTCTCCACAGAGCACCAGCTTCTCGAGACCGACAGCCCGTATCTCGCACCCGTCCCCTACAGGGGCAAGCGCAATGAACCTGCAAACCTCCCGCTGATAGCTGCGCGGATTGCAGAACTCCAGCATCTTGAAGTGGAAGATATCACCCGTTCGGCCAACTATGGAGTCTACAGGCTGTTCGGCATCGGACAGGCACCTACCCCGCGCATTACGTACGAACTGAAGAACTCTCTGTACATCAATCTCACGATCAGGTGCAACGCCGACTGCGTGTTCTGTGACCGCAAGGGGGAGGCCGTTGTTAAGGGTCACAATTTGAAAATTGACCGGGAGCCGTCGGCGGAAGAAGTGGTTGCGGAAATAGGCGACCCGATGCGGTACAACGAGATTGTTTTCTGCGGTTACGGTGAGCCGACCATCCGGCTGGATGCGCTCAAGCAGGTCGCGCGGTGGGTGAAAGACCGGGGTGGGCGCACACGGCTGAACACCGACGGTCACGGGAACATCATCAACAAGCGTGACATCGTACCGGAGCTAGTGGGGTTGATTGACGCGGTCTCCATCAGTTTGAACTCCACCGATCCCGTGCAGTATGGTGCGCTTATGCGGCTGGATGGTGCACGTTATTTCCCCGCGATGGTCGAATTTGCTAAGGAAGCCGTGCGGCTGCTCCCCCGCGTGGTCATGACAATCGTTGACCTTCAGGAAGTGGACGAAGCCCTTGCCCGCAAGTTTGTGGAGGGAGAGGTGGGGGCGGTGTTTTCCAAGCGACCCTATTTTTGAGGCATGAAGTCACACCCCATGCTGCCGCGAAACATGCTCGTTTTGGCAGAAGGGCAGCTCGGCGACCTGCTCCTGCTCACACCTGCCCTGCGAGCGCTCAAGACCACCTTTTCTGATTCCCGCATCAGCGTCCTGATCCTACAGCGGCGCGGAGGCAGAAGCCCCGATAGCTTGCATCCCGACCTCGTTCACGAGGCCGATCCCCGGGGGACTGCAGAGGTCCTCACATCCAGGTCTGCCGTGGACGGCGTCTTCGAGCTCCACCGTGATTCCCTGCGGGGGTTGAAAAACGTGCATCGCGTTCGTGCGGAATCCGGTGTCATCCGGTGGCTCCGCCGGCAAAAATTCGATACCGTCGTATGCACATTTCCCGAAGACCGCTTTGCGGTCCTTGCGTACCTGTCCGGTGCCAAACTCCGCGTGGGCCAGCGCCGCCAGAATCTTCGCTGGCTCCTGAATCTGACGCCCGATATCGAGAAGAGAGAACGCGGCGTCCTGGAGTACTACTGTGATCTTGCCCGTGCCCTCGGGGCAGAAGTTGATTCGACCGCAACGGAGTATGCTGCAGACTCCGAGGCAATGGACTGGGCAAAGGAATGCATCGCAGAGCAGTGCGGTGAAGGAGCGGTGCCAGTGGTCATTCACCCGGGTGCGAGCGGAGACTACAAAATCTGGCCGCCCGAAAGATTTGCAGCTCTGGTGGATCGTCTGCAGGAACTCGATCTACCCGTCCTGCTGTGCGGGGGGCATGCCGACAGAGATGTCATGCAACAGGTACGCTCCGGCGTGCGTCACACGGTGCCGGTGGTGGTGACGGAAGGAAATCTCCAGAAACTGGCTGGCGTGTTTGCCCGGAGTGCACTGGTTGTGTCGAACGATTCCGGTCCGCGGCACCTGGCGGTGGCTGCAGGGGCGAGAACGCTTGCGCTCTTCCGTCGGCATCACGACCGTGAGTGGAATGTGTACCCCGAAACCGTACGGTGCAGGATTCTACGCGGCGGGGAGGACTGTCCCGCCTGCCCCTCGGGGGTCTGTGCCGATCGTATTCCGGAAGGGGAACAGTACGGGTCCCACTGCATACGCATGATCACGGTCGATCACGCAGTTGCAGCGGTTCTCTCAATGCTCACCTCTTCTTGAGGCGGTACTCGTCGTACGTGCTCTGATGGGCGGGATCAATCTTTGATAGTGTGATGTAAAAGGTGGGATCGGGATAGTCCAGAAACACGTCGGCGATCTCGAGATACTTAGTGTCAAAGAAATTCTTGAGCATCAGGTTCCGGCTGTCAATCGTTTTTCTTGCCATCCCGATGTGCTCCAGTGCTCCCTTGATTCCTTCCTGAGCCTTCGGCCTGTCAGCCGCGAGTGAGTCCAATCCGCTGAAGTGATACCGGTAGAAGCCTGCGCGCACAGGGATGATTGTCGGGATGAGAATGTCCGTCACCATTTGCGTTCTGCTGTAGCCCGACGTCACAGGTTGCCATCCCTTCTGGCCGCTTGAGCGCCCCATGCTCGCAACATCAGAGGCCTTTTGGAACCAGGGGGTCCCGCCCAATCTCTCGTATGAATCGTAGTCGTATCCCAGGATAAGGTAGATGTAGAAATCGAGGAAACTGGTGAGGTCGCTGTAGCTGTACGGGTTATGGTTGATCGGCCGGTCTTTCAGGTACGTAAACTCCCAAGCCTCGTCGAACAGCCGCACGACCGCCGTACTCTGCTTCGAGTTGAAGATCGGCCGCTGGCTGCCGACAAATACCTGCGCCATATACCTGTTCTCACCAGTGGCGCTTTGGATGAACACATCTATTGTGCACTTCACCTTCTCGTCGAGCTGCTCTTCCCCCCACTGGAAGTTGTTGATATAGTTCCGGATATCGTTTTCAAAATCCCGCAGCAAATCCTTGTTGGAGGCGGCGACGGCTTCATAATTCACGGTTACCGTGCAATCCACCTGTTGCGATAGAGCGGGCAGCGTGCACACAAGCACGAACGCTGCGAACGCGCCACATCGCGAAACATGCGGAATCAACATAGCGGCTCCTTGTACTGTAGGTGTGAATGAATATAATGCTAATTCTGCACCTGTTCAATGCTCACATCGCAAATCCTTCTGTTTGCGTGTAGTAACCGGTGGAGGATTGCCATGGCTCTTCGCACGGTCATTGCGGCCGCACTGGCAGTGTGTGTCCGGGGCCAGGTGACGTTGGCTGCCTTTGATCATGTTGCTGCCGGCCCCCGGTCGCTCTCACTCGGGAATGCCGTTGTCGCCGCCGGCCCCGTTACCTGGACGGCGTTCGAAAATCCAGCCGGATTGGCGACCTGCCGAGCCAATAGCGCAGGATTCTTCTACATCCCCGGACTGTTCGGGTTGGCAGAACTGCGGTACTCCGGCGGTGCGCTGGTGCTCCCCGTTGCGGGGACAGGGTTGGCTCTCACCGCCACACGGTTCGGCTATGACCTCTACAATGAGACCGCGATCGGGCTCGCAGCCGGCCGGAGTATTGTGTCCGGGATCGAGGTCGGATGCAGGTTTCAGCTGAACCGGCTCGCAATCGGGGGGTACGGTTCATGTGCCGCGATCGCGGTCGATATAGGCATCCGGATTGAATGTTCAGGCAGTCTCTCCATCGGGGGGGTCTATTCAAACGTGACCGGATCCGCACTCGGCGCGTCGGGCGAGATGCTTCCACAGGAACTCACCGGGGGCGTCTGGTACACGCCAATCCGCGATCTGCGCATCGCGGTCTCGGCAGGAAAGGAGATCCTTTCCGCTCCGGAACTTCGATGTGGCGTTGAGGCGGACATCGTCGAGTGGATGACTCTACGCGCGGGCATCATCGATAACCCGTCTGTCGTATCTGGGGGCTGTGCATTCCGTATGGAGAATATCGCGGTGGAATACGGGCTGGCTTATCACTGGATTCTCGGCGCCACACATGCCATCGGTCTCACCATCTCGTTTCCGTAGCATGCGGAGGTGCATTGCGGCGGCCTGCCTTCTGGTCCCCTGGCCATCGGGTGGGGCCGGGCCGGCATGTGCCGCGTGTACTGCAAGCCCAGCGTGTTCGACCCGCTCAGCGTGTGCGATCGAGACGGCATGCGTGGCGTGTCCCGAAAACCCGGTATGTTCTGTCCTGCCCGATAGCTCAGTAACGCGCAGCCAATCCCCCGATACTACTGCCGTACTGTCCCTTGAGGACATCGCCGAGCAACTTCTGGGTACAGAGATGGACAGTGATCTCTATGAGAGATTGGTCTGGCTCCGCGAACACCCGATTGAATTGAATGAGACAAGTGAGGATGAGTTGCTCTCACTTCCTGGCATGTCAACGGCAGCAGCCGGCGCGATACAGCGCTATCGCCGAACCCACGGGCCATTCAAATCTGCATTCGACCTGGCCGGGATCGAGGGTGTGACTTCCAGGGAGTGGACCATGGTCCGCCCGTTTGTCTCCGTCTCGCCGCGCCGCGTGCACTTGCTTACTCTTCGCTCACGCATACTCTGGCCTCTAGCCGGCACGACGGGCACTGACACTTCGTACCTGGGACCAGACCTCACACGATATGCGCGGGTAATCTTTTCGCCTGCAGCAAGTTGGGAGTCCGGATTGGTGGGAGTTGTGGACGCAGGCGAGCGGTTCAGGGACGGTACTCTCTCAGGATACGTTCAGTATGAATCGTCGGGATTCGTGCGTCAGGCCGTCATGGGAGATTTTCAAGTCACGGCGGGATTGGGATTGCTCTGGGGTCAGGGTTTGCGTAAGGATGCCTCACTCGGCGGGCCTGTGGGCGGCAAACTCACTCCGCATCGTTCTTCAGGAGAGCAGGGGTTTGTGCGTGGTGTGGGAGTGAGTGTTGGCATGCCTGTAGGAAGCGGAGAAGCGAGGGCTTGCCTGTTCGCGGGTCGTACTCCGTGTGCCGCCACTATCGACAGTCTGGATGAGGTCACAAGTCTGGCTGCGGGAGGCGCATACCAGACCACCCGTGAATTGGCCAGAAGGAATGCCGCATTGTTTTCGTGCCTCGGAGGTCGCATTGAATATCGTGCTCCCGGAACGCTGCGCATCGGCGTGAGTACCGTGCAGTCGTGGCTCGATCACACAATCAAGTTCGATCGGCCGTTCGAACTTTCGGGGAATGGTTTTCGCGCATTGGGCATCGACGGCTCCGCGGCGGCCGGGCCCGCACGGTGTGCAATGGAGTACGCAATCTCGCAGGACGGGATGGGTGTTGCGGCGTTGGTCACCATGAACGCCGGGAAGCGCTGTGCAGTGCAGCTCCTGATCCGCCATTGCCAGCCGGCATTTCACAGTCCTTTTGCTTTGGGGGGAGGGTTTGGCGAGGCGGTACGCAACTCAAATGAGGTGCGCTTGAATATCGAGATGCCACTCCGGAGCGACTCCTACATACGTGCCGAGTTCATGCAATTCAGGAGGGCCTGGAGGACCACGGAGGGACTCTTCCCAACAGGAGGAAGTGAGATTGCCGGAGAAGCAGGAATGCACCTGGCGAGAGGGCTCCGGATTATCATCCGTTCTGAAGAGAGGCGGATTGAACGGGGCATCCAGACAACTGCGGGTGCAAGGCCGGGCACCGCCATTGCTCATGAAGCGCGGCGAAGATTTCACTGCACCGCGAACTTCACCCGCGGTGCGCAGTGGCGCTTCCGTGGCCGGATCGAACTACTCCGGTTTACCGATCCAGCCAACGGTTCTGATGAACACGGTTGTATGGTGGCCGGGGATCTGCGATGGGAACCGGCCCGGTGGATTACCGTGGTCGGCCGTGCGATGCTGTTTCAGTCCGAATCCTATGGTTCCCGGCTCTATGTCATTGAGTCGACGCTGGAAGGACTATCGGGATCGGCAATGTTCTCCGGCACGGGGCGGCGGTGGTACTTCAATGTGGTGTGCCGGCCGCTTCCCTCGTGGCGTATTTCAGCGAGGTACGCTTCGACGGAGCACGTTATTGGCGGCCGCAGCAAGGTGCGTGATGCCCAATTCGCGGCTCAGGTTGATTTTCAGATCGATCCACCATAGATTGAATAGTTGCACGCCGTTCCCTTCATGTCAGGAAAAAGACCATGACGGAAGTTGTTGTCGGTATTGACGTTGGGGGCACGAACACCAAGTTCGGCTTCGTGGACAAGGTCGGCCATTGTTATCGCGAGGAATCGATACTCACGAATGCCCAAGAACCGCCCGAGCTTTTTGCCAGCCGTGTCGCAGAGGCTATTAAGGGAGAGTTCACTTCCCTGAGATCCACACATTCGATGATTGGCATAGGCATAGGCGCGCCCAATGCCAACTACTACCGGGGTACGGTGGAAAGTCCTCCCAACCTGAGTTGGAAGGGAGTTGTGGATGTCGTGGGGCTTTTTAAGAAGCACATCCCGCTCCCGGTGGTGATCACCAACGACGCCAACGCCGCCGCCCTCGGGGAAGGGATGTTCGGGGCGGCAAGAGGGATGAAGGACTACATCGTCATCACGCTCGGCACGGGGGTAGGGAGCGGACTCGTCGCAAATGGTCAGTTGATCTACGGCTCAGATGGATTTGCGGGGGAGCTGGGGCACACGATTGTCGACGTGAATGGCCGCTGGTGCGGGTGTGGGAGGCGGGGGTGTCTGGAGCAATATGCATCGGCGGGCGGCATCTGCCGCACCGTCTTTGAATTGCTGGCGGTCCGGCGGGAGGATTCCGAATTGCGGTCGATTTCCTTCGACGAGCTTACGTCCATAATGATCACGGAAGCCGCCCTGAGAGGGGATGTCATTGCTCGGGAGGCATTCGAGGTTACGGGCCGAATTCTCGGATTGAAACTTGCCGAAGCGGTCGCGCATACCAGTCCGGAAGCTATAGTGCTTTTTGGCGGCCTTGCCCATGCAGGAGACTTGATTTTTGAGCCGACGCACCGCTACATGGAGCAGTACATGTTGAATATTTTCCGGAACAAAGTGAAGCTGGTCCCTTCCGGGTTGGCCGAAGGAAACACGGCAGTTCTTGGTGCGGCGGCGTTGATCTGGCATGAGCTGACACGCCGGGGTTAAGCGTCGCCTATGGAAGAACGGAGAGGAGGCGGTGGGGCAATGGTGCGGAAGCGTGTAGTGGTGGCGATGAGCGGGGGGGTGGATTCTTCCGTAGCGGCGGCGCTGCTCGTGGAGCAGGGGTGTGAGGTCATCGGCATCACGCTCAAGACGTACGCGTATGAAGATGTCGGCGGCAATACCGGCAACGCATCGAGCTGCTGCTCACTCGACGGTATCAATGATGCCCGCGCAGTGGCGGCGCATCTCGGGATACCCCACTACGTGCTAGATTTCAGCGCGCCGTTTGCAGCGGCAGTGATTGACAATTTCGTCTCGGAGTATCTGAACGGCAAGACGCCGAATCCGTGTGTGATCTGTAACCGAAAAATCAAATGGGAGGAGCTACTCCGTAAGAGCGAGGCGCTGGGGGCCGGGGCGGTTGCCACCGGACACTACGCCGCGGTACGCCATGACAGCGAGAGCGGCCGGTGGTTGCTATCGCGCGGCCTCGACGGACGGAAGGACCAGTCCTACGCGCTCTGGGGGCTCACACAGGAATCGCTGCAGCGCACGCTCTTTCCGCTGTCCCGTATGACCAAAGAAGAGGCCCGTGACTATGCTGCCCGGTGCGGTCTGCCCGTGGCAGCGAAGGGAGAGAGT
>Ga0105107_10001007_pt1 | contig 18329 bp, 13 predicted proteins | sample PPLLaktember2015_6_FD_79335 | JGI IMG/M metagenome (GOLD analysis project Ga0105107, IMG submission 79335) | Freshwater sediment microbial communities from Prairie Pothole Lake near Jamestown, North Dakota, USA - PPLs Lake P8 Core (1) Depth... | ecosystem: Environmental > Aquatic > Freshwater >... | reverse complement strand
TCCGGGGGGCAGGTCGGAGACCGCGGAGAGCTCGTCGCGGCAGGCGGCACTTTCGCCGTCGAGGACACGCAGAAAATCCAGGCCGAGGTCTACGGCCACAAAGGCGCGCTCAAGACCGGCAAGCTCCGCGTCGGCGATCACGTGAGCGCGAACGTCGACATCGCGTCGCGCGCGCGCGCGGCGTGGAACCACTCGGCGACCCATCTGATGCACTCGGCGCTGCGCAAGGTGCTCGGCCCGCACGTGCAGCAGAAAGGCTCGCTCGTCGACGCGCAGCGCACGCGCTTCGATTTCTCGCACAACGAGCCGATGACCGAGGAGCAGAAGCGCCTGGTCGAAGCTCTCGTGAACGACGAGATCCGCCGCAACCACGAAGTCTCGGCGCGCATCATGAAGCACGACGAAGCGCTGAAGGCGGGCGCGATGGCGCTCTTCGGCGAGAAGTACGGCGACGAAGTGCGGGTGATCGGCATGGGAGAGTTCTCGACCGAGCTCTGCGGCGGCACTCACGTGAAGCGCACCGGCGACATCGGCTTCTTCAAGATCGTCGCCGAAACCGGCATCGCCGCCGGCGTGCGGCGCATCGAGGCGGTGACCGGACCCGGCGCGCTCGAATGGGTGCAGCAACAGGAAACGAAGCTCGCGGAGGCCGCCGCCGCGCTGAGGACTTCGCCGCAGGACATCGGCGCCAAGATCTCCCAGATCATGGACAACGTGCGCAATCTCGAGAAAGAGCTTTCGAGGCTGAAGTCGAAGCTCGCTTCGTCGCAGGGCGACGAGCTTGCGGACCAGGCGGTCGACGTGAAAGGCGTCAAGGTGCTCGCGGCGTCGCTCGAAGGGGCGGATGCCAAAGGCCTGCGCGAAGCGATGGACAAGCTCAAGGACAAGCTCAAGTCCGCCGCGGTGGTGCTCGCCGCCGCGAACAACGGCAAAGTCTCGCTGATCGCCGGGGTCACGCCGGATCTCGTCGGGCGCGTGAAGGCCGGCGATCTTGTGAATCACGTCGCGCAGCAGGTCGGCGGCAAAGGCGGCGGGCGTGCCGACATGGCGCAGGCAGGCGGCACGGACGCATCGAAGCTGCCGCAGGCTCTGGAATCGGTGAAGAGCTGGGTAGAAGGAAGGTTGTAGAAACAGACGTTTTTGTCACCCGGGAGGAGCCGTGCCTGATAAGCCCGCACTGATTCGAAGCGACGAGGTGCAGGCGCTGCCGGAAGAGCGCCGGCCGCATCCGCTCGATGCCACGCTCGTGCGCCATACGCGCTCGTTGGGGGATGCGGCGGGGCTCACGACGATCGGCGTGCACCTCGTGCGGCTCGAGCAGGGCGACACCAGCAGCGTGCTGCACTTCCATCAGCAGGACGAGGAGTGGGTCTACATCCTGTCCGGCCGCGGCACGGCGAACATCGGCGATGCGCAGCATGAAGTCGGTCCGGGTGACTTCATGGGTTTCGTCGCCGGATCGCAGCCCCACAACCTGCACAATCCGCACGCCGAGGACCTCGTCTATCTCGTCGGCGGCAACCGCCTGCCGTTCGACGTGTGCGATTATCCGAAGATCGGCAAGCGCCGCTATCGCGTGAACGGCAAAAATGTTTACGTCGACGTCAGTTTGCTCGCCGAAGCCGGCGAGCTGCCGCCGACGGACGTCCGGTGAACGATACAGAGGGAAACCAAGGTTTCCCTCCGTAACCTCCTTTCCTTCGGCGATCAGCCAATCGCTCCGCTGCCTTAGAAAGGTTGTGTCGTGCGCAGGGTGCGTCGCTGCCGCCCCCTGTGGATCGGCGCGATCAGAATGGCAGCGTTATGTCTGGCTTCACGGCGCGCAATGCGTGCCGGAAGTCCTCCTGGATGCGCTTGATGGCGGCTTCGTTGTCGGCCTCGAAACGCAGCACGATGACGGGCGTCGTGTTCGAAGGACGCGCCAGGCCGAAGCCGTCCTTGTATTCCACCCGCAGGCCGTCGATCGTGATCAGCTCCACGGCGCTTTCGAACTTCGCCGTTGCCTTGAGCCTGTCGATGAGGGCGTAGTTCTCGCCTTCGGCGGTCTTCACGTGGAGCTCGGGCGTGCTCACCGCGTCGGGCAACTGCTCGAGCACGGCGCCGATGTCCGGGTGGCGCGACAGGATTTCGAGCAGCCGCGCTCCCGCATACATCGCGTCGTCGAAACCGTACCAGCGCTCCTTGAAGAAGACGTGGCCGCTCATCTCGCCTGCGAGCGGGGCGCCGGTGTCCTTCAGCTTCTGCTTGATGAACGAGTGCCCCGTCTTCCACATCGTCGGCTTGCCGCCGCGGCTGCGTATCCATGAATAGAGATTGCGAGTCGACTTCACGTCGAAAATGATCTCGGCGCCGGGATTGCGCTCGAGCACGTCCGCTGCGAAGAGCATCAACTGCCGGTCGGGATAGATGATCTTGCCGCTCTTCGTAACGACGCCGAGGCGATCGCCGTCTCCGTCGAAAGCGAAACCGATATCGCCTTCGGACTTCAGCGTCTCGATCACGTCTTCGAGGTTGTGCGGGTTCGACGGATCGGGATGGTGATTGGGAAAGTTGCCGTCGACGTCGCAATAGAGCTCGCGCACGGTGCAACCCAGCCTGCGGTAGAGCTCGGGCGCGGTCGCTCCGGGGACGCCGTTGCCGCAATCGACGATCACGCTCAAAGGCCGGGTGAGCTTCACGTCGGATGTGATGCGCCGCAGGTAATCCTCGCGGATGTCACGCGTGCCGTAGCTGCCCGAGCCCGTCGCGAGATTGCCGCTTTCGATGCGCGAGCGCAGCGCCTGTATCGCGTCGCCGGAAAGCGTGTCGCCGCCCAGCATGACCTTGAGCCCGTTGTACTCGGGCGGGTTGTGCGAGCCCGTGACCGACACGCCCGAGAGCGTGCCGAGGTGATAGGTCGCGAAGTAGAGCATCGGTGTCGCGACCATGCCGATGTCGATGACATCGACCCCGCTCGCCTGAATGCCCCGCGCGAGAGCGGCCGCGAGCGCCGGTCCCGAGAGCCGGCCGTCGCGGCCGATCGCGATCGCCTTGACGCCGCGATCGCGCCCTTCGGAGCCGATGGCGCGGCCTATGAGCTCGGTCACTTCGGGGGTGAGTGCGGTCTCGACGATGCCGCGGATATCGTAGGCTTTGAAGATTTCGGGTGGAACACGGCGGGCGGCGGTCATCGAAGCGAATCCTTGTGTTGCGTTGGTTATGGCGAAGGGTGTCGTCAAATGGATTCGGGATCAAGTCCGGAATGACGGCGTTTCCCGTTGTCGGCAATCGTGTGCCCGAAGAAAGCGAGGATGCGCTCCGGAAGCCAGGCGAGATTGCCCGGGAACGGCGCGGACACGAAGCCGACGTGCCCCCCTTCCTCGGGAAATTCCAGCGTAAGCGCATCCGACACTTCATGCGCCTGCGGCAGGGCGTGCGGCGGCAGGAACGGGTCGTTGCGTGCATTGATCATGAGCGTGGGCACGGTGATGTGTTTCAGCAGCGGCTTCGCGCTCGCCCGCGTCCAGTAGTCGTCGGTGTCGACAAAGCCGTGCAGCGGCGCCGTAACGACGTTGTCGAAAGCGCGCAGCGTATTCGCATTGCGCACCAGAGCAGCATCGTAGAGGCCGGGGTGGTGGTGGAGCTTTTGCAGCGACTTCTCCTTGAGCGTCGAAAGAAACGCGCGCGTGTACACGAGGTTGAAACCGTGCCCGAGCGCGTCGCCGGCGGCGGTGAGATCGACCGGCGCCGATACCGCGGCGGCGCGCGCGACGATCTGCGCGGCTGTGCCGCCGTTCTCGCCCAGCCACTTCAGCAGCACGTTGCCACCGAGGGAGACGCCGACGGCGTAGACCGGCGTCGCGCATTCGCCGCGCAGCCGCCGCAACATCCAGTCGAGCTCGGCGCTGTCCCCCGAGTGATAGGCCCGCGGCAGGCGGTTCGCGCTGCCGCTGCAGCCGCGAAAGTGCACCACGACGCCGCGCCAGCCGGCGCGCTCGACCGCCGCCATGAGGGCGTGGGCGTACTGGCTGCCCGAGCAGCCTTCGAGGCCGTGAAAGAGAACCACCAGCGGACGCTCGGCGCCCGCCGGCGCATCCAGCCAGTCGACGTCGACGAAATCGCCGTCGGGTATCTCCCAGCGCTCGCGGCGGTACGCAACGCGGGGGCGCCGGGCGAACTGCACGGCGTATATCGTCTGGAGATGGCCGCCGGGGAGCCACCAGGGCGCTTTATAGGCCGTCATCAATGAAAACGGGCTCCAGCGAGCCCGTTGCGTCGCGAAACGCGGCCGCGTGCACCGCGGGTGAGATCAGTCGGCGTAGGACGGGTCCTTGCGGTCGAGCTTGCGCAGCAGCGCCGGCCACTCGAGAAGACCCATGCGCCTCCGCACGCCGGGCAGCATCGAGTTGTTGGTGTACTGGACGACTTCGTCCGGAGGAAACTGAAGCTTCATGTTGCACGAGAGCGCCATCACCTGAAGCGCGCAGGCGCGCTCGAGCCGGTACATATTGTTGAAGCACTCGGGTATGCTCGCGCCGGTGGTGAGCAGCCCGTGATTGCGAAGCACCATCGCCTCGCGATTCCCCAGGGCCTTCACCAGGCGTTCGCGCTCGTCCAGGCGCAGCGCCACGCCTTCGTAGTCGTGGTAGGCGATGTCGGTGAAGCGCATCGAAGACTGCGCGATCGGCAGGATTCCGCATGTCATCGCGGAGACCGCCATGCCGGCCAGAGTGTGCGTATGGATGATGCAGTCGACGTCGTGCCGCGCAGCGTGCACCGCGCTGTGGATCACGTAGCCCGCCTGGTTCACGCCGTAATCGGTGGCGTTGAAGATCACGTTGCCGTCGATGTCGATCCTGATCATCGACGACGCGGTCATCTCCTCGTACAGCATGCCGTAAGGGTTGATGAGGAACTCGTTGTCGGTGCCCGGAACGCGCGCCGAGATGTGGTTCGCGACCATCTCCACCATTCCGTATTCGGCCATCAGGCGATAGCACGCCGCGAGATTGACGCGCACTTCCCACTCTTCCCTGCTGACCTGGTCGCGTACCGGTCTGTCGATGTTGATCGCTGGAGCGTTCATGAAGCGTCCTCGTGTGGAAAGAAAGCCGCGCGCGGCCCGATTCTAGGAGCTTTTCACGAAGCTCGCCGCGCTGTCCCCCGCGATCTTGCCGAACACCGAGCCGTTCGTGAGCCCCGTGCCGCCCGGATAGTTGTGATAGAAAATGCCGCCGACGAGCTCGCCCGCCGCGTAGAGACCCGGGATCGGCTTGCCCGACGTGTCTTCGACTTCAGCATCGTTCGTGATTTTCAGGCCGCCGAAGCTGAAGGTGACGCCGCAGGTGACCGCGTAAGCCTCGTAGGGGGGCTCGTCCAGCCGGTTCGCCCAGTTCGTCTTGTCGATCTTCAGTCCTACCGTGCGGCGGCCATCCTTGATCGCCATGTTGAACTTGCTGTCGTCCTGCACCGCCTTGTTGTACTCCTTGATTTCCTCGAGCGCGCGCTCGGCATTCACGCCTTCCATTTTCTGGCACAGCTCTTCGAGCGTGTTCGCGCGCACTTTCGTGACCTGCTTGATGCGGTACTCGTCGCGCAGCATCGGGATCAGCTTCTGGTCGAACACCTGCCACGCGAACATGCCGGGCTGGTTCAGGATGACGCGCCCGTATTTGGCATAGGTGTAGTTGCGGAAGTCCGCGCCTTCGTCGACGAAGCGCTCGCCATTGGCGTTGATCATGATGCCCCACGGATAGCTGTGCTTCTGGAACTGGTCGCCGACGTTGACGTCGCCGAAAGGCGGGGCGTTCCTGTCCCAGCCGACCGCGTGGCAGCCCGACCAGTGACCGTGGGGCATCGCGCCGATGTCGAGCGCCATCTTGATGCCCTGGCCCATGTTGTAGCGGGTGCCGCGGACTTTCGCGAGGTCCCAGCCCGGTCCAAGGTAGCGCGCGCGCATCTCTGCGCTCGATTCGAAACCGCCGCACGCGAGCACCACGGCTTTCGCCCGTATCTCCACGTTGCGTCCCCGGTGCTTCGCGCGTACGCCCTGCACCCGGCCTTCGTCGTCGGTGAGGAGCGCGAGCGCCGGGGTTTCGTAGAAAATCCTGACGCCTTCGCGCTCGCACGCCTTGTGCTCGTTATCGATGAGACCCGCGCCGCCGCCCCAGGTCTCGGCCACCAGGCCGCCCCAGAACTTGTAGGCGCCTCCTTCGACTTTGTACGACTGCCGCCCGTAGCTCGGCTGGAAGCGCACGCCTTTCTTGCGCAGCCAAACCAGCGTGTCGAAGCTCCGCGTGATCAGGATTTCGGTGAGATCGGGGTCGGACATGTATTGCGTGATGCGTCCCATGTCGTCGAAATAAGCGTCCGCGGTGTAGCTGCCGTAATCGTGCGTTTTCTTCTCGTCCTCGGTGAGGTCGGGTATCAGCTGCGCCACGTCCTCGACGGTGTTGTAGACCACCCGCATGAGGCCGCCGGTGTAGCGGCTGTTGCCGCCGGAATCCTCGACCGGCGCGGCCTCGAGCACGATCACCTTCGCGCCGTTCTCGCGCGCCGCGAGCGCCGCGCAGCACGCGGCGTTGCCCGCGCCGACGACGATCACATCGGGATTGCCAAAATCTGTCTTGCTCATTGCGGTCCTCTTTGCCTGGATGATGAAAACCGGCCTGAAAAATCGGCGGTGGATGCCGGCGCGAAGCGAAGCGCGCGCCAGAACGACTCGCTAGTTTACTGCGCGTCGCACGCTCTGGCGACCGCTCGCCCGGTCAGTGCAGCGTCTTCGCGCGGCGCGGCTCGGGCTCTTCGACCGCGGGCGCCGGCGACGCGTGGTGGACCATCATCCGCCAGCCGCGCTCGGTGCGCATGTAGATGTTGGTCGCGAGCACGCACCCGCGCGCGCGGGTCTCGCCGCCCATCGAGACGTGCTCGTAGACGCTGTGCACCGAGACCATCATCGCCTGCAGCAGGTGCTGCTCCCGCACCTGGAAGCGCAGGCTTTGCGCGCTCGCAAAGATCTGGCGCCACGATTCTCGAACCTGCGCGACCCCGGTCACGCGCGGGCCTCGCGGGTGCACGCAGTAGACTTCGTCGTCGTCCGCCCATACCGCCATCATCGCTTCGAGGTCCTGCTTCATGAACGCTTCGTAGAACGCGGCTTCCGCATCCTGCGGCGTTGCGAACAGCATTTTCTTCATCGACCGGCTCTTGGATGGGCGGGCTTGGAAGCGCGACCCCGGATTCTATCAAAGCGACGCGTGGCGACGTGACCGGCTCTCTCGCCTGGCCGCGGCCACGCCACCCTCAGTGCGTCACCTCGCTGCGTCCGGCTCGCAGCGCCTCGGCGAGCACCTGCTCGGGCTTCAGCTGCATCATGCAGTTGAAATGGCCGAGCGGACAGGTGCGCTCGAAGCAGGGGCTGCACGCGATGTCGAGCTTCGCGATGATCGCGTGCGGCGACATCGGGGGCGTGAAGGCGGGTGTGCTCGAGCCGTAGATCGCGATGAGCGGCGTGCCGACGGCGGCCGCCACGTGCATGAGGCCGGAATCGTTCGTGATCGCGAGCCGCACCGAAGCGAGGAGCTCGATCGCCTGGTCGAGCGTCGTCCTGCCGCACAGGTTCAGGCACGCGCCGCCCGAGAGCCGCACGATGTCCTGTGCGATTTCGGCGTCCTTGGCGGAACCGACGAGCCACACCGCGTCGCCGTTCGCGGTGAGCGCACGCGCAAGCTCCGCGAAATAGGAAGGCGGCCAGCGCTTTGCCGGGCCGTACTCGGCGCCGGGGCACAGCGCCACGGCGCGCGCCGCGCCGGTGAGCCCGAGGGCGGCGAGCGTCGAGTCGCGCGCTTCAGGGTCGACCGCGAGACGCGGCGCGGGCAGCGGGGACGGCGGCGCCTCGCCGGGCTCGAGCGCGAGCGCCGCGTAGCGCTGCGCCATCTGCGGGAGCGCCGCTTCGTCGAGCACGCGCACGTCGTTCAGGACGCCCCAGCGCAGCTCTCCGCGATAGCCGGTACGGCGGGGGATGCGCGCAAAGAACGGCACGAAAGCGGACTTCAGCGTGTTCGGAAGAACGATCGCGCGCGCGTAAGCTTCGCTGCGCAGGCCGCGACCTAGGTCGCGCCGCTCGCGGAACTGGAGCTCCCCGTGCTCGAACGGGCTCGCGATCGCACGCCGCACTTCGGGCATGCGGCGCACCACCGGAAAAGTCCACGCCGGAGCGAGCACGTCGAGCTCGAGCGCCGGGTGTCGTGAGTGCAGCAGATTGAAAAGCGGCTGCGCGAGTACCGTGTCGCCGATCCAGGAAGGTGCGACGACCAGTATTTTCATAAGGAGTGATGAAAAGGAGTGACGAGACAGAGTGATGAAAAGGAGTGATGAGAAGGGGGTGCCGGCAGAAACCTTTTTTCATCACTCCTTCTCATCCCCCTTATTCATCACTCTTTGTCATCACTCCTTCAGTGCGCCGCGGCCTGCGCGCCGCCGACGAGGACGTACTTGGTGCCGCAATAAGGACACAGCGCTTCTCCGGTCTTCTGTACCGGCAGGTACACGCGAGGGTGCGCGTTCCACAGGATCATGGAAGGCATCGGGCAGTGCAGCGGAAGATCCTCCGCGGTCACCTCGATCTCGCGCTTGCTGTTGGTAACGGGCTCGGACATGCGCTAGGCCGCCACCGGCGAGAGCCAGTCGCGGTGGCCCTCCGCCTTGCCTGTCACGCAGTCGAAGAACATTTTCTGTATCCGCGTCGTCACGGGACCGCGCTCGCCTGCGCCGATCGTCCTGCCGTCGACTTCGCGTATCGGCGTCACTTCCGCCGCGGTACCGGTGAAAAACGCCTCGTCCGCGATGTAGAGGTCGTCGCGCGTGATGCGCTTCGCCGCGACCTTGTAGCCCATCTCCGCGGCGAGAGTGATCACCGAATCGCGCGTGATGCCGGCGAGCGCGCTCGTCAACTCCGGCTCGTAGATGCAGCCGTTCTTGACCATGAAAAGGTTCTCGCCGGAGCCTTCGGCCACGAAACCGTCGACGTCGAGCAGCAGGCCTTCGTCGTAGCCGTGCTCGGTCGCCTCGAGGTTCGCGAGTATGGAATTCGCGTAGGTTCCCGAGTACTTGGCGCGGCACATCGAGACATTGACGTGATGCCTCGCGAACGACGAGGTTTTCACGCGTATGCCTTTCTCGATGGCCTCGGCGCCGAGGTAGGCTCCCCACGGCCACGCCGCGATCGCCACGTGCACCGTCGCGCCTTTGGGAGAGACGCCCATTTTCTCGGAGCCGTAGAACGCGATCGGCCTGATGTAGCACGACTCGAGCTTGTTCGCGCGCACCACTTCCTTCTGCGCGTCCACGAGGGTCTCGCGCGTGTAGGGAATTTTCATCATGTAGATGTGCGCCGAATTGAAGAGGCGCTCGGTGTGCTCCTTCAGCCTGAATATGGACGTGCCGTCGGCGGTCTTGTACGCGCGCACGCCCTCGAACACCGCGAGACCGTAGTGCAGCGAGTGCGTGAGCACGTGGGTGTTCGCGTCGCGCCACGGCACGAGCCTGCCGTCGTACCAGATGTGCCCGTCGCGATCGGCCATCGACATGTTTCAGACTCCGAAGAACAAAGGATGCATTTTAACGTACTCACTCTTCGAAGACGGCGCTCCACAGGCCGCGCACCGCCTGCGCTTCCGCGTGCACGAGAGCGGCGTCGACGCGGGCGTATTTTTCGCCCTGGAGCCGCAGGCTGTGCTGGAGCTGCCTGAACCTGCGGTAGGCCTCGTGCGCCGCGAGCGCCGCCGGCTCGGGCGCGAGCGCGAGCCGCCCCGCCACCTTGAGCAGCGCGAGATTGCCGATGTTGCCCGTGAGCGCCTCGTGCTCGTGCGCGTGGCCGAGCACGAGATACTGCACGATGAACTCGACGTCGATGATGCCGCCGCGGTCGTGTTTGAGATCGAAAAGCCCGCTCGGGTTGGGGTGCGCAGCGAGCATTTTCGCGCGCATTTCGACCACCGCCGATTTCAGCGCGGCGAGATCGCGCGGCTGGCGCAGTATCGCCTTGCGTATGGCTTCGAAAGCGGCGCCGATCCGCGCGTCCCCGGCGACGTATCGCGCGCGCGTGAGCGCCTGGTGCTCCCACGGCCACGCGTGCCGGGCCTGGTATTCGCGGAAGCTCTCGAGCGGGCTCACCAGCAGTCCGCTCACGCCGTCGGGCCTCAGCCTCAAGTCGGTCTCGTACAGCACGCCCGCCGAAGTGAGGCTCGTCAGATGATGGTTGATGCGGCGCGCGAGCCGGCTGTAGTTGTCGGGCGCCTCGGGCGCGGCATCGTCGTAGAGGAAAACGAGGTCGAGATCGGACGCGTAACCGAGCTCCTTGCCGCCGAGCTTGCCGTAACCGACGATCGCGAAAGCGGGCGTTTCGCGATGCCGCTGCCGGACATCGAGCCACGCCAGCGCGAGCACTTCGCGCAGGATCGTGCACGCGAGGTCGCTCAGGTGGTCCGACAGCGACTCGAGCGCGAGCGTGCCGGCGAGGTCCTGGGCGAGCAGGTGCAGGGTCTGGACGTGCTTGAAATGACGCAGCACGTCCATCTGCTTTTCAGTGTCACCCGCGGCTTCGTCCAGCTGGGCGCGCAGGCCGGCGGTGAGCGCGGGCCAGTCGGGCGCCGAGTAGAGCGTGCGCGTGTCGAGCAGCTCGTCGAGGAGGATCGGGTGCAGTGTGACGTACTCCGCCGCCCACGGGCTCGCGGCCATGAGCTCGGCGACGCGAGCGAGCGCCTGCGGGTACTGCTCGAGAAGCGCGAGGTACGCTTCGCGACGGCTCACGCTTTCGAGGAGCCGCAGCATGCGCTCGAGCGTCGCGCCGCGGTTCACCTGTGCGGCGGCGGCCTGCACGACGAGCGGGACCAGACGCTCGAGGCGTGACTGGCTCACCGCGGGCATCTGCCGGTAGCGCGAGCTCTGTCTCAGCGCGGTGAGACGCCTTTGAACTTCCTGCGGATCGGCGTAACCCAGCCCGGCGAGGAGGGCCCACGCGCGCTCCGGGTCTTCGCCGGCCCCGGCCTGCTGCCATAGCGCGGAGAGATGGTCCGGCTTTTCCGGCGCAGCGACGAAGATTTCGGAGAACTGGCGAGTCACCGCGGCGCGATGCGTTTCGAGCTGCGCGCGCAACGCCGCGTAATCGGCGAAACCCATGCTGCGGGCGACGAGCTCGCGGTCTTCGGGCGAGCGCGGCAAAGCGTGCGTCTGCTGGTCGTCGAGATACTGCAGCCGGTGCTCGAGATTGCGCAGAAAAAAATACGCCGACCTGAGCTCGTCCACCGCCTCCGCGCTCAGCAGCCGGCGCTCGGCAAGGAGCGGGAGCACTTCGAGCGTCGGCTGGCTGCGCAGCGCGGCGTCGCGTCCGCCGCGGATCAGCTGGAACACCTGAACGATGAACTCGATCTCGCGTATGCCGCCGGGGCCGAGCTTGATGTTGTCGGCGATGTCGCGGCGCTCCACCTCCATCCTCACCTGGCGGTGCAGGTCGCGCATCGACGCGAACGCGCTGTAATCGAGGTGGCGCCGGAACACGAAAGGTCTCACGAGCTCCATCAGCTCGGCGCTGCGCTCGCCCGTGATGCAGCGGCCCTTGATCCACGCGTAGCGCTCCCATTCGCGTCCCTGCGTGATGAGGTAGTTCTCGAGCATCTCGAAGCTCGCGACGACGGGGCCGCTGTCGCCGTACGGCCGCAGCCGCAGGTCGACGCGAAAGACGTATCCGTCCTCGGTCATCTCCGAGAGCATCGCGGTGAGCCGCCGCGCGGCGCGCGAGAAGAATTCGTGGTTGCTGAGGGCGCGCGCGCCGTCGGTGTCGCCTTCTTCGGGATAGACGAGGATCAGATCGATGTCCGAGGAAACGTTCAGCTCGCCGCCGCCCAGCTTGCCCATGCCGACGACGTGGAGCTGCTGCGCCGCGCCTTTCGATTCGCCGCGCGGCTCGCCATATTGCCGCGCCAGCTCGGCGTGCACCGCCGAGACGGCGGCCTCGAGCGCCACCTCGGCGAGCGCGGTGGCCGTGGACACCACCTCGCGCAGATCCGCGCGGCCCGCGATGTCGCGTGCGATGAGCGCGAGCATCACTTCCTTGCGCAGGCGCCGCAGCGCGCGTGCGAGCGCGTCGCCGCCGGAAGACAGCGCGGCCAGCCGCTCGCGCATGCGAGCCTGCGTGTAGGGGGAGGCGAGGTCGACGTGCGCCGGGAGTCCGGGCTCGGCGGCGAGGATGCGCCGCAGGTAGCGGCTGTATGCGGAGGCAGCTTCGAGCACTTGGAAATCCGGAGGCATAGCCGAAGGAGCGCAGTAGAAGCCCCCGGGCGGGGGTACAATGCGGCGGACCGTCCCTGGACTATTGCATGTTTCTGTATATCGGGCAAAAAACGTGTCTTTCACAGCCGCGCTGCGCTGGATAAGGCAAAGCTCGGTCTGGACTTCCCGGGCGCTCGCCTGGAGCGTCACCGGCGCCGCGCTCGCGTGCGCGTTCCTCGTCCTCGCGCTGCGCTACTGGTTTCTCCCCAACATCGAAACCTACCGTGAGGACATCGCGGCGGCGGTGAGCCGCGCGGCGAATCTTCGCATCACGATCGGCAGGATCTCGGCCGACTGGGAAGGCATCAGGCCGCATCTGAAGCTCGAGGCGGTCAGCGTCTACGATCGGGCCGGGCGCCGCGCGCTCGAGCTGAACCGCGTCGACAGCACGCTCGCGTGGCGCTCGCTCGCCACGCTCACGCTGCACTTCCACGCGCTCGATTTCTACCGGCCTGCGCTCGCAGTGCGCCGCGATGCGAACGGCGTGCTCTCAGTCGCGGGCATACCGGTCGAAGCCGACCGCAGCAGAAGCGGCTTCGCGGACTGGCTCCTCGAACAGCCCGACGTGGAAGTGCACGATGCGTCCGTCGTCTGGACCGACGAGCTGCGGCAGGCGCCGCCGCTCGAGTTGACGGGTGTCAACCTGCACCTCGTGAATCGCGGCAGCCGCCATCGCTTCGGTCTGCGCGCAGTGCCGCCCGCGGCGCTCGCGGCGCCCATCGATCTCCGCGGAGACACGCGCGGCGGCAGCGTCGAGCTGCTCTCGCAATGGAACGGCCGACTTTTCCTCCAGCTCGACCGCGTCGACCTCGGGGCGTGGAGCCGATGGCTCGACGTGCCCGCGGAAATCACGCGCGGAAACGGCGCGCTCCGGAGCTGGCTCACGTTCGACCGCGACACGCTGACCGAGATCGTCGCGGACGTGCGGCTCGCGTCGGTGCGCGCGCGCCTGCGCAAAGGGCTGCCCGGGATCGAGCTCGACACGCTCGGCGGCCGGGTCGCGTGGAAGAGCGTGCCTTCGGGCTTCGAAGTCGCGGGGGCGAAGCTCGGTCTCGCCGGAGGCGGCGCGGTCCTTCAGCCCGCGGACTTTCGCCTGAAGGTGACGACCGATCCGCAGGGGACCCGGCGCGGCGAGCTCGACGCGAATGCGCTCGACCTCGCGCCGCTCGTCATGCTTGCCGACCGCCTGCCGCTCGAGGACGCGCTGCGCACCGAGCTCGTGGCGTTGTCACCGCGCGGCAGTGTGCACGACGTCGCGGTGAAGTGGCAGGGCGCGTGGCCCAAGCCCGAGACCTACAGCGCGCGCGGACGCTTCGAAGCGCTTGCGTTCAACCGCTGGCAAAGCCTGCCCGGCGTTTCGGGGCTGAGCGGCAATATCGACGGCACCGAGAGAGGCGGCACCCTGCACGTGAGCGGGCAGCGCACGAGCCTCGACATGCCGCGGGTTTTCACCAGCGTGCTCGCGCTCGATACGCTCACCGCCCAGGTTGGATGGGCATGGGCGGGCGAGCGCCTGGAGCTCAGGTTGAGCAACGTGTCCTTCGCGAACGCCGACGCCGCCGGCAGCCTCTTCGGGAGTTATCGCTCCGCCGCTGAAGGCGCTGGCGAGATCGATCTGACCGGCAGTCTGACGCGCGCCAGCGCGCACAACGCGTCGCGCTATATCCCGATCACGATACTGCGCAAGACGCGGCCGTGGTTCGAGCGCGCTTTCGTCGCGGGATTTTCCAACGACGTGCGCTTCAGGGTGAAAGGGCGCCTCGACGATTTTCCTTTTCAGCAGGAAAAGCGCGGCATGTTCCACGTGGTCGCGAAAGTGACGGGCGGCACGGTCGACTACGCGGAGCGCTGGCCGCGTATCGAGAACATCGAAGGCGACGTGCATTTTCGCGGCTCGCGCATGGATTTCGTCGCACGCCAGGCGACGATCAACGGGGTGAAGCTCTCGAAGGTGCAGGGCGAGGTCCCGGACATGAAAACGCAGTCGGAAGTGCTCACCGTGACGGGAGAGGCGGAAGGGCGCACTGCCGATTTTCTCTCTTTCGTGGCGAAGAGTCCGGTCACCGACATGATCGACCACTTCACCGACGGCATGCAGGCGCAGGGCAACGGCCGGCTTTCGTTGAAGCTCGTCCTCCCGCTGAGCGAGCTCGCGGCGAGCAGGGTGTCGGGCAGCTACCAGATGACGGGCAACCAGATCGTCTTCGAGCGCGGGTTGCCGCCGCTCGAGCAGGCGGGCGGACGCATCGAGTTCACCGAGTCGGGCGTCAAAGCACCGGCGATCACCGGTGTTTTTCTCGGCGGGCCGGTGACGGTATCGGCCGCCACCCAGCGCGATGCCACGCTGCGGGCGACCCTGCAGGGACGCGTGAATGCCGACAACGTGCGCAAAGCCGGCGGCCCTGCGTGGATGCAGCATCTGCGCGGCTCGACCGACTGGCGCGGGGTGGTGACGCTGCGCAAGAAAGTCCCCGAGCTCGTGATCGAGTCGAGCCTCCAGGGCATCGCTTCGCGCCTGCCCGTGCCTTTCGCAAAAACGGCGGCCGAATCGGTTCCGCTGCGCATCGAGCGGCGCTCCACCGGCCCGCGAGAGGACAGGGTCTCTTTCGCCTACGGGGACATCGTCAAGGCCGATCTCGCGCGGCGCAACGACGGCGGGCAGACGCTGGTGGAACGCGGCGTCGTGCGCCTGGGCGGCGGCGAAGCCGGAGAGCTCGACCGCCCGGGCGTGTGGGTCCGCGGCGTGCTCAAGCGGTTCGACTTCGACGAATGGCTCGCATTCAGCCGCAGCGGCGAAGGCGCAGCCGCGTTCCCGATCGCCGGGGGCGAAGTCAAGTTCGCGCAGCTGGATTTCTTCGGACGCCGTTTCAGCGACCTCGCGCTGACCCTCGCATCCCAACCCGCGTCGACCCAGCTCACGTTCTCGGGTCCCGAGATCGAAGGCGGTGCGACGTGGCGCGGCGAAGGCAAAGGGCGGCTCATCGCGCGGCTGAAGAAGCTCACTTTGCCCGCTGCGGATCCGAAGCCGGTGCAGGCCGCGGTGCAGCCGCCCGCCGGCAAGTCACCGGACCTTCCGGCGCTCGACGTCATCGTCGGGGAGTTCCAGCACGGGCAGAAGCAGCTCGGCCGTCTCGAGCTCTCCGCCGTGCACCAGGAGCGCGACTGGCGCATCGAACGGCTGCGGCTTTCGAACCCCGACAGCGTAATCACCGCCGAAGGCGTCTGGCAGGGCTGGCGCACGCAGCCTCGCACGCAGCTGAACGTGCGTATGGACGTGACCGACGTCGGCAAGACGCTCACGCGCTGGACGTATCCGGCGGGAATCCGGCGCGGCACCGCGAAAATCGAAGGGAGCCTGTCGTGGGCCGGCAGCCCGCACGACTTCGACTATCCCACCCTGGGCGGAAACCTCGTCGTCGAAGCCGCGAACGGCCAGTTCGTCAAGCTCGAGCCGGGGATCGGCAAGCTCCTCGGCATACTTTCGCTGCAGGCGCTTCCGCGCCGCATCAGTCTCGATTTCCGCGACGTTTTCAGCGAAGGCTTCGCTTTCGATACCATCATCGGCGCGTTGAAAATCGATCGCGGTCTCGTCACCACCGAGAATTTCAGGCTGCGCGGGCCATCGGCTCGCGTGGTGATGGGGGGCGAAATCGATCTGGCGCGCGAGACCCAGAAGCTCAAGGTGCGCGTGACGCCCCACCTCTCCGACAGCGTGTCGCTCGCCGGCGCGCTGATCGGCGGCCCGGTCGCCGGTGTCGCGACTTTCCTCGCGCAGAAAATCCTCAAGGACCCGATCGAAGAGCTGGTGTCGTTCGAATACAACGTGACGGGCGGGTGGTCCGACCCGCAGGTTTCCAGGATCGCGCGCGCGCCGCTGCCGCTGCAGGAGGGCTCTCCATGATGCGCCCGGGAACCGCGGCCGCGGCATTGCTGGGCGCCTGGTCGTGCGTGGCGGCCGCTCAGGTGCACGAGGTGCCTGCCGAGCTCTGGGACCGCCCGCGCACCGCGAGCGCGATCGCCGCGGAGGAGAGCGTCAGGCGGCCGGTGCTGGCGCTGATCGCCCAGCCGGAATCGCGGCTCGTCATCCACCACGCGGCGGGTCAGGAACCGCAGCTCCTCGCCGAGGAGCTGCGCTCGTGGCTGGGAGCGCTCGCCATCGATCCGCGCCGCATCGTACTGCGCAGCGACCTTGCGGCGGGTGCGTCGCTCAGACTCGAGGTCACCCCATGAGCACACGGCTCCGCGCGAGCGCGCGCGATTTCGCTTTCACCGCCCGCCCGCCGGAGCCGCAGCGGGGGGCGGTTCGCATCGCCGCCCTCCAGATGGCGTCGGGTCCGCACGTGGAAGCGAACCTGAAGGAAGCGGGACGGCTCATCGAAATGGCGGCCGCACAGGGCGCGAAGCTCGTGGCGCTGCCCGAGTATTTCCCGATCATGGGCATGCACGAGCTCGACAAGGTGAAGGTGCGCGAAGCGCAGGGTTCCGGTCCGATACAGGCTTTCCTCTCGCAGGCCGCGCGCCGGCACGGCGTGTGGATCGTCGGCGGCTCGGTGCCGCTTACCGCGTCGGTCCCCGACAAAGTGCGCAACAGCACGCTCGTCTACGACGACCAGGGAACGTGCGTCGCCCGCTACGACAAGATTCATCTTTTCGGTTTCGAGATGGGCGCCGAAAGCTACTCCGAGCAGCGCACGATAGAGCCGGGCAAAGACGTCGTAGTCGTGGAAACGCCTTTCGGCCGTCTCGGCCTTTCGATCTGTTACGACCTGCGCTTTCCCGAGCTTTACCGCGCGATGAAGGACGTCGACCTGATACTCGTGCCTTCGGCGTTTACCGAGACGACCGGGAAAGCGCATTGGGAAACGCTCATACGCGCGCGCGCAATCGAAAACCTCGCGTACGTGCTCGCGCCGGCCCAGGGCGGTTACCATGTGAACGGGCGCGAAACCCACGGCGATTCGATGCTCGTCGACCCGTGGGGCGTTATTCTCGACCGGCTGCCGCGAGGCTCGGGCGTCGTGTCGGGCGTGATCGACCGCGCGCTCGTCGCGCGCCTGCGCGCGAGCTTGCCGGCGCTCGCCCACCGCACGCTGTGAGCCCACCGCCGCGGCGCAAAGGAACAAGCGGACCGCCACGACGCCAAGACTTCGAGAGCTACGTATTCGGTTTCGATTTCTGGGGCGTCCTCGGCGTCCTGGCGGTCTAGAATGATGTTGAACCTCGGTGACCCCAGCAGGTCAGTCTGGAAGCCCCCTCTCGAAAGCGAATCTCCACCGTGAACCCGCAAACGCAGACGCAGACCCAATCCCCTCTCGGCGCCACCGTGATCGACCTGCCGTTCGATACCGCCCAGCAGATGCTGCTCGCGCCGTACGCGCTCGACGACTCGCGGCTGCAGACCGTTTTCGGCGAGATCATGTCGCACAAAGTCGATTACGCGGACCTCTACTTCCAGTACAGCCGCAGCGAGTCGTGGAGCCTGGAAGAAGGCATCGTCAAGTCCGGGAGCTTCAACATCGACCAGGGCGTCGGCGTGCGCGCGGTGAGCGGCGAGAAAACCGCGTTCGCTTATTCGGACGACATCAGCCTGCCGGCGCTTCAGTCCGCGGCCGAAGCGACGCGGGCCATCGCGCGGGCAGGGCAGAGCGGGCGCGTGCAGGTGGTCAAACGCGGTCCGGGGCGTCAGCTCTACGCCGCGCGTGATCCGCTGCCGAGCCTGCAGGACCAGGAAAAAGTCGCGCTCCTCGAGCGCGTCGAGCGCTACGCGCGCTCGCTCGACAACCGGGTGACCCAGGTCATGGCGTGGCTCGCGGGCGAATACGAAGTCGTCCTCATCGCACGCTCCGATGGCATGCTCGCAGCGGACGTGAGGCCGCTCGTTCGCGTCTCGTTGCAGGTGATCGTCGAGCAGGATGGGCGACGCGAGCAGGGCGGCTCGGGCGGTGGCGGGAGACTCGATTACAGCTATTTCACTGACGCGGTGCTGGAGGATTACGCTCGCAAGGCGGTGCACCAGGCGGTGA
>Ga0105107_10001006_pt1 | contig 18337 bp, 16 predicted proteins | sample PPLLaktember2015_6_FD_79335 | JGI IMG/M metagenome (GOLD analysis project Ga0105107, IMG submission 79335) | Freshwater sediment microbial communities from Prairie Pothole Lake near Jamestown, North Dakota, USA - PPLs Lake P8 Core (1) Depth... | ecosystem: Environmental > Aquatic > Freshwater >... | reverse complement strand
TGTCTGGAAGGCCATGGGTACGGACCCTGTTGGCGTCCCGCTGCCCGAGCTCTACAATTCACTTAAGACAGGTAAGGCCGAATCCTCGGAGGGCGACCTGCCGCAGATAGCCGGCTTCAAGCTCTTCGAGGTTCAAAGCCATTTGATCATGACCAACCACCTTGTGCAGACCGCGGGAATTCTGATCCACAAGCCTTTTTTCGACAAACTGTCCAAGGCGGACCAGGACCTCATTGTCAAGGCCGGTAAGGAGGCGGAAGAGTGGGCTAACAACAAGATCAAGATCGACGAGCCAGCCACCCTTGTGGATCTCCAGCGCAAAGGTATGCAGGTGGTGATTCCGAACGCCGATACCTTCAGGGCTAAAGCCAAATCGACCGTCGATGAGTTGTTCAAAACCCAATGGTCGGTCACGACATGGGCGGAAGTCCTGGCGCAGTAAAGGGGGAAACCCATGGTGCGTGATGCCGAGATCCGGGAGAAAGAGAAAAGGGTCAGGAAACTCATCCAGTCCAAGGGTTTCATGGGGATCCTTCTCAAAAGGCAGGCGAATTTTTCCTGGATGACGGGGGGAGGTCTTAACCTCGTGGGGATCACCACGGAGGTGGGCGCGACCTCCCTCCTCATCATGAAAATCGAAAAATACCTGATCTCCAATAACATCGAAGCGCCAAGAATGATCGACGAGGAAGGCCTTGAAGCGCAGGGTTTCATAGTCAAGACCTATCCCTGGTACGAGGATCAGGAGGCTGCCATCGTGAAGGATCTCGTGAAGAAAGGACCTCTTGGGAGTGATGTCCCGTTCTCTGATGCGGCGACAGTGACAGAGGAGATCGCAAGGCTTCGGTACTCCTTCACGGCAGAGGAGGTGGAGCGATACCGGTGGCTTGGGGAAAAAGCGTCCCTGGCGCTCGAAAAAACCATGGAGGAGACGCGAAGGGGGGAGACAGAGTCGGAAGTGGTGAGCAGGCTCTGCAGGGAGTTCTGGAAGGACCGCATCGACCCGGTCACCCTCATGGCTGCAGCCGATGAGAGAATCTTTCAATTTCGTCACCCCATCCCCTCGGAAAAAAGGACGGATCGGTATCTGATGGTCTCCGTGAATGCCAGGAAGTGGGGTCTCATCGTTTCACTCACCCGCTTTGTGCACTTCGGAAAGGTTCCGGTCGAGCTGAAAGCGAAGTATCTTGCCAATGTTTTCATTGACTGTGTTTTCATGGCAGCCACAAAGCCGGGCACGCCCGCGAAGCAGGTTCTTCAGAGAGGCATTGAGGCTTATCGGGAAAAAGGGTTCCCTGAGGAGTGGAAGCTCCATCATCAGGGAGGCTCCATCGGGTATACGGGCAGGGACTACAGGACCCACTTCAACACGCAGGACATCATCCAGGAGAACCAGGCGTTCACCTGGAACCCGTCCCTGAGGGGAACGAAGTCGGAGGACACGATCCTTGCAAGCGCCAAGGGTTTTGAAATGATCACTCGACCCATGTCCTATCCGACGCTTTCCATGACGGTGGAGGGCACATCCTTTGTTCGCCCTGACATCCTCGAAAAGGCCCCATAGGTTTTCCTGCGTTTTCTGCTGCGGATCGTGACTCACAGCCGCGAAGAGAGATAAGGATAATTGTCTCAGAAGAGAAATCTTGAGTTTTCGGAAGGAGGTGAGGGAAGAAGAGATTACACTCTGCGTGCAGGGAATACGAAAGTCGAAACCAATGAACGATTAAGAAGGAGGAGCCCTATGAAAAGGTTGCGCATATTCTCTTTGATGGTCGCGGTACCCCTGATTTCACTCCTACTGATTGCTTTCTGCGGAACGCCGGCGTTTGCTCAGCAGAAGTATGTCTTGAAATTCAACCATGTGCTCGGTCAAAAAGAGCCCTATCACCAAGGTTTCTTGAATTGGGCAAAAGCGGTTGATGAGAAAACCAAGGGCGGCCTCAAGATCGAGGTCTTTCACAGTGCACAGCTCGGCGTCGAGGAAGACATCCTTGAGCAGATCAGAGCAGGCGCCAATATCGGACAGAATACCGACTCGGCGCGTATGGGCAACTATGTCCCGGGAATCGCTTGCCTGAACGGCCCTTATTTTGCCGAGAATCTTGACGAAGTGGGAAAACTCACGAAGGCGCCGACCATAAAAGGTTTTCTTGACGAACTGGCCAACAAACACGGTTTTAAGGTTCTCTCTTTCAGTTGGGTCCAGGGCTACAGGCATTTCTTTACGAACACGCCGGTCCGTAAACCGGAGGACTTAAAGGGCCTTCGCATCCGGACGCCTCCTGCACCCATCTGGCAGGAGTCCATACGCGCCCTGGGTGCAACCCCTGTCGCTCTTGCCTTTGGAGATATGTACCCGGCTCTTCAGCAGAAGGTGATGGAGGGAGTCGAGCTGGTATACAACAACATACCCGCCGGACGTTTTTATGAGGTTCTCAAGTACGTGAGCGAAACGCGTCATATCATGCTGGTAAATTTTGAGGTGATCAGCGCCAAGTGGTTCAACAGTCTGCCTCCTGATTATCAAAAGATCCTTGTCGAGGAATGCGATAAAGCCGGAATCGAGACGTCGAAGCTCATCATGGACAAGCTCGAGAAGGAAGTGAAGGCGGACCTGACAACAAAGAGAGGGATGATCGTGGTAGACAATGTGGATATCCCCGCGTTCAAAAAGGCCGGGGACAAAGCTTACGAGGTTCTGAAAATTGCCGATGTAAAGCAAAAGATCTTTAATGAAATTGGAAAGAAGTAAAAAGGGTGTATAAACCGGCTCTTCGTTCGGCCGAGGGGCCGGTTTATACGTTATGGGCGGCGCGGGCGAGAAAATGATTCCTTGAAAGTAAAGAGTGGAGGTGTTGTCTGATGAAAGGGGTTTACGGGTTTATCTGTGACCAAGAAATGCTCATCGCCAAATCTGCATTGGGTATTCTTGCATTGTTGGTATTTGCTGCGGCGCTAGGGAGATTCCTGTACCATCCCATGAACTGGGCGATGGATGCGGCAACGTTTCTTTTTGCTTGGACGGTTTTTCTAGGTGCCGATGCCGCGATGCGAATGGATAGACTGTTCTGCATTGAAGTGATCACGGGTAAACTCCCTCAGAAAGCGCAGCTCTACCTCAAATTAATCAATTATGGGATCATCGTCATTTTCTTGCTGGGTATGATCGGGTACGGCTCATGGCTTTCCTACACGACTCGGTTGAGGACCTTTCAGGGAATCCCGGGTTTCAGTTATACGTGGGTTACGCTGAGTGTGCCCTTTGGTTGTGCTCTGATGTTGATTACCTCCATTTTGAAAATCAAAACCTTCGCGCGAGCCATATCGACGGGTGAATCGATCGAGACGCGTGCAGAAGGCGTCAGCGGCGAAATCATTTGAATAGAGTCTCAGGTAACAGTTTAGCTTTTTGAAATAGTCACAGAAAAAGGCCATGGCGGTCTCCCTCAAAACAGATAACGAAGAACCCACTCGACCGCCATGGCCTCAGCCATCCATTTCAAAAAGCTAAACTGTTACAGTCTCAATAGAACTGAAAGCCGGGAGACTATGAAATGACGTTAGTAGCGATTCTGTTTGTTCTCTTCATGCTCATGGGGATGCCGGTCCCTTTTGCCTTTGGTATTTCCGGAGTCGCCTTCTTTCTGCTCAATCCGACCTTGCCGTTGACCATGCCGGTTCAACAGGTACTCTCCCAAACTCAGAATTTTCTTCTGCTTGCCATCCCGTTGTTCATTTTCGCCGGCAACTTACTCAACCAGAGCGGGATTACCGAACGGGTAATGAAACTGGCCTCCGTTCTGACCGGTCATATGCGTGCCGGAACGGCACAGAGCAACATGGTGATCGCGGCCTCGCTGGGCGGGATTACGAGTTCTGCGATCGGTGACGCGGCCATGCTCTCGCGCGTGCTGGGGCCAGGCATGCTGGAAAAGGGATATTCCGGAGGATTTTCAGCGGCCGTCATTGGTTGCAGCGCCCTCATCACGACGATGATCCCTCCTGGGATCGGGCTGGTTTTATACGGCAGTATCGCCGAAGTTTCCATCGGACGCTTGTTCACGGCGGGGATGGTTCCCGGCATTCTGATGACGATATTCTTGATGGTTGCGGTAGGCTTGAGGGCCAAGCAGAAAGGGTATCTTCCCGAACGACAAGAACGGGCACCGCTCAAAGAGATTGCGAAAACGTTTGTCGACTGCATCTGGGCGTTTCTTTTTCCGGTCATTCTGATCGCCGGATTAAGGTTCGGCCTGTTCACCCCGTCCGAAGCGGGCGCGTTCGCGTGTGTCTATGCCGTTGTTGTGGGAGCGGTCGTCTACAAACGGTTTTCCTGGAAAGGAATGCTTCAAACACTGGAGAGCACGGTCGTCGATATAGGGATGGTGATGCTGCTCATCGCTCTGTCGGCGCCCTTCAGTTACGGGATTGTCTGGGATCAGATTCCGCAAAAAATGGCCGAGTTCATGCTGGGGATTTCCAATATCCCTTGGTTGGTCATGCTGATCATTATCGTATTTCTGCTCATTGCCGGGACGGCCATGGACTCGACAGTGCTCATTCTGATGCTGACTTCCATTCTCACCCCGATCGCCGAGCAGGTCGGCGTCGATCTGGTGCACTTCGGGATTATCATGGTCCTGACGCTTACCATCGGGTTGTTGACCCCGCCGGAGGGAGCGGTTCTTTATATTGTCTGCACGATCTTCAAATGCTCGCTCTGGGACTTTGTCAAGGAAGGTTGGCTGTTCATGTTGTCTGTTGTCGTGGTGGTCATCCTGGTTATTTTCTGGCCGGATTTGGCCTTATGGCTTCCGAATCTGACCTTTGGAATTGAGTGAGGCGATCATCCTCTTTTATTCCTATCGTTCTTATACGTTCAGCTTTTGAGGCAGATACAATGAAACTCAATGATCGTGTGGCTATTGTGACAGGAGCGGCGAGAGGGATTGGAAAAGCTATTGCTCTGGTCTTTTTCCGGGAGGGAGCAAAGGTTGCGCTGGCCGACGTCGAAGGGGAGAGGGTAAAGATTCTTCAAGAGGAGATTCGAAGAGGGGGAGGGCAGGCGATTGCCGTGCCATGCGACGTGTCGAAAACGACGGAAGTGAAAAAGATGGTGGATCAGGTGCAAAGGGCTTTCGGCCGCATCGATATCCTTGTCAACAATGCGGGCATCATCAGAAGAGGGACGATTGAAACCGTGACAGAGGAGGATTGGGATCGCGTGATGGAGGTGAACCTGAAAGGGCCCTTCAACTGCAGCAAGGCGGTAGTGGAGATTATGAAGAAACAAGGCTATGGAAAGATCGTTAACGTCTCTTCCATCGCCGGCAAGATTGGAGATATCACCTCTGCGCCGGGGTATGGCCCTTCCAAGGCCGGGATGGATGCCCTGACAAAGACTCTGGCAAGACAGCTGGCTCCCTATGGGATCAATGTCAATGGCGTGGCTCCTCATGCGATTGAAACGGAGATGAGTGCCGAATGGTCTGCGGAGAAGCGTAAAGCCATTGTCGATGCGATTCCCCTCAAGCGCCTGGGAAAACCGGAGGATGTGGCTGCAGCGGTTCTGTTTCTCTCCTGTGACACAGCAGCGTTCATCACAGGAGAGATCATTGATGTGAACGGCGGCTACCTCATGGACTGAGGGCCCTGTCAACCGACCCCCTGCTGAGCGCGGTTACAGCTTTATCTCTGAATATTTTACACCAAAGGCTTGGGCCACAGGCTCGCAGGTCAATTTCCCCTCGCAGACATTGAGTCCTTTCTTAAGAGCAGGGTCCTCTGCAATCGCCTTTTTCCAGCCCTTTTCAGCGAGCGCCAGAACATAGGCAAAGGTCGCGTTTGTCAGGGCGATGGTGGAAGTCCGTGGCACGGCACCGGGCATGTTCGCTACGCAGTAGTGAACAACGCCCTCTTCGATATAGATAGGGGCCTCATGGGTGGTAGGCCGCGAGGTCTCGGTGCATCCTCCCTGGTCAATGGAGATGTCCACAAGGGCGGATCCTTTTTTCATCCGCCGCACCAAGTTTCGGGAGATGAGTTTGGGCGCCTTGGCTCCCGGAATCAGGACCGTGCAGATCACCAGATCGCTGCCCACACATTCCTCTTCGATGTTAGCGGGGTTGGAGTTAATCGTGACCACCCGTCCCTGCATGACGTCACGAATGTAAGCGAGCCTGACAGGGTTAATATCTAGGATCGAGACCCTTGCTCCAATCCCCGAGGCGACGGTTGCAGACGCCAATCCTGCGACACCGGCCCCGATGACCGTGACTCTCGCAGGTCTCACGCCCGGCACTCCGGAAAGCAGGATTCCCATGCCGCCGTTCTTGGCCTCCAGGCAATAGGCTCCCATCTGAACGGAAAGGGCTCCCGCCACTTCGCTCATGGGCGCAAGAAGAGGGAGACTGCCGTCCTGGAGTTGAACCGTCTCATAGCCGATGCCTACGATTTTTTTTCGAAGAATGTTTTCGGTGAGCTCCCTGGCCGCAGCAAGATGGAGGTACGTGAAAAGTACCTGTCCGGGTTTCATGAAATCAAACTCAGGGCCGATCGGTTCCTTGACCTTGAGGATCATGTCTGCCCGGTCCCAGACATTTTCAACCTTCTTGAGAAGTTTGGCTCCGGCCTGCGCATAGGCCTCATCCTGAAAACCGGAGCCGATGCCCGCACTCGCTTCCACATAAACCCGATGACCATGTGCGGTCAGCGCCTTGACCCCCGCAGGGGTGGCCGCAACCCGCTTTTCCGCTGGTTTGATCTCTTTGGGAATGCCGATGTGCATGGGGATTCTCCTTTCTGTTTCCTCTGCCAGCTTGCTGAAAACCGCCCATCTGCGGCGTTGCCCTCAGCCCTCGTCGCTGCGCGACGTACTGGACTGTACGATTCGCTCCTCGGCCTTTCGGGCGCCTTGCATCTGGCCGTTTTTGAGCAACCTGCAAGCAGGGTCTTTTCTAGAATGCACCATGACGTGCCGATCGAGTCGACTCATAGAGTACTCTTTATTATCATGGAGAAAGGAAAAGGGTCAAGGCCATTGCGGCAGAATCACCTTGAAACAAGCGGCACCCCATGCTAAGTTTCTTTTGGTGGGGGAGGTTCTATGGAGGGCGGCAAGAGCAACTTGAGAATCGCCTTGGTGGGGGGCGAGGAATTCTGCAAGGAGTTCCTCGAACGATACTTGGTAGCTCGGGAATCGAACGATTTCGCAGCAAGGATCGTGGCGGTGGCTGACCCGGAGCCGCGACGCCCTGGGATCTTGCTTGCCAACAGACTGGGCCTGATCACGGTTCAGGACTACCACGAACTCTACGACCCCGAGTACCGGATCACGGCCCTGGTTCTAATGGTCCCGGATGACACGATCCTACAGGATGTGCTCAGGACAAAGCCTGCCGATATCCGCTTGATCGCCTACCAGCTCTTTCGGCTTTTTTGGAAGGCCATCGATGCAGAGCACCAAAGGCTTCGTGCACGGAACGAAGAGATCGAGACCATTCTCAACAGCATTCAGGATTTCATCCTTGTGATTTCACCGGATATGACCATCGAGGAGGTGAATCAGGCTTTCCTGGATCAAATGGGCTACTCCAGGGACGAGGTGATCGGGAAAAAATGCCATGACATCTTTCAAAAGCTCAACTCGCCGTGCAACCCGGACTTCACCGCCTGCCCTCTGAGCAAGGCCATGCAGCGCATGGGGCCGAGCCATCAGGTCCTCACCCGGGTGGACCGGGAGGGCCAGCAGCATCACGTGGATGTGAAGATTTTTCCCGTCTGGGAGAAGCAGGGAAGGATTTCCAAATTCATCGAGGTGAGCCGGGACATTTCAGATTCCAAGAAAGAAGAAGAGGAACTGACCAGGCGCCTGGAGAAAATGGTGGAGGACCGCACCCGGGAACTCAAGGAAACTCACTCCAAGATGCTTCACCAGGATAAGATGGCTTCCCTGGGAAAACTCTCCGCCTCAGTCGTCCATGAAATCAACAACCCCATTTCAGGGATTCTGAGCCTGGTCATGCTCATGAATCGGATTATGGAAGGGGGGACACTGCAGCAAAAGGATATGCGGCAGTTCAAACAGTACCTAGGGCTCATGGAAACCGAGACACGGAGGATCAGCCGCATCGTCTCCAATCTGCTCGCCTTCTCACGTCACTCCAAAATGGAATTCGGAAGCGTCAAGCTGAACCAACTCATCGAAAAGACGCTATTCCTCAACGCGAATCTCCTCAAGCTCCATTCCATCCGAGTGGAGGAGGGGCTGGATCCGCGCCTGCCGGATCTCACAGGCTCCGAGGATCGGCTTCAGCAGGTCTTCATGAATCTCCTCTCCAATGCTGCCGAAGCCATGGAAGCGGGACGCGGCGAGCGCGTCCTGAGCATTCACACCAAGCACTTGCCCGAAAAAGAGTGGGTGTCCGTCTCTGTCGCAGACACGGGCGTGGGCATTCCCAAGGGAAATCTCTCCAGGCTTTTTGAGCCTTTTTTCAGCACCAAGAAAAAGGGAAAGGGGGTGGGCCTCGGTCTTTCCGTGGCCTACGGGATTATTCAGGAACATGGGGGCTCGATTCAGGTGCAATCGGAAGAGGGAAGGGGAACCACATTTACCATCGAACTTCCTCTGAAGACGAATCCACAGGTCTTTAATTCATAGGGAGGCGCCATGAGCGGGGCGAAAATCCTTATTGTCGATGATGAGTTGATTGTGCGGGAATCGCTGGGGGGCTGGCTGGAGCGAGACGGCCACACGGTGGACAAGGCCGCCAGCGGGGAGGAGTCCCTCGAGAAGTTCGAAAAAACGCATTATGATATTATCCTGCTGGATATCAAAATGGAAGGCATGAGCGGTCTCGATGTTCTGAAGAAGGTGAGGGAACTGGATCCCGACGTGTCCGTGGTGATGATCACCGCTTATGGATCCATTCCAAGCGCCATCGAAGCCATGAAAAGCGGCGCCTACGAGTACCTGCTCAAACCCTTTGACCCCGACGAGCTTATGGTGCTCATCGAAAAGATCAGGAAGCACCAGGCCGAAAGGCGGGAAACCCAGTTCCTGCGGGAGCAATACAAAGAGAGAACCCGTTTTGAGAACATGATAGGCCAGTCCAGGGCGCTTCAGGGCGTTTTCGACCTTATTGAAAGTGTTGCGCCCACCGACTCCACGGTGCTGATCAAAGGCGAGACAGGAACCGGCAAAGGGTTGGCGGCCCGGGCGATTCACACCAAGAGCCCGCGCTGCCAAGGGCCGTTTGTGGTGGTCAACTGCGGCGCCTTCCCGGAAAACCTCCTCGAAAGCGAACTGTTCGGACACCAAAAGGGCGCTTTCACGGACGCCAAGATTACAAAAAAAGGGCGGCTCGAGCTGGCGCACGGGGGGACCTTGTTCCTTGACGAAGTGGGAGAGATCAGCACGAGAATGCAGATCGATCTCCTCCGGGTTCTGGAGGATCACATCTTTTATCGCGTGGGAGGAACCCAACCGATCGAGGCGGATTTCCGCATCATCGCAGCGACGAACAAGGACCTGGAAAAGGCCATCAAAGAAGGAACGTTCCGGGAGGATCTGTATTACCGTCTCAACGTGATCTCCTTTACCATGCCTCCTCTGCGGGAACACAAAGAAGACATCCCGGTGCTCGCTGAGTACTTCCTGCATCGCTTTGCCCAGGAGACCAACAAGCCGGTGGATCAAATCAGCCGGGAGGCTCTCGACGAAATGATGCTCTATGACTGGCCCGGCAATGTGCGGGAGCTGGGGAATGCGGTGGAGAGGGCGGTCGTGGTGGGTAAGGGTCCGAGGATCCTTCCTCCGGATCTTCCCATCTTCCGGCCGGAATATGTCTCTGCTCCGCCGGGGAGAACTCTCAGAGAAGTGGAAATGGCCCACCTGGAGAACGTCCTCGCCGAAACACAGTGGAATGTTTCGAAGAGCGCGGAGATCCTGGGAATTGATCGCTCGACCCTCTACGACAAAATCAAACGCTATGACCTTCGCAAGCCGGGTTCATGAGCTCCGAGGAACATATCCTTGTGATTTCCCCCATCGGGCATCTCGACGTCGATCGGGATTTATTGGAACACCTTGGGAGGAAGATCTGCACCGTCTTCGGGTATCCCACAGACATCCGACCCCTCCTCGATGAAAAGGATCTGTGGGTGGACCCGGTCCGAAAACAGTGCCACTCCACTCCCATTCTCGACACCCTTGCGATCGTCAGCCCGGTCGAGGCGATCAAAGTTCTGGCAATCACCAACGTCGATCTTTTCATCCCCATTCTGACCCACGTCTACGGAGAAGCCCAGCTCGGCGGAAAAGCGTGCATCCTCTCGACGCACCGCTTTTCGGAAGGACTCGCTCCGGGGGGAGCGGAGGTCTTCGGCGAACGCATCCTCAAAGAGGCCATCCATGAGTTGGGCCATACCTTTCATCTCCGCCACTGCCGGGATGTCTCCTGCGTGATGCACTACTGCCGCGGAATCAGGGAGGTGGACCGGAAATCCAATCAATTCTGCCGCTACTGCGCTGTGCTTCTGCAGGATGAAATCAAAAGACTGGCAAAGGAAAATCCCAGTCATCAGTGAGCAGTAATCAGTAAACAGTAAGGTTTTCGCATGGTCCTCTCTGATCACTGGTTACTGATTACTTGTTCATGCCTTCTTCGGCGAACGTTTGAGGGGAAGGGGCGGTGCGCAGAAAGGACGTTGCCAGTCGTTCCCACCCGAGTTGCGGCATAGCACCGAACACGTCCTTCCCGAGAGTCCCTCCGTCGACTGCCAGGGGCGTGGACACCTCCTCTATGAGGTGATGAAGGTGGTCCACCTCCTGTTTGAGGAACTCCTCGGTTTCTCGGGCGATCATCAGGGCCTTCAGCTCTTTTCGCAGATTCTGCGGGTGAAGCGTCATGAACCAACCGTCCGCGTAGGGATCCTGATTCGCGAGGTGCCCCTGATCTCTCACTCTCGGGTTGACGGCGGTGATCACCCCGCTCAAGGGCGAAAGCAGGGCTGCCCGATGTTCGCCCCGGCGGATCACCACGTGAGGGTGCCCCTGGTTCACGACTTTTCCCATGAGAGGGGCCTCGATCCGATCAAGAGGCCCCAGGAGCCTGAGTGCGAAATCGTCAATGCCTACCCTGACGGAGGATCCCTCTTCGACCTTGACCCAGGCATGCCCGCGGTGGAGATAGTACCCTTGGGGGACCGTAACCCCTTCCACCTCCAGCACGTCCACCGGCCTTACCACCGCATGGACGGTGTATTCGTCGTCGAAGTACTGATCGAACTCGCACCGGCTGCAAACATAGTCGTTGGTGCAAGGCTTGAATGGAATCCTCCCTTCTAAGTGGTGGAGGCACGGCCTTTGGGAGGGGGGCAGCGCTTTCATGGCCTGAATTTGAGGTGTTAACTGTGGCATGGGTTGTGGTGCTCCTTATTCATCAGAGAGGTTCGCGATAAGCGTTAGCTCTTTCTAGTCCGTCTTGAGGAACGTCTTAGTCAAGTTCTTCCAGCCGAGAGCAGGAAGGGTTCCGTAAATGTCCTCGACGATATAACCACCGTCTGCTGCCAGAGGACCGGCAACCGATTCGATCATGGACTCCAGTCTGCCGACCTCTGCGGCCATCCAGTCCAGACTGACGGTGTCATCCATCAGTTTTTTAAAAGTGCCCTTTGTATCTTGATTCCGAACCGCAAACAGCCAGCCCTCCCCATAAGGTTCCTGGTTTGCCATGACGGGCTTTTCTCTGAGCTTCGCATTGGCTTCAACGATCACGCCGTCCACAGGGGAGAGCACGTCGGCCAAGTTGGACTCCCGTTTCAACCCCCAGCCCGCCTTTCCCTGGGAGAGCTCTTTGCCCATGAGAGGAAGATCAAAGGCATCCGCTTTGCCCAGGAGCTTGCTGCTGAAGTCATCCATCCCGATCCGGATGAGACCGCCGCTCTCTATCCTCGCCCAAGTGTGCCCATCGTGAAAGTAGGCGCCTGCCGGAACCTGGAAGCCCTTGACGCTCCGCATGTCATAGGGCCTGGAGCCGGTCTTTGAAGCCCACACTTCCTCGAAGAACTGATCAAAATCGCAGGTGGAGCATTCGTAGTTGTAGGCGCAGGCTCTTCGCTCGATCCGTCGCGTGAGCGTGTGACGGCAGATCCTCTCCAGACCCGGTCTTCTCCTCATCGCGTCCTGCCAGCTTGAGTGCTTGCCTTTCTCGGCTTGCTTTTGCATGCCCTCGTCGTATTTGCAGGTCGTGCAGTCATAGAAATTGTTGCAGCTCTTGAACTCCACCACGCCCGCCTGCATCCAGAGACAGGGATTGGAAGCTTTGGCATCTTTGTCCGGTTTGATCATCCAGATCTGACCGCCCAGCACTGCTCCGATTTCAGATCTCTCCTTCAAGTCATGCTGGGTCCCCTTGCGGTAAGAAGAGCCGAATCCTACACTGCCTCTTGCAACACCCTTGGTATTCTCTTCCATTGTCGTTTGCTCCTTGTTCGAGGATTTGATCTGCCCCTTATAGATAGCAAGGCAGATGCCAAAGAAAGTTCCGAGCCCCTTCTTTTTTTAACGCTATGATATGACGAGGAAAATTCCCTTCTTCCTTTCGTCATTCAAGAAAACTTGCAACCGGTAGGTCTCAGGGAAGTGTAGGAATGCCCTACAGTCGAAAGGGCTAGGAGGGAGAATACCTTTGGAAAGAACTTCTCCTCGTAGAAATTTCAACGAGTTACGGATTGTGGGAATAGCCGACACTCTCCGGCGGATTTTCCTACAAAAACAAAGTCTCAACGTTGAAGCGACAAAAAAAACCGGCCCTCTGCAGGGCAGGGGGCCGGTTGTCATTGAAAGCAGTTCTGAGGATCAGCCTTTGATGATCCGCGGGAGCATCATGTGATGATGGGGGCAGATGGACGTGGGATTCTGATAAACGCATCCCACGAAGGCTGCGATGTACTTCCTCAGGCTGGGGAAGGAAACGATTTCATCCACAAAGCCCCGGTTGGCGCAGTAAATCGGCCTGGACTTCCGATAGTATTCCTGGGCCAGCTCGTTCATCTTGTCGATGACCGGCTGGAGCGGTTTGCCGTCGTCTTTTTCCTTCACGAGCCGTCTTGCAAAGGAAGCCACAGAAGCTGTTTCCCCGTGCATCACGTAGATCTCTGTCGTGGGGGTGCCCAGGGTGAAAGCATTGTGGTTGTTGGCCGTGGGGCCGCCCATGATATAGTGAGCCGCCGCCGTCCCTTTTCTGAGGATGATACACATCTGCGGCACGTCGGTCTGCTCGATGGAGTAGATCAGGGATTGGCCGAGGCCGAGGAGTTCCGCTTTTTCCGCGATATCTCCGACGTCAATGCCAGAGGTGTCCTGAAACCAGACGATGGGCACGCGGTCGCGTCCGCACAGGGTCACGAACTCGTTCATCTTGATCAGGCCCTGGCGGTAAAGCTTTCCGCCGATGGCCGGGTAGGGGGCGTACTCGGGATAATTCTTGCCCAGGAACCCGTGAATGTTGCCGATAAAACCCGTCACAAAGCCGTTGATCTTGGCCAGGCCCGTGTAAACTTCCGGTCCATAGCCGGGCCTGAACTCCATGTGCTCGCTGCCGTCGAAAATCCGCGCCAGAATGTCGGGGAAGCTGTAGCTTCGCTTCTGGTTAAAGGCAACGATGGTGTTCAGGTCCTCGCCGGGATACAACGGTTCTTTGGGCTCCGCCACCTGGAAAAACTTGGGATCATAGGCGGGGGCCATGTCCACGTACTTCTTCACCGCATCGAGAACCTCGAACTCCGTGTTGTAGACTTCCTTGAAGAACCCCGTCACCGCATGGTGAATGCCCACGCTGCCCGGAGGGACTTCCTTGAAGTGGCGCGTGGCATTAATGATTGCTTCCGCGCCCTCCTCGTCAAAATTGCCCTTGGGGCTCATGCCGCTCACGATGCCGCCCCCGCCCACGGCAATGTTCGCATCCTTGTGGGCCAGGAGAATCGTGGGGCTGATGCCCTGATACCCGCCGCCAGCCGGGTTGGTGCCGTAGATCCCTGCGATCACCGGGACGCCCAGTTTTTCGAGCTCCGCATGGCGGAAGAAGGTGGTTCCGTTTCCACGGCGGTTGGCGTAGACTTCTTCCTGCTGAGTGAGCTTGACGCCGCTGCAGTTGACCAGCCACACCAGAGGAACGTGGAGCCTCTTGGCAATGTCCGTCACCCGCAGTTGGTTGTCGGCCTGGCCCGCAATCCAGGCGCCGGCCATGACCTTGTTGTCAAAACCGATCACCACGCACCATTTGCCTTTGATCTTGGCCAGGCCGTCGATCACGCCCGTGGTGCCTTCCTCGTTGAACAGAGGATTGTACAGAGTGTGAAGGGGGCACCAGGTTCCAGGGTCCACGAGATACTCGATTCGTTCCCAGATCGTGGTCTGCCCTCTCTTCTTGATGGTCGCAGCGGGAATGCCCGCATTCTTCACCGCATCAACCGCCTTGAGCACATCCTCTTCGACCTTCTTGATGTCCGCTACATTGTCTTTCCCGCTCTGCTTCTGCGCATCGGTTAAAGGTTTCCCGATGAGTGCCATTTTCTCAAAATAGGGTCTCATTCTTCCCTCCTCAGTTGTCAATATGGAGTCGAGCACACCTCCAGACAGCAACTCCGCCTGTCTGAAGGGTGTTCGATCCGGTCAATGATTACTTGTTTGCCTTCCGGATATCCAGTTGATCGAGCGCCGTGATCCACTTGCAGATGTTAGAGGATCCTTCCACAATCTGGTAAGTTGGTGCGTCTCGATAGTATCTCGCCACAGGGTATTCGGTCGAGTAGCCGTAAGCGCCCAGGATCTTCAGGGCCACATGGGACGCCTTCACGGCGATCTCGCCTGCCAGGTACTTGGCCTGGGCCACTTCCAGGGTATTCCCCAGATTACCCTGGTCCTTCTGCACGGCCGCCTTGTACACCATGAGACGGGCCGCTTCCAGCTCGCAGGTGACCTGAGCGATCAGGTCCTGGTTCATCTGGAACTCGCCGATCGGTTTGCCGAACTGCACTCTTTCCTTGCAGTAGGCGGTGGCTGCATCGAGGGAGGCTTGGGCCACTCCGATACCGCCTGCCGCGGCTGAGAGCCGGGTCTGGTTGAGCGATCCGAACACGATCTTGGTGCCGTCCCCGGGTTTCCCGAGAATGTTCGCTTTGGGAACCTTGGTATCCTCGAGGATCACCTCGCCGGTGGGAGAGGAGCGGGACCCCATCTTGTCGAGATTGTTGGTCGTGATGCCGTTGTGGTTTTTCGGCTCGATCACAAATGCGCTCAGGGTCTTTCCGCCGCCCGGTTTGTCCGTGTAGGCGTAGAAGATGAGCACGTCGGCAACCGCGGCATTGGAGATCCAAGTCTTTGTGCCGTTCACCAGCCAGTGGTCGCCTTTGTCGACAGCCGTAGCCTTCATGGCCATGACATCCGAACCGGCATTGGGTTCCGTGATTGCAAATCCGCCGCAGAACTCGGCGCTCACCAGTTTGGGCACATATTTCTTTTTCAGCTCGTCAGTGCCATACTTGTAGATGGTGTAGGCGCACCCGAGAGATTGCATGTTGATCTGAACTCTCAGGGAGCTGGAGGCTCTTGCGATCTCCTCGGTCACGATAATGGCCGCCAGCCAGCCCATGTTGTTTCCGCCGTATTCCTCGGGAATGCAGGTCCCGAAAAGGCCAAGTTCCCCCATGGGCTTCAGCGCTTCTTCATAGGGAAAGTAGTGCTCTTCGTCCCACTTGTCTGCAAAAGGCGCAATCTTCTCCTTGGCAAAATCGCGCACCATGTCTCTCAACATCGTCAGTTCTTCGCTCAATGTAAAATCCATAACGGTTCCTCCTGTTCGTGAGTGTCGCTAACGGGTTGTCCCGGCAAATTCATTCTGGGTCCCAGCCATAACACCGGGGTATCGATATTTCAATAAAGATCATGGTTTTTATAAAGGAATGATCCGGGAATGGCAATAAAAAAGTTTATAATGTAGCTACATTTTAATTACACCCAAAAGAGGGGGATTTAGGCATTCGGAGCCGATCGTGCCTTCGCGTCAGCCGGGGAGGGGGTTAGCCTCCTCCTTGTGCTTTTGAGGATCAAAGGGGGCGGTTAGAGTCTTATTTCCATTGACATATCCATACGGTCAAGGTAGAAATTGCGCTTAATTTTGACCGACGAAGGAGGAATTGGATGGAACCTGCCGCAATCAACCCGAAACAAAGCAAGCTCCGGGTAGCGCCCGAGTGGGCCGACGTGTGCTTCACCTGCGGAACCTGCGCGGGCGGGTGTCCGGTCACCGGGGTGGACGGTCTGGACCCGAGAAAGGCGGTCCGAATGGCGGCCCTCGGACTTGACCAGGAACTCATTGACTCCCGCTTCCCATGGGTCTGCACCCTTTGCGGCCGCTGCGAATACGCCTGCCCTCAGGGTGTGGAGATCCTCAAAATGATGCGTAAGGCCAGGGGTCTTCGAGAGCGAGACAAAGTGCCCGGGCCCATCCACAAGGGCGTGGTCATGGATCTGAACAAGGGGAACAATCTCGGGATTCCAAAGCCGGATTTTCTTTTTCTCCTGGCGGATCTGAGCCGGGAGCTGGAAGCCGAGGGGTTTCCGGGTTTCTACGCGCCCGTCGACAAGAAGGGTGCCAATATCCTCGTAACGGTCAACTCCAAGGAGCCTTTCGGAGAGCCGGATGACATGAAGTTCTGGTGGCGCATCTTCTACTGCGCCAAGGAAGACTGGACCGTTCCATCGGTCAACTGGGAAGGGGTCAACTGGGGGCTTTTCTCGGGTGATGACGCCTCCATGAAGACCTTTGTGGGCCGCATCGTGGAGCATCTGGAAAGGCTGGAGTGCAAGACCCTGCTTTTGCCAGAGTGAGGGCACGCCTACTATGCGACCAGGCTTGGTCTGCAAAACTGGTTTCCTGAAGTTTTCAAGAAGTACAGAGTTCTTTCCGTTCACGATCTTCTAAAGGAATATATTGAAACAGGGCGAATCAAGGTGGACAAGACGATCCACGAGGTACTCACCACCTACCACGATCCCTGCAACTACGGCCGTAAAGGAGCAAAGGCTTTCGGCCACGGCTATTTCGAGGAGCCCCGCTGGGTCGTGCAGCAGTGCTGCGAGAACTTCGTCGACATGTCCCCCAACCGCATGAACAACTACTGCTGCGGAGCGGGCGGAGGCGCCTGGGCCATGCCCTATTCGGATGAAAGGATTTACTACGGCAGGGTCAAGGCAAAGCAAATCAGGGACACAAAGGCAAAGATGGTCGTTGCTCCTTGCCATAACTGCCGCGATCAGCTCATGAAAAGTTTGGACAAGGAGTATGACCTGAAGGTGGAGGTCAAGTACCTTTGGGAGTTGGTGTCCGAGTCGCTTGTCGTGGAGCCTTGGAATGAAGAAGAAGTGAAGAAGGCCCACGAGCTTCGAGACGCCCAGTATGAGAGAGACGAAATCGTCTTTGACGCGGAGGAAGAAGAGGGGGAAGAATAGCTCTCTTTTCTCCGCCGGCATTGAACGGAAAAGAGCTCTAACCCGCAAGGAGTAGGGCTCTTTTTCGAAGCCACGATGATCATTCCTTCTGGAGGAAAAGCATGTGGAGTGATGGAAAAAAATGTGCTGTTCTTCTCTGTTTTGATTTCGACGCAGAGTCCCTCTGGATCGCCAAAAACCTGACCACTCCAAGCGTCATGTCGAGGGGTGAGTACGGTGATCGGGTGGGCGTGCCGCGAATCCTGCCCCTCTTGGAGAAGTATTCCGTTAAGGCGACCTTTTTTGTGCCCGCTGAAACCGCGCGGCGTCATCCGGACACGGTGAAGCTGATCCACCAGAAGGGGCATGAAATCGGGCATCATGGCGACATTCACGAAAGCCCTGTGAAGCTCGGGATCGAGGAGGAGAGACGCGTTCTTGTCACGGGCCTGGAAACGCTCGAAAAACTCACGGGCGAGCGGCCAAGGGGCTACCGGTCGCCTGCATGGGATTTGGGTCCCCATTCCATTCCTCTGCTCCAGGAATATGGCTTTCTTTACGACAGCAGCATGATGGGCGATGATTTCCAGTTCTACAGGGTGAGAGACGAGGGCAAGAAAACCCCTCTTGTGGAGGTCCCTGTTTCATGGGAGCTCGATGACGCCCCTCATTTCTTTTTCACTTTTTCCCCGGTTTATTACAGGGGCATGGCCTCTCCGTCCAAGGTCTATGAGATCTGGGCCGCGGAATTCGAGGGGGCCTATGCTTCGGGAGGCGCATTCGTTCTCACCATGCACCCTCAGATCATGGGCCGATATCATCGAGTCAAGATGCTGGAGCAACTCA
>Ga0105107_10001003_pt1 | contig 18360 bp, 18 predicted proteins | sample PPLLaktember2015_6_FD_79335 | JGI IMG/M metagenome (GOLD analysis project Ga0105107, IMG submission 79335) | Freshwater sediment microbial communities from Prairie Pothole Lake near Jamestown, North Dakota, USA - PPLs Lake P8 Core (1) Depth... | ecosystem: Environmental > Aquatic > Freshwater >... | reverse complement strand
GCGAGGATTGGGAGAAGCTCGGCGTGGAGGGCCGCCGTCGCACCGAGGCCGTCGTGCGGGTCTACCTCCACAAACCCCCGGAACTCGTCGGCGCCGGCCCGGCCACCGTCGCGACCCAGGACGCCCCCCCGACCCGGATGTGACCGGCCGGGGCACACGCTGCAACCCCCAAAGGAAACCTGCCATGATGCGCAAGCTGAAAGCCCTCATCACAACGCTCACGCTCGCCGCCCTCGCCACGCCCGCGCTCGCCGACTGCATGTTCAACAGCCGCTCGTACCCGACCGGGTCCGTAGTCGGCGATCGGGTCTGCGCCGCGAACGGCACCTGGCAGCGGCGCTAGGCCTCGCGGTCGGCGACGATGCCCTGACGCGCGTAGATCGGACGCACGGCGCGCCGCCAGCTGTCGAGATTGAGGGCGAACCAGGCGGCGGCGGCGAGGAGGGCGACGCCGCACCCGGCCAGCGTCCAGTGCACGCCGATGCGCTCGGCGACCGTGCCGGCCACGAAGTTGCCGAGCGGCGCAATGCCGAGGAACGTCATCACGTAGATGCTGATGATGCGGCCGCGCTTGTCCTCGTCGGCGAGCGTCTGCAGCACCGTGTTGGTCGCGGCAACCGAGGCGATCAGTCCGAACCCGAACACCGTCAGCGCCGCAAGCGAAAACCACAACCAGTGCGAAACGGCGTACGCGGTCAACGCCGCGCCGGCGATCAGCGTGCAGGTCGCGATCACTCGCCCCAGACCGCGCACGTTCGGGCGCATGGCGAGGAACGCGGTGCCGACCAGCGCGCCCAGCCCCACCGCACTCACCATCACGCCGAGCGTGCGCGAGTCGCCTGCGAAGGTCTCCGCCGCGTAGATCGGCATGAGCGACATCCACGGCGCCGAGAAGCACGACAGCGCGGCGAGCAGCATGATCAGGCGGCGAGTCGCGAGCGATCCGAACGCATAGCGGAAGCCTGCGTGCAGCTCCTGCCACCATGCGGCGGGCGCCGCCGCGCGCGCGCGCGGCTGGACGCGGATGAGCCAGTAGGCAGCCACCACCGCCGCGTAAGAGATCCCGTTCAGCAGGAAGCACACCGCCTCGCCGGCCGCGGCGAGCACGAGGCCGGCGATCGTCGGACCGACGAAGCGTGCGCCGTTGAACAGCATCGACTGCAGGGCGATCGCGTTCGGCAGGTCCTCCTTCGTCCCGACCATCTCGAGCAGGAACGCCTGGCGCGTCGGCGTCTCGAATGCGTTCACCAAACCGAGAACGAGCGCAAACGCGACGACGTGCCACACGGTCACCAGTCCAGCGAACGTCAGGGCCGCGAGCGCGAGCGCCTGGAGCGCGCACAGCGTCTGGGCGACGATCAGGAGCTTGCGGCGGTCGAGGCGGTCGGCCCAGACGCCGGCGACCGGCGCGACGAACAGCATCGGCAACTGTTGCGCACCGGCGACGAGGCCGAGCATGAAGGCGGAGCCGGTGAGGCGGTAGACGAGCCAGCTTGTGGCCACCGTCTGCAGCCACGACCCGAGGAGCGACAGCCCCTGGCCGGTGTAGAACCCGCGGAAGCTGCGGTGCCGGAAGGCGCGCAGCGCGGGGTGCATCGGCAAGAAAGGCGGGGAGGGGGAGGTGGGAAGCGTGGCGGCGGCTGCGCCGCCCGCCGGTCAAGCCTTCGCCTTGAGCCGCGCGAGCTGGGTCTCGACCATCTCGAGCGTTGCGCGGAAGCCGGCGAGGCGCTCGCGCTCCTGGGCCACGACGTTCGCCGGCGCGCGATCAACGAAACTCGCGTTGCCGAGCTTGCCTTCGGCCTTCTGGATCTCGCCCTTCAGGCGTGCAGTCTCCTTCTCCAAACGCGCGACCTCGGCCGCGACGTCGATCTCGATGTGGAGCATCAGGCGGGCGCTGCCCACTACCTGGACGGCCGCGTCCGCATCGGGCAACGCGTCCACCACCTTTGCGTCCGCTAGGCGCGCAAGAAACTTCATGTAAGGGAAGTGCGGCGCGAGCGTGGCGTGATCCCCTTCAGCGATCAGCGGCACGCGCTGGCCGGGGGCGATGTCCATCTCGCCGCGCAGGTTGCGACAGGCGTTCACCAGCGCCTTCAGAGTTGCGGCCTGCCGCTCGGCGGCCTCGTCGATCTTCGCCAATTCCGACTTCGGGTACGGCGCGACGCAGATGCTGTCGCCCGGTTTCGCGGCGAGCGGCGCGACCGTCTGCCACAGCTCCTCGGTGATGAACGGAATGATCGGGTGCGCGAGGCGCAGCACCGCCTCGAGCACGCGCACCAGCGTGCGACGAGTGCCGCGCTGCTGCGCCTCGTTACCGTCCGCGAGCTGCACCTTGGCGAGCTCGACGTACCAGTCGCAGTACTCGTCCCACACGAACCGGTAGACGGCGTTGGCGACGTTGTCGAGCCGGTACTCGGCGAAGCCGCGTTCCGCCTCGGCCTCGGTGCGCTGCAGCTGGCTGACGATCCACCGGTCGACGAAGGACAGCTCGACGGGCAGCGACTCGTCCCGCCCGCAGTCCTTGCCCGCGGTGTTCATGAGCACGAACCGCGTGGCGTTCCAGAGCTTGTTGCAGAAGTTGCGGTAGCCCTCGCAGCGTTTGAAGTCGAAGTTGACGTTGCGGCCGAGCGTCGCGTAGGCGGCCATCGTGAAGCGCAGCGCGTCAGCGCCGTAGGCGGGGATCCCGTTCGGGAACTCGCGCTTCGTGCGCTCGCGCACCTGCGGCGCCTTCTCGGGCTTGCGCAGGCCGGTGGTGCGCTTCTCGAGCAGCGGCTCGAGCGCGACGCCGTCGATCAGGTCCACCGGGTCGATGACGTTGCCTTCCGACTTCGACATCTTCTCGCCGTCGTGATCGCGCACGATGCCGTGAATGTAGACGTCCTTGAACGGCACGCGGCCGGTGAAGTGGGTCGTCATCATGATCATGCGCGCGACCCAGAAGAAGATGATCTCGTAGCCGGTGACCAGCACCGATGACGGGAGATAGAGATCGTACGCGACCTTGTCCTCGCCCTTCGGCTCGGGCCAGCCGAGCGTCGAGTGGCACACGAGCGCGGAGGAGAACCAGGTGTCGAGCACGTCAGGGTCGCGCTTCAGCGCGCCGGTCCTGCCGGCGGCGCGCGCCTGGGCCTGCGCGGCGGCCTCGTCCCGAGCAACGTAGATGTTCCCTGCATCGTCGTACCAGGCGGGGATCTGGTGGCCCCACCAGAGCTGCCGCGAGATGCACCAGTCCTGGATGTTCACCAGCCACTGGTTGTAGGTGTTGACCCAGTTCTCGGGGAAGAACTTCACCTCGCCGCGCTCCACGACCTCGAGCGCGACCTGCGCGATCGACTTGCCCGGGTGCAGCGTGCCCGCCGGGGCCGATTTCGACATCGCGACGAACCACTGGTCGGTGAGCATCGGCTCGACCACCTCGTTCGTGCGCGCGCACCGCGGCACCATCATCTTGTGCGGCTTCACCGACTCGACCAGGCCGGCCGCCTCCAAATCCGCGACCACGCGCTTGCGGGCATCGTAACGGTCGAGGCCGCGATAGGGCGCGGGCGCGTTGTCGTTGACCTTCGCGTCCAGCATAAGAATGGGGATCGGCACGAGGTTGTGGCGCTGCCCGACCTTCCAGTCGTTGAAGTCGTGCGCCGGCGTGATCTTGACGCACCCGGTGCCGAACGCCGGATCGACGTATTCGTCGGCGATCACGGGAATCGTGCGGCCGGTGAGCGGCAGCTCGACTTCCTTGCCGACCAGACTCCGATAGCGCTCGTCGTCGGGATGGACCGCCACTGCGACGTCGCCGAGCATCGTCTCCGGGCGAGTCGTCGCAACGACCACAAAGCCGTTGCCGTCGACGCGCGCACCACTGGAATCCGCAAGCGGATAGCGGATGTGCCAGAGGCGGCCCTCCTCTTCGGCGCTCTCCACCTCGAGATCGGACACCGCGGTGCCGAGCTTCGGGTCCCAGTTCACCAGCCGCTTTCCGCGGTAGATCAGGCCCTGCTCGTACAGCCGCACGAACGTCTCGGTGACGACCGGCGAGAGCTTCGCGTCCATCGTGAAGTACTCGCGGCGCCAGTCGCACGAGGCGCCGAGGCGGCGCATCTGCTCGGTGATCGTGGAGCCGGACTGCTCCTTCCAGACCCAGACCTTTTCCTGGAACCTCTCGCGGCCGAGCGTTTCGCGGGAGGTTCCCTGCGCCTCGAGCTGCCGCTCGACCACGATCTGCGTCGCGATCCCGGCATGGTCGGTGCCCGGGAGCCAGAGCGTGTTGTCGCCGCGCATCCGGTGATACCGGGTGAGCGCGTCCATGATCGTCTGGTTGAAGGCATGCCCCATGTGCAGCACGCCGGTGACGTTCGGCGGCGGGAGCTGGATGCAGAACGCGGGCTTGTCCGGCACGGCGCCGGCGCGGAAGTAGCCCCTGGCGTCCCAGAACGGGTACCAGCGCGCCTCGATGGCGGCGGGATCGAAGGTCTTGGCGAGTTCCATGGAATCGGCGCGGCGGGCATCGCGCCGATGCGGCGCTTAACGCCGCGGATTATAGCGGGCGGTGCCTACTTCCCCGCCTTGAGGCGCTCGGTCTCCACGGCGATCACCTCGCCGAGCGCGTCGCGCACCGCGGTGCGGACCTCGGCTTCGAGGACTTTCCGGGCGAGCCCCATCACTTCCTCGATCTTCGCGCCGATGCGATCGTGCACCTTCGCCTCGACCAGGCGCTCGAACTCGGGCCCGAGCAGCGCAAGCAGCTCGAGGCGGAGGTCGCGCTCGAGCTGCTCGAGCTGCGCTTCCGTGTAGCCCGCCGCGGTCGCCTCCTGGAGGATCTCGGTGAGGACCGGGATGTCCACCGGCGGCTCGCCGCGGGTCGACGGCAGTGCGCCCCGGTGCCGCGCGAGCAGCGCATTGGCCTTGTCGAGGATCTCCTCGGTCTCCGGCGCCGGCGGTTCATGCGGATCAGCCATCGCCGCCGAGCTTGTGGGTGTGGATCTCGTAACCGCGGTCGCGGTAAAAGCGGAAGCGGTCCCGCGCGGCCTGCTTGTCGTCGTCGTCGCGACCCACGATCTCGATCAGCCGGTGGAAGCGCGCGAAGATCGCTGGCTGCTCGCGGTCCAGGTTGACCAGCACGTCATCGTGAGGAAGCGACTCCGCGTCGCGCGCGATCACGACCGGCGTTTCGCCCGCCAGCCGGTGGTCGGCCATCACGTGCGGCACGAAACCGGTCGAGGGCGTGGTCCAGAGGAGCCGGTCGATCGCCCGCGCGACCTCGCCGTCGGGAGCGTAGATGAGGACCTTGTGCGCCTGCGCGAGGGCCTTCGCCGCGACCCGGCAGGCGACCTGCAGCCGGTCGTCGGCGTCGAGATAGAAGTCGATGCGCGTCACGCCTTCGCCGCGCGGTTCAGCACGAACCGGGTCAGTAGCGGCACCGGCCGGCCGGTCGCCCCCTTGTTCTTGCCGGAGGTCCACGCGGTGCCTGCGATGTCGAGGTGGGCCCAGGGGTACTTGCGTGCGAAGCGGGACAGGAAGCAGGCCGCGGTCACGCTGCCGGCCGGCCGCCCGCCGATGTTCGCCACGTCGGCGAACGGGCTCTTCAGCTGCTCCTGGTAGTCGTCCCAGAGCGGCATGTGCCACGCGCGGTCCCAGGCCTCGCCGCCGGCCTCGAGCAGCTCGTCGGCGAGCTCGTCGCGATTCGCGTAGAGCCCGCTCGCGACGTGGCCAAGCGCGATGACGCACGCACCAGTCAGCGTCGCGATGTCCACCACCGCAGCCGGATCGTAGCGTTCCGCGTAGGTGAGCGCGTCGCAGAGGATTAGCCGGCCCTCGGCGTCGGTATTGAGGATCTCGACCGTCTGGCCGGACATGCTCGTCACGATGTCGCCCGGCTTCGTGGCCGCGCCGCCGGGCATGTTTTCGGTGCTCGGCACGAGCCCGACGACGTTGATCTCGGGCGCGAGCTCGGCCAGCGCGCGGAAGGTGCCCAGCACGCTCGCCGCGCCGCACATGTCGAACTTCATCTCGTCCATCTCGGGCGCGGCCTTGATCGAGATGCCCCCGGTGTCGAAGGTGATGCCCTTGCCGACCAGCACCACGGGCTTCGCGCTCTTCGCCGCGCCGTTGTAGCGAAGCACGATGAACTTCGGCGGCTGTCGCGAGCCCTGCGCGACGGAGAGCAGCGTGTTCATGCCCAGCCGCTCCATGTCGCGCCGCTCGAGGACCTCCACGCCGAGCTTCCACTCCTTCGCGAGCTTCGTCGCGGCTTCGGCCAGGTGCGTCGGCGTGCATACGTTGCCCGGCAGGTTGCCGAGGTCCCTGGCCGTCGCGACGCCGGCGCCAATCGCACGCCCCTCGGCGAGACCGCGCGCCGCGTCGGCGGCGGCCGCCTTGGACGCCGTCGCGATCACCATGCGCTTGAGCGCACGGGGCGGGCTCTTCTTGCTCTTCATCGCATCGAAGCGGTACAGCGACTCCGCTGCGACGGTGGTCGCGTGGAGCGCACGCCACCCGAGATCCCGGTCCCGCACCGGCAGATCAGCGAGGAACAGGTGCGCATCCGCAGCGCCGGTGTCGGCGAGCGCGCCCACCGCCGTGCGCACCGCCTCGCGGTACGCCTTGGCCCCGAATTCGGACTCCTTGCCGAGCCCGACCAGCAGCACGCGTTCCGCCGCGATGCGTCGAGTCTTATAGAGGAGCCGCACCGTTCCGGACTTGCCGTCCATGTCGCCGCGCTTCACCACGGCGCGCACCGCCCCTCCGGAGGCGCGGTCCAGCGCCTCTGCGGCGGCTGAAAGCTTGCGCGATTCGAACACGCCCGCGACCACGCAGGCGCCCGGTGCGCGCTCTGGCGCGATGGTTTTCGTGCTAAATTCCAAGCGGTTCTCCTGCGCTTCGCCGCGACGCCCGTGTCGCGGGTCCCTGTTACGAGTGGGAGCGGCCGGGATTATCACCGCTTTGAAACGCACGCGTCAAAATCCGCACCCTCGCGGCAGCGTAGCGCACACGCCGCCCAAGCCCCCGTCGTGATCTTCCAGCGCTCGCTTCTGCGCGAGTTCGGCAGCTACGCGGCGGCCGTGTTCTCGGTGCTGCTCGCGATCGTGGTGACGAGCCAGCTTGTGCGCCTGCTGTCGCGCGCCGCCGGCGGCAAGATCCCCTCCGACGCGATCATCGCGCTGATCGGCTTCACCGCGATGAACTACCTGCCGATCCTGCTCGCGCTCACGTTGTTCGTCTCGGTCCTCATGACGGTGTCGCGCAGCTACAAGGACTCCGAGATGGTGGTCTGGTCGGCCGCCGGCGTGTCGCTCTTCGCCTGGGTGCGGCCGGTGCTGGTCTTCGCCGCGCCGATCATCCTGCTGAGCGCGCTCCTCGGACTGTTCCTCTCGCCGTGGTCGAACGACCGCGCCCAGGAGTACCGGCGCAAGCTCGACAGCAGGGAAGAGGTGTCGCGGATCGCCCCGGGGGTGTTCCGGGAGTCCGCGAACTCGGAACGCGTGTTCTTCGTCGAGGGCGTCGACGGCGAGGAAGGGCGCGTGCGCAACGTCTTCATCGCCAGCAGCAAGCGCGGCAGGGCCGGCGTCACGGTGAGCCGGGAGGGGTACATCGAGGCGAGCGAGGACGGCGACCGCTACGCCGTCCTGTTGAACGGGCGCAGCTACGAGGGCATTCCCGGCACCGCGGAGTACCGGGTGACGGAGTTCGATCGGTACGCGCTGCGGATCAAGGCGAAGGAGTATGAGTCGAGCGGGCGTTGGCCGAAGGCGGTGCCGACGCTCGAGCTGCTGAAGTCGCAGAACCGGGAGTGGCGCGCCGAGCTGATGTGGCGGATCGGCCTGCCGCTGGTCGCGTTCAACCTGGCACTGCTCGCGATTCCGCTCGCCTTCGTCAACCCGCGCGCGAGCCGGTCGGTGAATCTCATCTTCGCGGTGCTCGCCTACATGGTCTACAGTAACCTGCTCGGCATCGTGCAGGCCTGGGTGGCGCAGGGCAAGGTGCGGTTCGAGATCGGCTGGTGGGTGCTGCACGCGGTGATGCTCGGCCTGACCGCGTTCCTGTTCCTGTGGCGCAACACGCTCGGATTCAAGCTGTGGCTGAAGCGTTGAGGGCGAGCGCGCCGTGAGGACCATCGACCGCTATCTCGGGCGCGAGATCTACAAGGCGACGGCGTTCGTGTTCGTCGCGTTTCTCGCGCTGTTTGCCTTCTTCGACCTCGTCAACGAGCTCGACGATCTCGGCAAGGGCGGCTACCGCCTGCAGCACGCGTTCCTGTTCATCGCGCTGCTGCTGCCGGGGCACGCGTACGAGCTGTTTCCGATCGTCGTGCTGATCGGCACGCTTTCTGCGCTCGCCATGCTGGCGGCGAACTCGGAGTTCACCGTCATGCGCGTCGCCGGGTTCTCGCCGGGGCAGGCCGCGTCGACGCTCGGACGGATCGGTGTGGTGCTCGTCGTCATCGGGGTCCTGTTCGGCGAGTTCGTGGCGCCGCTCGCGGAGCAGGCGGCGCGGCGCCTGCGGCTCGAGCACCTCGGCAGCGCGGTGGGATCCGATCTGCGGACCGGGATCTGGGTGAAGACCGACACCCGGTTCGTGAACGTGGGACAGGTCCTGCCGGACTCGACTCTCAAGAACGTGCGCATCTTCGAGTTCGACGACGAATTCCGCCTGCGCTCGATCAGCCACGCCGCGGAGGGGCGCTACGAGGGCCAGAACCACTGGCGGCTGTCGGATGTGACCGAGACCGAGTTCGAGAACGATCGCACGAGCGTCCGGAAGCGCGACTCGATCTCCTGGGAGTCGGTGCTCACGCCGAGCATGCTGTCGGTGCTGCTGGTCGTTCCGGAGAAGCTCTCGGCGTGGGGCCTGTACCAGTACACCCAACACCTCGCGGCCAACAAGCAGAGCACCGAGCGCTACGAGATCGCATTCTGGAAGAAGATCTTCTATCCGTTTGCGGCGCTGGTCATGATGGCGCTCGCCCTGCCGTTCGCGTATCTCCAGGTGCGCCACGGCGGCGTGGGCGTGAAGCTTTTCGTGGGGCTGATGCTCGGCGTGCTGTTTCATTTTCTGAACAGCCTGTTCTCGCACCTGGGCGTGCTCGAGCGTTGGCCACCCATCGCGCCGGCGGTGGTGCCCAGCCTCCTGTTCCTCGCGCTGGCGGTGGCGATGATGTGGTGGGTCGAGCGGCGCTGAGCCGCCTGACGCAGGCGAGCGCGTCAGCCCGCGCCGTCGATGCGGACGACCCGCGTGCGCGTCAGGCGATCATGCAGGAACTGCCGCTCCCGGTCGCACAGGATCCAGCCGAGGTCCACGATCGCGGGCAGCGTTGCGAGCCAGCCGGGCACTGACCCGGGATGGCGCCAGAGCCACACCGCGGCGGCCGCTCCGGCCCCGAGCACCAACCCGGCGAAGACGAACCGCAAGAGGGCCTGACCCAAGCGGACGACGCTCCCGTCGGTGCGCACCAGGCGGAGCCTCCAGGCCTTCATCGCGAGGGTCTGCCCGCCACGGATCCAGGACCGGACGAAGTACGCGCCGAGCAGCGCGACGAGGAAGGTCTGCAGCAGCACGCGCTCGAGACCCGTCGGTGCGACCGGGGCCGTACCGAGGGCTCTCAGCAGGGCCGCGGCGCCGGAGAATGCGAGCCCGCCAGCGACCAGGATCGCGGCGACGAGCAGGCCTTCGTAACCCAGGCTCGCGAGGCGGCGGAAAAGTGAAGGGTAGAGGGCGGTGGGACGCTGCGTCACGCGCCGCGGGGGCAGGGCGCTACGGCCGAGGTGCCGCGGTCGCGGCACCTCCGTCCGCCGCGGCAGCGTCGACGGACTTCGCTGCGCTATCGGTATCGGCGGCCTTGGCCGCCGCCTCCTTCGCGGCCTGTTCTTGCTGGAACTTGTCCCACTTCTCCCGCACGGCCTGGCGATCTTCGGGCGGCAGTTGCTCGAATTCACGGTACTTGCCGCGCGCCGCCCAGCGCTGCTCGGGCGTAAGGCTGACCCACTCCTTCATGCGCTTCTGCAGCCGGGCCTGTTCGTCGGCGGTCATCTTGGGGTAGCGCTGCGCGACGCCGAGCCATTTGCGCTTGCGCGGGGCGTCCAGGGATTCCCACTCGCCCTGGATCGGGGCGAGGATCTGCTGCTGCTCGGGCCTAAGCTCGGTCCAGGCAGGATTGTTCTTGTCGGCGTAGGCGGCGGGGTGCGGGAGAGCGAGGACGAGCCAGACGGCTATTGCGAGGACTGCTTTAACCATGTCTGGAAGTCCTCGTCGAGATAGGCCTTGATCGGAAGATCGCCCGTCAGCACCTGCGTGTCGACTTCGACCACTTCCTCGGTGAACTGGGCTGCGGCGAGCGCGGCCTGCCGCGTTTCCTGCCAGTAGTGGACGCCGACGAGGGCGACCAGCAGGCATGCGACGGAAATACCGGCCTGCACCCAGGACCCTCCGGGCAGTCCGAACCGCGCCGTCGCGCCGCGGCCGGCGATCATGGTCGCCGCGCCGCCCCGCGCCATCCCGTGCCGCTCGAGCGCGCGCTCGCGTGCGATCTTCAGACGCGCGGCCGTTTCCGGCCTAAGCTGCAAGCCCGCGTCGAGCGTCGTCGTAATCGTGGAAGCCAAGTGTTGTTCGTTCATAGCTCTATGCCCTTCGCCTTGAGCGCAGCGGCCAAGGCGTGCGTGGCGCGTGAGCAATGCGTTTTTACGCTGCCCTCCGAGCATCCCATCGCGGCAGCGGTTTCTGCAACGTCGAATTCCTCCCAGTAACGAAGGAGGAAGGCTTCGCGTTGACGCGCCGGCAGCCGCATGATCTCTTTTTCAATTATTTCAATGAGTTGGGCCTGTTCCAGCTGCTCGTCGGGCGATTTCTCCTGAGTCGGACCGGCCTCGGCCTCGAGAGTTTCCAAGGGGTCCGAGTCGTCGTCCTGGCGCTTGCCGCCGAGCGCGGAGAACAGGGTGGTCCACAGGGACCGGACTTTCCTGCGGCGGTAGAAATCGCGGATCGCGTTCTGCAGGATGCGCTGAAAGAGCAGCGGCAACTCTTCGGCCGGCTTCCCGCCATACTTCTCGGCGAGTCGCATCATGGCGTCTTGCACGATGTCGAGGGCCCCCTCGTTGTCGCGCACGGCGAACAGCGCCTGTTTGTAGGCGCGCCGTTCGACGCCAGCGAGGAAATCGGAGAGTTCGGTCCGGGTGGCCAGGGGCGGATCCTTGGTCTCGGCTGCGCGCGCGATCCGACGCCCCGCCGGCCGCGGTTCGATCGCCGGCCGGTGCCGGGGCGCATTTGCGGAGCCGCGCCGCGCCCGACCGGGATCGCAGGCGATGGTAGCAAACGAGGTGCGCCGCCGCAGTTTTCCTGCGCCGGCCGGCTTGACCCAACGCACCCGAGCCTTTACCCTTGACCGTTTTCGTCAAAGATTCAACGCAATAGGATCCCCCGCATGGACTCTGGGACCAATGTGACTAAGCTCGTCGCCCCCGAACTCTCCGGCGCCGAAATCGTGATCCGCTGCCTCGAAGCCGAGGGTGTCGAATACGTATTCGGGTATCCCGGCGGTGCCGTGCTGTTCATCTACGACGAGCTCTTCAAGCAGGACAAGGTCAAGCACGTCCTGGTCCGGCACGAGCAGGGCGCGGCGCACGCGGCGGACGCCTATTCCCGGGCGAGCGACAAGGTGGGGGTCTGCCTCGTGACGTCGGGACCCGGCGTGACGAACGCCGTCACCGGCATCGCGACGGCGTACATGGACTCGATCCCGATGGTGGTCATTACCGGCCAGGTGCCGACCCATGCGATCGGGCAGGACGCCTTCCAGGAAGTGGACGCGGTGGGGGTCACGCGGCCGTGCGTCAAGCACAACTTCCTCGTAAAGGACGTGCACGACATCGCGGTGACCATCAAGAAGGCGTTCCACATCGCGCGCACCGGGCGTCCCGGGCCCGTGGTGGTCGACATCCCGAAGGACGTGACCGCCGCGCGGTGCCGCTTCGAGTACCCCGAGTCCGTTTCGATGCGCTCCTACAACCCGACCGTGAAGGGGCACCCCGGCCAGATCAAGAAGGCCGCGCAGCTCCTGCTCGAGGCGAAGCGGCCGATGGTTTACACGGGCGGCGGGGTCATTCTCGCCGACGCGTCCGCGCAGCTGAAGAAACTGGTGAAGCTGCTCGGCTTTCCGTGCACCAACACGCTGATGGGGCTCGGCGGATATCCGGCGACCGACCCGCAGTTCCTGGGCATGCTCGGCATGCACGGCACGTACCAGGCGAACATGGCGATGCAGCACTGCGACGTGCTCCTCGCCATCGGCGCGCGGTTCGACGATCGGGTGATCGGGAATCCCGCCCACTTCGGTTCGGTGCCGCGGAAGATCATCCACCTGGATATCGACCCGTCGTCGATCTCGAAGCGCGTCAAGGTCGACGTACCGATCGTCGGCAATGTGCGCGAGGTGCTCGACGAGCTCCTGAAACTGCTGGACGGCCAGGCGGGCAAGCTCGACCAGAAGGCGCTCAAGGCCTGGTGGGCCCAGATCGACCTCTGGCGGGCGAAGGACTGCCTGCGCTACGACCGCGCCGCCGCGATCATCAAGCCGCAGTTCGTCATCGAGAAGCTCTACGAGGTGACCGGAGGGGACGCGTTCGTCACCTCGGACGTGGGCCAGCACCAGATGTGGGCGGCGCAGTTCTACAAGTTCGACAAGCCGCGCCGCTGGATCAACTCCGGCGGCCTCGGCACGATGGGCTTCGGCCTGCCGGCCGCGATGGGCGCGCAGTTCGCGAACCCGGGCGCCACGGTGGCGTGCGTCACCGGCGAGGCGAGCTTCATGATGTGCATGCAGGAGCTCTCGACCTGCAAGCAGTACCGCCTGCCGATCAAGATCGTGAACCTCAACAACCGCTACATGGGCATGGTCCGGCAGTGGCAGCAGTTCTTCCACGGCAACCGGTACTCCGAGTCCTACATGGACGCGCTGCCCGACTTCGTGAAGCTCGCGGAGAGCTTCGGCCACATCGGCGTGCGCATTGAGAAGCCGGCCGACGTCGAGTCGGCGCTGCGCGAGGCCTTCAAGCGCAAGCAGGATCTCGTCTTCCTCGATTTCCTGACCGATCAGTCCGAAAACGTATACCCGATGGTGCCCGGCGGAAAGGGGATCTCCGAGATGATCCTCGCCGAGGATCTGTGATGCGGGCGCGCGCGAGGACACGAGCATGAACGCGCCAGCCGCCAGCTCCTACACGCTGCCCGCCACGGAATCGAACGCCATGCGTCACATCGTCTCCATCCTGCTCGAGAACGAGCCCGGGGCGCTGTCGCGCGTCGCGGGACTTTTCTCGGCGCGGGGCTACAACATCGAGTCCCTCACCGTCGCGCCGACCGAGGACGGGTCGCTGTCGCGGATGACGATCGTCACCACCGGCTCCGACAACGTGATCGAACAGATCACCAAGCAGCTCAACAAGCTGATCGAGGTCGTCAAGCTCGTCGACCTGTCGGAGGCGCCGCACATCGAGCGCGAGCTGATGCTGATCAAGGTGCGCGCCACCGGCAAGGACCGCGAGGAGATGAAGCGGATGGCCGACATCTTCCGCGGCCGCATTCTCGACGTCACCGAGACGACGTACACGATCGAGCTCACCGGCACCGGCTCGAAGCTCGACGCGTTCATCGAGGCGCTCGACAAAGCCGCAATCCTGGAGACTGTCCGCACCGGGGCCTCGGGCATCGCGCGGGGCGAGCGGGTACTTAGGGTCTGAGCGGTCAAGCTTCTAAGCGACGGGGGAACGGGGAAAAGGAAGGGCCGCGACGGCGCTCGCGGTCGCGCCTGCGTCCAGTCCGTGTCTCCTGCCACAACCTGGGGGTAATGCAATGAAGGTCTATTACGACAAGGACGCCGACCTTTCGCTCATCAAGGGCAAGAAGGTCACGATCGTGGGCTACGGCTCGCAGGGCCACGCCCACGCGCTCAACCTGCAGGACTCGGGGGTGAAGGTGACGGTCGCCCTGCGCAAGGGCGGCGCGTCGTGGAACAAGGCGAAGAACGCCAAGCTGCAGGTGAAGGACATCCCGGACGCGGTGAAGGGCGCCGATATCGTCATGATTCTCCTGCCCGACGAGCATCACGCACAGATCTACCGCGACTACATCGAGCCGAACATCAAGAAAGGCGCGGCCCTCGCGTTCGCCCACGGCTTCAACATCCACTACGGCCAGATCCAGCCGCGCGCCGACCTCGATGTCTTCATGGTCGCCCCGAAGGCGCCCGGCCATACCGTCCGCTCGACCTACGCGCAGGGCGGCGGCACGCCGATGCTGATCGCGCTCCACCAGAACCCGTCCAAGAAGGCGCGCGACATCGCGCTCTCCTACGCCGCGGCGATCGGCGGCGGGCGCGCGGGCATCATCGAGACCAACTTCAAAGAGGAGACCGAGACCGATCTCTTCGGCGAGCAGACCGTCCTGTGCGGCGGCTGCGTCGAGCTGGTGAAGGCAGGCTTCGAGACGCTCGTCGAGGCCGGCTACGCGCCCGAGATGGCCTACTTCGAGTGCTTGCACGAGCTCAAGCTGATCGTCGACCTCATGTATGAAGGCGGCATCGGTACGATGAACTACTCGATTTCGAACAACGCCGAATACGGGGAGTACGTGACCGGTCCCAGGATCATCACCGAGGAGACCAAGAAGGCGATGCGCGCCGCGCTGCTCGACATCCAGTCCGGCGAGTACGCCAAGAGTTTCATCCTCGAGAACCGCGCCGGGGCGCCGACGCTGCTCTCGCGGCGCCGCATGACCGCCGAGCACGAGATCGAGAAGGTCGGCGGAAAACTGCGCGAAATGATGCCCTGGATCCGCAAGAACCGGCTCGTGGACACCAGCAAGAACTAGGCGTGTCCGGCGCCGGGGCAACGTGACTGCAGTGCCATCGTATCCGCATCCGGTCATCGCCCGCGAGGGCTGGCCGTTTCTGGTCGGGAGCGCGCTGCTCGCGCTCGCAGTCGGCTGGCTCGCCGGATGGTGGTGGTCGGTGCCGGTCTGGCTCTGGGTGCTGTTCGTGCTGCAGTTCTTCCGGGATCCCGCGCGCACCGTGCCGGGCGACCGGCGCACCGTCGTTGCGCCGGCGGACGGCCGCATCGTCGCAGTGGAGAAGGCCGAGGACCCGTATCTGAAGCGCTCGTCGACCAAGGTGAGCGTGTTCATGAACGTGTTCAACGTTCATTCGAACCGCTCGCCCGTGGACGGCGAGGTGCGGCAGGCCTGGTACGACGCAGGCAGCTTCTTGAACGCGGCGCTCGACAAGGCATCCGTCGAGAACGAGCGCAATGCCCTCTGGCTGCGCGCCGACGCGGGGCAGGACGTGACCTGCGTGCAGATCGCCGGGCTCATCGCGCGGCGCATCCTGTGCTACGTGAAGGCGGGGGACCGCCTGAAACGGGGCGATCGATTCGGGTTCATCCGGTTCGGGTCGCGCGTCGATCTCTACCTGCCGCTCGAGGCGCGCGTGCGGGTGGAGCTCGGTCAGCGGGTAAGCGCGGGCAGCACGATCGTGGCGGAGCTCTGAAGAACGTGGCCGAACTGCACCGCGAGCGCAAGGGGATGCTGCGGGGCGCCTTGCGCCGCCGGGGCATCTATCTGCTGCCCAACCTGTTCACGACGGCCGCGCTCTTCTTCGGGTTCTACGCCATCGTCCAGGCGATGAACGGCCACTTCGAGCAGGCGGCGATCGCGGTATTCATCGCGATGGTGCTCGACGGGCTCGACGGCCGCGTCGCCCGGCTGACGCGGACGCAGAGCGAGTTCGGCGCGGAGTACGACAGCCTGGCCGACATGGTTTCGTTCGGCGCCGCGCCGGCACTGATCATGTACATCTGGGCACTACAGCCGCTCGGACGGCTCGGCTGGATTGCAGCGTTCGTCTACTGCGTCGGCGCCGCGCTGCGGCTCGCGCGGTTCAACACGAACATCGACGTCGTGGACAGGCGCTTCTTTCAGGGGCTCCCGAGCCCCGCGGCGGCTGCCCTGGTCGCCGGCTTCGTGTGGATCGTCGACGACTTCCAGATCGAGCGCGTGGTATGGCTGCGTTATGCGGCCTGTGCCGTCACGCTGTTCGCGGGCATCACGATGGTCACGAACGCCCCCTATTACAGTTTCAAGGACATCAACTTCCGCCGCAGCGTGCCGTTCTGGGCCATCCTGATCATCGTGCTCGCGCTGATCCTCGTCTCGGCCAATCCGCCGATGGTGCTGTTCGGGCTGTTCGTGGCCTACTCGGTGTCGGGCTACGTGGTCTGGCTCTGGAACCGGCGCAAGCCGCGGCCGGCGGCCTGAGCCGCCGCCCCCGTTGCACCTTGTGCAGATTGCCGCTATAGTTTCCCACATGCCTTCCGAAGCGATCTCCATCCTCTCGCTTCTCCTCCGCAGCCTGCTCCTCGGGCTGCTGCTGCGCCTCGCGCGCTAGCACACCTAAACCCCCAATTCGGTTTGTTTCGACGCGACGCGGAGACCCGCGGCGCGGAGTAGCCTCAGAGCGCGCACGCACCCGGAGACCACCATGAGCACTGACCGCCTGATCATCTTCGACACGACCCTCCGCGACGGGGAGCAGAGTCCCGGCGCCTCGATGACCAAGGAAGAGAAACTGCGCATCGCCAAGCAGCTCGAGCGCCTGCGCGTCGACGTCATCGAGGCCGGCTTTCCGGCGGCCTCGAACGGCGACTTCGAGGCGGTGCGGGGGATCGCCAACGCCATCAAGGACGCGACGGTCGCGGGCCTGTGCCGCGCCAACGATCGCGATGTTGCGCGCGGCGTCGAGGCCCTGAAGGGCGCGAAGTCGTGGCGTGTGCACACCTTCATCGCCACCAGCCCGCTTCACATGGAGAAGAAGCTCCGCATGACGCCCGAACAGGTGCTCGAGCAGGCGCGGCTGGCGGTGCGCTTCGCGCGCAACCACTGCCCCGACGTCGAGTTCTCGCCCGAAGACGGCAGCCGATCCGAGGTCGACTTCCTCTGCAAGGTGCTCGAGGCGGTGATCAAGGAAGGGGCAACCACGATCAACATCGCGGACACCGTCGGCTATGCGGTGCCGCAGCAGTTCGGGGAGTTCATCAAGACGTTGCGCACCCGGATTCCGAACTCGGACAAGGCGCGCTGGTCGGTCCACTGCCACAACGATCTCGGGATGGCCGTCGCAAACTCGCTGGCGGGCGTGGTGATCGGCGGTGCGCGCCAGGTGGAATGCACCATCAACGGGCTCGGCGAGCGGGCCGGCAACACGTCGCTCGAGGAGATCGTGATGGCGGTGAAGACCCGGAAGGATTTCTTCGGCCTGGAGACGCGCATCGACACGACTCAGATCGTGCCGGCTTCGCGGCTTGTCTCGCAGATCACCGGGTTCGTGGTGCAGCCAAACAAGGCCGTGGTCGGCGCCAACGCGTTCGCGCACGCCTCGGGGATCCACCAGGACGGCGTCCTCAAGGCCCGTCAGACCTACGAGATCATGACCGCCGAGGACGTCGGCTGGAGCGCGAACAAAATCGTGCTCGGCAAGCTCTCGGGGCGGAACGCGTTCAAGCAACGGCTCCGGGAGCTCGGCATCGAGCTCGACAGCGAGGAGGCGGTCAACGTCGCGTTCCAGAAGTTCAAGGACCTCGCCGACAAGAAGGCCGAGATCTTCGACGAGGACCTGCAGATGCTGGTCGCGGACGAGGCGATGACCGCCGACCGGGAGCATTGGAAGCTCGTCCACCTCAACCAGGGAAGCGGCATGGCGGAGCGCCCGCATGCGGCGATCGTGCTGAACGAGACCGGCGTCGAGCGCAAGGCCGAGTCGCACGGCGACGGACCGGTCGACGCCACGTTCAAGGCGATCGAGAGCATCGCGAAGAGCGGCTCCGACCTGCTGCTCTACTCGGTGAACGCGGTGACCCAGGGCACCGAATCGCAGGGCGAGGTGACGGTGCGCCTCTCGAAGGGGGGGCGGATCGTGAACGGCGTCGGCGCGGACACCGACATCATCGTGGCCTCGGCCAAGGCCTACGTAAACGCGCTGAACAAGCTCGCGAGCGACGCCCGGCTCAACCCGCAGCACGGCGCGATGACACCCTGAGGCGCCGCGCATGACTGACGAACGGATTGCGACCGCGCGCGAGCGGCTGTTCACCGCGGTGCTGTCGGATGTGCTGGACGCCGCCGGATGGCGGTCGCAGGCGATGCACCCCGGCGTTCGCCCGCTCGATGACGCGCTGGTGATGGTCGGGCGCGCACGCACCGGCTTGTACGCGGACGTCTACCACGTCGAGCCGGGCGAGAACCCGTACGAACTCGAGATCAGGCTGGTGGACGCCCTGTCGCCCGACGAAGTTGTGGTGCTGGCAGCGGGCGCGTCGGGGCGCATCG
>Ga0105107_10001000_pt1 | contig 18378 bp, 15 predicted proteins | sample PPLLaktember2015_6_FD_79335 | JGI IMG/M metagenome (GOLD analysis project Ga0105107, IMG submission 79335) | Freshwater sediment microbial communities from Prairie Pothole Lake near Jamestown, North Dakota, USA - PPLs Lake P8 Core (1) Depth... | ecosystem: Environmental > Aquatic > Freshwater >... | reverse complement strand
GTTCAGCGCGGTCCCGCTGGAGGCCTGGGTGCACGCCGCGCGCACTATTTTCGGTGCCCTGCTGCAGGTCGCCCTCACGACGGTCGCATCGCTCTTGCGGCTGGGGGCGCATGTGATCGATCTGGCGGCGGATTTTCTGGTAAGACTCTATGACCTTTTGATTTTTCCCACCCTGTGGCTTGACGCGCGGGTTCGTGCCTGGCGGACGGCGGCCGAGGCCCCGAATCCGCCCGGGGAAATGCCGTGAGCCGCAAAGCCGCGTGGCTCTGGCTGATGTTTTCGGTGGGCGTGCTGCCGGGCTGCGCCGATACGACCGGCCAGGCGCGCGCTGTTTTCGTCTTGATCGGCCCCGCCGGGGCGGGACCGGAGACCCACGCAGTGCTGCGCGCGGCAACCGATGTGATCCTGGCCCACCTGAGTTCCGGCGATTTTTTTGCCGTCGGCCGGATCGACACGCCCTACTTCAGCCCTCAGAACGTCCTGACAACGGTTCGTCTCAACCGCCGGCCGACGGTCGCCAATGGTCAGAAGCGGCTGCTGCAGCACCAGGTCGGCAGGCTGCTCGATGACCCCGGCGAGGAGTCGGGGCGCGACCTGACCGGCGGGCTGCTGGCGGCCGTTGAATTTCTCAAAAAAACCGCCGCCGCTCACCGGATTATCCTCATCGCGGCCGACGTCCGGGCCGGCGGCGCCGGGGCCGAAGGCGGCGACTTTCCCATCCAGGTCGAAGGCTGCCGGGTGCTGGCCCTCGATCTGGCACCCCGACCGCAAGCAGCTGGCGACCATAAGGCGGACGCGCTGGACGATCGGCTGGGTTACTGGCAGCGGCGCATCGTTTCAGGCGGCGGCGGCTGGCACACCTTCACCAGCCCGGAGCAACTGGCCGAGCTCCTGGCCCCCTGAAAGGGTTCGTGATACGCCAGTGCCCTCGGCGGCGGCCGGCACTCCGGAAGACCGATGATCGTCCTGCTTCGACATAACCTTCTGCTCAAAGATCCGCCCGAAGACCTTCGCCGTCTGGTGATCAAACGGTTGACGCTGCTCAACCCCCGCTGGATCGAAAACCAGCGCATGGGCCGTTACAACTTCAAGACCCCCAAGGAACTCAAGTTTTTTTCGCGCACCGCCAGCGGCGGGCTGGTGATTCCGCGGGGGTACATGCGGCAGCTGATCGTCCATTGCCGTGAGCTCGACGTGGCCTTGAGCCTCGATGACCGCCGGCGTCGGCTGCCCCCGGTGCCGTTTTTATTTTCAGGCCAGCTCAAAGGCTTCCAGCAGACCGCGGTGGATGCCATGCTGGCCAAGGATTTCGGCACCCTGAGCGCCCCTACCGGTTCCGGCAAGACGGTCATGGCCTTGGACCTGATCGCCCGCCGACGGCAGCCGGCGCTGATCGTCGTCCACACCCGGGAGCTGGCCCTGCAATGGATCCAGCGGGTGGAAAGTTTTCTCGGGATTCCTGCGGCGCAAGTCGGTTTGATCGGGGCCGGCAAAAAGAACATCGGTCAGGCCGTGACCGTCGCGCTGGTCCAATCTCTGTGCAAATGCGCCGACGAGGTGTCTCCGCATATCGGCTACCTCGTCGTGGACGAATGCCACCGCACCCCCAGCCGCACCTTCAGCGAGGCGGTCAACCGCTTTGACGCCTACTACATGCTGGGCCTGTCGGCCACCCCCTGGCGCCGGGACAAGCTGTCCGCGTTGATTTTCTGGCATCTGGGGGACGTCCACCACGAAATCGCCAAGGCCGACCTGGTGGCAACCGGGGATGTGCTGGCAGCGGAGGTGGTGGTGCGCGAAACGGCTTTCAGCCCCTATTTCGACCCCACCACCGACTACAGCCGGATGCTCTCCGAGCTGACCGGCGACGACGCCCGCAACCGCCTGATTGCCGGTGATATCGCCGAAGAGCTGGCAGCGCGGCGCGGCGTCTGTCTGGTGCTTTCGGACCGTAAAAAGCACTGTGAAACCCTTCAGGCGTTGCTGCGCTTCCGCCACAAGCTGGCGGCCGAACTGTTGACCGGAGACGTGTCCAGCGCGCGGCGGCAGGAAGTCCTGACCCGGCTGGCGGCGGGCGAGGTGCGGGTCCTGATCGCCACCGGGCAGCTGGTGGGTGAGGGGTTTGACTGCCCCAACCTGGCCACCCTGTTTCTGGCGACCCCGGTGCGTTTCAGCGGTCGGGTGCTGCAGTACCTCGGTCGCGTGCTGCGGCCGGCGCCCGGCAAAACCAGGGCCCGGGTGTTCGACTATGTCGATGTGGCCGTGGCGCCGCTGATGGCCGCCGCCAGGGCCCGGCAGCGGGTTTACCGGGGCTGAAGCGGCAGGGGGGGCGCATCGGGCTGAACGCTGCCGGCGGCGAAGACCGCATCCCCGTCGAAGAGCTTGAACAGGATCGCGCCGTCCGCCGGTTTGAGGCCGGCCGTGAGGGTGCTGGTGCGGGCGTCGATTTCGCGGTTAAACTGGATAGCCAGCCCGCGGGGGTAGAACCCGGGGCCCAGCGCCCGGTGCAGCAAGGTTTGAAGATAGTCGAAGTAAACGGCGTTGTTGACGTGGCCGTTGGGGTCGAAGTCGCTGGCGCGGGTGGCCAGCGGCACCGTCAGCTCGGGGGCGAAGGCGCAATCGGCCTTCCAGTGGTCCAGTTCCTGGGCGAACACGCGGTCGGTCTCCACGGTGTAGGCCGTGACCATCTCCTCTGAAATCCGGGAGAATTTTTTGGTGCCGACCTCGCAGAAGAGCCAGAGGCTGGTGGCGGCCGCGATGCGCGCGCGGCCGGCGTAGATTTCAAAATCACGGTAGGCCTTGAAGCGCTTGGCGCCCCTGAACCAGGTGACGATCTCCACCTGTTCGCCGTAGGCCGGGACCCGCTGGATGTCCACCGCCAGGCGGTTGAGCACCCAGCCCAGGGCCTGCCGGCGCAGCGCCCGGATGCCGAAGCCGATGTTTTCGGAATGAAAAATGGCCGCCTCCTGCAGCAGGTTGACCAGGGCCCCCGGCTTCAGGTTGAAATTCGGGTCCACCTCGGCGTAGCCGACCGTTCGGGGATAGACTGTCTTCATGTCGCCTCCTTCCCGTCGATGCCGCCATCGGCGGCCGGGATGTTCTCTTTCCAGGCCCTTTGTAGCGGGTTTCGGGCGCCGATGGCAATCCCTGATCGCGGGGAGCGGCGGCGGTTGACATTTCGTGGAAGGGGCTTATTCCTAAGCTACACTCCGGTTGAGCTGGCGATGGCCGGTGGCGCTCTGCTGGAGACCTGTAACCCCCGGAAGAAGGAGGTGTCCCGATGGAAATGAAAAAAGTTCTCTGGCCCACCGATTTCTCGGGCCGGTCGGCGCAGGCCCTGCCCTACGTGACGTCCCTGACCGAAAAATACGGGACCGAAATCCATGTACTGTTTGTGATCGAGGACCTGGCCGGACACGAGGCCTGGTATGGCGAATTTGACCGTGAGCGGGTTGAAAAGTTGATGAAATGGGAGCAGCAGGCGGCTAAGAAAAAACTGAACCAGATCTGCCAAAATCACCTGCAGGGCTGTCCGCTCTACATTCAGCACGTCGCTGTGGGGGACCCGGCCGAAGAGATTCTTAAGCTGATTGAAAAGGAGAAGGTCGACATGGTGGTCATGGCCACCCGCGGCCAGCAGGGCAAATTCAGCTTCGGCAGTGTGGCCGAAAAGGTCGTCAAAAACTCCCCGGTACCGGTGGTCACCATTCCGCCGGCCGGAAGCTAGCCCCTGTGGCAACCGTCAGCCCGCCTCGCAAGACCCGCGGGTAACCAGGCGGTCCGGAACATGTCCTCCGGCGGGAGGAGCCCGGCGCGCGGCTCAAGGAGAAAAACAGGTGTACATCGCTCAGCAACGCAAGGGCCGCAGCCTGGAATTCTTCATACGGCAATCCTACCGGGACGGCGCTTGCTGGCAAAGCCGTGACCTTTTTTGCCTGGGGGTCGACCCCGGCAGCTTTCTGGTATACCCGGGGGGCAACAGTTTCTACGTCCACGAGGCGGTAACCGACGTTCTATCGGAAAAAGAAGTTGCGGCATCCCTCGATGAACTCGACGATCTTTTCTGGCCCTACCTGCGGCCGGATATCCGGCGCGCGCTGGAATCCTTTCGTCAAAAATCAAGTGCACGCGCCGGGCGGGCGCCCATCGGGGCCGACGAGGAAAAGCACCTGCGGCAGAAGGTGCATCTGTTCGACAAGCGCCGGATTCACTTTCTAAAATTCGGTCGGGTGGATCAGGGCGCCATCGGGCAGCTGCCCATCCCCCTTTTCCGCTGGCTTTACGGCAAATCGCGCGACGAAATCGAACAGCGGTTTCTCCTGAGCGAGCGGATCCTCAAACCCAACGAGCTTCGGACCTACGTTTATGTGATCTTCGATTTGCAGCGCTTTTTTACCGCGGCCATCGCCCGGCGGATGCCCCAGGGGCTGGATGAGGGGCGCCTGGAGGAACATTTTCTGACGGAAATCTGCCGCTTGAACCAGGCGCAGGCCTTCTGGAACGGCGAGCCTCCCGGCGGCAGCCTGCACGATTACCTCGTGCGCTATGCCGTCATGTTTTTCGATTTTGAGTGGGTACCCACGCCCTTTCTGCAGGACTACCTGCGCGATTTCATGGATCGGCACCGGGCCTACCGTTCGCCGGAGGCATCGCCGGTGCGGGTTTCGGCCGAGAAGGCCGGCCCGCTTTTCGGGGTGGCGCCGGCGGCGCTGCGGGCCATGTCGCGGCGCGAGCTGACCCGCCTTTTCCGCCAAAAAGCGCGCGAGCATCACCCGGATGCCGGTGGCCAGGCCGAGGCCTTCATCCGCTTGCAGGAAGCTTACCAGTCTCTGGTTCGGCGCAAATAAGGGGCACAATTGCCCCGCAGGCCGCACGCGAAACTGCCGCCGGCGGGGTGCCGTCCGTTTTTGCGGGCGGGTCGCTTGCCACCCCATCACCACCGAGGACGCATGATTATCAATCGCGGAGATCAGCGGTGCATTTCCGCCTGGCGCAGGGCCCTGGGGCGCAGCCTGTTGCTGCCGGCGTTGTGGGTGTTGCTGGCCGGGCCGGCCGCCGGCCGCGCCGCGCCCGTTGCGTTTGAACCCGGGGAGCGCCTGACTTACGTGCTTAAATGGGAGATGGTGCCGGTCGGCGAGGCGGTCCTTGAGGTGCTGCCCATGAAGTCGATCGGCGGCGAGGCGGTTTTTCATTTTGTGCTGACGGCGAAATCCTACCCGGTCATCGACCCCTTTTTCAAGGTCCGGGACCGGGTTGAGGCCTTTGCAGATAGCGGCATGACCCGGTCGCTGCTGTTCAAAAAAGACCAGCACGAGGGCCGCACGCGGCGCATGGTCGTGGTCAGCTTCGATTGGGACCGGCGGGAAGCCCGGTTCGCCAATTTCGACAAGCAGCGCGAGCCGATCCCGGTGGCCGACGGGACATTCGACCCCTTGGCCGCATTTTACTTTTCCCGCCTTTTCGACCTTGAAACCCACCGCCTGATCGAGCGGCCGGTTACCGACGGAAAAAGGTGCGTGACCGGCAAGTTGCGGGTGATCAAACGTGAAAAAATCATCGCAAACAGCCGGGTCTACGACACCTTCCTGGTCATGCCTGAAATGACCCACATCCGGGGGGTATTCGAAAAGAGCAGGGAGGCCGACATCAAACTGTGGGTTTCCGCCGACCATCGCCGGATCCCCATCAGAATCGAAAGCCGGGTAGCCCTCGGCCGGTTTGTGGGGGAGCTGGTGAGCGATTCCGCCGCCGCGACAGCCGGGGCCGTGAGCCTTTCGAAACTCCAGCGCGCGGGCCGGCCGTGATGGGGGTTGTTTGGCCTTTCAGGTGTCGCGCCCGTGCCGCCGCTGCAGCATATACAGCATAACGATGGTCTGGAGCCCCGAGAGACCGATGAAGTAGCCCATCCACGCGGGTACCCCCATGAAAACGGGGTAGACCCGGTCCCATGCCCAGAAATCCATTGCCAGGATGAAAATGCCTGCCTGCAGGTAAACGCAGGGGTCCCGCAGCCACGGCGGCAGTCCGGGGCGAAGGTCCTGCGGTCGCCGGTGCAGCACGGCGTGAACTCCCAGATAAACCCCGAAGCTGACCAGCATGACCCATACCACCGGCAGGAAGACCGGGCTGGGCAGCCACTCGAAATAAAAACAGACCACGGCCGCCTCCCCGGCCGTGATCGAGGCGATAGCCGCGAGGGCGAAAACCCGGCGCAGGTAGAGCCCGAAAAGGACGCTGGGAAACAGCACCGCCAACCCGGTGAAGGTCTGGGTGGCGATCTGCAGGATCGTGGCTGGCGGTTTGTAGGCCAGGGCCAGGCCGGCCAGGCTCAGGATCAAAACCGCGATGCGGCCGGCCAGGCTGGTTTCCCCCCCGTCGTGGGTTTGGCGGGTCCGCGGCGCCAGGTCGAGAGTGCAGATGGCGCTCAAGGTCAGCAGCTGAGAGTCCATCGTGGACATCAGGGCCGCCAACCCGGCGGCGATGACCAGAGCCGCCATGAAATCGCCGGAGATCAGGGTCATGACCATCGGCAGGATGCGGTCGGCCTCCTTGGCGGCGAGGTCCGGAAACGACAGCCGGCCGAGAACCCCCACCGCGATGGGCATAAAAAAGGTCACCGTGCAAATCGCCGGGTAGAGCAGCATCGTGCGGTAAAGCGCCCGTTCGCTGCGGGCCGTGAAAAACCGCTGGAAGAGCTGCGGAAACATGGGATCACAGAAAAACCACAACATGAGGTAGCTGAACCAGATGCCCAGGGTGTACCTGCCCTGACCGCCCGGACGCGAAAAAAGCTCGGGGTTGAGGGCCAGGACCTTCTCGTTGGCGGCCACGAACCCGCCGTGGTGGTTGGCCACCAGGAAAAGCGAAACCAGCAGCAGGGCAAACATGAGGGCCCCCTGGAAGAGGTCCGTCCAGGCCACCGCCCGCAGGCCGCCCCGCAGGGTATAGAGCAGAATGATCGCGGTGACCACTGCGCAGCCGTAAAAGTAGGGCAGGCCGACGAGCGCCTCTAAAGCATAGCCGGCCGCCATGGGTTGCAGGGCCAGGTAGGGAAGGGTGAAAAGGATCATCACCGCGGCCACGATCACCCTCACCGCGCGGCTGTCGTAGAGGGCCCCCATCAGCTCGGGTGGGGTTACCAGGTCGCGTTCACGACCCACTTGCCAGGCTCTTCGCCCGATAATCCAGAAGGTCAGGGCCATAAAACCGGTCCCGAACCCCATGATCGGGAAAAAGGCATAGCCGTCCCGGTATCCGGCGCCGGAAGCGCCGAATACCGTGAAGGCCGAAAAATTGGTGGCCACCATCGTCCCCAGCAGCACCACCGTGCCCAGGCGGCGATCCGCAAGAAAATAGGTCACCGGAGACGATTTCCAGCGGGTGCGCGCCAACAGCCCGATGACCAGCACCACCAGGAAATAGGCGACCAGAACCCCAATGCGAACCGGCATGTTTTCCCCTCCCTTGCGATCTGCCATCGGCCGGTGATAGCCTGCCCGCCGGCTGCCCGAAGGGCCCGCTGAAAGGGCCCAAAAAAAAGCCATCCCGTTTCAGGTCGGGATGGCTTTCAGCGCCCCCTGGGAGCCAAGGGGCGCAACAAACCTGACATAACCTTGCCGTTAGACCGCCTCCGTGCGGCCCGAAAAAAATCTATACCGTCTGGCCGGGGCTCTGTCAAGCGGCGGCTCGGCGCTATCGTCCGGAGAAAAATTGGGCGATCAGCATCACGGCGATCGCCAGCAGCACCCGCTTGAGCCAGCGGCGGTAGGTTTCGGGGTCAAAGCGGTCGCGCAGGGCCATCCCCGCTAAAAGGCCTGCCACCGCGACCGCCAGGAGCGGTAGGGTGGCCGTGACGACCGCGGCCGTCAACACCCCCGCATGCCCCAGGACCGCCGCCTGGGCGAGTTTGCCGACCAGAAAGCAGAAGTTGAAGACCTGGATCATGACAACCGGCGGCAGCCCCAGTTTCAGGGAGAAGATGATCAGGACCGGGACCATCACGTTGACCGTTCCGGCCAGAAACCCGGCCAGGCAGCCAAATAGGGCCGTGGCCCGCTGCGGGTGGACGCGCACCCAGCCCATCGTTACGCCCAGCCGGTTGACATTCAGATAGAGCAGGATCATGGCGGCCAGCAGCAGCTTGTAGGGCGCGGGGTCGGACACTACCAGCAGCCAACTGCCCGCCACGCTGCCGAGGCCGGCATAGGCCGCAAGCGGCCAGAAGCGGTCGATGCTCTGCCCCCAGCGGCCGCCGCGCAGGATGTTGACCACGTTTATGGCCAGGGTCAGCGCCAGGAAGATCACAACGGAGCTGCGAACATCGGTCAGCATCGCCACCAGCGGGGTGGCGATCATCGGGAAACCCAACCCGAGGGCGCCGTGCACCAGGCCTGCGGCCGCGACGATGACGGCCAGCAGCAGGTAGATGGCAGTGGTGGGGTCTTCGAATCCCGGCATCGTTCACTCCCTGTAAGGCCCCCCGCCGGAGGGCGCTGCAGCGGGCCTTTGGCGGTCCCCGTTCGCGGCGCGTGACTGACGCCACAACTATAGCACCGCTTTTTTGCGGCGCAATCGGGACCTGTTCGCGACAAGGGTGCGGGTTTCCCCTTGGCGGCCTGCAACTGTCGAGCGACGTTGTTTTTTTTGACTTGACAGGCAGTCTTGCATCGGTCACTAAAACAAATTTGCCGCCGTGGGGCTCCCCGGGGGCCCCGGATCCGCCGGTTTTCGGCAACTCCAGCCAAGGAGGCCAGCACTTCGATGCAACAGCGACTTAGCAGCACCCTTTTTGACCTGCCGGTGCAGGAACTTCGCCGCGGCTACCGCAGTGACATCTACTTCTGGCGAGAAAAAGTCAGTCTTGAAAAGCACAACCTGCACCCGCAGGTCACCATGCAGGTGTTTCAGAGGAAGGACGTCATCCTGTGCGGCATCGACGAAGCGATTGCCGTATTGAAGCTCGCCAGCGGCCACTACACCGACTATGAGCGGGCCTGCAAGCTCTTCGACCGCCTGATCGAACTCAAGCGCAAAGCCCGCTCCCATTTCCTCAGTGATCGGCAGACCTATCTGCGGGTGTTGGAGCAGAAGTTCGCGATCGCGCAACAGCTCGATGCGCTCTGGGAGGATGGGTTCAGCAAGCTCGAGATCGCGGCTCTTTTCGACGGTGATCGGGTGGCCCCACTGGAAACGGTGATGCACATCACCGGGGATGCCAGCCTCTTCGCCCACCTGGAAACCATCTATCTCGGCGTTCTCGCCCGGCGCACCAAGGTTGCCACCAATGTGCGCAACGTCGTCAACGCCGCCAACGGCAAGATCGTTTTGTATTTCCCGGCGCGCTTCGACCACTGGGCGGTCCAGGGTGGTGACGGCTACGCGGCCCATATCGGCGGGGTTGCGGGGGTGTCCACCACCGCCCAGGGCGAGTGGTGGGGCGCCAGCGCCTCCGGCACGGTTCCCCACGCCCTGATTGCCGCCTTGGGCGGCAATACGGTCCATGCGGTTCAAATTTTCAGCCAGACCTACCCCGAAACCAACCTGGTGGCCCTGGTGGATTTCGACAACGATTGTATCGGCACCGCCCTGCGATGCGCGGACGCCTTGGGCGACAAGTTGTGGGGCGTACGCCTGGACACCTCCGAGAACATGGTGGACAAGTCCATCGTGCCGATCATGGGCAGCTTCAAACCCAACGGGGTGGTGCCGGAGCTGGTCTGCATGACCCGCAAGGCGTTGGACAAGGCTGGCTTTCAGCACGTCAAAATAGTGGTCTCAGGCGGGTTCACCCCCGAGAAGATCGCGAAATTTGAAGCGCTCGGGGTTCCCGTCGACAGCTATGGGGTGGGCAGCTGCCTTTTGGGCGGGGCCTACGACTTTACCGCCGACATCGTCCAGCTTGACGGCCGTCCCTGCGCCAAGGCCGGACGCCGCTATCAGCCCAACCCGCGCCTGCAGCGGTTGCCATAGCGGCCCGGCGGCTGCCCTGCAAAAGGGAGCTGGACTATGTTTTGAACATATGTTAATAACTAGAGCGGGTTTTCGAGGATGGAGGAGTTTAGAGGTTTTCGCGCTTGACCGCTGTCGGTCAACGCAACGTGTTCAGAAAAAGGAGATCGCGGATGGAACCAAAACAAAAATTGGTCGTCATCGGATGCGGGGGCGTGGGCGGACCGGCCTCCATGCTCTCCAAGAAACTCATGCCAGAGGTTGAGGTCACCAACATCAGGGATGAAAAAAGTTTCATTGTGCGCTGAGCGCTGCCCCACGTTGTGGCCGGTCTGGTCACGGGCGAATCGATTGTAAACCCCGATGCAAAGCTCTCCGGCGCCGGGGTCAATGTCGTGGTTGGTCGCGTTACCCGGGTGGATCGCAAGGCGAAGAAGGTCTTCGTGGCGGGTGGGGCCGAATATGCTTACGACAAGCTGATCTTGAGCACCGGTTCCAGCCCGATATTACCGCCCATTCCCGGCAGGGAGCTAGACGGCGTGTTCATGCTGCGATCCCTCCAGCACGCCGAGGACATCTGCCAGTTCATGAAAACAAAAGCCCCCCACAACCTGACCTTTGTTGGTGCCGGCTTCATCAGCCTGGAGGTGGCGCTACTGCTCAAACAGGCCAACCCGGATTATGAGATCACCATCGTGGAGCTTCTCAAGCACCCCCTTGCCACCATGCTTGACGAGGAGCTGTGTGATCGGGTTGCGAATTATCTGACCCAAAAAGGGTTCCAGCTCAAAATGGGCGAGAAGGTGGTCGGTATCCAGGGCAACGGCGCGGTGTCATCCGTCAAGCTGGATTCCGGAGAAGTCATTGCCGCCGATATGGTCTTCATGAACGTCGGCGCAGCGCCCAACCTGGAGCTTGCCCGGGACATGGGGCTGGAGATCGGGCGCTTCGGAGTCAAGGTCAACGAGTTCCTGGAAACATCAGACCCCGACGTGCTGGCGGCCGGAGACTGCGCTGACAACAAACACTTCGTAACCGGAACGCCAAACCCCGGCGCCCTGCGGGGACCGGCGGTCATTATGGGCAGACTGGCGGCCAAGCGCCTGGCGGGATACGCGATCCCGTTTCCGGGGCTGCTGAATGCCTCGGCCTGCAACCTGATCGATTGGAACGTGGCGGCCACCGGGCTTACAGAGGCGCATGCCCATAAAGAGGGGATCGAGACGGTGAGCGCCCTGGTGGATTCCAGAAGCAAGCACGGCATGATACCGGGCATGACGCCCTGGACCCTGAAGCTGGTTTTCGACCGCAACAAGCGGACCCTCATCGGCGGGCAGATCCTGAGCAGGGACATAGCGCCGGTGAAGGAGATCGACGCTGTCAGCGCTCTGATTCTGGGGCGCAAGACGGTTGAAGAGATCACCGTGTTCGCCACGGCGGGCAATCCAGACATCTCTTCCGAACCCAGCCTGGAGCCCCTGACGATCGCAGCGGAGCAGTGCCTGCAGAAGATGGGGCCCCGGCAGGGCGCCTAATGCCCGCCGGAAGCCTGATGTCAGACAAAGCCGGCGCGCGCCGCGCCGGCTGCGAATTTGGGGGTCGCCGCGCTCCTCTGTAAGCGCTGAACCTGCGACCCCTGCGCCATAAAAAACGGCAGCCTGCCGGAGTTCTTTTCTGAGCTTCGGCAGGCTGCCGTTTTTATGGGTCCTGGGATTTGTGGGCTCTGCCGGATTATTTTTTACCGGCGTAGGCCAGCGCCGCCTGGATGAAGTCCCTGAAGAGCGGGTGGGGCGACATCGGGCGCGACTTGAACTCGGGGTGGAACTGGCAGCCGAGAAACCAGGGGTGGTCTTTGATCTCGATGATTTCCACCAGATCGCCGCGCGGCGAAACACCGCTGACCACCAGCCCGTGTGCCTCCAACTGGGCCTGAAAGGCGTTGTTGAACTCGTAGCGGTGGCGGTGGCGCTCCGAGATATCGGCTTTGCCGTAGGCGGCAAAGGCCAGGCTGTTCTCCTTCACCCGGCAGGGGTAGGCCCCCAGCCGCATGCTGGCGCCTTTTTCGGAGGATGCGCTGCGCTTCTGCACGGTGGCGGTCTTTTCGTCGTACCACTCGGTCATCAGGTAGATCACCGGGTAGGGGGTTTTTTCATCGAACTCCGAGCTGTTGGCGTTTTCCAGGCCGGCCGCGCTGCGGGCAAACTCGATTACCGCGATCTGCATGCCCAGGCAGATGCCGAAGAAGGGCACCTTTTTCTCGCGCGCGTAGGCCGCCGCGCAGATTTTGCCCTCGATCCCGCGGGATCCGAAACCGCCGGGTACCAGGATGCCGTCGGCCTTTTCCAGAAGCGGGGCGCAGGCACCGGGGGTGACCTTTTCCGAATCCAGAAAGGTCAGATTGACCCGGCAGTCATTGGCGATGCCCCCGTGATAGAGGGCCTCGTTGAGGCTCTTGTAGGACTCCGTGAGATCCACGTATTTTCCGACAATCGCAATGGTGACGCTGTATTTCGGCGCCATGAACTTCTGCACCACCTCCTCCCAGGCCTCCAGCCGGGGGGCCCGGGTCCAGATGTGCAGCAGCTCGACGATCTTGTCGTCGAGCCCCTCCTTGTGGAAGAGCAGGGGGCACTCGTAGATGCATTTCACGTCCTTGGCGGTGATGACGGCGTCGATGCCGACATTGCAGAAAAGCGCGATTTTGGCTTTGATCTCCTTGGAGAGAAACCGGTCGGTGCGGCACAGCAGGATGTCCGGCTGGATACCGATGCTGCGCAGCTCCTTTACGCTGTGCTGGGTCGGTTTGGTCTTCACCTCTCCGGCCGTGGCGATATAGGGCACCAGGGTGAGGTGGATGTAGAGCACGTTTTCCTTGCCGACATCGGTCTTGAACTGTCGAATGGCTTCAAGAAACGGCAGGCTCTCGATGTCCCCGATGGTACCCCCGATTTCGACGATGACGACGTCGACACCGTCGGCCGCCAGCTGAATGCTGCGCTTGATTTCGTCGGTGATGTGGGGGATCACCTGCACGGTGCCGCCAAGGTAATCCCCCCGGCGCTCTTTGGTGATGACGGAATAATAGATTTTTCCGGTGGTAAAATTGTTGTCGGCCCCCAGCTTGGCATTGGTGAAGCGCTCGTAGTGGCCGAGGTCGAGATCGGTTTCGGAGCCGTCATCGGTGACGAAGACCTCCCCGTGCTGAAACGGGTTCATCGTGCCGGGGTCCACGTTGATGTAAGGGTCCAACTTCTGGAGGGTGACGCTCAACCCCCGGCTTTCCAGAAGCGCTCCGATGGAGGCCGCGGCCAGGCCCTTGCCCAGAGACGACAGCACTCCGCCGGTCACAAAAATAAATTTGGTGTTAAATGTCATTGATTTTCCTCAAGCCGTAGTGGCCGTTCTTGCAGGCGGGTTTCCAAAAAGACCGCTCTTCGTGCGGCATTTCAGCGCCAGGCCCCCTCGGCATATAGGCCGTGGGCGCGTCGCTGCGGGAAACGGGCACGTTTCCCGGCGCTCTGTTGAGCGTCTTTTTGTGAACGTTTTCGGCGTGTCCCAAACAACATCAGTCAAAAATCTTTTTGAAGTCATCGAGGGTTTTTTGCACATCCGCCCCGTTCAGGGGCTGCTCCGGAACCCCGGCGGCGCTCGGCGCTGCACGGTAGCGGCCCTTGAGCCGCTCAAGGTCGAAAAAATCCGCCGGGAAGGAGGGGTTTTTCTCCAGGCGGGTGATTTTCAATTCCCGCACCAGTCGATCGCCCCGGTAGAACAGGATCTGCCACGGGTACCAGACGGCGTTGGTTTCGCGCCAGTTTTGGAAGCGGATGTCCAGTGCATAAGCGTCCTGGGAGTAGGGCGGAGCGGGCAGGATCAGGCGCGCGGGTCGGAAGCTGCGCTGGTCGATCCACACCTGCGGGGTGGAAAGGTCCGGGTAGCGGGCCCCGATCACAAAAGCGGTTTCCGTTTCCAGGTGGCCGAAGCTGGTGACAGTCGTGTCGACTCCCAGACGATCCAGGTGGTTCTGAAGACGCACCCGATCCCGGTGCAGCAGCAGATCTTTGTATCGGTCAAGGGCCGTTTCGGTTTCAGCCGTAACCAAACCGTCCGTCACCGTCAGCGATGCGTCGCGGTTGACCACGTGCAGGCGCTGGTGGGTCGGTGCCCTGGTGTCCGCGCGAAACCGATCGGGAAACTGATAGGCGATGGTTTCCTCGAACTCGACGCCCTGGTCAGCCACGGTGGCGCCGTAGACCACCAAGGTCTGGGTGACCTGCAGGCTTTTGAGTTTTTCCTGCTGCCGAGCCATCAGGTCCAGGACTTGGGGGCCTTCCAGGATAAAGGCCGTTGCGGGCCCTGGAGCGGCCGGCAGCAGGCACAGCGCGATGAGGAGAATCCGGCCGAATTGGAGCAATCGCTTCATGTCAGGGGATGTCCCGCTTCATCCGGTGAGGTTCTGCCCATAGGACGGCGCTATTCCGTCACGAAAATGCCGTCGGCAAAACGGGCGGCAGACCCCAGCGCCTCCTCGATGCGGATGAGCTGGTTATACTTGGAGACCCGATCGGTCCGCGACAGTGAGCCGGTTTTGATCTGCCCGCTGTTGACCCCCACCACCAGATCCGAGATGAAGGTGTCCTCGGTTTCCCCTGATCGGTGGGAGATGACGGTGGTGTACCCGGCATGGCTGGCCATGGCGATGGCGTCCAGGGTTTCGCTGACGGTCCCGATCTGGTTGAGTTTGATCAGGATGGAGTTGCCCACCCCTTCTTCGATGCCCCGCGCCAGGATCTCGGGGTTGGTGACAAAAATGTCATCGCCCACGATCTGCACGGCGGCCCCCAGGCGTTCGGTCATCACGACCCAATTGTCCCAGTCCTGCTCGGCCAGACCGTCTTCAACGGAGAGGATCGGATAGCGATCGATCAGGTCCTCGTAATAGTCGATCATTTCAGCGGCCGTCAGGGACTTGTCTTCGGAGGTCAGCCGGTAACGGTCGTTTTTGAAAAATTCGCTGGCGGCGGCATCCAGGGCGATCCCGATATCGCTGCCAGGCCCGTAGCCGGCCGCCTCGATGGCCTCGAGGATGAACTGCAGGGCGGCTTCGTTGGACGCCAGGTCCGGTGCAAACCCGCCCTCGTCTCCCACGGATGTCGCCAGGCCTTTGGCCTTGAGCAGCTTTTTGAGGGCCTGAAAAGTTTCGGCCCCCATGCGCACGGCCTCGCCGATGGATTTGGCCCCCACCGGTACGATCATGAACTCCTGGATGTCAAGGTTGTTGGCGGCGTGGGCCCCGCCGTTGATGATGTTCATCATTGGCATGGGCAGTTCGCGGGCGTTGATGCCACCCAGGTAGCGGAAAAGGGGCAGACCATAGGCGGCGGCCGCCGCCCGGGCGGCCGCCATGGACACGCCCAAGATGGCGTTGGCCCCGAGCTTGGCCTTGTTGGGGGTGCCGTCGAGATCGATCATCGTCCGGTCGAGTGCCGCCTGGTCTGCGGCGTCAAGCCCCCGGATGGCGGGTGCAATGTTGTCCATGACGTTGCCCACGGCCTGGGAAACGCCCTTGCCGCCGTAGCGCAAGGAATCGGTGTCGCGCAGTTCGAGCGCTTCGCGCGTGCCGGTGGAGGCCCCTGAAGGCACGGCTGCCCGGCCGGTGGCACCGCAGGCCAGCCCGATATCCACCTCGATGGTCGGGTTTCCCCGCGAATCAAGGATTTCCCTCGCGTTTACCTCGATGATTTCAGTCATTTCAATCCTCCAGCATTCAAAAGTTGGTAAACCTGTAAGCGATCTCACCCTATTTTGATCCGAGCGGGAATTGCCCCATGACACCCAAAAAGCCGCCGCGCCCGTTTTCAGGCCATCACCCCTTCAGGGCGCGGCAAGGGGCAGGGCGCGTTGGCTGACATGCTTGCCGGAACCCGTCCGGGCAAACCCAAACACCTGGCCCGAAGGGGGCGGGGGCGGGCCGCACCTGAGTGCATGCCCAAAAAATCTAATTGAAATCAGTTGGGTGGGAATGTTGGAAACTGTGGCGGCCGTCCATCTCCGAGTTTGAAAATCTAAGCGAAAATGTTACCCCTCTTCACCTTGCATGTCAAGCAGCGCGCCGGGCGCGTGACACGATTTTTAAACGGATTGCACCTCTCGGTTCACCAGAGCGGCGCCCATTCAGGATATCAAGAATGAACGTCCACCAGATCCTGCACCATGATGCCCATCTTGTGGTCGCCCCATCCGCGTTCTCGTGCATCAGCACCCGGTCCCACCGATCCTCGAAACCCTCTGCCGGCCCCCTGTCGCACCTTTTTAAAAGTCAACCGGTATCTGTCTCAAACTGGATGAGATGGGGGTTCTGAGCCTGGTGGCGGGTGGCTATGGCGTCCGGCTTTTCAATCAGGGCCACCTGAAATTGGAAAACCTTCCCCGCGAAGCGGAGCGATTGTCCCTGGCGAACGCCCTCGATGACTTCCGCCGCACTCGCCAGGAAAATGCGCGCGCTGGACGTCCTGAAGGCCGAACAGCAGAAACCGAAGCAGGGGCGTGTGGCTGAAGATCGGAAAAAAGTTGAGTGAGTTGCCCCAGGGCAAACCGGAAAGCTATTGAGCCCCCGCCCGGCGGATGGATGTGGTGCGACGGCCGACAACGGGTCCCCTCCCATCAAAACCACATATAGTTCATTAAACCGTTGATATCCCTGATAGTTGCCAGTGGCGGGCTGACCTCCAGGCGAGATCCCTTTTCATCTTGGCCTCGCCCAATGGGAGAATAGTGCCAACTATGCTGGCGGTGATCGCTTGCAACCCCAAAGCGATCCAAAATGCGCAGTCGATCCGGATCAATGGATACCTCTCGGGCATGGAGGTTTCACCAATCAAAAAGATGACCCGTGATACTGGGTTGCCCGTGCTTGACATGTTGCGATGACGACTTACCATTTTCTCTAATTTAGTTTGACATGTAGAGCGGCGTTAGGGAACTGGCCCAAGGATCGCCCGGCAACCTTTTTTCCTGAAGGTGCCAATTCCAGCCCAAAAGGGGAACATGTGGTCTTGATGACAAGGGAAACCCCGCCTCTCCGCTGAGAGCTGCTTTCACATCACCATGACCCGCCCTTTTTCTGTCTGTTTTTAGGGACCTGTTATCTTAAACGCAATTGAAGTGGCAACACGCTTCGAAGGCAATTGGTTGAAGTTCGATAACAAGAACTGTACCGATCTTCGTCGCCTCATACACCAGCCGGAGCCCGTACCTATCCGATAGGACTGGCTTTCAGCATCCTCCGCGGTGAGCGGCGTCACTGCGCCGATGCATGTAGGCGACTGCGACTTTTTTGATAATTCTCAGCGCTGGGCCACGAAACAGGAGATTCGCAAAATGAAAAAAACTGTATTTTTATACTCGGGGGAAGGAACACATAGCGGTGAAACCGGCTTTAAGCTTTTGAAACATTCGCGTCACTGGGTCCAGATAGAAAATATTCTCAGGACGAAAATGAATTTGGAACTAGTGCAACTCTGGAATCGGGAAATCGGCAAACATCGATGCCCATACAGCCCTCTGCTGACCGTGGTATCGCAAATCTGTCTGGTTGATATCTGGCGCCAATGGGGTTATCACCCGGGCGTGGTGATTGGCCACAGTACGGGAGAGTTGGCAGCGGCTTACCAGGCGGGGTTCTTTTCATTGGAAGAGGTTCTCTTGTTGGCATACCGCATTGGGGAGGTGGCGTCTAACCTGGAGGGGGCGATGATACACGGCCGGTTGTCCGACGCCGAGATTGCGGATCTGTCGGTCAGTCCTTCCTCCTTCAACTTCAATGTCGAAAACGGAAAGCATGTTACCCTGTCCGGGTATGCCGGCGATATGGAAGAATTCCTCCAGGAACATCCCGATTTTGTGAGAATGAAACTGCCCCACCCCTGGCACCATCCGGATTACCGGCGGTTTTCCGATCAGCTGACCGGCATCACATCGGGTGCGGTTCCGGAGAACACGTTTGTATCAGGGGTCACCACGAGGTTTGAAATCCGTCTCAAGGATGATTACTGGCATGATTGGCTGGTCAAACCCATCGATTTCATTCAATCCATGCGAACCATCAAAGACCGCTATAAGGATTGTCACATCGATTTCATTGAAATTGGGTTCCACCCGGTTTTAGAAAAGTGCTGTCAGATTTTTCCGAACCATACGTATGTTTCTTCTATGTTCCGTGGCGAGGATGACACCGGCTGGATCTTGTTCCAAAGGAAAAAGCTTGACCAGGGTGTTTTTTTGGAAGGAATAAAGGCGGCTGTCGCTGTATTCAAGCCGGAACTGGATTTTTTTACCCCGTTGGCTTACCAGGGGCTCGGCTCTTTGGAATTTGCCGAGCTGTCCGTACTCCTGCAGCCGCATTTTCCCTCACTCGCCCCGCAAGATTTCTAT
>Ga0105107_10000999_pt1 | contig 18392 bp, 18 predicted proteins | sample PPLLaktember2015_6_FD_79335 | JGI IMG/M metagenome (GOLD analysis project Ga0105107, IMG submission 79335) | Freshwater sediment microbial communities from Prairie Pothole Lake near Jamestown, North Dakota, USA - PPLs Lake P8 Core (1) Depth... | ecosystem: Environmental > Aquatic > Freshwater >... | reverse complement strand
CGCGTGGGCGCCGTCGCCTCGCTGGTGCTCGCCGTGCTCGCGCCGCTCGCCGTTCGCGCGGTGCGGTCCTCGCACGCGGCGGACCACCCGAACGTGGTGTGGATCGTGATCGACGCCCTGCGCGCCGATCACCTCTCCTCCTACGGCTACCACCGCGAGACGTCGCCGTTCCTGGACCGGCTCGCGGCGGACAGCGTGCGCTTCCAGCACGCCTTCAGCCAGGAGTCCTACACGATGGCGTCGGTGCCATCGTTCTTCACGTCGCTCTATCCGCCGTCCCACGACGTGCTGCACGACATCCCGCGGATGGACACGCTGCACCCGCGCTTCGTGACGCTCGCCGAGGTGCTGCGCGAGCAGGGCTTCTCGACGGTCGCCTTCGTCTACAACCCGCACCTGAAGTCGAAGTACCGCTTCGACCAGGGCTTCGACCTCTACGACGACAACCCCGAGGGCTTCGACCGCTCGCTGCCGGTGTACGAGCGGTTCGAGACGGCGCGCGACATCGAGTCCAAGGTGCGCCGCCATCTCGACGAGCGCTCCGATGCGCGCCCCCTGTTCCTCTACCTCCACTACCGCGACGTCCACTCGCCGTACACCGCGCCCCCGCCCTACGACCGCCTCTTCCTCGACTCCGAGCTGGCGCTGCGTCGCTACAACCCGACGCCGGTCAAGCAGATGGGGCTCGGCGCGTACGGCCTGGAGGTGCTGAAGTCCCAGTACGACGGCTCGATCCGCTACACGGACACCCACATCGAGCGCCTCTTCGAGACCCTGGCGAAGAACGGGATCACGACCGACAACACGATCGTGATCGTGACCTCGGACCACGGCGAGGAGTTCCTCGAGAAGCATCCCGAGGACCGCGGCGACATCGGCCACGGCCGCACGCTCTACCGCGAGCAGATCGAGGTGCCGCTGATCGTCTCGCTCCCGCCCTCGCTGGCCGGCCGGCTCGGCGTCCCGCGGGCCGACGGCCTCGTGATTCCGCACCCCGTGGAGCTGGTGGACATCATGCCCACCACCTTGGAGGCGATCGGCCTCCCGGCCCCCAACGCGGACGAGTTCGAGGGCCACAGCCTGGTCCCGCTGCTGCGCGGCGAGCGCCCGGACTGGCCGGTCTACGCGGGCGGGATGCAGGGACGCGGGTCGTTGCGAGCGGGCGAGTGGAAGTACTACCGCCACCGGGCCGCGGGAGACCGCGAGTACCACCGGATCCCGCCCGAGGAGCTGGCCGCGCTGCCACTGATCGAGGAGCTCTACCACGTCGGCGAGGACCCGCAGGAGACGCGCAACCTGATCGCCGAGCACGCGGAGATCGCGCAGCAGATGCGGGCGCAGCTCGACGGCCTGGAGGTCGCCTTCGAGGCCACCCCCGGCGCCTCGGCGGTGGAGATCGACGAGGCCACCCGCGACCAGCTGCGCGCGCTGGGCTACGTCGAGTAGGTGGCGCGGCGTACCCGCGCTCGCCCACGCTAGACCGCCTCGATCTCCGGCGTGAGCCCCATCGCCGCCAGGTCGCGGCGGATCTCGTCCACGTAGATCGGGTTCATCACGACCACGAGGTCGGGCCGGCCCTCGCGCAGCGTATCGGGAGACGAGATCACGTGCCCGGCGCCCGCCAGGTACTTGCCGTGCTTGTGGGGGTTGATGTCGACGACCCAGTCGACGCGGTCGGCGACGCCGAGCGTGGTGAGGAAGGACACGGCCTTCGAGCCCGAGCCCCAGACGGCCACCTTGTGGCCCCGGGCTCGCGCCGCCGAGAGGCGTTCCCGCCACTCCGCGAACTTGCGCTCGATCTTCTCGCGGAAGGTCTTCACCTGCTGGGCGGTCTTCTCGAGGTCTTCCTCGACGGCGAAGCGGCGGCCCTGGTCGCCGCGGGTCGGGCGGCTCTCGATGAGCAGGTACTGGCCGTCGTACTCCTTGTAGAGGTCGAGCAGCTCGAAGTCGCAGCGCCGGAAGAGGCGCGCCAGAGAGCCCAGCGTGAAGTACGTGCAGTGCTCGTAGTAGATGTCCCAGAACGCCTGCTCGACGAGGATCCGCTCCATGTCGGGCAGCTCGAAGACGACGATCGAGTCGGGCCGGCCGTTCAGGGTGTCGCGCACCATGCGCGTGAACTCGTGCACCGGCGCGATGTGCTCGAGCGTGTGGCGGCAGACCACGTAGTCGGCCGTCAGGTGCGTGTACTTCTGCGAGTAGAAGTCCTGGATGAACTCGATGCGCCGGGCCGCGTCGGCGCCGATGCGCTCGGGGCGGTAGCTCGGGTCGATGCCGATCCCCCGGCAGTCCCCGAGCGTGCACAGCTCGGTCAGGAAGTCGCCCTTGCCGCAGCCGATCTCGAGGACGGTCTTGCCGCGCAGGGCGTAGCGCTCGGCCTGGCTGCGACAGAGCGCCGTCTGGAACTCCCGGAAGCGCGGCGAGAAGGCCTGCGTCTCCTCGTAGTCGGTGGAGTAGCGCAGGCGCTCGGCGTCGAAGAGCGAGTTCTGGATGAAGCTGCAGGCGGTGCAGAAGTCCAGCCGCAGGTCGCCGCGCGGGAAGGCCAGCGCCTCCTCGTGGCTCGCCACCATCAGGCAGCTGTGGACCGGGATGCCCCGGACCTCGTAGAAGGCCTCGAGCGCCTCGGAGCCGCAGCTCCGGCAGGCGGTGCGCGCAGCGGTCATCGGGGCCTCCTAGAGGATCACGGGCGTCGGGATCGGGACGATGAACTTCCCCCCCCGGCGCCGGTACTCGGCCTGCTGGGCCAGGATCTCGTCCTTGAAGTTCCAGGGCAGGATCACGACGAAGTCGGGCTGCTCGGCGAGCAGGCGATCCGGCGAGACGATCGGCACGTGCACGCCGGGCATGAAGCGGCCCTGCTTGTGCACGTTGCGGTCGGCCACCCACTCGAGCGTCTCGCGGCCGATCCCGGCGTAGTTGAGCAGGATCGCCCCCTTCGCCGCGGCGCCGTAGGCCGCGATGCGCCGGCCCTGGCGCTTCAGGTCGCCGAGCAGGTCGCGCAGGCGCCGGCGCACGTCCTCCACGCGGCCCGAGAAGTCGCGGTAGTAGTCGATCCGGTCGAGCCCGATCGCCCGCTCCTCCTCGAGCAGCGTGGTCACGGACTCGCCGACCCGCTCCTGGCGCTCCACGAAGAGCCGCAGCGAGCCGCCGTGGATCGGCAGCCGCTCGACGCGGTTCAGCGAGAGGCCGTTGTGCCGGAACAGCTCGCACAGGGCGTGGACCGAGAAGTAGCAGAGGTGCTCGTGGTAGATCGTGTCGAACTCGCAGTGGTCGATCAGGTCCCGGACGTACGGCACCTCGATCACCGCGACGCCGTCCTCCTCGAGGATCGTGCGGATGCCCGACACGAAGCCGTTCGTGTCCGCCACGTGCGCGAGCACGTTGTTGCCGTGCACCACGTCGGCCAGCCGGCCGTCGCCGTGCAGCTCCTCGGCCAGCTCGCGCGTGAAGAAGGTGTTGAGCGTCGGGACGCCCTTCTCCACCGCCGCACGCGCCGGGCCCGGCGCCGGATCGATGCCCAGCACCGGGATGCCCTGCTTGCCGTAGTACTGGAGCAGGTAGCCGTCGTTGCTGGCCAGCTCGATCACCAGGCTGTCGGCGCCGAGGCCGCGCTCGGCGATGCGCGCCTCGACGTTGCCGCGCGAGTGCGCGAGCAACGCGTCGCTGAAGGACGAGAAGTACGGATAGTCGCCCCCGAAGAGCTCCTCGGGCGGCACCGTCTTCAGGATCTGCACCAGCGAGCAGCGGCCGCAGAAGGCCACGTCGAGCGGGTAGCGGTGCTCCGGCCGCGACAGGTCCTCGGCCTTCAGCAGCCCGTCCGAGAGCGGGAGGTCGCCGAGTGCCAGGAACACCTCGAGCTCGCGCGCGCCACAGGAACGGCAGGTGTCGGTGTCGCTCACGCGGAGCTCCGCGCCCAGCGCAGCTCGCCGTCGAGGCGGCCGGCTTCCTGCAGCTCGCGGACCCGCCTGATGCGCAGGTAGCGGCTGCTCTCGAACTCCTGCTTGGTGAGGCCGTGGGCCTTGTAGGCGGCGTAGAGCTGCTCGACGCCGAGCCGCACCGTCCAGCGCGGCTCGAACTCGGGGAACGTCTTGCGAAGCTTGTCGCAGACGACCCGGTAGTCGCGCTTGTCCGGCCCGGCGCCCTCGCTGAACGCGATCCGGCTGCCCGGCACCACGTCCTCGACGATCTTCGCGACGTCGCGGATCTGGTAGTTCTCGCTGGTCACGCCGACGTTGAAGGCCTCGTCGTGGATCTTCTCGATCGGCGCCTCGAGGACCACGCAGAACGCCTGCGAGATGTCCTCGATGTGCACGAGCGGGCGCCACGGCGTGCCGTCGCTCTTCAGCAGCACCTCGCCGGTCGTGAGCGCGTAGCCGACCAGGTTGTTGACGACGAGGTCCCCGCGCAGCCGCGACGAGAGCCCGTAGGCCGTCGCGTTGCGCAGGTAGGTCGGGTGGAAGTCGTCGTCGGCCAGCGCCGCGAGGTCGCGCTCGACCAGCACCTTCGACTCCCCGTACGGCGTCACCGGGTGGAACGCCGCGCTCTCGTCGAGGAAGTCCGACCCGCCGGCCCCATAGAGGCTGCAAGACGACGAGAACAGGAAGCGCGGCACGTGCGCATCCCGGGCCGCCCGGGCGAGCTCCACCGACGCGCGGTGGTTGATCGCATAGGTGCTGTCCGGGTTGAGGTCGCCCAGCGGGTCGTTGGAGATCCCCGCCAGGTGGATGACGGCGTCGAAGCCGGCCAGGTCCTCGGGCCGCACGTCGCGGATGTCGCGGCGCAGGACCGGAACCGCCAGGTCGGCATCGTCGAAGTCGCAGCCTTCGAACAGGAAGCTGTCGAGGCCGACCACCTCGTGCCCGCGCGCCTTCAGCATCGGGACCAGCGCGCAACCGATGTAGCCATGATGACCCGTTACGAGAACTCGCACCGCCACTACCTCCACAGCTTCCAGGGAGCGTTGCCTTCGTCCCACAGCTTCTCGAGCAGCTTCTTGTCGCGGATCGTGTCCATGCACTGCCAGAAGCCCTCGTGCCGGTAGGCCATCAGCTGGCCGTCGCGCGCGAGGTTCTCCATCGGCTCCTTCTCCCACTGGGTGTCGTCGCCTTCGACGTAGTCGAAGACCTCGGGCTCCAGCACGAAGAAGGCGCCGTTGATCCAGCCCTCGCCGAGCTGCGGCTTCTCGGAGAACTCGACGACGCGATCGCCGTCGAGCTCGATGCGGCCGAAGCGGGCCGGCGGGCGCACGGCGGTGACGGTGGCGAGCTTGCCGTGGGCGCGGTGGAAGTCGAGCAGCTTCTTGAGGTCGATGTCGGCGACCCCGTCGCCCCAGGTGAGCATGCAGGTCGAGTCGCCGAGGTGGGGCTGGAGCCGCTTGATGCGCCCGCCCGTCGCGGTGCCCTGGCCGGTCTCGACCAGCGTCACCTCGAAGTCCTCGACGTCGCCGCCCTCGCGCTCGACCTGCCCGCTGCGCAGGTCGACCTTGAGGTTCCGGCTCAGCCGGGCGTAGTCGACCATGTACTTCTTGATCACCTCGCCCTTGTAGCCGAGCGCGACGGCGAACTCGCGCAGGCCCTGGGCGTGGTAGAGCTTCATGATGTGCCAGAGGATCGGCATGCCGCCGATCTCGACCATCGGCTTGGGCTTGGTCTCCGTCTCTTCGGCGAGTCGCGACCCGAGGCCGCCTGCGAGGATTCCGACTTTCATTGCAGCTTTCTCCGGTTGAAAAGAGCTCGCGGATCCCAGGGTGATCAGGTCATGTGCGGCACCGTCCCGAGGACGGGCACTCCAGTCGCGGCCTCCAGAGCGGATGGAGAGACGAGCACGGGATCGCGCAGCTCGAGCAGCACACCGAGCGCGAGCGACAGGCCGAGCGACGCCGCGATCCCGAGGATCAGGTACTTCCAGGGGGCGTTTTCCGGCTCCGAGGGGGGGAACGCGCTGTCGAGCACGGTGACGCGGTCGCCCTGCTGCGCCATCTCGAGGCTCTGCGCCAGCTCGGCCTCCTTCACCTTGCGCAGGAAGTCCAGGTAGTTCTCCTGGAGGACGCTCTGCCGCTGGAGCATGCCGGCGAGCTGCTCCTGCCGGGCGGGAATGGCGGCGACCGCGGCGTCGATCTCCTTCAGCTCGCGGTCCGTATCGGCGAGCTGCTCGCGCAGCAGCGCCACCTCTCGCTGGCCCGCTCCGGCGGCGGCCCCACCCGTCCCGTACGCGCCCCCCACCTGGCCTTGGGCGACCGCGATCTGCCGGCGCAGCGACATCACGTTGGGGTGCGTCTCCTTGTTGACCCCGAGCTCGCGGGCCAGCTGGGTCTGGAGCTCCTGCAGCCGCACGCGTGCAGGATCGGGACCCGCCGCATTCGCGGCGGCGATGGCCATCTGCGTCTCGGACTGCGTGATCTGCATCGCCAGCGAGTTGCGCTGCTGCTGGAGGCGCTCGAGGCGGCGCAGATTGGACTCGAGCTCGGAGGGAAGCTCGCCCCGGTGGGCCTGCTGGAACTCGCTGATCTCCTTGGTCTGGACCTTCAGCGCCTCTTCGGCGGACTCGAGCTCGCGGCGCATGAAGTCGGTCGTGAGGCGCGCCTGCTGGGTGCGCAGCCGCACGCCCGCGTCGGTGAACAGGCGCGCCACGTCGTTCGTGATGTCCGCGGTGATCTTGGGATCGGTGCCCGTGTACGTGATCAGCAGCACCAGCGCCCGGGCTCCGCGGGACTGTACGGTGGGCTTCTCGGACTCGATCGAGAGCCCGCTCCGGAGCGCCCCGACGGCGGCGACCATGCCGTACTCCTCGCGCACGGCCGGGAACAGGTCGTACTTCTCGACGAGCGGCGTGAGCTTGTCTCGCGACAGCGCCTCCGCGGTGAGCGCGTTGACCCGTTCGAGGACGTCCTCCTCCATCGTCGGGCGGACGAATTCCTCGGAGAGCTTCTGGCTGGCGATCAGGATGGTGGCGTGGGCGGCGTACAGGGGCGTCTGGAGCACCACGAAGGCTCCGGTCGCGACCAGGATGGCCGCCGCGACCGCGAGCATCGGCTTCCAGCGGCGGCGAAGCATCCCGACCGGGTCGCGAACGACCTCGGCGAGCGGACCGCTGAGCAGGTCCTCCCGCTCCTCGTCCATGCCTCTGTTCCTCCCACTCTCCCGCGCCGGGCGGCGCTCGTGCAGTGAGTGCCACCCGGTCGAGTTTGGCGTCGCGCCGGAATCCTTGCGGGCAGCTTCGTCTGCCCCTGCGTCCCTTTTGCCCGATCGCCTGCCGGCGCAGCCCGCGGGGCGGCGCCTGGAGAGTGAGTGTCCGCGAAAGACCGCGGGTTCCGGCCCCCTACCGGATCAGGAACCCCAGCAGCGGCCCGGCGACGGTCCTCATCACCTGCTCCAGCGGGTACAGGAACCGGCGCAGCGCATAGCCGGCCTCCACGGTGGCAGCCGGCGGTACGAAGACGAGATCTCCGCGCTGGAGCAGCATGTCGGTCTCGGCCTCGCCACCCTGGATGTTGTCCAGATTGGCGATGTAGAGGGTGTCGCCCTCCGCGGTCTTGCGCACGACGCGCACCCGCGATGCCGCTGCCAGCTCGGTGGCGCCGCCGGCGCGCGCGACCGCCTCGGAGAGGCGCGTGTCGCGCTCGAGCGCGAACAGCACCGGGGACTCCACCTCGCCCATCACCGCCACGGCATTGCTCAGCGGCCCTTCCAGGGACACCGAGACGCTGGGGCTCTGGCGGTACTCCTCCATGCGCGCCTGGACGTCGGCCGCGATCTCATTGGTCGTCTTGCCGGCCGCCTGGACGTCCCCGATCAGGTCCATCGAGAACTGGCCGTCCGGGCGCACGATGACGATGCGCTCGATGGGCGGGTCCGGAAGCACCCGCACCGTGAGCCGGTCCGAGGCGCCCACGCGGTAGAGATCGGTGGTTGCGACCGCCGGAGCCGCCGGAGGCGCGTCTCCCTTCGGCATCAGCGGCGAGGCGCAGCCGGTTGCCAGGGCGACGGTCAAGGCCAGGATGCCGACGGCACGGGCGCCGCGGCGGCTCGAAAGCGACGACACCAGACACGGTCTCATGGTCCCTCCCCGCAGATGGAAGCCGGTCCTATACCGCACGCGGCGGCGCTCTTCCATCGGCCTCCCGGAGGGCTTCGTGTAGCTAACTGGCTCCCTCGCCACGCAGCACCACGGGAACGGTTCGCGCCAGGATCCGCAGGTCTTCCGCCAGCGACCAGCGATCGATGTACTCCAGATCGAGGCGGACCCACTCCTCGAAGCCGACCTGGTTGCGCCCCCCGACCTGCCAGAGGCAGGTGAGGCCCGGGCGCATCGAGAGCCGGCGGCGCTGGCTCAGGCGGTACTGATCGACCTCGCCGGGGATGGGCGGGCGAGGCCCCACCAGGCTCATGTTGCCCACGAGCACGTTCCACAGCTGCGGCAGCTCGTCCACGCTGTAGCGGCGCAGGAAGCGGCCCACGCGGGTCACACGGGGGTCGTTGGCGATCTTGAAGACGGGGCCGTCCTGTTCGTTCAGGTGCTCGAGGTCGGTCCGCCGCGCCTCGGCGTCCACGTACATCGTCCGCAGCTTGAGCATGGTGAAGACGCGGCCGTAGAGGCCGCAGCGCGGCTGGCGGAAGAACACGGGGCCCGGGGAGTCGAGCTTGATGAGAACGGCGGCGATCGCCAGCAGGGGCGCTGTCGCGACCAGCAGGGTGAACGAGGCCGTGACGTCGATCAGCCGCTTGATGCCGAGCTGGGCGCGGCTGTGGCGGACCGTGGCGAAGGAGAGCGCAGGCACCTCCCCGACGGTCGTGGCGCTGGGGTTGGGCAGGTAGTCGGTGAACAGGTCGGCGAGCAGCGTGACGTGAACGCCGACCTCGGCGCACAGGCCGATCAGCGGCGTGATCTGCTCGAGCATCGAGCGCGGGCAGGCGATGACCACCTCGTCCACGACGTGCTCGCGCACGACACGCGGCACGTCGGCGAGCTTGAACATCTGGACCCCCCGCAGACAGGGGTCGGCCGGCTCCTCACAGTCGTCGACGAAGCCGAGCACGCGCATGCCCCAGCCGCGATTGGCTTCGAGGGTCTGCTGCAGCTGCGCCGCCCTGCGACCGGAGCCGATCACCAGCACGTTGCGGTAGTTCCGGCCCCGGCGTCGCAGCAGGCGCAGCCCGCCGAAGATCGCGAGCCGCAGCCCGCCGACCACGGCCAGCTGGAGGCCCCCGCAGAACAGCGCGAACTCGAGCGGCAGGGGCGCGCGCGTGATCAACATCATCGCGCCGAGCAGGGTCGTCGAGACCACCGCGGCCACCGCCATGCGGCCGAGGATCTCGGACAGGTGAGTGCGTCGCTGGGACGTGTAGAGCCCGACCCAGTCGAAGAGGATCGGCAGCGACAGAGCCCCGGTGAGAGCCACTGCGAGCAGCCCCATTCCGGGCTGCTCGGTGCGGATCGACGACCAGAACTCGGGCCGCGACAACACGGCGGCGAAGACGCTCGCGCTGAGGCCTATATCGATCGCGAGAATCAGCGAGTGGAAGCGCGCAGCTTGAGAACGCAGCATCGACGGAAAGCTCCTTCCTCCCCTCCCCCCTTATGAGTGCCGTCAAACCCGCCGAAGGTTTCCGGGCGAATCGAATCTTACTGGCCGCTCCCCTGCTTTGGAAGAAGAAGCTTCCGAGATTCCAGCGACTTGACCGGGATCTACGCAGACGGGGCGCCGACAGTCTCGCGATCGAGCGGATCCCTACACAGGCCTCGCCCCGAAAGCGGAAAAGCTCAAGAAGTCGACGAGTTTCCGGGATGCGGCTGCCGGTTCGCTTCCGGTCGGCGAACCTCGGTTGTGTCGCGGCGCCGGGGCAAAACCCGTCGCTCTCCGCGAGCGTTCGGGTCCCGGCAGGCCGGCCCGGTCGCACCCGTAACGTTTCCGGGTCCGAGCGGCACTCAAGCAGAGATGAACGGGGGCAGTCGGGAGCCCCGGGGGGATTTCCCCGGTCGCCTCGGCATGCTGGTCGGTTAACTTCCGGTCATCGCATCGGTCGTCTCGGCCGATCAGGAGCCTATGTACGAGCCCTTCTTCGGCCTCAGGGAGCCGCCCTTCTCGCTGACGCCCGATCCGCGCTTTCTCTGGCTTTCGGAGACGCACGAAGAGGGCCTCGCGTCGCTCTACTACGGCATCGTTCGGCGCAAGGGATTCGTGCTGCTCACCGGGGAGGTCGGCGCCGGCAAGACCACCCTGCTGCGGGCGGTGCTGGACCGGCTGCCCGCCGACACCGAGACGGCGCTGATCCTCAACACCGCGCAGCTGAGCCCGCTCGACCTGCTCAAGCTGGTCGCCACCGAGTACGACCTCGATCCGAGCGGGCCGTCGAAGGCGGACCTGCTGATCTCGCTCAACCGCTTCCTGCTGGGGCGGCTGAAGCGCCGGCTCAACACGGTGCTGGTCGTCGACGAAGCCCAGAACCTCGACACAGCGGCGCTCGAGGAGATCCGACTGCTCTCGAACCTCGAAACCGACACCGAGAAGCTGCTCCAGATCGTGCTGACCGGACAGCCCGAGCTGCTCGCGCGGCTCGGTGAGCCGAGCCTGCGCCAGCTGCGCCAGCGCATCGCGATCGAGCACCACGTGGAGGCGCTCCAGCCCCACGAGGTGGGGCATTACCTGCGGCACCGGCTCGAGGTGGCGGGCGGAAAGTACGAGGAGTGCTTCGAGAGCGGCCTCGAGCCGATCTTCTACGCCGCGTCGCTCGGCTGTCCGCGCCTGATCAGCCTGCTGGCCGACCGCGCGCTGCTCGCGGCCTACTCGCGCCAGCTGCGGCCCGTCGAGTCGAGCCTGCTCGAACGCAAGGCCGAACAGATCGCCGCGATGCGGGTGGGGCAGCCCAACACCAGCAGCGGGCTCGGGAGCGGCCGTGGGTGAGATCCACGATGCGCTCCGCCGGGCCAACCGCACCCCGGGCCGATCGGGCCCTCCCGCGCCCGACCCCCTGCGCGAGCGGGAGCCGGACCCCGAGATCCTGGAGGCGTTCCGGGCGCTGGCGCCGCCGCCCGCGGCGGAGTCCCCGCCTGCCCAGCGCGGCCACGTTTCCCATGACAAGAGCGGCCGCTGGCAGTCGCGCGAGATCGTGGTGGACGCGCAGGGGCCGGCCTCCGAGTCGCTGCGCCACCTGGCCCTCCGCCTGCGCCGCGAGCTCGAAGCCCGTCACTCCCGCAGCGTGGCGGTGTTGAGCGCGATCCGCGAGGAAGGCAAGACCACGCTGGCGTGCAACCTGGCCCTCGCGCTGGCCTCGGTCAGCGCCGAGCGCGGCGTCGCGCTCGTGGACCTCGACCTGCGCAAGCCGCGCATCGCCAAGAGCTTCGAGATCCGCGCGAAGACGGGCCTCGAGGACGTCCTGGCCGGGCGGGCCGAGCTGCGAGCCGCGTGCGTGTCGCTCGACCTGCCGCCGCTCGACGTCTATCCGGTGTTTCGCGCCCAGGCCGGGGCCTACCGGACGCTGTCGCGGCCGTCGCTCATGGCCGTCATCCGGGAGCTCGAGCGCGAGTACGAGATCGTGGTGGTGGACACGCCGCCCATGCTGCTGGTCCCCGACGCCGTCCTCATCCTGGACCCGGTCAAGGCCGCCATCGCCGTGGGCCGCGCCGGAAAGTCGACCCGCAGCACGCTCGAGGCGATGTGCAAGATGATTCCGAAGGAGCGGCTGATCGGAGCGGTCCTCAACGAGGGATCGCTGCCCGTGCGCGCGAGCCACTACGGGTACTACGGGGACCCCAGTGAGGAGCCCTAGCGCGACGTCGCGCCGACCGGGCCGTCGCACGCTCGCGCCGCCGGACGCGAGGTGTTGGTGACGGACCTCGCGGCGCGCCCGGCCGGCCGCGCGAACGCTCGCGAGCCGCTGCTGTGGGGCGCGCTCGCCGTGGCGCTGTCGCCCGCGTTGCTCGACCTGCTCCAGCACTGGACGGGCGAGCCCTGGGCGCGTCCCTTCCTGCTCGTGGCGGCGCTCGGGTTGCTGGCGGCGTGGCGCGACGAGCGCCACACGCCGCCGCGCCCGCTCGGCTATCTGCTGGTCGCGGCCGGTGTGGCACTGGTGCTGATCGCCGCCGGCGGCGGCATGACGCGCCTCGGCCGGCCCGGCCTGCCGCTCGCGATCGTCGGCATGGCGCTGGTCGTCGGCCGGCCGGTGCTGCCGATCGCCCTGCTCTCGTGCTGGGCCGTGCCACCGCCGAAGGCCTTGCTCGCGGCGCTCCCGCCCGGGCTCGAGACGGCGCTCGGCTGGGCCGCGATCGGCGTGACCCGCGCGTTCGAAGGCACCGCGAGCTTCGGCAAGGAGGGCCTGGTGCTCGACGGGGCGACGCTACGGCTCGATGCGCCGGACGGCGGCGTGCCGCTGGCGCTGATGCTCGCCGGGCTCGGCTGGTGGAGCCGGGCCCGCCTCGGCGGGACGGTGCGCGACTCGCTCCGGGCGGCGCTGCGCCTCGCGCCCTGGGGCCTCGCGGCGCAAGCGCTCGTCCTGTGCCTGGCGTTCGCGATGCTGGCGGCCGGCGCGGCCGGCGGCGCGCGCGCACTGTTGGACCACGCGGCGTGGGCGGTCCTCGCGTTCGCCCTGCTGGCCGGGGCGAAGCAGGTGGCGCGCAGCGCTGGATCGCCTTCGTTTCGCAGCGCGCTGGGGACGCGACAGTGAGCCGCGACGGGCTGCTCAGCGGGCTGCTCATCGCCACCTTGCTGGCGGTCGGCGCCGGCGCGTGGCTGCTGGCGCTGCGGCCGGCGCTGCGCGTCGACGCGAGCCCGCTCGGCTCGCTTCCGACACAGCTCGGGGATTGGGTGGCAGTGGACGTCCCCCTGGACTCCACGGTCGAATCGATGCTGCGGGCCGATTACAACGTGCAGCGAGCCTACGAGCACCCGCTCGGCGAGATGGTCTGGGTCTACTTCGGCTACTACGGCACCGAGCGCGGCGGGCGCCCCGAGCACACTCCGACGCAGTGCTTCCGCGCCCACGGCTGGGAGGTGCTCGAGCATCGCCTGGTCGACGCGGGATCGGGGCTGCGCCTGAACGAGATGATCGTCTCGCTGGACGGCGATCGGCAGCTCGTGCACTACTGGTTCCGCTCGTTCCGGAGCACCGGGCTGCGCGGTGGCCTCGACCAGACCATGGATCGGCTGCTCGGCCGCCTGCTGCGCGGGCGCGCGGACGGCTCGCTGGTTCGCGTCTCGACGACCCTCTACGACGACGAGGACGTCGTGTCGGCGCGCAGCCGGCTCCTGCCCTTCGCGCGAGCGTTCGACCAGCAGCTGGCCGAGCACTGGCCCCGCGAGCTGTCGGGGGCGGAGTCGGAGACCGCGCAAGTGGCTGGCAGTCTGCGCTAGACGCGCCCGTTCACCGTTCGAGGGCTGATTGCCTGTCCTGTTCCGCCGCCGCCAGGTCTGGCTGCCCACGGCCTGGGGACTGCTGGTCCTCGGCGCCGCGGCGGCGGCGATCGCGATCTGGCTCGCCCAGTCGGCGAACGCCTTCCTCGCGCTGGACGAGCCCGCCGTCATGCCCGACGGCCGCGGCGCGCGCGTTCTGGTGATCGAGGGCTGGTTGGACGAGGACGACCTCGAGCAGGCGGTGCAGATCTTCCGGCGCGGACACTACGAGCGCGTCATCACGTCCGGCGGGCCGATCGAGTCGTTCAGCCCGTTCGCGAGCTTTGCCGAGCGCGCGGCCGACTACCTGCGCCATCACGGTCTGGGAGACGTGCCCCTCGACGCCGTGCCGTCGCCGCGCACGGCGCAGGATCGCACCTTCGCCAGCGCCGTCTGGGTGCGCGACTGGGCGTCGAAGAACGGCGTGTCGATGGACGCTTTCGACGTCCTCACGCACGACGTGCACGCGCGCCGCACTCGGCTGCTCTACCGGATGGCGTTCGGGCCCGCCGTGCAGGTGGGCGTGCTGTCCACCACCTCAACCGAGGACACGAAGCGCTGGTGGACCAACAGCCAGGCCTTCAAGAGCCTGCTCGGCGAGGCGGTCAGCCTTTCGTGGACGAAGTGCTGCTTCTGGCCCGGACCGCCTGGCTCTCACGAGGAACGCTGGGCGGTGCCGAAGGCAGCGCAATAGGCCGGTGAGGACGGGCATCGAAACCAAGCGCGTCTATGCTGGGGCCGGGAGGAACCCCCGTGGCCAGGACGAAGACGAAGAACGACTCCACCCGCGTCGCCCAGGGCGCCGGCCGCCTGCTGGCGGACAGCTACACGCTGTACCTCAAGACCCACAACTACCACTGGAACGTCACCGGGCCGATGTTCACGACGCTCCACACCCTGTTCGAGACCCAGTACACGGAGCTCGCGCTGGCGGTGGACGAGATCGCCGAGCGGATCCGCGCCGTCGGTGAGATGGCCCCGGGCTCCTATACGGAGTTCGCCCGGCTCGCCAAGGTGAAGGACGCGAAGGGAGTGCCGCCCGCTCCCGAGATGATCCGACAGCTGGTGGCCGACAACCGGACGGTTACCGCCACCGCGCACGAGGTGTTCGACCTGGCGGACGAGGCCGGCGACCAGGCAACGGCGGACCTCGCGACCCGGCGCATGCAGGTCCACGAGAAGAACGTCTGGATGCTGCAGAGCCACCTCGAGTAGCGCGGGCCTCGCCTCAGCCGAGTGCGCTCAGCATGCGCTCCGCGATGCGCCGCTCCGGCGCCTCGGCCAGATCGGCCCAGCGCGGCGGCGCGTCGAGCGCGGCGCGCACCGCCGCCTCCCAGCGACCGGCGAAGAAGTCCGCGAGCGAGAGCTCGACGAGCGGGCCGAGCAGGCGGAACTGCGCGAGCAGCAGGGGGGTCTCGGGAAAGGCCGGCCGCTCGATCGCCACCATCGGCACGCGGTGCGTCGCGCACTCGGACGCGATCCCGTAGCCAGGCTTGGCGAGCACCACGTCGGCGGCGCCGACCAGGTCGGCGAAGCCGAGCCCGTGCGGGAGCGCGTGCGGGAGCGCGATGGCGGGCGCGTCGCAGCGCACCGGCAGGTCCCCGACCAGTACGAAGCACAGCCCCCGCCCACCCCGGACCTCGATCGCGGGCCAGTCGTCGGCGCTCCATCCGCCGGGACACACCAGCACGATCCGTTCCCGCGCAGCGGCCGGGATGCCGAGCCGCGCGTGCACCTGCGCGCGCGTCAGCCGGGCGCGCCGGCTGACCAGCGGCGCGGCTTCGGTGCGGCGAAAGGGGCTGTCCGGGGGGCCGAACGGCAGGCGGAGGAAGAGCGCGCCGGCCGCGTAGTCGCGGCGGATCGCGGTGAGCGCCCGGCGTGCGACGGGATCCGCCAGCAGCGGCTCGAGGATCCAGTCCCAGGTGAAGTTGCCGATGCCCACGGTGGGAAGGCCCAGCTCGGCGCCGACCCCGATCGGCAGCGAGGGGGTGTCGGCGACGACGGCCGTCACGCGGCGTGCGAGCAGTCGCTGCCGCTCGGTGTCGCGCCGTGCCGCGGCCGTGGCGGCGTGCTCCCGGTAGGCGCGATCGGTGGCGGCGAGATCGAGCTCGAAGCAGTTGCGGTGCAGTGTGCCCGGCTCGTACTCGCCGCGCACGACGTCCACGGGGAAGCCCAGCTGATGCTCGAGCCAGGCGGGGTCGGCCCCGGTGGCGAGCGTGAAGTGCAGGCCCGGGTCGAGCGTGCGAAGCGCCTGGAGGACGGCCACGTTGCGGGTGACGTGGCCGAGGCCGTGGGCCGTCATCGCGTAGTACAGGTGCACGCCGGGCTCCTCTCGCCGCACGCGCACGAGCCGCGCGAGCGAGGAGGAACACTAGGGCGGAACTGCGACCGGCACCCCGCCGCGCCGCCGCCGGCCTGGCTACAGCGGCAGCGAGCTCGAGGACAGCGGCGACTCGCCGCTGGCGTTGAACGCCGAGGCGCGATAGGGGCCCGGGTCCTCGTAGCGCAGGTACGTGAGCTCGATGGTGATGGTCGAGGGCGAACCGGCGAGCCGATCGATCGGCGCCGGGAACACGATCCCCCGTCGCACCTTGCCCTGGATGCAGTTCTGGACGTAGGACAGCGTCTCGCCCTGCGTCGTGATGCGCCGATCCACGAAGTCGATGCGGCAGACGCGCTTCCACGCGCCCGGCTTCGCCGGATCCGGCTTCCACAGCCAGATCCCGTCGACCGCGCCGTTGCCGAAGCCCGGCAGCTGGACCTGGATCGTCTTGACCTCGCAGCCGAGCAGCATCGGCATCGAGAAGAGCGACAGCGCCAGTACGGCGCTGCGCAGAGCCCGGCGACGCATACGAGCCTCCGATCTGCAGGATCCGGAGCTCGCGCCCCCGCACGCCCCCTTGGCGATCCACCCCCCGGCAGACCGGCCCGGATCCAGACCGTTCACGCGATCCACGCTCCGCATCGGAGGGGGTCACGCACCACGGTGTGATCTCGGTCACGCGCTAGGTAGCAGCGCAGCTGGAGGCCAGCATTTTCTACGTTGCGTCGAGATGATGGAACGATGACTTTCCTGCCATCTGCGCGCTTCCGATCGAAGGCGCAACGCACCCGGCCCCGCGCGGGGTGCCGCGCAGGGCCGGGGATCGGCAGGCTCGTGTGGGCTCAGCGGTTGCGGTTGCGACGCACCACCCAGGCGACGACACCGATTCCGACCGCGAAGGCGATCGCGGCGCCGGGCTCGGGAGTCGCGGGCAGGCCCCCGCCGGTCTCGGTCGGCGCCAACACGCGCTGGCGTCCGGCAGAAGCGCTCCCGGCAGCGCTCAGGGCGACGATCGCCGCCAGCAAGGCCGGCATCCGGGCGAAGAGGTCGATGATCCGATGGCGCATGGGGTGCTCCTCATGGAAGGCACCTGGTAAGTGTCGCCAGGCCGGGAAAAGGTTCGCGACCGGGCCTCAACCCCGCTCGGATTCCAGCGCCTGTCGCTTCGCCAGCAGCTCCTGGAAGCGCGCGGGGTCCACCGACACGAACAGCCCCTCCGCCTCCGCCGTGACGATTCCGTTCGCCTTGACGCGGCCTTGGGTGAAGATCTTCCTGCCTTCTACACGTTCGAGCTCGGCCTCGAAGAGCAGCTCGGCGTGGAGCGGCGTCGGCCGGCGGTACTGGATCGTGAGGCGCGCGGTCATGCCGGGATTTCCCCCCAAGGACTGGACGAACCCCAGCACCTCGTCGAAGGCCGCCGCCACGAAGCCGCCGTGCACGCAGCCGGGCGGGCCCTCGTAGGCCGAGCCGAAGCGGACCGTGGCGACCGCGGAGCGCTCTCCCGCCCGGCCGATCGTGATCGGGGGCGCCAGCGGATTGGCGAGCCCGATCATCGGGCTCTGGTCGAAGAAGGCGCCGACGTCGCCCGCGTTCGCGGACTCGGCGTAGCCGTGGAAGTGTTTCAGGCGCGGGTGGGCGCGCAGCTGCTCCGCGTAGCGCTCGAGGGCATCGGCGGCCCGGCGCAGCTCCTCGGCGGGCGCGTTGCTCGGCACCAGCCGCTCGATCACGAGGCGCATCGCGCCCGCCAGCCGGCGCTTCTGCTCCCAGGCCTCCTGGCCCCAGGCCTTGGTGGCGTCGCCCCAGTGCGGGACGATCGGCTGCTGCTGCTCCTCTCCCGACACGACCCTCCTCCTCGCGAGCGCGCGCAGCCACGATAGCCGCGCCCCCCGCTCGAGTCGCCGGCCGCGCGCGCCGATAGGGCCCCCGGGCGGCCGAGGCCCCGCCGGGAGGCTCGCGATGACGACGGCAGGACGTCCCACCCGCGCCGAGGCGCTCGACCGGCTGGCCCGCTTCGGCATCCGCGGCGCCGAGGCGTACCTCGTGGACCTGATCCCGCTGATCGAGATGATCTGGGCCGACGGCGACGCCCAGCCCGAGGAGGTGGAGGAGCTGTTCGGCTACGTGCGCCGCCACGTGGCCCGGCTCAACGACCTGGCGGGCTACACCATGCTGAAGGAAGCCGACGCGCTCGCCTTCGTCCAACGCTTCCTGCGCGAGCGCCCGGATCCCGCGCTGCTCGCGGAGCTGCGCGAGCTGGTCGCCCCGCTGCGGCTGTCCTCGTCGAACGAGGCGGACAACGAGGCGGTGCGGAGCTGCCTGCTGTCGAGCTGCCTGCACATCGCGGCGCGCTCCCGCGCCCCGGGCGGCGGGCGCCAGCGCATCACCGATCTCGAGCGCACGACCTTCTTCGAGATCCTCGACTCGGTCGAGTCCCGCGAGGACGGCTAGCGCTACATCTCGCTGCGCCCATCCGTCTCGAACCAGCTCGCGGTGAGGCGCAGGCCGGGGCGGTCGCGACGCGATTCGATCTCCTCGTAGGTGCGCTTGTAGCCGGTGAAGCGGATCTTCCAGGCCCCGTCCACCTTGACGTACTCGTCGGTGTAGAAGGCGGCGCCGCGGATCGTGATGGCGGCGCGCGTCTCGATCACCGTGTCCTCGAGCGCCCATACGCCGGTCGCCGTATCCGGG